>ENA-UPTA01003817-UPTA01003817.1-activated-sludge-metagenome-genome-assembly--contig:-NODE-3817-length-14564-cov-6.054173_pt1 | contig 14564 bp, 14 predicted proteins | sample MGYA00238184_ERZ773361 | MGnify/ENA primary metagenome ERZ773361 (study PRJEB29100, sample SAMN05720205) | activated sludge metagenome | isolation source: anaerobic digester from wastewater...
TAATTCAAAAAAAATATCATATTAAACCTTGACCATGTTTTTAAATTATCTTATTTTAGTCAATTCAATAATAAAAACAAGTATGATATATTTCTTGACAATAAACATTCATAGTACAATAATTTATTACTCTATTAAATATATCTTATGATTCAACATTATACAAAAAAAAATTTATTATTTTTCTCTATTATATTTCTGACCGCCGCCCCTTTATTTTCGCAGCAGCCGGGATGGAGAACCGTTACGGACATCGATGGTAACAGGTTTTACGTGGATATACGGGGAAAAATATGGACTTCAGGGCGCCCTGACAGGGATTACCATATCGTATCATTGAGCGGGCTTGATTATTACCTGAACCAGGGAATTGAATTGATTAAGCAGCGCCATATCCCTGAAGGACTCACACTTCTTAAATCAGTACTAGCGCTTCCCCGCGATGATGACCGTATTTTTCATGCCCAGGCGCAGGCTGCTTCTGAAATCAATCGTCTGAAGCGAAGAGAAGGACCGCGTTTTCATCAACATGATGTGAAATCATCTCTCCTTTTAACCCGCACGGACACCCATGTAACAATTACCAACAGCAGAATGAAATTCAGCTTAAGTATTCCATATCATGTAACCGTAATAAAAAGAACTGTCCGGCAGCGTTACGGCTACCGTTATTCAGGAATTCTTCTTGGAATCGATTTCAAAATTCCTGAGCCTGCCGTAAAAAAAATCAGCACCAATTTCGATGCGCTCCTTGCCATTGACAGTGAGGAGTTTAAATCAAAACTTCTTCATGTTGGAGTATTTAAAAAACACAGGGAGAATACATTGGGCGGGGATATTTATTCACGGGTCGTTGTTCGGTCGCATGAGGACTCCCTGATATACCGCATATCTGCAGATGACAGTTTTAATCTTCAGGGATACGAAGGTTATTTCGTCAGAGACCGGCTGGGTTATCTTGTGCGGATTGTAGCTCCAAAAAAGATTTCAGCGGATGCTGAAAAAAACATTATGATACTTCTCAAAAAATTCAGATATTAAAATCAATCTTACGGCTCAAGATCAAGATAATCTTCGTCATCATTTTTCTTTTTTTTCCGCTCATGCTTTCCGATATCCATATCCAATCCTGCTTTCAGTGCTGGATATTCGCTGGTGAGGACATCGATAAACATTTCAATCTTTTCCTCGGTTTCGTTGAACTGTACTCCCACTTCACGCCCTATAACACGAATGACTTCACCATCAAAGACAATTTTCTTCGATTTAAAAGGAAACTTGATCTTAATTACATCCCCGGTTTTTACAATTGCATCCCGTAGATAACACAGCCCGCCAGCACTGACGTTGATAACGTCTGCCCTGTACACGGTATCAAAACCTTTCACCATGTATTCAATCCTGAACCTGCTTGTTCGTATTCTGTCATGTTCGCGTTTCTCAAGCGACCTGTACATAACGCCATCCTCTAATTACGTGAAAATACAAGTGCGGATTCGCCACAATTATCTCTATGCGGGCAATTCTGGCAATCCTTCCAGATTTTTTCAGGGAGGGTATGTTTTGGAACATATCCAAAATCATTCTTTATGAAAAATTCCGGGGAATATGTCAGAACAAATATTTTCGCTTCTCTGTTGATATCTCTGAGTTTTTTTATCATATTCTTTACCAGAATACTCCCGACACCCTGTTTTAAATAATCTTTATTAACTGCAAGAGAACGTATCTCCTTAAGATTATAACCATAGTCGTGAAAAGATATAATGCCTGCAACATCACCGTTACACGCAGCAACAATAAATGTATCCAACGATCCAGTAATTTCTTCAACTGATCGATACAGAATTAATTCCTTTTGTGCATAATACACAATAATATCATGAATTACTTCAACATCCGACAATTCAGCGCTTCGAACAATCATTTATTATCTCTGCAAATACATTAAAATTTTTACCTGAACTCACTAAAAAGAATATACTCCGAAACGATAGTCATTTATGCACAGGGAAGAAATTAAAATTGAGCATGAAAGCAATATAAACATACTATTCTGCTTTAAACTGAGAACAACACTAATATGTTATACTTTTTTTCGCAATAAAATCAACAAAAAATCCCTGATTTGATGTCAGGGATTTAAACAACCTGCACTTCCATATGTTAGTTCTACCTTCTTACAATCTGAAGACCGTTAAAAAGGTTTCCCTTCGGATATTCCCGAACCTGTTTTAATGATGACTCAGCCATTTCACGGTTTTCGTATGGACCAATGTACACATGATAGGAATTGTTGGTTTTTGATAAGATCACCGTATGCCCTTTTATGGAGAGATATTGCGCTATCTCCCGTGATTTCTTTTCTGAATATTTCCCGTCCATCCTCAAAACAAATGGATACTGTGAGCGGGGAAAAACTTTCTGATCTGATTGCGGCTGATTTGCCCGGGCTTCCAGAGGCGCAGCGTTCACCATATTTGTGACGCGATCCCTTAAATTTGAAACCGCTTTTCTTGTTTCGGGATCAACAATCTGCGCCTGCGGCCCTGATGTAAATTTTATGCCTACAATAAGCCCTGTTGTAAATGAAATAATACATAGACCAACAATGAACGACATCATGCGGGATGCTTTTTTCCTGTTTCGGTCTAACTCTTTTCTGTTCACCGCATCCATTCGTGAGTAATATTCTGAATCCTGGAACGCAACCGGGCTATTTATATTTTTCGCACTTTTCCCATCATAAAAATCAATATTCTGCATAACGCCAAAACCTTTCTATAGATAGATTTGAGTACCCAATCCTTCTATAATATTCGTCCTGTGGTTATGAAATTATTAGATAAATATGGATGCTTTCAATTTTGTACTGATTTTTTCAGTGCCCGGATTTCTGACTCTTTTAAAATCCGGAAATCACCGGAATTAACTCCGGAAAGATGGAGTGGCCCAAATGTTATACGCTTCAGACGCTTCACTTTAAATCCGAACTTCTGAAATGCCATTCGGATATGCCGCTTCTTGCCTTCTCTGATGTGCATCCGCCACTGCATACCCTCCCGGTCAAGAGGGAAGATTTCTGCCGGTTTTGTCCTTTCACCATATAAATAAATACCTTTTTCAATAGCGCACCTGGCTTTGTCATCAAGAGGTTCATCGATCGTTACCACATACTGTTTTTCAACATCGAATTTCGGATGAGTCAGCTTATACGCCATATCACCATCATTGGTAAGAAGCAACAGTCCTTCAGAATCCATGTCAAGCCTTCCGACCGGCACAACTCCGTTTTTTCTGTATTTTTCATGTACCAAATCCATCACAACTGCCCGTCCGTGCTCATCCTGCAGTGACGTAACATATCCCCGCGGTTTATTCAGCATCAGGTAATAATAACGTTTCAGTTCAATCCGGGAACGGTTTAATACAACAACATCTTTTTCCGTATCCACGACGTAAGATAAGTCATCAACAACTTCTCCGTTTATCTTTACACGTCCTTCAATGATATACTCCTCAACCTTACGCCTGGAACCTAATCCGCATCCTGAAAGATATTTATTTATCCGCATTTTCTGTCGCATCCTGAAGCGATGATCCATCCTGAATATTAGGTTCATCTGTTGAACCGGAAGTTTTCTGAAATTTTATTTCTGAATCCTCGCCTTTTTTCTCAAGATAAATAAAAGTTCCGCGTCTCACAATGTTCAGGTTGGCTTTGAAGGTTGTTCCTTTCAGAAACACAATCTCGTTTTCGCCATAATTAATATTATATTCACCCTTAATTTCACCGCCCCCCTTTAAATATGACCTGTAGTTACCGTCTTCAGAAATTTCAATGCCATGATCGGTAAAATCACCCTGTAAATCAACACTCCACCATCGTCCGGTAATAATCTTTTTAATTTTTTCTGATTCCTTTTCCCAGAAACTTGAAACAATTTTATCAATGTTTCCTTCATTCTTTTTATCAAAAATTTTCAAATTGGAACCATACACCCAACCTGAAAGTCCATTATTGCTTTGTATCTTATACCAGTAATCCGTCATTGAGCCAACCGCATATTTCTCGCTTGATCTGTCAATAACCTGCACAATTTCCGCTTTTCGGAGCAATCCCACACGGCCGGAATAAAGGATCGGGTCAATCCTCATAACTGAATCATCATTGAGAATTAACGCCCGGGTTTTCTTGTTTTTTAACATTGCACCCTGCTGCAGTTCATCCTTTCCGCATGAAAAAAGTACCATCATGGCAGTCAAAACTATTAAAACTCCCCAAAAACCAATATGCCTCGGGCTTTTAATCATCGGTATCCTCATCACAATAAAAAATATAATCATACATTATGGAAATATCATCCATATTGAACGGTTTTCTTCCTTACGAAAGCAGAGCAATTCCATATTATGTTTAAATTCGGTAGCATGTAATCACATTTTTGTTTTATAAACTTTTATAATTTTCACATCATTTCATCAGTCAACCATCTTTTCTACACTACCAACCCTTTCATCATCAGGAAAACTGCGTCAAATAATGAATACAACAATGTTTTTTATTTACTTTATCATGTGTGTCATTATCATTTAATTATCAAAAATTCGATACAAAATTATGCAATTATTAATTATTTTGTAACTCAATAGATGCAATATTATCTTATTATATTAACTCCTGAACTACAATTTTTCTGTAAAAGGGTGAATTCCATTTGATAAATTCACCCTTTTACATGTCATTTCCACACTTTCATAAAAACAGAACATAATAACAGACCATATTTTCCTTGACGGATTATTCCTTGCCGCCACAATCAGGTAACGTATTGAATGGTGATCTGGTAATGAAAATTCATGAACTTCTGACAGGAAGAATTGTAACATTGTCAAATTTTTTATCTCTTTTCCGGATCATGCTGGTTCCTTTTTTCTGGTATTACCTTAATAAAGAACACCATTCAGGCGACATCGCGTTCATGTACAATGCCCTTATTACTCTTATCATTATCGCTCTCACGGATTTTCTTGACGGATATCTTGCCCGGATATTTAACCAGGTATCACGTCTTGGTCAATTCCTTGATCCTATCTCAGACAAAATAACCGTTTTCTTTTGTGGAATTATTTTATATCTTTTCAAGGATTTTCCGCTCTGGGTTGTATCAGTTGTTTTTATACGTGATTTGGTAATTTTGTCAGGGGGATATTTTTTATTCCTCAAAAAAGATATCCAGGTCAGACCAAACTTATTCGGAAAATGTTTGATAATTTCTCTCTTTTTTTCCGGAGTGATTTATGTCTACAATCCCTCTCCGCAATTCTTTGATATATCCCTTCAGCATATATCAATCGCGTTTATCATGTTTTTCCTGTTCACATCATCCCTGGTGGCGTTCCGGTCCTATTCTAAAATTTATCATTCTTTGGCTCCATCCACATCTAATGTGAGTGAACACTAAACAGCCTGGCGGCATTTCAAGTCTTTGCATTAGTATGATATGCGATCATGTGTCTGCCGATAAAGAAAAAAATCACCCACATATAATAATATGGAAAATGTTCTTTACTGGCGAAAATTCGTCAGTCATGTTAGATTTTTCCGGCCGATTGTGTAATATCGCCATTTTTAGTAAATGATTACTCTGAACACGTTTGATGAAAAATAATCAGCAAATACAATTCTGCCATATCAAAAACAAGAAACAATATAAAATATTGCTTCTTGTTTTTGTTTTTATATGTTCGCCGCTTTTTGCTTCGCATACCGATATAACCATACCGATACGGCATAAAAATAATGCACAGTATATTTCGCTGTATGACATTGTACACAAATTCAACATTGACAATTCGTTTGATATAATAACACAGCGTGGCAAGCTTTACAGGAAAAGCTCAGTTATGGTGTATCAAATCGGTCTCTCCGCAACCCTTGTCAACGGATATCTTGTGAAATCCGGGGAGCCGGTAATCCGTGATCATGGTGAAGTACTGATACCATTATCGATTTGTTCTTCAACCCTGTCTAAATTTTTTCCGGGAATTGATATATCCAGCACCAGGGAATCATTGATTGCCAGGAATATCCGCGACCATGAACCAGATACTGACATTTCAGGTCCCGTCACAATTCAGAAAACATCAAAGGACCGAATAAGTTTTATTATTATTGATCCCGGTCACGGAGGTAAAGATCCGGGAGCAATTGGATATGGAACACATGAAAAGAACATCACGCTCCGCGTATCACGTGATATCGCCCATGAATTAAAATTACGTATTCCGGATACCCATGTAATTCTCACAAGAAATAGTGACAGATTTATTGAACTTTCCAAAAGAACAGAAATTGCCAACAAACATTTAACAAATAACTCAAACGGAATATTTGTCAGCATCCATGTAAATGCGTCCCTTTCAAAAAAAATATCCGGATTCGAAACCTATTTTCTTTCTCAAAATCCCACAAACGAAGAGGCACGAACAACCGCTACCCTGGAAAACAATGTTATAGTCATGGAAAACAAATCTTCAAAAGGCCGGTATAATGATGTCGAATACCTTGAAGCGCTCATGCTCACCACACAGATTCAAAAGGAAAGCTCCATTCTTGCGCAGTCAATTCAGAACAGCCTTGATAAAAAAATTAACGAATTTAAGTCCCGGGGAGTCAAAAAAGCTGATTTTTTTGTTCTCCGTGGCACCCTCATGCCTGCTGCCCTTGTCGAAATCGGTTATATCTCACACCGGAAGGAACTGCAGTATTTGAAAAAACGGCCATATCAAAAAAAGATTGCAAAAGGAATCAGCGATGGCATAATTCGCTTTATAAAAAAGTATAACAACATGATAAAAAATAAGTGACAGTAATCCTGTCCTCCCTTTACTGTGGAGGGGCAGGTCAGTATATGAAAATCGAAACTCCCGGAACCGCAGAATATGAAGATTGTCCAGAATATACAAGAAACCGTTACCCGTTTAAAAGAACGTTATGACGCAATGGGAAGAACTGAAAGAACAAGGACACTCGTTCTTGGTATATCCCTGATGCTTATTTTAAATTACCTTCTTTTCTGTTATCATACCGACAAAAATATTTTTGATATTTTCCCCTCCATACCTGTCCTTGATTCAAGACAGGAAATTCAGGTGTACCTTCCAGACGATACAGCTCAAAAAATTATATCAGAAAAAAGACGTATTCTAATAAACGACGACCAAATCGATTATGTCCGCACCCTCTTCAACATTGTTGTTAAAGGTTCTCAGTTTGAAAATACATCAAATGTTGTTCCCATTGCAATACACATACGAAAAGTATGGATATGGGAGAGCAACTGCTACATCGACATCAGCCACGCACGGCTCAAGGAAAACGCAAAAAGCATAGAAGGCTCAGAAGCAGCCTTTAAAAAAGCACTGGAAAAGACAATTACTGCCAACATACCTTCAATAAAACATGTAACAATGCTGGTCAGTGGAATACCTGACATGAGAATGTGGTAATTATTGAAGTGCTTTTCCAAAAATAATACCCAGGATCTCATCTATTGTTTCGTGATAATCATTTCTTCCGTATATAACAGTGATAATCATTAATACCTATGAAAAATGCAATTGACCAAAAGGACTTTGAGTTTTTCCGGAATATTCTTATTGAAGCCGGCGACATTGCGCTGCGTCTTCAGCATAGCGATATTTCAATCACAAGAAAAAGTGACCACACCATTGTTACCCGTGCTGATGTCGAAGTTCAGGAGTTCCTTCTTGATGCTATCCGTTCCCGTTTCACCGGATTCAATTACATTCACGAGGAAAACTTCAAAGTGGGCCATAATGCGATTGATGATTCAACCATTTCAATTATCATAGATCCCATTGACGGAACTGCGGTATACACAATGGGGCTTCCCACATGGAGCATATCACTCGGCATCTTTCGGGGTTACACGCCTCTTTACGGCTTTGTATACTCTCCGGGGTGCACAATGCTTTTTCATAATGACGATACAAACGCATACCTTAACAACACGCCGATAACCGTTGACCCGAATATGGAAATAGAGCGGGAAACCAATCTTTTTATCACACCAAATGTAATAAAAAAACAGCGGATTTCATTCCCCGGCAAAATTCGAAACCTGGGATCAACTGCGCTTCACAGCAGTCTTGTCGCCAATAATCGTGCCAACAGAACCCTTGCCTATATCGGACTCGCCTATTTGTGGGACCTTGCCGGGGCAATACCAATTCTCCTGAAAGCGGGAGGACACATGCGATATGCGAACGGAAACGAAGTCGATATCCACGGTATTGTCAATAACGGATATCTTCTCCCTGACAATATTATCCTCTATTCAATTGATTCCTTCGAAGCCTTCAAAACAATATTGCAGTAAAAATGCATCCGGTTATTTTTGCCGGGAAGATATATTCTTTACTTGTTTTTATCCTAAAAAAACCCGACACTTTCTTAAGAGATAGTTTTTTTATAAATAAACAAAAAATTCACCAATCCTGGAAACTGGGCTCAATAGAATGGATAAACTGTTACACAGAAAAGTTTTCATCGCGGAAGATGTGCTGCCGTTTATTACGCTTCCAAACATAAAAAGTGAAAACATTGTCACCACACAAAGCATACTTGAAGCTGTCACCAACAATATTCCGGCAGAGAAAGACTCTCCCCTCTTTGCGGTGCTGTTTCTTACTGTCAATGAATTCGACAATGTGTTCTACTTTTTTAAAAAATATAAATATTCAGACCTGATTTATAAAGTTATTCTTTTTGACACAAAAGGGACTCTCAACACCTTCAGCGACGAGAAAATCGAATATATTATGGAACTTCGGACATCCAATCTCTCCGTCACTGAGTTTCAGTTCACTATCCGAAAAGCTTTTCGCCAGATTGAAGATTATTATTCCTTTAAAACACGGAAAGATGAGTTTCTTATGCAGCTTCTTGATACCAGGCAGGACCAGGAAGACCTGATCAATATAGGAAAATCACTGCAGCTCGAAAAGGACCCTGACAAGCTGCTCCGACTGATACTTTTTTTAAGCAAAAAAATCACCGGTGCCGATGGAGGCAGTATTTACCTCATAGAGGAACGTGATGACGGGAAAAAACAGCTTCGGTTCAGGTATTCCCATACCTTTTCCAAGGAAATTCCCCTCGAAGAATTCGTTATCCCCTTTGATAAAAAATCCATTGCCGGTTACGTCGCTACAACGGGAACCGTCATGAATCTTCCCGACGTATATAATCTACCGCCAAGCTCCCCTGTGTCATTCAATACATCCATTGACAGAATTCATGGCTACCAGTCACGAACCATGCTTGTTGTGCCAATGAAGAACCATATCGATGAAGTAATCGGCGTAATACAGCTTATTAACAGCAAGGAAGACCTTCAGGGAAACAGTAAAATATCCGGCAATGAGGCCTTCGAAATCCGCCTTGAGACCCATGAAGACTTCAATACCAAGGTGGTACCTTTTGAGGAACGCTATAACAGTCTCATGGAAGCTGTCGCCAGTCAGGCCGCAATCGCAATAGAAAATAACCGCATGATAAAACAGATACAAAATCAGTTTGAAGAATTTGTCAGGGCCTCCGTTGCAGCGATAGAATCCCGTGATGAAGCAACCTCCGGTCACTCGTTTCGCGTAGCTGAAATCTGCAAGCACATGACCCGCGCTATAAACAGTGAAACCCAGGGCCCGTTTAAAAATATGCACTTTTCCGATGTGGAGATAAAAGAACTTGAATACTCCGCGCTTCTCCATGACTTCGGCAAGGTCTACATTGATCTGGCAATTTTCATGAAAGGCAAAAAACTTTTCCCGAAAGACTTTGAAAATGTAATGTTGAAAATCAATTACCTGTACCGGATTATTGAACTCAATTTTGCCGACTGGGAGAAGGACAAGCTTGACAAGGCGCTGGATCCAAACAATAAATTGCTGACCATAAAGGATTTTGAAACAGAACGAAACAAGAAGCTTTCCTCTATAAAAAAAATGAGGGACAGCATCGCAGAACTGAACGAGCCGACAGTCACCGACAAAGACCCCAAAGAAGTACTTGCAGATATAATGAAAACTGTCAGGGAAACCTGCTGCCTTGATATGGACGGAAACGCTATTGAAGTTATTGACGAATACGAACGCGAAAACCTGGAAATTAAGCGCGGCAGTCTGAACGATGAAGAGCGGAAGGAAATTGAGAGCCATGTAATTCATACGTATAATTTTGTGAGTAAAATCCCATGGCCCCCGGAATTTAAAAATATTCCGGAGTTTGCCCTGAAGCACCATGAAAAACTTGACGGCAGCGGATACCCTTACAACCTCAAAGGAAAGGACCAGATTCCCATTCAGGCACGAATGATGGCAATCGCCGACATCTACGACGCTTTGACGGCTTCCGACAGACCTTACAAAAAGGCAATGCCTCCGGAAAGGGCAATCAGTATTCTCGAAGAAGAAGCCAACAGGAACAAAATTGATCCTGACCTCTTTGAGCTTTTTGTCCGTTATAAAATTTATGAGAAGATCAGCAAGGATGATTATCGGAAAATGGAATAATTTTCATGTTTATTCCATTTTTTTTATAATTATAAATTCAAACTCACCGAATCAAAAAACTGAAATCCGTGCTTTTTCAGCCAGAAAAAACCAATGCTTTATATAATTGTAAGGGGATGCGGAGCCGCCATCCATTTATGGCATCTGCATCTACAACCTGCTGGCAATAGATTCTTTACTGCACTGCGCTATTTCCCTGCGTGAGTCCCGCAACCACTGGAGATACATATCGTTCTGCTTGATGCCGAGGTCTGCCAGGAGCCGCACATATAGCCCCTGACGTTTCCACCGCTCCTTGTTTCCTTTCCGCTGGGAAAGTTGTTTTTCGTAGAGGGTTATCTGTTCATCAATAATTTCCAGTGCTCGGTCCCTGTCGCCGAAACCGAAAAAGGCAAACTTCAACAGAAAGGGGTCACGAAGGAGCATCGGACGCTCAGGAGCATGTCCCAGCCACCTCCCGAATTCATCTTTCCCTTCTTTCGTAATTGCGTAACACTTTTTCTGCGGCCCCCCTTCTTCTGATGGGGAAATGTCCTTCATCACAATAAATCCATCATTCTCAAGATCCCTGAGATTGGGATAAATCTGACCAAAGTTGACCGACCACATGTAGCCGAAGTTTTTTTCAATGTGCTCTTTTATCCGATATCCATGCATATCGGTGTAATGAAGAAGACCGAGAATCGCGTATTTAATAGACATTCATGTATCGCCCTGTATTAATTATTTAAAAATATACATATAGTAAACTACCCTGTCAACACATGCACACCATGACAGAACAAGAACAGTATCTACCTTACTATTTCTAATAGATATTGTTCTCATAATTACAAAAAATCATTCTTTATTTTACCGGGTGATACATGCAACCATAAAAATGCAATCGCCCTTTCAAATTCTATACTGAAGGGCCGATGAGGGCCTTTATTTCAAGATATTCTTCAAGCCCATACTTGCTTCTCTCACGTCCAATTCCCGATTGTTTGTAGCCGCCGGCGGGAGCGTTGATATCAAAATCACCGCCGTTCACAAAAACCTGACCTGAGCGGATCTCCTTCGCGACCCTCCGGGCCCTTTCAATGTCCCCGGACCAGACAGACCCTGACAGCCCGTACACGGTGCCGTTGGCAATTTCAATGGCCTCTTCTTCCGTTTTATAGGGCATGATAACCAGCACCGGTCCGAAAATCTCCTCCCGGGCAATGGTCATCTCCTGCTTCACATCGGCAAAGACCGTCGGTTTCACATAGTAACCCTTGTCAAGCCCTTCCGGCTGTTCAGGCCCGCCGATAACAAGTGTCGCTCCTTCCCTGATCCCTGCTTCGATATATCCGCGCACCGATTTCTGCTGATTCCCGTCCACCATGGGGCCCAGATACATCCCTTCCGCGAAGGCGTCCCCCATTTTCATTGTCTTTACGGTGTTTGCCGCCATTTCTGCAACTTCCTTCTGCCTGTCAGCGGGAACGATCATTCTTGAGAGAGCTATACATGTCTGACCGGAGTTAAGGAACGCCCCGTAGACCCCTTTCATCACCGCAGTGCTGAAATCGGCATCCTCCAGAAGGACATTTGGCGATTTGCCTCCAAGTTCAAGGGTAACCCGCTTGATGGTGTTCGCCGCGGCCTGCATCACCTTTACACCGGAGCTGGTTGAACCCGTGAGTGACACCATATCCACATCCGGGTGTGACGCAAGGGCGTGACCGACATTCGATCCCGCTCCCACCACAAGATTAAACACCCCCGGGGGCATCCCGATTTCATCCATTATTTCCGCAAGTATATAGGAATTCAGCGGCGCTATCTGACTCGGCTTGACCACCATGGTGCACCCCGCCGCAATGGCCGGCGCTACCTTTCCCATAATCTGGTGCAGTGGATAATTCCATGGCGTGATAAACCCGCAGACCCCAATGGCCTCTTTTACGATTGTTGTCCTGCCCATGGGATATTCAAACTGATAATCGTTCAGAATTGAAACAAAACTATCAAGGGCCGCGATGGGAAGCCCCGCCTGTATCATCCTTGCGAGGGGAGCGGGCATTCCCATTTCCCGTGCTATGGTATCCCCGATTTCATCCTGCCTGGCGGCGAGCGCTTTTGAAAGCCTGGTCATGAGAGCGCTGCGTTCCGCAACAGACGTTTTCGACCAGGCTGGAAATGCCTCCCGCGCACTTTTTACCGCGTTATCAACATCCTTTTCATTCGCCATGGTCACTCTGGCTATTACTTCTTCATTACAGGGATTTACTACATCAATGACATCCTTCCCGATTGGAGACACCCACGAACCATTAACATAGATTTCTTTGTATTCCTTCATAGCTGCACCTTCCCTTATAATATCATTAACATGCCCGATTAAGCATCGCCTGTTACCTTATTATTATTTGATATAGTTGATCTTTCCGGAGCTTCGTAATCTCTCCTGAAACACGGCAACACCACTTCGGTAAAATAATATTTGAGCAAATTTCAGTATATACTAATTATATATATTAAGTATATACAGGTCAAGAATAAATATTTTTTTTCGCATTATCATTATTTTATAATTTCTCTTGACTTTATAATTTAATATCGTTAATTTAATACTATTAAACTATAAAGGATTCCACCATGCCTAAAGCAACCCGAAGCATTGACGAAGTTGAAAAAGTGAGAGAGACTATTATTGAATGCGCCCTCGACATTCTTTCCACTGAAGGGTACGAAAATCTCTCCATGTCAAAAATCGGCGCCATGATGAACATGACCGCCGCGAATCTTTATAATTATTACAAAAACAAAAATGAGCTTCTCATCGCCATCCACAAAAAAACCTTTTCCATGCTGCTGTCCACGATTATCGATTATACCGGACCAGAACACACCCCCTCTGCAAGGGTGAAAAGCCTCATACGCGGATTCGTTGAATTTGGCATCAACAACATTCACGTGTACGACCTGATGTTCAGCCGCCCTATCCCCCAGTACACCGACTACATCGGCACCCCCGAGGAGGAGCTCGCTCTCGATGAATACCGCAGTTCGCTGAAAGCCCTGGACTTCGCTGTCGGGATAATGACTGACTATATCGACACTACCCCGAAGCTTAAGGGGAATGATCCCCGTTACATGACAATAAAACTCATTACTGAACTGCACGGCGTCATCTCGCTGTATAACAGCCGCATTCTCCATGAAATGGACCAGCAGTCCGGGGAGTTTTTTACAAAGATTGTGGAGGATATCTTTACATCTATCGGGGTGAAACCACACACGCCATAAATTATAAGACCGCATCTCAAAACTCCGGACACGGGATACCGCCGCCAGCACTGATACTTTTTTATACTAACAATCCCCCGGAGGCACAGCATGAACGCAACGACGCTTCTTTTTCAAAAGGAGGATACCCTTACCCCGAAACCCGCGGAAAAGGTGTCCTTCAATCAATACCTGCGGGCCCCTGACCCGAACCCGCCGCGCCAGTTTACCATCAACCTCATTGTGAACCTGCTTTTGCGGCTCTTCGCGTTCCTTTTCAACCACCGGAAAAAGCTGAACGCCTGGATGAAAAGCACCGAAGGATGGATCAACTTCTCCGTGGGGATACGCTCCCGCGACAACACCGTGCAGCAATCCATTATTTTCAACGACGGAAAAGTGCGCGCCCGATGGGGCATCAGCGAAAAGATGGACACCGCCCTGGTGTTCCGTACGCCGCGGATGATCATAAAAATGCTCACGGTCACGCCGGACGAAATGATGATCATGCTCGTGGAAAACCGCATGAACATCGAAGGAAGCATGGCCTGCATGAACCTGTTCAACTTCTACCTGAACCTGCTCCTGGGGAAAAGCCAGCAGAAATATGTTGAAAAGAAGAAACAGGCGAACATAAAGGGAAAGAAACAGGAAGCGGGCGCTATTGACACCTGCCACCGGAGCGAACGGACAAAGCGGCGCAACTCCCG
>ENA-UPTA01003818-UPTA01003818.1-activated-sludge-metagenome-genome-assembly--contig:-NODE-3818-length-14563-cov-5.826372_pt1 | contig 14563 bp, 7 predicted proteins | sample MGYA00238184_ERZ773361 | MGnify/ENA primary metagenome ERZ773361 (study PRJEB29100, sample SAMN05720205) | activated sludge metagenome | isolation source: anaerobic digester from wastewater...
AAAACTTTCATGTACGGTTTTTCTTTCATTATGCTGTGGCCGATCGCCTGCATAAGATGCGTTTTACCCAGACCGGTTCCGCCGTATATAAAAAGCGGATTATATTGTGTGGCAGGGGCTTTTGATACTGAAACAGCTGCGGCATGTGGAAGCTGATTATTCGGCCCCACAACAAAATTCTCAAAAGTATATTCCGGTTTCAGCATAGGAATGCCTGAATCCGGCTCTTTGATGTTCATCATTATGTTCTTTTCAGGTTGATAATCCGCACCATTCCCATTACTGTCATGTTCGGTCTTGCTTTCATTGATTGTAAACTCACACATGATTGTCTGATTTGTAATATTGCTGACAATTGATGAAATTGTACTGGAATAATTATCAGAAATATGACGCTGTGCAACTTCATCAGCAACACGAATAGTCATTTTGTTATTAGTATATGAAATTGGCTCAGTGCCCTTAAGCCACATATCAAAGGACTGCTTATTTATAATAGACTGAATATTATATAAAGCCTTGTCCCAAATTTCGTTCTTAGAAAGAATCATAGGTATATCCCGAAAGTTATTAACAAATGTTGATATCTTTGTTCATAAATGTACATATTAACCCACTTTTTGTTCATCCATGTTTATATATTATTCCAAGATGTGAAGAAAAAGTGTGCATGTTGAATGCTGTAAATGTGTATTATGTTTAGTTATTTATAAAAACACGTGAAAACAAAAAGAAGACCCTTGTAAAAACAAAAAAAAGTGATAAAACATAAAAGAAGTGGCCATTGAAGGTGTTTGGCCTTTCCCCGATCCTCCTATAGCATTGATTTAATAATGAATTTTTTGCAAGAAATTAATTGAACCTCAAAATGAAATAAAAAATTTTTTTAAAATTGTTAACAGGGTGGGGATTAGCTGTTGGTAAATGTTTTTATGTGTTGATAATAACTGTTATTTTGTGTATAGAATGGGAGTATAGTGTTGGTAAATATTTTTTAAATAAAATAATTAATTATTCAGGAATTTAATTCATTATAATTCGGATATATTGAATATTTTTTTGCAGAGAGGTATAGAATTTAAAAAAAGAGCACCGTAATTTTTATTGATAATTCTTGGATCAAGAACAGCCACAATTCCATAATCGGTTCTGCTTCTTATGAGCCTCCCGAATCCCTGCTTAAAACGGATGATTGCTTCCGGAACCTGCAGAGTATAAAAAGGATTTTTACCAAGGGATGCAGCCCTGTCGACCTTTGCCTGATAATGCGGATGATCAGGAACGCTGAAAGGAAGACGTGTGATGATAACTCCCCGAAGAAGATCACCGGGAAGGTCAATACCCTGCCAGAACGAATGGGTTCCAAGGAGCACAGAGCCCTCCGTATTGCAATAGTTTTCAATGACGTCAGAGGCATTGAAATCACCCTGCGCGAAAATCGGGTACTCGATGAGATCTGAAAGCTCGGTTTTTACCCGCTGCAGCATTGCGTATGATGTAAAAAGGATAAGGCAGTTTCCTGATAAATGCATAATTATTTCCGACGAGGTGCGGGCTATTCTGGCAATATATTCTGAGCTGTCGGGGAGTATGTTTTCTCTTTCAAGCAGCAGTGTTACCTGGTTACGGTAATCAAAGGGAGACTTGAGGAGCTGTGTTACATGGCTGCATATTCCAAGCTGCTTAATAATATAATCGAAGTTATCGCCGATTGAAAGGGTGGCTGATATATAGAGTACGGTATCATAAAAAGTATTGACCTCCTGTTCCATTGTTGCAGATATATCGACAGGTTTGCCGTATAGACCGATATCCCCGAACATATCCTTACTGCTTCCTTCAATCCAGTACACGAATTCATCCCGGTGAAGATAAACACCGCTTTCAAGGTTTTTATATGTGGTGAAAAGCTTACCAAGGGCAATTTCAAATTCAATTCTTTCGGATTCATTTTCAATGTCATCGATAACGGCATTAAGGGGGGTGATAAAATCACGCAGGAGAAGCACAAGGCGCTCTCCCGTCAGGAGAGTTTCACAATACCTTAAATGCTGTTTCCCCGCACATAGTGAACGAAGAGATTCAAAAAATCTGCTGCTTTCACTTTCAATTTCACGAAGAAGAGATGCGGCACGCTCCATAATATCGTTGTCTTTTATGACTGATAAAAGATGCCGCTTTCTTGATCTTTTCATAAAACGCGCGAGGTGATCAATCAGGGTTTCGTAGGTTTCACGAAAGCCGAGCTGTGAACACCCGATTGATTCAAGTGAATGAGCTTCATCGAATATAACAATATCACATTGCGGAAGGTATGTCTTTGAAGAGGCGATATTGGTGAAGAAAAGATAATGGTTCATCACAAGGACCTGAGACTGCGACCATTCACGTTTCGCTTTCTGGAACAGGCAGGTATTGAAATAGGGACAGTTAAATAATCCGCAAGAGTCTGGTTCCCGTGATACCGTGTTCCAGAAGTTATTATCCACACGAACATCAAACCGTGTAAATGGCACACCGCTGCGAAAACGTTCCTGGAGATTTTCAATTTCCGGAAGATCCTTTTTTTTAAATGATCCCTGACTTTTTGCAATTTCAAATCTTCGCCGGCATGGATAATTTGAGCTCCCGAGACAGAGGGAGTAGGAAAAATCAATACCGCATTCGTGAAGGACCTTTCTTGCTATGGGGATATCCTTGTCAATGAGCTGTTTCTGGAGGGCCTTGGTTTCGGTACTGATTGCAATCCTTTTATTGTGTTCAACCGCATGTAATATGGCAGGGATAAGATATGCCATGGTTTTACCGATTCCCGTACCCGCCTCAATAACGGCATTTCCGGTTTCAAGAAGACGATTCGCGATAAATTCAGCCATAAGCAGCTGCTCCTCCCTGAATTCATAGGAGGGTATTGCATTTTTCAGGAGACCTTCTGTGTCGAATATTTTTTTCATTCAATAGACAATGGCTGTATCAGGTAACTATATTTAAACTACAAGTGGTGCTCCATGATTTAAGCAACACTTTTTTTAACGTTTGCAGAAGTGACTCGTGTGTATATACTACGCTGATTACTCAATAACATTGTGAAAATATTTTATTGCTTTAAAATCATGTGATTGGTGACGATACTGTAAGAGCAGGGAAGTTATGCCCGTGAGGAAGACATGAATAAATTAATAATAGCAGTTTGTGCAGCGGTATGTTGTTTTAAGGGGTTATTACCGCTCTATGCGGTAAGCCTGAAATGGGATATCCCAAAAGAAGAACGGCTGGAAATTGTAAGAAATGCACAGATTGAATATCTCATTAATAATTCAATAATGAAGGTATTTGAAGAACGCAATATTGTCAACCTTTCTTGTTACGAAAAAAATGAGCACAGCAGCATGGTGAAGGGTCTTTTTTCAGTGTACCAGAAAGAAGCGGAGAAAGATGTATATGCACTCAGGGAGCAGTACAGTTCAGATTTTTCAATAAAATATAATGGAAAATATTCTGTGTCAGATGCAGCATACATGCCGAATTTTCGGCATGTTCCCACATTCCCGGAAAAAGAGGTATCAATCGGTGAAACATGGGAAGCTCCGGCGGAGATGATACTCAATTCATTTTCCCGACCGATGAAATTATTTTTTGTCGCGAAGTACACTATGAGTAAAATTGAAAAAAATGAAGGGAAAGATATCGCAGTAATTAATTATTCCTACGTTATTGATAAAAAAATGATAGACAGGACTTATCCTGAGGATTTTCCCCTGAGAATTGTAGGTCAGAATATCGGTGAAATAAAATGGAACATTACGGAAAGAAAACCTCTGGTCAGCATTGATAAATACAGAATAATTTTTCTTTTTAATAACAGGTCAACAGGTGTTGGCACACATGAGTTCCGCATGCTCATTACAACACACAATAAGATGTTTGAAAAAGTAACAAAGAAGGAACGAGAAAAGCAGCGGGATGAACTGAGGAAGGAATTACCCGGGGAAATTACTGTTGAAACAGATAAGAGGGGAATTGTACTGAGGCTGGGTGAAGTGTTTTTTGATTTTGACTCGTTCAGGCTGAAAGACACTGCGCAAAATACCCTCAATAAGGTATCTGAAATACTCAGGCAAAAATACCCTGACAGGGAGATTATCATTGAAGGACATACGGATACCATTGGTGACAGCAACTACAACAAGAGACTATCTGAAAACAGGGCGCATTCTGTTGCACAGTATCTGAAGTCACAGGCGGAACATGATAAACTTTCATATCGCGGACTGGGAGAAAAACAACCAATTGATGATAACAGAACAAAAGAAGGCAGACAGAAAAACCGGCGGGTTGAAATAATTATTAAAATGAATTAAAAAGGTATATAAAAGCCCCTTCACGTGAAGGGGCTTTTTAACATTTGTGCGAATTAATATTTTACTCAAACCTGAAGGAAGGGTATTTATCAACAAGCCCGATTAAAAAAGCCAGGACGTTTGCTGCATATCGATAATATCGGACCATAAAATCAAACAGAATATTGGGCCAGCTCCCTGTGGCGATAATGGAAATAATACCAACGAGAGCAATGATGGTACTTCCCAATGTCAGGAGCGTAAACAATACGATATGGGGCAGGGCAACAATAATAATTCCAATTCCCGTAAGCCTGAGAAACGCAATATTTTTTGATGGTTTGGCAGGATAAATGACATTCAGCTGCAGTGAATGATCAATATTCTTCTGACCGGTGAACTGTGGCGGCTCTTCAACGGTATTTGTCATGCAGGCATTTGTTGCGAGCATGTAACGAAGGGTTTTTTCCTGAACACCAGAAAAATCTTCAACCTGCTGTCCGGTAAATAATACAATGAGCCAGTTAAAGACACCGACAATATTGGATAGAATTGAATATATCAGCAGAATTATAAAATGAGGAATCAGTGCAACGTGATAAAGGCCAAGAAGCCGCAATATTGCACCGATTCTTGAATATCTAAGAGAATAATCTATTGAAAAATTAACAATACCCCTGGGAACAGTATCACGCTGCTCTTCATTGACTTCCAGTGCTGATTCATACCGCTCCCTTGTCTCGATATCAAGGTAGTCAGCTTTATCTGTTATTCCCGCGGCTGGTTCCGATCTCCTTGAAGTTGTGTCCATTGAAAATGGTGGTATGGTATCATCGCGCGATGATAATGATTCTTCATCATCGAGCTGATCGAAATCTATTTCCGGAAGCTCGTCTTCAGATATTTGTTCGAATAATGGCTCGTGGCCATCATCACTGATTTCAGGCGCCAGGTCTTCAACGCGAAGATCGGGATCTATCTCATCGATGCTGAGTTTAAGATCCTCATCCTCTTCTTCCTCTGTATACTCAGCTTTCACTGATTCAAGTTCATCAATGGTAAGCCCGGCATCTTCAATGGTGAGGCGTTCATCGTCATCAACCTGCACCCCTTCTTTAAATTCTTCAATTTCATCAAGGGTTATATCAAGAGAATCAAGATCAAGTGTAAGGTCCTGATCATCATCGGTTTCTGTTGTTCGTTCAATTGCTGATTCATCAACGGTGTCAAAATCGATGTTGTTGAATTCAGTATCCGATGGTACTGTATCTTCAGAAACAGAAGATGAAAGCTCTTCATTGAAATCAAAATCACCGGACCCATCGATATCTATTGAAATATCCTTTTCGTCTGCTAATGATGAAGAGGTATCAGAAAATTCTGTTTTTCCAGCTGGAGTGGCTTCCTCAAGCTGAATATCGAGTGAATCAAGATCGATGGTAATACTTTCATCAGCATCTGTTTCACCAGAGCCGGCTGTGTCTGTATCAAGATCAATTTCAGTTATATCACTTTCACCTGTATCAAGAATATCATCATTAAAAGAAAGCTCATCTGACACAGGCTGAACCGCGCGTGTTTTTGATTTCTGCGCAACATCTTCCTCGAGGGGCTTGAAGTCCTCATCTGTTATGTCAAGACTGTTGAGATCGTCAAAATCTTTGTTATCAAGAAGGTCCTCTTCTGAAATATCGACACGAACACCTTCTTCCTTTGAAGCTATTGCTTCATCGTCAAAATCAGAAATTGTAACATTGTCTTCCGGGGAGACTTCAAAGCTTATATCTCCAGTTGATTCAAAATCATCAATGGTGAGAGGCTCGTCTTCCATAGGAAGAGCAAGGGATTTTTCCGGGGATCCGCTTTTCTTCTTCTGTTCTGGTTCATCAAAATTCATGTCACCGATATCTTCCATGCTGTCAAAGTCTTCAAGGTCGGAAGTTGTACCAGGTGATGTGTCATCTTTTATGCGAGGCTGATCGGCTGAATCCATATCGAATTCGGAACCATCAGTAATAAGTTCTCCGAAATCATCAGAGGACGATTCCACAGGTTCGGAAGGCAAAGAAGTATCGCTGATAGTATCATGAGAAACATGCTCTTCGCGTGATTCAGGAGCAAGATCATCCATTTCAAGATCAGGAAATTCGACGGGTTCCTTTATTCTGTTATCAATAATAACATTTGTGCCGCATTTCGGGCAGGAGAAACCGAACTTTTTATTATCAACTTTCGAGTCATCAACCGAATATGATGCGTGGCATTCAGTACATTTTACAATCATTTTGCTCTCCTGATCGTCTACCTGCCCGGAAAATACTTTTCATTAACATTGTGCTGAATTATTAAAGGTGCAATAACGAGAAAAAATACCAGGTACCATTTCATTTCTCTCCCGTTTATTTCCTCAGACTTTTGTATATATTTAACATTTATATATAGCCCCCAGAAACCGAGAGTCAGAACGACGAGCAGTATATTTGATACTGGATTATCATTGAATATTTCGCTCGTTCGGGCAAGCCACCAGAAATAATACACCCCTCCAGTCAGAAGAAAAAGGAGAAATAGAACCACAAGATTGTTTTCCGGTATGTATTCAGCCTTCATATGCCTACCAATAATATATACATTATATAAAATTATCAAAATAATTCTGTCTGTACAGCTCTACCTCCCTGTACTTCAAGAACAACCAGTCATATATTAAATTATATGAAGGGCCTTTGGACTTCATCTCTCTTTTTAATTTACGGATTATTTTTATATTTTACTTACAATTTTTTCAATAAAACGGCAATAATATTTATGCCTTCAGTAATAAAAGAAATTAGCAAACATTGATTCAAAATCCGGAGAATGTATAATATTTTATCATTTTTTGCAGGAGCGGTAATCTAACAAAATATAAAAATTTGTTGTAATTTCGTCAATTATCTGTTAGCACGTGCTGTATTACAATTGTGATGTGAACTTGTAATGCTATCCAAGATTTTTATAAATATCATTTACGAACTGTATAATGAAACTACTTAAAGAATTCAGCTATACTGACATTTTTCAACGGCGGATAATATTTGTTAATATCTTCCTCACGTTTTCCGTGCTCAGTATTATATATTCAGATATTGCAGTCTCCTACAACTTTTATTTTCCTTACCGGCATGTTTTCAGAGAGATTGTACTTTTTTTTACAATTGGCATTTTCATTGGGAACATTACCGGGAAAGGTTTATTCCGCTTAGCACAGTACAGGGTTGTCTACATACTCTCAGAGATATTTTTCTTTGCTGTATCCCTGTTATTTTTTTTACAGAACTATTTATTCATTCTTCCGGAACAGGTGATGCGGGATTATCTTATCTGCAATATGCATGTTCTGCCGCTGCTGTTGGGTATACTTCCTTTTTTTACAGGGATAAAATTAAATTATTTTCTGAAAATTACCTGTGGTAATTTTATCGATGATAAAAAAGGAACCCTTACATTTTTAACATCAATCCTTACAGGTTTTATCTCTGGAATTGTACTATATGGAGCATTGCATTATTTTATAGATAACATTCATTTTGCAGCCGCACTGCTGCTTCCAATTTTATTTACAACATTTATTATCCGTCTTCTGTATAATTCATCGACTCAATATGCTCAGGATATTGAAGAACCGGATGATGTAAGGGAGATGCAGACCGGAGTACGGGATGATATATATTTTACATTCCTGAACTTCACCTATGTTATAATTTATGTGTTTCTGGGATATGAAATAGTAGTAAAGCATGCAGGAAACTTTCTGCATGTTCAACTGATGTTTGTTCTGTCACTGGTGGTTTCTGTTCTTATTGGTTTCGGTATTGCGCGGTATCTGCGTAACGCTTTCTGGTATGTTTACAGTGAGATGATTTTTCCGCTTTTATTTCTATCATTTCTGATACTTGTTTCATTGTATGGGAATACATTTCAGTATGCGAGCATTGTTTTTTTTATTATTCCATCAGTAATGTTCGGTTTTTCAGCATATAAAACGATAAATAATATTCTGCTGCAATATGACCATAATAAACGCTTTAACATAATTGATTTATCACTTTTAATACTTCCGTTGCCGATCTTTGTTTCGTTGCTGCATCTCCGCTTCACCAATATGTGGTTTTATATATTTTTATATGTAGTAATGATACTGAATGTCGCGCTGCCGGGGATTCACCTGATGCAGCGGGATATTCAATCATATAAAAAAATACTGTATATTTTCTTTTCAATAATATTTATCCCGGCAATAATATTCGTTCATGCTTATTTTAAAATTCCATTCGATGATACTGTGTTTATCCGGCACATAAAAGGATTTAATCAGATTTATGATAAAAATTATAATTCAATGTACATACAGAATCCCGTTGATGTATCGCTGCACAATTATGTGATATTTAACAATACCGATAGTGCCTTAAGAAATTTGAAACGGGCCCTTGTCCCCGTCTATATGTATGCCTCGTATTCTGAGAACAAAAAAAATGTGCTTTTCATTGACGGATATCAGAAATTTTTCCAGAATCCGTTAATTGCATATTTTAAACATTACAAAGTAATAGATTATATTCCTGAAGAGAGGGTTGACTACAACAGGCTTCCGTTATCAGGAAGAAAATCATATATGGTTGATGCATGTGATACGGTAAAATATCTTACGAAGGGAGAGAGCACGTATTCAATCATTGTTGATATTCCAAATCTGTTTGATCAGAAGATGAATACATTTAAATATTCACAGGTATATTATTCCCTTGTAAAAAGGAGACTTGAAAAGCATGGAATATTTGCGCAACTATTTGATTTAAACAGCTTGAGCCGGCAGAAAATTGCGATGTCGAGAAATAATATGAAAAAGATTTTCCCGAATACTGTGGGATACTTATTTTCAAATATACTTCTTGTAATGGCCTCCGACCGAAGTGAAACATTCAGCATTACCCCCTTACATTTAAAAGCTGTCTGTGATTTATTTACGGAAATGACAGAGTCTGTATATCTGTTTTTTAATGAAGAACATATGGTTTCCCATTTAATTTTTACAGAATATGGTGATTATTTCCCTGAAATGAAGGATGTTACAGAAGACAATCAATATATTCCGGTAAGGGAGAAAAGTATTATATTGCGAAGTACAATTGAAGAATCATATTTCCAGAATAATGAAAAGATACTTCAACTCATACCGGATGAAAGAGAGAATGTTTATTTTAAGATGAATCTAAAGAATTCCATTGCAAGAAACAGTGAAATCTTCTCAATGCTAAAAGAGGCGGAGTTTAATATAATTGAAAAGGATTTTAAAAAAGAATCAGAAATACTTATGAAGCTGTATGTCTACAGCGCTTACAGGCCTGACCTTCGAAAATATCTGGAAAAAATTCTGGAATTCAAAGAACGCTTCTATTATGATACAGCGGTGCAGCTTGAAAAAGACAAGAAGTGGGAAAGTGCAAAAAATCTGTATCAGGCGATACTAACAATCAATAAAAACAATTTCGATGCAAATTACCGTATTGGACTACTATGCTTGACACTGCAGCAGGTCAATGAGTCGTTTGAATATATGCAGAATGCAATGAAACTGAAAAAAGATGATCCCCGTGTCCAATATCAGATGGGTGTTCTACTTTTTTCAAGCGGAAAGGCAAAGGAGGCAATGCAGTATTTTCAGTATTCAATAGATTTGAATAATGACTTTGCGCAGGTATACTTTTATCTGGGTCTTTCGTATGAAGAAACAGGAAGAATTCTTGAGGCAAAGAACAGCTATGAAAAAGCTGCATTAAAAGATCCCAACGACAGTGATATTCAGCTGAGCCTGGAAAGAATAAACAAAAAAATTGAAGATGAACGAAACCGCTGGCGCCAGAAAGACCCGGAAAACCAGAATGAGGAAGAGACCGGAGAAAGAGTTCCGCTTCCTGTTAATAAATCTGCATATGAGTGGAGAATTACTGATGAAGAAGCAAAAAAAATGAAACCATAAAAGCATCTCGAAGCTGATAATCCTTCCTATTCATTATTTCCGGATAAATAATATCGCATACATCATACATTCAATAAATATGAACATGATTGATGAATTTTTCAATTGTATTTATGGCGATACCGTCTTTCGGTGTCGGGAAGATCAGCGATGTGTTATTTATGTACTGCAGAATGGGAAATGTCCTTGAATTGCTGCATTTCAAGATTTCAATACAATTTCTGAAATATCGCTATTGTCATGGGGGAAATAATTCAAAAAAGATCACAAACGAATGAGAGCGACAGTAATAGGTTTAAATTATTAATTGACAGCAGATACTGCAGTGAAAAAACTGTGATTGAATACAAAAATAATTAATATGTAAAAAAATTGAAGTTTATTCTGGAATATATACTATTACGGCTGGAAAAATCATGAAGATAATACCTGTAATTCTTGCTGGCGGTGCTGGCACACGATTATGGCCCCTCAGCAGAGAAGACAAGCCAAAACAGTTTCACAATCTTTCGGGAGACGGTACTCTTCTTGAAGAAACAATAAAAAGACTCTTACCACTTGATCCTGAAAATTATATAATTGTAACATCATTACAGTATGAATCTGCATCGCAGCAGGAGCTTGATAAATGCGGTGTCCGGGGGGTAATTCTTGCAGAGCCCTATCCAAGAAATACCGCAGCCGCTGTCCTGTATGCTGCTACGTATCTTGATCGCACAGGAGATGATTCAATAATGATCATGCTCCCTGCGGACCATTATATTGGAAATCCTGATGAATTTCTTGATGTATTGAGATCAGCAGTTGATCATGCAAAATCAGATAAGCTTGTATCAATCGGTATTACCCCGACATATCCGGAAACAGGGTATGGGTATATTAAATCTGTAGAAACAGAGGGGAAAGTGAGAGATGTTGAGGATTTTGTTGAAAAGCCGGACCTTGCACGTGCACAAAAGTATCTCGACGAGGGAAATTATTTCTGGAACAGCGGCATATTTGTATGGAAGACATCACAGATTTTGAAAAATTTTCAAATGCTCATGCCGGAATTATTTGAGGCATTCCAGCCAATGAGGTCAATGGATCCTGCTGAAATCAGCTCCAATAAAACAGATGTTTGGAATATCAAGGAATCGATTTTCCGTGAACTGAAAAAAGAATCAATTGACTTTGGAATTATGGAGAAAGCAGAGAAACGGCTGGTTATACCGGGAGATTTCGGGTGGGCTGATCTCGGCAGCTGGTATTCGATTGACGGCATACTGCCGGCAAACGGCAACAACAACAGAACCCCGGAAAAAGACAGGGTGATATTTCTTGATTCAAGCGACTGTTCGGCATTTCCCGAAGTTAAACGAATAACATTGATTGGCTTGTCAAATATAGTCGTAATCGAATCAGGAAATGATATTCTCGTGATGGATAAAAACTCTTCTCAGAAAGTTCGTCAAGTTGTTGAGATTATGAAAGAACGTGAATCAGGTAAAGAAGTTCATTGAAAAGTGATGAATGTCACCCCGTTCTTGATGGCCCCTTTCTGTTTCTGCACCTATCCAAAAAGTGTCTCTGTGAGATATATATTCCGGAACGGAATAGTAAAAGACAGGTTTTTCAATAGAAAGTAGGTATTCCCCGTGAATAAGAAGCGCTTTCTCAAGAAATAAAGACGCCATTTCACCATTAGATTTTATTCTGTCAGAAAACTTCTCCATTACTGTAACAATATATGAAAATGTGCCGGGATCAACAATAGCAATTGCATAACAATACCAGTCACGAATATACGTTTTCAGATATTGCTTTTCACGTATATCGAGAAGTTTGTGTGCCGGACAGAGGAAGCGGTCGCAGATAGTTTTACCGAAAAGTGACTGGTCCCTGTTGTCGTTTCCACACACTGCAGGATGAATTCTGCACCCCGGTTTTCCTTCTGACAAAAAACCCTGATATGGGCAAATGTGTGATGTAACATCGCGAATATCATTGCGGTGCATCCATGCAAGACCGTTACGGTCTTCCTCTGTCGCTGATAATGAAGGCATAGGCCTGCTGAGATATGATGTCAGGGAAGCACGGGAGATGTCTTTAAAATTGAAAAGGCCGCAACATACAGAACAACCTTTACCGGAATCCGGCTGGCATAATGATATTTCTCTGTAGCTTTTCATACACAAAATGTGGCAATACTTCTAAACAGTGCAAGATGTTTTTTAACGAATAACTGTTCCTTCTTGCAAAAAGAAGAAAGACGAAAATTGTTGAATGTAAAATATGAGGTACAATAGAATGTGACATGCATGTTCACCGCGGATTTACCATGAATAGTTTTTGGTGAAAAATATATTGACAAAAGCGTCCGATAGTTGTGTCTCTTGATTTGAATAGGAACGCAATAATACCGGCACTGTCTTCCTTGTTTGTGGGCAGGCCAGGCGGTATTTCATAATACCGGCAATGATTATCCCCCCACATCCGCAGGTGCATTACAAGAGTGACGTCACTATCGAAGATATTATATTTCAAAGTCTGATATTATTTCTGCAGAGCCGTACAAGTGTAGTACACAAATAAGGTTACAATGAGAGGAGCACATGGATTATTCCAAAACTGTTAATTTACCGGAAACTGATTTTCCGATGCGGGCAAATCTGCCCCAGCGCGAACCGGAAACAATGAAAAAATGGGAAGAGCTGGACCTGTACAATAGAATTCTCGAGTCCAGAAAGGATGAAGAACTGTATATTTTACATGACGGACCTCCTTATGCGAACGGAAATATCCACCTTGGCCATGCAATGAATAAAATTCTTAAGGATATTATTGTTAAACACAAAACAATGATAGGTTACCGTGCTCCGTATGTTCCCGGGTGGGACTGTCATGGACTTCCGATTGAGCTGCAGGTTACACGGCAGCTCGGAGATAAAGCACGGGAAATGCCGAAAAGCCAGATTCGGACTAAATGCAGGGAATATGCGGGAAAATTTGTATCCATTCAGATGGAAGAGTTCAAACGTCTGGGAATCCTCGGCGACTATGAAAATCCGTACCTTACCATGGCACCAGACTATGAGGCAAAGATTGTTGAGGTATTCGGGAAAATTTTTGAAGAGGGCTATATCAGCCGCAATAAAAAGCCAATTTACTGGTGCCCTACCTGTGTAACCGCACTTGCAGAAGCAGAAGTTGAGTATGGCGATCACCGGTCACCGTCAATTTTCGTTAAATTTAAAGTTGATCCATCATCTCTTGATGTTCAGGGAGTTGATAACGAAAATAGCTATGTCATTATCTGGACCACAACGCCATGGACATTGCCGGCAAACCTGGCAGTATGTTTCCATCCTCAGTTCAAGTATTCACTTTGCAAATACGGAAAGGATTATTTTATACTTGCTGATGATCTTGTGAATGGATTTGAATCAATCACCGGAATGAAAAATGAAGGAATGACCGAGATCACGAAAAGCAGTATTGAAAAATTAAAAGTTACACATCCCTTTATTGAACGTGAATCAAAGGTGATCTTTGGGGATTTTGTTACCCTGGAACAGGGATCGGGTATTGTCCATATCGCTCCAGGACATGGTCTCGAGGACTACATTGTTGGTCTTGAATACGGAATTGACACCCTTTCTCCTGTCGATGATGAAGGACGTTTTACGGATGAATTCGCCCTCATGAAGGGAACATTTGTATTTGATGCAAACCAGAAGATCATTGATCTTATGAAAAATAACAATACGCTGATTCATTCTTTTGAAATTGAACACTCCTATCCGCACTGCTGGCGATGTAAGAAACCGCTAATATTCAGGGCGACGGAGCAGTGGTTTTTTGTGATGAACCACAAAAATATCCGCGACCTGGCGCTGAAAGCGGTAGACAATACCCGCTGGATACCAAAGTGGGGTGAAATGCGGTTCCGGGGAATGGTGGAAACCCGGCCTGACTGGTGCCTTTCTCGTCAGCGGTCATGGGGTGTGCCGATTCCTTCGTTCAAATGTAAATCATGTGAAAAAAATATGATGTCTGCACAGAGTATCCTGTATTTTTCAACAATTTCCCGTGAAAAGGGTTTGGATTCGTGGTACACAGAGGATATCAGCAATCTGATTCCGGAAGGAACGGTCTGTACCTGCGGTAGTACGGAATTTATAAAAGAATACGATATTCTTGATGTGTGGTTTGACTCGGG
>ENA-UPTA01003820-UPTA01003820.1-activated-sludge-metagenome-genome-assembly--contig:-NODE-3820-length-14562-cov-5.617357_pt1 | contig 14562 bp, 13 predicted proteins | sample MGYA00238184_ERZ773361 | MGnify/ENA primary metagenome ERZ773361 (study PRJEB29100, sample SAMN05720205) | activated sludge metagenome | isolation source: anaerobic digester from wastewater...
ACTCCCTCTGGCGGGTCGCCGCCTAATCCAGGTCAATGAATCGCAGATGCGCCCGCTTTTCTGGGACCATTCCCCGGCCACGGGCGGCGACTATTACACGGAGCTGGATGCGTTTGTCCTGCAGGACGGGCAGATTTACAACTACTGGCCGCCCGCCAGCGTTTCCGTCAGCCGGATCATTGTCACCAACTGCGGATCGTCATTCCCCGCGATTCCCGGCCGCACCGTCCAGATTTACCTGCCGCGCGGGTATGACCAGAACACGTGGAAGAAATATCCTGTGCTTTACATGCACGACGGCCAGAATGTGTTTCAGCCCGGCGGCATCTACGGCACGTGGTCCGCCGAGACCAACGCCGACCACATGATCAGCCTCGGCATGATGCGCGAAACCATCATCGCCGCCGTGGACAACTCCACCAACCGCATTCACGAATACCTGCCGCCGTACGATACCTATGCGGGCCGCCCCGGCGTCGCCGACCAGTACGCCAACTTCCTGATTCATAATGTCCGGCCGATGATGGACTGGAATTACCGCACGCTGAGCGACCGCGACAACACTCTGACGCTTGGATCTTCGTGCGGCGGCGTGGTGTCGTTCTATCTCGGCCTCGAGACCAACGTCTTCGGGAAGATCGGCCCGATGTCCACGGCTATGTGGATATCCCCGGTCCTCAAGGGGCGCATGGAAAGCAACGACACCTCCGGCCTGCGCATCTATATGGACATGGGCACGGGCGAGTCCGACGGGGATGAGCCCGAGATGTGGAACGATCACTGGGCTGTCTATGATCTCCTCCTTCGTGATGATTACGTCCCCAACGAAACGCTCCGCAGTGAAATCGGTTGCGGCCACATCCATAATGAGGCCGCGTGGGACGCCCGCCTGCCGATGGCTTATGAATTCCTGCTGAACATCAATGATGAGCCCAACCGCCTGCTTCAGCGCGAGCATCCCCCCGTTGCAGCGGTCGCGGGTTTCACCAGCGGGTTCGCCATTACCACACCAACGCTCAAAGGCCACAGTTATGCCATGGAGCGCTGCACCAGTCTCGTGAACCCGGTCTGGACCAATGTATACATTTCGGCCGCGGAGACATTGCTGTGGTCATCAAAAACTCTGACCGACACCAATCCACCGGGCGACTGCCTCTATTACCGCATCGCGGCTGATCCGGTGTACTGAAAACATAAAAAGGGCTAAAAAACGGCCCCAAAAGCTCGAAAAACGCTCAAAAACGGCCAAAAAAAGCGCCAAAAATGGCCTAAAATAGCAAAAAAATCAAAATTTTCCGAACGCTGTCCCGGATCGGGTATTTCGCGGGCTGGAATAGGGGAAATGCTCATAGCCGTCTCGCGGCTTATCGTCCAGTGTCGTTTGCGAAAGAGCAGCAGGAACAACTGTCCTGTTGTTTTCCCGGTGCGAATTGAGTATTCTGCATTTCGGGCAAGCTGAACCATTGAGGATTTGATGGGACTTTTCCGAAGACAGCCGCTGATGCGACGGGTGATCTTGGCCACGCTTCCATGCGCGGCCGGATCGGTCTACTTCTTCGGCTGGCGCTCCCTGGCTGTGATCGCGGTATCCTGCCTGGCGGCGTTTCTGACCGAATATTCGTTCTGCCGCCGGCGGAAGGAGCCCGTGAGCGAGGCCGTTTTTGTTACGGGCATTCTCTATGCGCTGGTCATGCCGCCCACCATCCCGTGGCATGTCCTGATTATTGGCATTGTGTTTGCGATCGCGTTCGTCAAAGAAGCCTTTGGCGGATTCGGCCGGAATGTATTCAATCCGGCTGTCGCCGGCCGCTGTTTTGTGTATGTCTGTTTTCCCGTGGCCATGACCAGCACATGGGCTCCGGCGGCGCAAGGCCCGCTGGGCGCGCTGACGCAATGGACTACGGCAAGTGTGGATGCGATCACATCGGCCACGCCCATGGCGCTTCTGAAGGCGGGCGAGATCAGTCTCTCGTCGTCGGATATGTTCTATGGGCTGTTTCTGGGCCGGATTTCCGGCACGATGGGTGTGACCAGCGCACTGCTGATTCTCATCGGCGGAGCCTACCTGTACTTCACGCGGACAGCAAACCGGACACTGATTGTCACGGTTGTGGCCACCTATGCCGTTCTCAATCAGGTTCTGCACTCGCTGGGGGTTGAGCCGGTTCCGACCGGTTTGCAGGCCCTTCTCGGCGGCGGCTTCCTGTTCGGGGCATTTTTCATGGTGACTGATCCCATATCGGCCCCGTCCACGCAGGGGGGGCGCATCGCCTATGCCATTCTGATTGCCGTGTGCACACTGATCATCAAAAACTTTTCCATCTTCAACGGCGGGCTCATGTTCTCGATTCTCATCGGCAACATGTTCGGCCCGATTCTGGACTATGCGGCCAAGGCGCTGCGGAAATCCGGGAAAGCCGAGGCGGCATGACGGAAAAGCCGCCAGCCAAACTGAGAGACCGGCGCGCGTATCCGGTGTTCTATATGTTCGCGGTCACCTTTGTTTCAACCGGTGTTTTGATCGGGCTCAACCGGATGACGGAGGACCGCGTGGAAGCCAACCGGCAGGTTCTGTTCGAAGAAGCCGTGCTGTTCGCGCTGGGATGGGATGCGGAAGAGAAAATGTCGCCGGCCGGCGTCCATCAGGCATTTCTGGAAAATGTGCAGGAACCCGCCGAAGAGTCTGCCGGGGCCTACCGCCTGGTGCGCGGCGGCAAGCTGGAGGCCTACGCCCTGCCCTTTGAGGGGCGCGGTTTCTGGAATCAGATTAAAGGGGTGATGGGCATCAGGCCCGACGGGTCCGTGCTCACGGGGATGGCTTTTTATGAGCAGAGCGAGACCCCGGGGCTTGGCGCTGAAATTGTGAAGACCTACTTCACCGACCAGTTCCAGGAACTGAAGCTCGACGCCGGCAGTCCCGCGCTTGCGCTGAAATCCTCCGGCGCAAAATCCGGGGAAAACGAGGTGGACGCGATCACCGGCGCCACGCAGACCTGCACGAGGCTGGAGGATATTCTCAATAATGCCCTCGATGCCTGGCGCAAGAAAATGGGCCTGAGCAAATCCGGCGATGATGATGCGGCCGCCGGGAAGGCCAGGGGGGAGGGCTGATGAACGGGGCAGGAGGCGGACCGAAAACCGTTAAGGCGCTGGCGATCGAGGGGATCTGGGGCAACAACCCGATCTTCCGCCAGGTGCTGGGCATCTGCAGCACGCTGGCCGTGACCAACATGGTGCTGAACACGCTCGTCATGTGCGCGGGGCTGGTCGTGACCCTTTCGATGAGCAGTCTGAGCATCTCCCTGCTTCGCAAGTGGACGCCGCGGAACATCCGGATGATGGTGGAAACACTGATCATTGCGTTCTATGTCATCATGGTGGATATCGCGCTCAAGGCCTACTGGCCGGAAATGAGCCAGAACCTCGGCCCGTACGTCGGCCTGATCATCACCAACTGCATTGTCATGGGCCGGGCGGAGGCCTGCGCGCTGACCCAGCCGCCGTTCACGGCGCTGGTGGACGGATTTTTCAACGGCTTGGGCTACAGCATTCTGCTGCTGATCATCGCCATTCCGCGGGAACTGCTCGGGCTGGGGTCGCTGCTGGGCTATGCCATGCCGTACTTCTCGGGTCCCTATTGGGACAAGTGGACCATTATGGTTATGCCGCCGGGAGCGTTTTTCATGCTGGCGCTTGCGGTCTGGGCCTTCCGGACCCTTCAGCCCGACAAACAGGAAAAAGGTGCAAAATGAACTCAGGAGGCGCACTCACGCAGGCATTGGTCGTGGCCTTCAGCGCCGCGTTCACAGGAAATATCCTGTTGACCCAGTTTCTCGGGATGTGTCCCTTCCTGTCCGTGTCCCGGCAGGTAAAGACGTCCCTCGGGCTTGGATGGGCGGTCGTTTTCGTCCTTACCGGAACGTGCATGATCAACTGGGTTGTTTACCGCTATGTCCTCATGCCGCTGAACCTGGAGTTCCTGCGCTTCATCATGTTCATTATCATGATTGCGGCTTTTGTGCAGTTCGTGGAAATGGTTCTCGACCGCTACTCGCCGGCGCTCTACCAGAGCCTTGGAATATTTCTGCCGCTGATCACCGTGAACTGCGCGATTCTGGGCGCCTGTTTGTTCATGGTGATCCGCGAATACTCGTTTCTCGACACCGTGGCCTTCGGCCTGGGCAGCGGCTTTGGATGGATGCTGGCCATTCTGGCCATGGCGGGCATCCGGGAAAAGCTGAAGTCCGACAAGATCCCCGCGGGTCTGCAGGGGCCGGGCATCACACTGATCATTGTGGGCCTGATGGCCCTTGCCTTCATCGGCTTCACCGGGGTATTGAGCGGCAACTGACGGAAGATTATTCATGACGGAAATTCTTTTATCCGTTCTTATCGTGAGCGCCATTGCGGCGGTTCTGGCCGCCGTGCTGGTGGTCGCCCAGCGGTTCATGGCGAATTACGGTGAATGCGGCATCAAGGTCAACGATTCCAAAACCATCACCGTGCAAGGCGGGTCCACGCTTCTGGAAAGCCTTTCGCAGAACAAGATTTTCATTCCCAGCGCGTGCGGAGGGCGGGGGACCTGCGCCTACTGCAAGGTGAAGGTGCTGGAGGGCGGCGGACCGGTTGTTCCCACGGAAGAGCCGTACCTGGATGCCGAGGAAAAGAAAAACGGCGTCCGGCTGTCCTGTCAGGTCAAAGTCAGGAATGACCTGCGGATCGAGATTCCCGAAGAGCTTCTTTCGATCCGGGAGTACGCCTGCACCTGCACAAAAATCATTGATCTCACGCACGACATCAAGGAATTCCGGCTCGAACTCAAAGAACCGGCGGAGATGTCCTATATTCCCGGCCAGTACGTTCAGCTTTTCAGCCCGGCGTACGACGACAAGGAAGAAGTGTACCGCGCCTATTCCATTGCCTCCGATCCGGCGGACAAGAAATATGTGGATCTGGTCATCCGGCTTGTGCCGGGCGGCATCTGCACAACGTGGTGCTTCGAGCATCTCAAAGAGGGCGGCGAAGTCCGGATCAATGGGCCGTACGGGAAATTCGGACTCAGCGGCAGCGAAGCGCCCATGATCTTCGTGGCCGGGGGCTCTGGCATGGCACCGATGAAATGCATCCTGCATCACATGAAGAACTCCGGGAACAAACGCAAAACGACCTATTTCTTCGGCGCGAACCAGGTCCGGGAACTTTTTTATCTGGATCTGATGAAGGAGTTCGAACAGTCGCTGGACAGTTTCCATTTTGTGCCGGTGGTCTCCAAACCGGGTGACGGCGAAAAGTGGGAAGGGGAGACCGGGCTGGTGACGGACGCGCTGCGGCGGAACGTCAAGGATGCCGCCGGCTGCGAAGGATATCTCTGCGGCAGTCCGGGAATGATTGATGCCGCCGTCAAGGTGCTGGTGGAGCTTGGCATGCCCGAGAACAAAATATTCTATGATAAATTCTGAGGAGAATGAATGAAGCGTTCACCCGACATGCAGAGGCTTGAGGAAATTCTCCGATCCTCGAAAATCGCCGGGGGCGGATTTCTGGGATCGGACCGCCGTCCGCTGGAGGAGATTCTCGAGGCGGATGCGGCCGCGCTGGTGCGCCTGGGGCATACACAATATGATATCGCGGATCGAATGCGGCACATCTCCTCGCTTGCGGAACGGGGGCTTGGATCATGGGTGAAGGTGGATGAAAACATCGAGGCCGCCGTGACCGACACGCGGGGAAAAATCCCCTGTCCCTGGCCTCATCCGGGAACATTCTCGAAAACCGTTGTGACCGCGAAGAACGTGCGGACGGGACAATCCATCCAGTGGTCCGAACTCAACATCCATTTGATCGAAATGCACGGATTCTTCGAGGGTCACGGCTCGCCGTTCCGTCTGGACCCGGCGGAGCTGGTGGAAGTTCTCTTCTGAAAAATCCGGCGCCTGCTGTCGGGGACGTGCTCCAAAATTCTGATTCAGAAATCATATCTGGAACTCATGAACTCAGGAATCTTGGAATGGAAAGGGCCGCGCAGATTGAGGGCTTCAGCGTTGATAATCTTCTGTTCCTTACTCCAGGAGCTTCAGCATTTCCTCGATGCTGGTGGTGGGGGCTGCGCAGGCATGGTTCCTGCAAACATAGGCGGTGGCTTTTCCGCCGATGGCCTGCTGCCCGGCCGTGAATTCGGCCAGCGCCGAGATTTCCGGCTTGCCGCTGCCGGAGGGACGCAGCAGAACAACTTTGTTGGGAATGAACCGCTGTCGCAACGCCCGGATCATGGCTTCGGTGTCGTCTGCGCCGGGCGTGCCGGATATCACCACTTCAAACGACGGGCCGATTCCGAATCCCACCGCGCACAGGAGCATGGTCTGCCCCGACGGCGCGCTCTCGACGTTGCCGGCAAATGCTCGCATGAGCGCGGACGCCCTTTCCTCATAGGCCGGATCGCCGGTGATCCGGCCGAGACGAAGCATGTTCCAGAGCGCAATTGAATTTCCAGAAGGAACGGCCCCGTCATAAATGGTTTTCTGCCTGATCAGCAGATCGTCCGTCTTGCGGGAAGCCAGGAAGAAACCTCCGCCGGCGTCGTCCCAGAAGTCCTGATTCATCTTCCTGTCAAAATCCAGCGCGGCTTTGAGCCATTTGACGTCGAAAGTGGTTTCGTAGAGTTCCAGCAGCGCCCAGACCACGAAGGCATAGTCATCGAGCCCGCCGCGCACGCCGGCCTCGCCGTCGCGAAATCTGTGCAGAAGCGCTCCGTCCTGATCCGCCATCCGGTCCAGAATGAAACCGGCGGCCTGCTCCGCTACCCGGGCGTAGCGCGGTTCCTCGAATGCGCGGGAAGCCATGGCCAGGGATGCAATCATCAGGCCGTTCCAGTCGGTGAGGATTTTGTCGTCTTTGAAGGGATGAATGCGCTTTTCCCGCGCGGCGAAAAGCCTGGCCCGGTCCGGCTCGAACTTTTCGAGATCGCTGACGGATGCGTTTTCTCCCGGCGGAACGTGCAGAATGTTTCTGCCGGTTCTTTTTCCGGTGGCCTCATCGGCATAATTGCCGCCCGCTTCAATCCCGAAGGCCCTGCTGAAGGCCTTGCCCCGGAATTCTCCGAGGACGGACTCGATCTCATCGGCGGTCCAGACGTAGAATTTGCCTTCAACTCCTTCGCTGTCGGCGTCCTCGGCGGTGTAAAAAGCTCCTTCCGGAGACGTCAAATCGCGCAGCACGTAGGTGAGTGTTTTTTCGGCGGTGTCCCTGTATTCCGGATTCTGCGTGGCCTGATAGGCCTCGGCATAGGCCATGACGATGAGCGCCTGGTCGTAGAGCATCTTCTCGAAGTGCGGCACCAGCCATTCCCGGTCCGTGGCATAGCGGTGAAAGCCGAACCCGACCTGGTCGAAGATGCCGCCTCTCCGCATGGCGTACAGCGTGCGTTCCACCATGTCCCGCGCCTGCTGTTTTCCGGTTCTGTGCTGGTGGCGCAGCAGAAACATGAGCGAGTGGGGCGTGGGGAATTTGGGCGCGCGTCCGAACCCGCCGTGAACAGTGTCGTGTGATTCGGCAAGCTGCTGGAAGGCCGTGTCCAGAACGGCCAGATCAATCCCTTCGCCCGCGGCCCCGCTGCTGTGGTCGCCAAGGGCGGCCGTGATCTGGTCGGCCGAAGCGGCGACTTCGTCGCCCCGTTCATTCCATGCCTTCTTCAGTTGCGGAACCAGATCCATCAGGCCGATGCGTCCGAAACGGCTCTCTTTGGGGAAGTAGGTTCCGGCGAAGAAGGGTTTCTGGCCGGGCGTCATGACGATGGTCAGCGGCCAGCCGCCCGCCCCAGTCAGCATCTGGCAGACCGTCATGTACAGGTTGTCAATGTCCGGGCGCTCCTCGCGGTCCACTTTGATGCATACAAAGGCGTCATTGAGCAGGGCGGCCACTTTGTGATCTTCAAACGATTCATGCTCCATCACATGGCACCAGTGGCAGGTGGAATAGCCGATGGAAAGGAAGATGGGCTTGTTCAGCCGCCGGGCAAGCTCGAAGGCTTCCGGGCCCCATGGATACCATGCGACGGGATTGTCGGCGTGCTGGAGCAGATAGGGGCTTTTCTCTCCGGCCAGGCGGTTGGGCTGGGACCCCGTCCGTCCGCTGATCTCGGGCATTCCATTTTTCTGCGTCATGAACTGTTCCTCTCCTGATCGTCCGCATCTCGCGCACCAGACCAGAGCCGTCACGAGAATGACGGCCCGGCTCTTTGCCTGTTTGCGCTGCGGTTTCACCCATTTTGCGCCGGGCTGCTATGATTTCGTCAGGCGCCTGGCGATTTCCGCCACATGCCGGCCCTGGAACCGGGCGATGGCCAGCTCGTTTTCCGTGGGCTGCCGGGATCCGTCGCCCCCGGCCATTGTGCTGGCTCCGTAGGGCGATCCGCCGGTGATCTCGTCCATGTTGAGCAGGCGCGGCTCCGAGTACGGGACGCCGACAATGATCATGCCCTGGTGGAGGAGCGTGGAATGGAAGCTGGTAATCGTTGTTTCCTGCCCGCCGTGCTGTGTGCCCGTGCAGGTGAACACGCTGCCGATTTTCCCGACCAGCGCGCCTTTCATCCACAGCCCGCCCGTCCGGTCCAGCAGGTTCCGCATCTGCGCGCACATGTTTCCAAAGCGGGTCGGCGTGCCGAAGAGGATGGCATCCGCTTTCGCCAGATCATCCGGTTCGATGACCGGAACATGCGCAAAGGCCTTGCGCGCGGCCTTTGCACCGCTTTTCTCGAGGGCTTCATCCGGCACCAGCTCCGGCACCTGGTACAACTGGACATCGCAGCCTGAAACTTCGCGGGCACCGGCCGCTTCTGCTTCCGCCAGCTTGTAGACGTGACCGTACATGCTGTAAAACACCACTTGAATTTTCGTCATTGATATTCTCCTTTCAGATTACCACTTCATTGAGCCACAGACTTCCATAAACGCAGGCGGGTTGCCATGAGGGCGGCGCTGGTATTGGCATTCGAAATACCTGACGGGATGGATACAGCCCCGCGGGCAGACAGATGGACGGATCAGGGATTTGGCACAGGCCTATCAGGATCGGCCCGATGGCGTTCGCATTCATCCCGCGGCAGGATTGATGCGTATTCTGAGTGACGGCTCATGCGTCGGGCGTCACGGGGGGAAGAAGACAAACAGGAAAGTTGCGCGATGATTGTATTCCGTCAATGTGATCAAATATTCAGCCGGGTGTCATGAGTTTTTCAACAGCGACCATGCCGGGCGAGAGTGCCGTCGAAATTGTTGTGGAGGGCGATCTCTGTCAGGATGACAGGAAGAACGTCCTGATGCAGGCGGCAAACATCTTATGCGCGGGTGCGAGTGATCGCCTGCTGCTGGACATTACCCGGGCGGCCGTGCCGCGCGAGCCGACCATGAGCGATGCGCTGGACCTGGTGCTCTATATGGGAGATCTGCATTTTCCGAAACACGCGCGGGTGGCGCTTGTTTACAGGGAGAAGGACAAGCTCCTGGTTTTTTTTGAAAGCGCGGCCCAGTGCGGCGGCTACACGCTGAAGACGTTCGTCAGCAAAGACCGGGCCCCGGAATGGCTTTGCGGCGGATGAGGGGGGGGCGGTTATGAAGACAACCACACGGCGGCGGAATATTGAATTTGCGGCATTCGAGAACATAAATCTCGGCGACAAAATAGAACGGATCTGCATTGCCGTCCTGATTTGTTTCCTTGCGGTCATTTTGGCGGTGGCGGCCGTCATCTGATTGGCCTGAAATTTGGGTTCTTCAAGGTGATAACATATTTCTGAACACGGAAGAAATTAACTGCGGATGTGCCGGCCACGCGAAAACGGGAATGTCTGACGCAGAGAAAATCCGGATGAATAATCCCGGCTAAGGAATTGCGCGATGCAAAGCAGGCTTTTCCCCGATATGCGACGACCGACTGACTTGATACGTCTTTACCGCAAGATGAGCGATGAACAAAAGAGGAGAGACGGATGAAAAATAGCGGATGGATTGCGACGGCGGCGGTGGCGGTGCTGGTGACAAGTGGTGCGGCGCCCGCGTTTGCGGATGAAGAAGCAGCAGCGGCCGTTCCGGCAGCGACAAACGTGGTTAAACAACAGACCATGTGCCCCGTGATGGACGACGAGATCAACAAGAAGTTCTTCGCGGACTACCAGGGCAAGCGGGTCTACTTCTGCTGCAATGCCTGCCCGGCCAGATTCAAGAAGGATCCGACGAAGTATATCACGAAGATGGAAGCAGAAGGCATCACTCTCGAAAAGACGCCGCAGGCGGCAGCGACAGACGCTCCCGAGGCTGTTCCGCCCCGGCGGGAGAAAGGACACGAGGAGGATGAGCACAGCGGCCATGGACATTGAGACGTGATGAAAGCCGCAGAAAGACGCGATATGGGCAGTCCACATGGCATCGCCCGCGGGACATGGGGCGCGATATTCCTGGTTGCGATGCTGCTCGCGGCCCGTCACGGCGCCGCCGAGGAGAAGGGCGCGTTTGCGGCGACACTGCTGGGATTGACGCGAGCTGAAATCATCGAGCAGATGGGCGAGCCCGAAGGCGTCATCGTGTTCGGTGATACGGAAATCCTGCAGTTCCCCCGGGGCACGGTTGATCTGCAGGACGGGCGCGCGATCAAAGCCAGTGTGATGAGCCGGCAGGAAGCGGAGATCGAGGAGAAAGAGCGGCTGGCGCGCGAGGAGCAGATGCGTGAAGCTGCGGAAGCGCGCCGCCTCGCGCTGATCCGGGACGGCGAGGCGGAGAAGGAGCGCATTCTTGCCGATCCCGCGTACACGAACAAATCGGCGCGTGAGATGGTCACCTTCTGGAACGAGTTCTCCGCGAAGTACCCCGATGTGCCGATAGATCAGCAGTCCTACGACACAGCCATGCAAAAACAGAAGGAGGAGGAAGAGTTCCTGCGCCGGGCGAAGGCGGCCGACGAAGAGAAGCTCCCGCCACCCCCCGATATCTCGAGCAAGAAGAAGCGCAAGCTGAAGCGCGCCGGCAAGTGGAAATGGGATTGACACTGAAATTTTCTTCCCATCCTGATCATCCTGTTGATCCTGTCTAAAATTCCGGAAATCAGACAGGATTTACAGGATCAACAGGAATCAGAATTCAGTCTTTGCGACTTGGTGGCTTAGTGTGATGTCTTCTTAACTCCGGCCTTTTTGTGTATTTTGTGCCTTCTGTGGCGATTTCAGAAGTTGGCCGCGAAAAGGCACAGAAGTCATAAAATGCTCGTAAAAATGCCCCCAAAAGGCCAAAAACGCTCAAAAAGGACCCAAAATGGCCAAAATCGCTCACAAATGGCTATTTTCGTGAAAATAGGACTAATTTAGTCCTATATCCATGTTTATGCCGATGGCATGCGGAAAGGCGTCTACGGTTTCGGATACTGGGCCAGCACCTCGCGCGGGTTCATCAGCAGTGCGGCATACTGGCCGCGCGTGTAGGCCCACGGATCGCTGACGTGCCGCTGGCTCATTTTCCCGCGGCAGTCCTTCAGCGTTGAATATCCCATTTTGTCCATCCATGCCTGGAGCTCGTTCTTCATTGTGCGGATGTAGCCAATCCCGTTCTGGAAAAGTGTGGTGACCATCTGCACGGCATCAGCGCCTGCGAGTACAGCTTTGGCGGCATGCGATGCCTGAAAGAATCCTCCGCTGCAGCAGATGCTGGCCCGGATTGTACCCTCCAGCAGGCCCGCGTAGCGCAGCGGCAGCCGGTAATCGGTCTCGTGGCTCAAATTGAAGGGCGCGCAAAGCTCCTGTTTTTCCAGGTCAATGTCCGGCTCAAACAGGCGGTTAAAGATCACGAACCCGGCCGCGCCCGCCTTGTCCATCTGATGGATGACGTTCAGCGGATTGCTGTAGAAGGTGCTGAGTTTGATGCTCACGGGAATGGACGCGGCCTGCACGAGCTTTGCGGCCAGATCAATCTGTTCCTTCTCAATGTCAGAGCCCTTTCTCGCAGGATCTTTCGGCGATGCGAAGAAATTGCACTCCAGTCCGTCCACGCCGGTGTCCTCCATGCGCTTTGCGTATTCCAGCCAGGTCTCTTCATGCACGGCATTGATGCTTCCGATGACGGGAATACTGATTTCCTTCTTCGTTTTCCTAACCCACATGAGGTGTTCTTCGGGGCCGGCATGCTTCAGGTCGGGCATGGTCGTGATCATTTCGGCATGGCGGGCATCATACTGGTGGAGCGTGTCGTCGAACTTCAGCTCTTCCAGGCCGATCTGTTCTTCAAAAAGGGATTTAGTCACAAGCGCCCCCGCGCCGGCCTCTTCAATCTGATGAATGAATTTCATGTTCGCGGTCAGCGCGCTGGCTCCGGCGATGAATGGATTGGCCAGCTCAATTCCCATGTAGGTGGTGCGGATGTCTGACATTTGTTTTTCCTCCCGTGGCATTTCGTTTATGATCTTTATTAACAGAATAGGCGCCTTGTCGCGGCAGCGCCATCAGCAAAGACCTGATAACAAATCTCGGAATACCTTACAAGACCGGGGCAGGAATGGAAGCCATACTCAATATCAGCAGTTTACAGGTCAAAAACGGGCTGTTTATGGCACTTTTCGGCCATTTTTTGATGTTTTTGGGCGTTTTTTGGCCATTATTGACATTTCTGCGCCGCTGCGGGCCTGCCCCGCAGGAGCGGAAGGCGCAGGTGATCGAGCCCGGGATATTTGTGACTCCATTGCGGTAGGGGTTTTCGAACAGTCATATCAGGTCTGCCCTGGTTGCGGCTTTATATGAAAAAAATAAACTGTCACTCGTAATTGCAGATATGACTGAGATTGCAGAAACAACTGAGGGAGGACGCGAGATGAAAAGAAAGATTGAGATGCCGGAGGTGTCGAAGTGTGCGGTGGGAACATGCGTGTACAACCACGATGGCGGTTGTCATGCCCGGGCCATTACAGTCGGGGGCGGCGCCGATCACAAGTGCGACACCATGATGCCGGCTCAGGGGCACGCGCATCGGGTGGACCCGGCCGGGGTCGGCGCCTGCAGGGCGACAACCTGCATCCACAATGAAGATTTCGAGTGCCAGGCAGACGGCATCGCGGTTCTGATGCGGGGTGGTCAGGCAGACTGCGCGACATTTGCGGAACGCTGATTCCTGCGCGGCCGATAATCCGGACGTATTTGTCCGCGGCAGACGCGGAAGCTGCCGCGGATCGTCCGGGCGTTTTGCGGTGACAAAGACAGATTGGCTTTCTGACGAAACCGGTTTTGCGGCTTCATGACGGGGCAAAGGCAATCCCTGCTATGAAAAACGCAGGGGTGCAAACGGCGGATCTCGTCGAGTTTGATCAGCAACAGACAGGAGGTTGTCATGAAGGGAAGAATATTAGCTGACAGCGTGTTCCGGATCGGGGCGCAGGACTGGAACAGGCGGCTGTTTGACTCGCTGATCCCGCTCCCGGACGGGACCAGCTACAACGCCTATATTGTCGTTGGCTCCGAAAAAACGGCGCTGATTGACACGGCGGATCCGGCCAAGTCGGCGATCCTCATGGATCAGCTGAACGATGTCGCAAAAGTTGACTATCTTGTTGCCAATCACGCGGAGCAGGATCATTCCGGCAGCATTCCGAAAGTTCTGGAGCGATACCCCGGGGCGGTGGTGATGACGACTCCGAAGGGAAAGGGCATGCTGGTGGATCTGCTGTGCATTCCCGAGGATCGGGTGCGGACCGTGGAGGACGGGGAAACGCTTTCGCTGGGCGGCAAGACGCTGGAGTTTTTATATACGCCGTGGGTGCACTGGCCCGAGACGATGTGCACCTATCTGCCGGAAGATAAAATCCTGTTTTCATGCGACTTCTTCGGTTCCCATTTTGCAACCACGGATCTCTATGCGAAGGACAAAGCCGCGGTTTATGAGGCGGCCAAGCGCTACTACGCAGAAATTATGATGCCGTTCCGGCCAACGATTCGGAGCAACCTTGAAAAAGTAAAAAAGCGCGACATCCGGATCATCGCGCCAAGTCATGGGCCTGCGTATGATGAGCCCGGCTTCATCATTGCCGCATATGAGGACTGGGTTTCGGAGGTTGTGAAAAACGAAGTGGTGCTGCCTTATATATCCATGCACGGCAGCACAGAGATCATGGCGGAATATCTTACGGGGAAACTGACCGGGTATGGAGTGAAAGTGCATCTTTTTGACCTGTCTGTTACGGATCTCGGCAAGCTGGCCATTGCGCTGGTGGATGCCGCAACCATAGTGATCGGCACGCCGACGGTGCATGTCGGTCCGCATCCGTCGGTGTTTTATGCGGCGCATCTTGCAAACGCCCTCCGTCCGAAACTGCGCTATGCTTCGATCATCGGATCGTACGGCTGGAACAGCAAATCCGTCGAGAAAATCGCCGAGCTGATTCCGAACCTGAAGGTGGAGATTATTGACCCGGTGCTGTGCCGCGGCTGCCCGAGAGAAAAGGACTTCAGGGCGCTGGAAGTGCTGTGCCGCGGCTGCCCGAGAGAAAAGGACTTCAGGGCGCTGGATGTGCTTGCGGATGCGATTGCGGACCGGCATA
>ENA-UPTA01003821-UPTA01003821.1-activated-sludge-metagenome-genome-assembly--contig:-NODE-3821-length-14556-cov-8.995793_pt1 | contig 14556 bp, 11 predicted proteins | sample MGYA00238184_ERZ773361 | MGnify/ENA primary metagenome ERZ773361 (study PRJEB29100, sample SAMN05720205) | activated sludge metagenome | isolation source: anaerobic digester from wastewater...
TCCGGTGCACGCCTTCCCCACCGACGACGGCGGCGTCGACATGAAGTGCCCCACCGAGATCGCCATCTCCGACCGCCGCGAGGCCGAGCTGGCCAAGGCCGGTCTGATGCCGCTGGTGCACAAGAAGAACTCGGACTTCGCCGCGTTCATCGGCGCGCAGTCGCTCAACAAGCCCGCCGAGTACGACGATCCTGACGCCACGGCGAACGCCAACCTCGCGGCGCGCCTGCCGTACCTGTTCGCGACCTGCCGCTTCGCGCACTACCTGAAGTGCATCGTGCGCGACAAGATCGGCTCCTTCAAGGAGCGCGGCGCGATGGAGCTCTGGCTGAACGACTGGATCATGAACTACGTCGACGGCGACCCGTCGATCTCGTCGGAGGACACGAAGGCGCGCAAGCCGCTCGCGGCCGCCGAGGTGAAGGTCGAGGAGGTCGAAGGCAACCCGGGCTACTACACGTCGAAGTTCTACCTGCGCCCGCACTACCAGCTCGAAGGTCTGACCGTGTCCCTGCGGCTGGTGAGCAAGCTGCCTTCGGCCAAGGGAGGTGGTTGAGTCCGGCGGTTGAGTCCCCCTCGTACCAACGGCATACGACTTCAGCCGGATGGATCGGCCGGATGCCCGAGGGTACAGTTTCATCACGGTACTTGATCTAGTTCTCACCCCCGACCACCCGACACAGACAGGAGCACCACATCATGAGCAACTACGACGCATTCCTGAAGATCGACGGCATCGAAGACGAGTCCGAAGACGCCAAGCACGGCAAGGAGATCCAGCTGTCCTCCTTCACGTGGGGTTCCTCCCAACCCGGCACCTTCGGTGCCGGCGGCGGCGGCGGCGGCGGCAAGGTCTCCTTCCAGGACTTCCACTTCACCAAGGAGCTGAGCAAGGCCACGCTGAAGCTGAAGGTGTTCCACAACAGCGGCAAGCACATCCCGAAAGCCACGCTGACGCTGCGCAAGGCGACCGGCTCGGGCGGTCAGCAGGACTACTACAAGATCACGTTCGAAGATGTGCTCATCAGCAGCTACAACGCCAGCGGCACGGGCAGCACCGGCGGCCCGGTGCCGACCGAGTCCTGGTCGATGGCCTTCACCAAGTACGAAGAGGAGTACTTCGTGCAGGACAAGGGCGGCAAGCTGGCCAGCGCCGGCACGGTGAACTGGGACGTCAAGAAGAACGACGGCTCCAAGCCCTCCTGATCCACGAACCGATGGAGTGCGGGCCGTCCGGGCGGGCGGCCCGGATGGCGGCGGGCACTTCGCAGGGAGGCCCGCCGCGTTTTTCGACAGGAGGCCCGGATGAAGGGCGATTGCTTCTTCCGCATCCAGGACAAGAAGTTCGACGTCCGGGGCGAAGCCGAGGACACCACCTACGCCGGCTGGATCCAGGTGGAGGAGTGGAACTGGGGCATGAACAACCGGGCCGTCTCGGCCGGGTTCCAGGAAGGCAAGCTGCGCGGCGACGTGCGCGAGTTCGTGTTCGCGTACCGGGTCGATGCGTCGTCGGCCGCCATGCTCCAGATCTGCAACCAGAACGCGGTGCTCGAGAAGGCCGAGCTCGCGATGCGGCGCGCCGGCGGCGAGGCCCAGCTGTACGTCGAGATCAAGTTCACCAAGGTGCAGGTGAAGTCCGTGGACCTGGTCCACGACGAGCACAACCTGATCCCCCTGCAGCGCGTGGCCATCAGCTTCGAGAGTGCAGAATTCGTGTACACGCCGCAGAGCCAGGCGGGCGCCAAGCGCAGCGGCGGCCACTCGTTCGAGTGGCGCGCGCCCGCCCGCTGACCGTCGAGGACATGCACGACGGACCGGATCACCCGGTGCGTCGCCGTCCGAGATCCATGTTTCTCCGGAGAACACCGCGATGACCGTTCCTGTCGACACGATGATGCAGCAGGCGATGGCCGCCGTGCGCGCCAAGCCGAACGACGCGTCTGCACGCATGCAGCTGTTCCGCCTGTTCCTCGTCACGGGGCAGTGGGAACGCGCACTCACGCAGGTCGACACGGCGAGTTCGCTCGATGCGTCGCTCGGGTTCACCAGCATGGTCTACAAGCAGGCGATCGCCTGCGAGCGGTTCCGCGACGAGGTGTTCGCGGGGCGGCGCTCGCCGGTGGTGGCCGGCGAGCCGGCGCAGTGGCTGGCGATGATGGTCGAGGCGCTGCGCGTGCAGACGGCCGGCGGCGGGGGTGCCGCCGGTGCGGTGACCCTGCGCGCGCAGGCGCTCGAGGACGCCCCGGCGGTGGCCGGACGGCTCGACGGCTCGGCGTTCGAGTGGATCGCCGACGCCGATTCCCGCCTGGGCCCGGTCTGCGAATGCTTCATCGACGGCAAGTACTACTGGGTGCCGTTCGACCGCATCGCCCGCATCGAGATTCCCGAGCCCGACGACGTGCTCGACATGGTCTGGGCGCCGGCGGAAGTCACCTTCACCACCGGCGGCAGCAAGCACGTGCTGATGCCGGTGCGGTATCCCGGCTCGGAGAAGTCGGCCGACGACGGGGTGCGCATGTCGCGCGTCACGCAGTGGGCGGGCGACGACGACAGCGGCTGGACCGGCCTCGGTCAGCGCGTGTGGACGACCGACGCGTCCGAGTGCGGCATGCTCGACGTGCGGGTGCTCGAACTCGGCTGACGGCGGACGCGCCCATGAGCGAGGTCTTTTCCCGCGATCGCCTGCAGCCGGCCCTGCTCGACCGGCTGATCGACCACGAGCCCGGCGTGCAGGTCGAGCCGATCGATGCGCGCACGATCACGCGCTCACGCCTGCGCCAGAGCGTGCTGCGCGATCTGTCGTGGCTGCTCAATGCGCAGGCCGGCCTCGACGACGAGGTCGATCCGCGTGCGTTTGCCGCCGCGCTGCGATCGACCGTCAACTACGGCATGCCGGCCCTGTCCGGGCGACTGGTCTCGCAGGTGCAGATCAGCGACCTCGAGGCCGCGATCCGGGAGGCGGTCCTCGCCTTCGAGCCGCGCATCCTTCCGCACACGCTGCGGGTCGAGGGTGTGCTGCCGGACGGCGCGCACCACAATCTGCTCAGCTTCGAGATCACCGCCCAGCTCTGGGCGCAGCCCTATCCGCTGGAACTGCTGCTCAAGACCGACCTCGACCTGGAGACGGGGCTGGTGGAGCTGCGCGATCGCGCCGGCGGTGCCGGTCCGGCGGTGCTGTCCCCGCTGACGCCGTCCGCCGACGATCCGCCGCAGGACTGAGGGCCATGGATCCGCGTCTGCTCGACTACTACAACCGGGAGCTCGGCCACCTGCGCGAGACCGGGGCGGAGTTCGCGCGCGAGTTTCCCAAGGTGGCCGCGCGCCTGGGCATGGAAGGCCTGGAGGTTGCCGATCCCTACGTCGAGCGCCTGATGGAGGGGTTCGCGTTCATCGCGGCGCGGGTGCAGCTGAAGATCGACGCGGAGTTCCCGCGCTTCACCCAGCACCTGCTCGAGATCCTGTTCCCGCACTACCTGGCGCCCACGCCCGCCTGCATGGTGGTGGAGATGCGCCCCAAGATCGGCGATCCGGCGCTGCTCGACGGGTTCCGCATGCCGCGCGGGACCGCGCTGCGCAGCGTCGTGCCGCGGGGCGAGCAGACCGCCTGCGAATTCCGCACCGCGCACGACCTCACCCTGTGGCCGATCGAGGTGCGTGCGGCGCGGTACTTCAGCTTCGCCCCCGATCTGCCCCTGGGTCAGCTCGGGCTCGGCGGCCAGGTGCGCGGCGGCCTGCGGATCCGGCTGGGGCTTGCGCCGGGCGCCTCGTTCGACAAGCTCCGGTGCGATGCGCTGCCGCTGTTCATCAACGGCCCCGACGACCTCGCCGTGCCGCTGTGCGAGCTGATCATGTCGCAGTGCGTCGGCGCGTTGCTCGTCAGCGCGGATGCGCAGCCGCGTGTCCTCGCGCGCCTGCGTCCGGACCAGGTGCAGGCCGACGGATTCGCCGATGACCAGGCGCTGTTTCCCTTCGACCGACGCACCTTCGAAGGGTATCGGCTGCTGCGCGAGTACTTCGCGTTTCCGCAACGCTTCCAGTTCGTGCGTGTCGACGGGCTGCAGGCCGGCTGGCGGCAGCACGCCGCCAGCGAGTGCGAGCTGGTGCTGCTGTTCGGTCGCGGCGACGCCGCGCTCGAGTCGCGGGTGGACGAGAGCTGCGTGGCGCTGAACGCCACGCCGGTGGTCAACCTGTTCCCGCGCCGTGCCGACCGCGTGCATCTGTCGGAAGGTCAGTTCGAACACCATCTGGTCATCGACCGCACGCGCCCGCTCGACTTCGAGGTGTTCTCGATCCGCTCCGTGCGCGGGCTCGGCAACGAGGTCAACGTCGAGACCACGTTCGCGCCGTTCTACGGCGACCTGGTGCACCACGACGCGCGCACGGCGAGCGCGTTCTACACGATGCGGCGCGAGCCCCGGTTGCCCTCCGACCGCCAGCGGCGTCAGGGGGCGCGCAGCGGTTATGCCGGGGGCGAGGTGTTCCTGGCGCTGGTGGACGAGCGTGAGGCGCCGTATCCGGCCCGGATCCGGCAGCTGGCCGTCGAGGTGATGGCGACCAACCGCGACCTGCCGCTGCTGCTGCCGATCGGTTCGCTGAATGCGCTGATGCTGGAGGATCTCGCCCCGGTCGACCAGGTGCGCGTGCTCAAGGGCCCGACGCGGCCGCGGCCCGGACTGGCCGAAGGCGACCATGCCTGGCGCCTGCTCAGCCATCTGTCGCTGAACTACCTGGGCCTGTTCGACGGCAGCGCGTCCGACGCAGGAGCCGCCGCGGCCGCCCTGCGCGAGACGCTGCTGCTGTACGCCGACATGGCCGATCCGGCGGTGCGCAAGCAGGTCGACGCGGTGGTGGGGCTCACCGCCCGGCCGGTCGTGCGGCGTCTGCCGATGGCCGGACCGATCGTCTTCGGGCGCGGGCTGTCCATCGACGTCACGATGCGCGAGGACGCCTTCGGCGGCGCGGGCTGCTACCTGCTGGGGGCGGTGCTCGACCGCTTCTTCGCACGTCACGTTTCGATCAACACGTTCACCCAGACCCGGCTGCTGGCCGAGTCGCGCGGGGAGGTGGCCCGGTGGCCGGCGCGGACAGGTACGCGGATCGTCGCCTGAGCCTGCTCGACGCCGTCCGGCAGCAGCCGTGGGCGTTCGACTTCTATCAGGTGCTGCGACGCATCGAGGCGCTGCATCCCGACACGCCGCGTCTGGGCGAAGCGCGCCGACCGGCCGACGAACCGGTGCGCCTGGGGCAGGCGGCCGACCTCGACTTCGCGCCGAGCAACGTGACTGCGCTGAACTACACGGCCACGGGCGTGCCGCGCATCGTCGTGCGCTTCCTCGGGCTGTGGGGGCCGCAGGGGCCGATGCCGCTGCATCTGACCGAGTTCGCGCGCGAGCGACAGCACAGCTACGGCGATCCCACCCTGGTGCGGTTCGCCGACGTCTTCCACCACCGGCTGCTGCTCGGATTCTTCCGCGCGTGGCGCCAGGCGCAGCCGACGGCGAGCCGCGACCGCCCGCAGGAAGACCGGTTCCGGACCTACGTGGGGGCCACGTTCGGCCAGGGCTTGCCGACGTTCGGCAACCGCGACGCGGTGCCCGACGACAGCAAGCGCCACTTCGCCGGCGCGCTGTCGCGGGTCGTGCGCACGCCGGACGGCCTCGCCGGCATCCTGTCGGTGTACTTCGGCGTGCCGGCGACGGTCGACAGCTTCGCACCGCGCTGGATGACCCTGCCGGTCGACCAGCGCAGCCGTCTCGGGTCGATGGCGGGTTCGGCTGCGCTGGGGCAGGGCGCGGTCGTGGGCAGCCGCGTGCGCGATGCGCAGTCCCACGTCGCGCTCCATCTCGGACCGATGTCGCTTGCCGGCTACGAGCAGCTGCTGCCGTCCGGCGGCTGGCACGCGCGGCTGCGCGACTGGGTGCTGCAGTACGTCGGCGAGGAGTATGGAGTGCATGCTACGTTGACGCTGCGCCGGAGCGAGGTCCCGGCGGCGCAGCTCGGGCGGTCGGGGCGACTCGGCTGGACGACGTGGGCAGGACGTCCCCGCGGCGATGGCGACGTCCAGGGAGTGCGGCTCGCGCTGACGCGCGCCGCCCAATGAACATCCAAGGGAGTCTTCGATGGCAGACATCAGCCGCGCCGCGTCGTTCGGCAAGCTCAATCCGATCCTCTACAAGGCGATCGAGGGTGCAACCGTCTTCGCGAAGCTGCGAGGCAATCCGTACGTCGAGCTGATCCACTGGGTCAACCAGATCCTGCAGGCGCAGGACACCGACCTGCACCGCATCCTGCGTCACTTCGGCGTCGATGCGGCCGTGCTCGCCAAGGACGTGATGGACGCGATCGACCGCCTGCCGCGCGGGGCGACCGCCCTGTCCGACCTCTCCGAGCACATCGACACGGCCGTCGAGCGCGGCTGGGTCTACGGCACGCTGCTCTTCGGCGACAGCCAGGTGCGCAGCGGTTATCTGCTGGTGGGCATGCTGAAGACGCCGTCGCTGCGCAACGCGCTGCTGGCGATCTCCCGGCAGTTCGACCGCATCAAGGTCGAAGCCCTGTCCGACGGGTTCGCGGGCATCGTCGCGGGCTCGCCCGAGGATCGGCTCGCGTCCAGCGACGGCATCGGCGCGGCCGCGCCCGGCGAGGCCAGCGGTGCGATGGCGCCGGCCCAGCTCGGCAAGCAGGAGGCGCTGAAGAAGTTCGCCGTCGATCTCACCGAGAAGGCGCGCAAGGGCGAGATCGATCCGGTCACCGGACGCGACGAGGAGATCCGGCAGATCGTCGACATCCTGATGCGGCGCCGTCAGAACAACCCCCTGCTCACCGGCGAGGCCGGCGTGGGCAAGACGGCCGTCGTCGAGGGGTTCGCGCAGCGCCTCGCCAAGGGGGACGTGCCGCCGCAGCTGCGCGACGTGTCGCTGCTCACGCTCGACATCGGCCTGCTGCAGGCCGGTGCCAGCATGAAGGGCGAGTTCGAGCAGCGCCTGCGCCAGGTGATCGACGAGGTCCAGGCCAGTCCCAAGCCGATCATCCTGTTCATCGACGAGATCCACACGCTGGTCGGCGCGGGCGGGGCCGCCGGCACCGGCGACGCCGCGAACCTGCTGAAGCCGGCGCTGGCGCGCGGCAACCTGCGCACGATCGGTGCCACCACCTGGGCCGAGTACAAGAAGTACATCGAGAAGGACCCCGCGCTGACCCGTCGCTTCCAGGTCGTGCAGGTGCCCGAGCCCGACGAGGCCAAGGCGATCCTGATGCTGCGCGGCGTGGCCAACGTGCTCGAGAAGCACCATCGCGTGCAGCTGCTCGACGCGGCCATCGAGGCGGCGGTGAAGCTGTCGCACCGGTACATCCCTGCGCGCCAGCTGCCCGACAAGGCGGTGAGCCTGCTCGACACCTCGTGTGCGCGCGTGGCGGTCAGTCAGCATGCGACGCCGCCCGAGGTCGAGGACTGCCAGCGGCGCATCGAGGCGCTGGAGACCGAGCTGGCCATCATCGGACGCGAGGAGGCGATCGGCGAGCCGGTCGGCCACCGCCGCGTCGATGCCGAGAACCGGCTCACGGCCGAGCGTGCGCGCCTGCTGCAGCTCGACGCGCGCTGGCAGCAGGAGAAGGCGCTGGTCGACCAGGTGCTCGCCATCCGCGCGAAGCTGCGCGCGGGCGGCCAGCCGGTGGACGTCGGTGCCGACACCGGCGCTGCGACTGCGCCCGCCCACGACGCCGCCGCCACGGCCGGCGGCACCCCCCCATCCGCCGACCCGGCCACGGGGGCCGCCGGCGCTGCGCCGATCGACGCCGCCGAACGCGCCGCGCTGCTCGCCGAGCTCGCCGGCCTGCAGCAGAAGCTGGCCGAGCTGCAGGGCGACACGCCGCTGATCATGCCCTCGGTCGACGACCAGGCGGTGGCCAGCGTCGTCGCCGACTGGACCGGCATCCCGGTCGGGCGGATGGTGAAGAACGAGATCGAGGCGGTGCTCCGACTGGCCGACACGCTCAACGAGCGGGTGATCGGGCAGCGGCACGGTCTCGAGATGATCGCGCGCCGCATCCAGACCGCGCGCGCCAAGCTCGACAATCCCAACAAGCCGATCGGTGTGTTCATGCTCGTCGGGCCGTCGGGCGTGGGCAAGACCGAGACCGCGCTGGCGCTGGCCGAGACCCTGTACGGCGGCGAGCAGAACGTGATCACGATCAACATGAGCGAGTACCAGGAGGCGCACACGGTCTCCACGCTCAAGGGTGCGCCTCCGGGCTACGTCGGCTACGGTGAGGGCGGCGTGCTGACCGAGGCGGTGCGGCGCCGGCCGTATTCGGTGGTGCTGCTCGACGAGGTCGAGAAGGCCCATCCCGACGTGCACGAGATCTTCTTCCAGGTGTTCGACAAAGGCTGGATGGAAGACGGCGAAGGCCGCTACATCGACTTCAAGAACACGATCATCCTGCTGACCTCCAACGCCGGCAGCGACCTGATCATGAACCTGTGCAAGGACCCGGAGCTGATGCCCGAGCCGGACGCGATCGCCAAGACGCTGCGCGAGCCGCTGCTCAAGGTGTTCCCGGCGGCGCTGCTCGGCCGGATCGTGACGATCCCGTACTACCCGCTGTCCGACGAGATGATGGGCAACATCGTGCGCCTGCAGCTGGGGCGCATCGTCCGGCGTGTGAAGGAGAACCACGGCATCCCGCTGACCTACGACGACGACGTGGTGAAGCTGATCATCGGCCGCTGCTCCGAGATCGAGTCCGGCGGGCGCATGATCGACGCCATCCTCACCAACACGGTGCTGCCGCGCATCAGCCAGGAGTACCTGTCGCGCCTGGCGGCCGGGCACGCGCTGGCGTCGATCGCGCTGGCGGTGCGTGACGGCGACTTCGCGTTCGACTTCGGCTGATCGGGCACGCCCGTCCTCATCGCAAGGAGCCGACATGGCTGGCGCTTATCGTCCGGGACTGTGCACCCCCGACAACCCCTACGGTGCGCCGCGCGACCCGGCCGGTGCGCTGTCGTCGAGCGTCGCGTTTCCCGGGCTGGTCACGACGCCCGGCGTGGCCGGCGGAGACCTCGAGATTCCGTTCACGCTCACGGCCGGCTTCGACGTCGACCCGGTGCTCGCGTCGTACCTGCTGGCGATGAACGAGCAGTGGGCGCAATCGAACAAGCCCGAGGACGCCCTGTACTACCGTGAGTGCCGCGCGGCGCTCGCCTGCTGTTACCAGGAAGGTGTGCTCCAGTCGCCGGGGTTCTCGCCGGGGCCGGCGTCCGTGTCGGCCGGCGGCGATCCGTTCCTCGACGCCCTGATGGGCGCGGCCACGAGTCCGACCAACCTGCCGGGCAACGTCGCGGGCGCCGGCATGGCCCTGTGGTCGATGGCCACGATGCGGCCGCTGATCACCGGGGCCGACATGGCGCTGCTCGAGGCGGCGCTCGAAAGCAAGGGCCGGGTGTCGATCACCATGCGCAACGGCGGCATCGTCGAGCTCTACGACGGCAACGCCAGTGCGCGGCGCAATGCAAAGGGCAAGGCCGCGAAGCTGAGGTATCCGCCCCGCATGCGACTGCGCATCACCAAGGTGCCGGGCGTGTTCGTGCAGCACATGGGCGCGGGCTACCAGCTCAAGGGCGGCATGTGGCGTGCCGACGTGACGCCACGTTCCGTCGCCGCGCTGCGCAAGCTGCCGACGTCCAGCGCATGGACCGCGGGCGGGCGCTCCCTGCGGGGCATCCCGGTGCGCAACCTGGTGGCCGGCAATGCCGTCGGTGCCGTGCTCGCGTTCGGTCCGCAGGCGGTGTCGGACGTCCGCGCGGCCGGCAGCGGCAGCGAGTTCGCCAAGCTGTCGATGCAGAACCAGGCCAGCAACCTGGTCGGCTTCGGTGCCGGGGTGGCGGTCGGAATCATCGGCGGTGCGGTTGCGGCGCCCGCGGTGGTCGTGTTCGTGGCGGCGCTGGGCATCGGCATCGCCGCCCAGGCGGTCTTCTCGTCGAGCGGTGCCGAGCAGTCGTGGAAGAACACCGTCGACGGCTGGTTCCAGTGACGCGGCGGCGCCGGTGAGCGCAGCACGCGGGCGACCCGGCGGCGACCCGGCGATGCACCGGGCGTTCGGGAGTGCATGCCTGCTGGTGGCGATGGTGGCGGGCCTGTTCCTGCCCGCCGTCGGGGCTGCTCTGCGGCCGTACGCGGCGGCGTATCCCGTGGCCTGCGTGCTGGCCGCGCTGCTGTTGCTATCGGGCCGGCCACGCCTGGGCACGGTGCTCGTCGTCACCGGATGCGTGCTGCTGCCGGCGATGGCGCTGCTGACCGGGGGCATGGTGCTGACGGCGCTGGCGGCCGGGTTCTCGACGACTGCGATGCCGATCGCATGCCTCCCGATGGTGGCGGCGTGGTGCGCGATGGTGCTGCGCTGGTCCCGCCGGGATCCGGCGGCGCCGCTGGCCGTGCTGCACCTGCAGTTCGATGCGACCGCGGCGGTCGTGCGCCGCAGCCCGGGGGCGTCGGTGCTGCCGCGCGGCCTGTGGTGGTATGCCGTGGTGTTCGTGCTGCCGGTGCTGGTGCCGCAGGCGCTGGCGATGCGCGTTGCGCTGGGCCTGCTGGTGCCGCCGGTGATCGCGGCATCGGCCGTGGTGCTGGGCGCGCTGACGGCCGCCGGCATCGGCATCCGCCGGTTCGAACGCACCCGCGGCCGCGCGGTCGTGCTGGCGCCCTGACCGGGGCAGGGCGGCTCGGGGCGGCGCCGTTCGGAGCGGCGCCTTTCGGGGCGGCGCCCTTAGCACTTGAGCACTATTCTGACCCCCGCCCGTCCGGGGCATACTCTGCTGCAGTCGATCGACCACCGGGAGTGCCGCCGTGGGCCAGTTGTGCCAGTTGATCAGTCCGCTCGAGGACGACCTGCTCTTCGCACGCATGCGCGTCACCGAGGGGCTGTCGCGCCTGTTCGAGATCGCGCTCGTTGCGCACAGCCGCCGCAGCGACCTCACCGGTTCGATGCTGCTCGGGCAGAGCATCACCGTGCGGGTCACCTTCGACGACCAGACGGAGCGCTTCTTCAACGGCTTCGTCACCCGCATGGTGCAGGGCGCGCAGGAGGGGCGCTTCTTCAGCTACCACCTGACGCTCAATCCGTGGCTGTGGTTCCTGACGCGCACCTCCGACTGCCGCATCTTCCAGGATCAGAAGGTGCCCGACATCATCAAGTCGGTCTTCGAACTCGAGCCGAACGCGGCCGTGGACGAGCAGGGCAGTTCGCTGGGCAGCGGCTACCAGCCTTGGAAGTACTGTGTGCAGTACCGCGAGACGGACTTCAACTTCGTGTCGCGCGTGATGGAGCAGGAGGGCATCTACTACCACTTCGCGCACAGTGAGAACGACCACAAGCTCGTGCTCGTCGATGCGAAGGGTGCGCATCAACCCGTCCCGGGCACGTCGACGCTCGACTACGTGCCCGGCCGGGCCTCGGGCTCGGTGGGTGCCGAATGGATCACCTCCTGGTCGGCCAGCGAGCAGATCGAGCCGGGCCGCTACGTGCTCAACGAGTACTCGTACGAGAACCCCAACCTCAAGATGCTGGTGGCCCGCGCGCCCGAGCATCCGCCGCAGAACAAGCGCGGCGCCAGCGAGGTCTACGACTATCCCGGTGACTACGACACGGTGGGCGAAGGCGAGCAGTACGTCGCGCATCGCATCGAGGAGCTCGCGACGCAGACGCTGCAGTTCAGCGGCAGCGGCAGCATGCGCACGTTCGCGCCCGGGCGCACGTTCACGCTCGCCAAGCATCCGCGGCAGGACCAGAACGGCGAGTACCTGATCACCGCGACCGAATACGAGTTCGTCGACGCGGCGCGCGAGTCGGGGGTCGGCGTCGGCGCCTCGTTCTCGTGCTCGTTCAGCGCCATCCGTGCCGAGCAGCAGTTCCGCCCGCCGCGCATCACGCCGCGGCCGATCGTCCAGGGCCTTCAGACCGCGGTCGTCACCGGTCCGTCGGGCGAGGAGATCCACACCGACGAGTTCGGGCGCATCAAGGTGCGCTTCCACTGGGACCGCCAGGGCCGCAACGACGACACCTCGTCGTGCTGGATGCGGGTGGCGACACTGGCGGCCGGCGGGCGCTGGGGATTCATCGCGATTCCGCGCGTCGGCCACGAGGTGCTGGTGAGCTTTCTCGAGGGCGATCCGGACCGCCCCGTCGTCACGGGGTCGGTGTACAACGGCCTGAACTTCCCGCCCTGGACGCTGCCCGACCACAAGAACATCAGCGGTTACCTGACCCGTTCGACGCGGGATGCGGCGTCGGACGAGTCCAACGAACTGCGCTTCGACGACACGAAGGGCAGCGAACTGCTGCGCCTGCATGCGCAGCGCGACTACGTGATGCGCACCGAGCACGACCTGACCGAGTGGATCGGCAACAACGTCGCGCGCACGGTGATCGTCAACCAGGTGGAGCGCATCGAGGGCAACCGCCACCTGCAGGTGGTGGGGGAGCAGCGCGTCCAGATCGACCAGGACGCGAGCCTCACCGTGAAGGGGGACGACAGCCGCGACATCACGGGCGGTCTGTCGATCAAGACGGGCCAGGACGTGCAGGTGAAGGCGGGCGGAAAGTTCGCGACCGACGCCACCGGCGAGATCCACCTCAAGGCGGGCAGCACCGTCACGATCGAGGCCGCGTCTCAGCTGTCGCTGAAGGTCGGCGGCAACTTCATCACGATCAACTCGGGCGGTGTCTTCATCAACGGTTCGATGGTGATGATCAATTCGGGCGGGGCGGCCGGCACCGGCAGCGGTGCGTCGCCGAAGGCCCCCGCCGTCCCGGAGCGCCCGAACGAGCCTCCGACGCAGGAGACGTCGACGACCGAACCGCTCGAGCCCAAGTCGTACAGCCCGCGTGCGGTCGCGCTGAAGTCCGCCGCGGCGACCGGTGCCCCCTTCTGCGAGGTGTGCGATTGCTGATGCCCGGCATGCATGCGACGATGCCGGTTCCCGTTCCGGCGAACCGGACCTGAAGACGATGGCGATCGACGACGGCACCCTGCAGCAGTTCGAGTCCGCGCTCTGGGACGAGCCCGGCACCGGCGTGGTTGCGATCCTCGACGGCGCATCCGTGCCGGGGCTGCGCGGGCAGCTGCGCAAGGCCTGGCCCGCCCGCGTCGAATGCCTGATGGGCGGTTACCTCGAGCCCGACGTCGCCGAGGTGTCGCCCTATGCGGTCGAACTGCACAAGGGCGCGGCCTTCAACCGCTGGCTGTTCGACAACATGTGGGGTGCCCACTGGGGCATTCTGGTGCGCAGCCGTGAGCCGTTCGGGCCGGTCGCGCGGCACTTCCGCGGACTGTTCATCGTGCAGGGCCCGGAACACAAGCCGCTGTACTTCCGGTTCTACGATCCGCGCGCGCTGCGGCTCGTGCTGCCCACCTGCAGCCCGCAGCAGGTGACGTCCATCTTCGCCTGCGCGCGCGACATCTGGATGGACGCGCCGGCGCCCGGCAGCATCGACATCGTGTCCGCGTCGGCCGACGGCGTGGTCACGAGCCGCACGACACCGGTGCCCGGCAGTCCGGCCTGATCCGGCGGCGCGCCCGCGCCGGATTCCGCGCTTGAGGTTTCGCGCCTGACGTTCCGCGCCTGACGTTCCGCGCGGGACGATTGGCGTTCTGTGTCCGACGTTCGCCCCTCCGGGGTCGGAGGGGCGGCACCGGTTTCAGGTGCAGTCGGTGACCTTGAAGTCGACGCGCCGGTCGAGCGCGTCGCGCAGGTCGTCCGTGCCGGAGCCCACGATCGTCTCGCGCGAACCTGCGCCCTTCACCGTCAGTCCGGCGGCCAGCTTGCGCGACTTGGACGCCAGCGCGCGCTTCAGCGCTTCGGCGCGCTTGAGCGACAGCGCGTCGTTCGCCTGGTCGTTGCCCGACTTGCTGGTGTGGCCGACCAGCGACAGGCAGGCGTTCGCCTCGGTGGCGCGCTGGGCGATCACCTTGGTCCACAGCGCGTATTGCCGCCGCAGGTCGCTGTTGGCCACGAAGTCGGCCGAGTTCGGACGGAACAGGAACTTCACGCCGAGGTTCTTGTCCTCGAGCCCGCGCACGACGATCTTGCCGAACGCGTCCTCCGCGTCGCGGCTGCGGTTGAGCTTCCAGCTCGTGAGGTACAGGCCGTTGATCACGCGCTTCTGCTCGCCGCCCGGCAGGGCCAGCGCGGTGCGGTACAGCTTGTGCGCGTCGGCGAACTTGCGCGCGTGATACGCACGCACCGCCTCGTCGAGCAGCATCGCGGTCGGCAGGGTCTCGATGTACAGCGCGTCGGCCGCATCGCCCGCGCGTGTGCCCTGGCACGTGCGGATGTAGCCGTTGGCGATCTTGTCCTTCACCCAGGTGGGGCTGTCGCTGTAGTAGGGCAGCGGGGTCGCGTCGACGCTCTGCTCGGTGGCGCGGCCCAGGCCCTTGGCGACGATCTTGCCGGCCTTCACGTCGACGAGCGCGAGGCAGATCCGGTAGACGTCGTTGCGCGCCTTCGGATCGTTCGCCGCATTGATGGCGGTGAGCGTGCCCACCAGCAGCAGCGGGTTGCG
>ENA-UPTA01003824-UPTA01003824.1-activated-sludge-metagenome-genome-assembly--contig:-NODE-3824-length-14549-cov-5.349800_pt1 | contig 14549 bp, 16 predicted proteins | sample MGYA00238184_ERZ773361 | MGnify/ENA primary metagenome ERZ773361 (study PRJEB29100, sample SAMN05720205) | activated sludge metagenome | isolation source: anaerobic digester from wastewater...
CCCCCGCAGGGAAGGGCCTTTCATAGCGGTCAACTGCGGGGCGCTGCCCGACACGCTCCTGGAATCGGAGCTCTTCGGGTATAAGGCGGGGGCTTTCACCGGTGCGGCCAGAGACAAGCCCGGAAGATTCGCCCTGGCCGGAGGCGGAACGCTTTTTCTTGACGAAATCGGAGAGGTGAGCCCGGCGCTGCAGGTAAGACTGCTGCGTTTTTTCCAGCAACGGACCTTCGAGCCCCTGGGGTCAACGCGCTCCGAGACCGCGGACGTTCGCATCATAGCCGCGACCAACAGCGATCTGGCGGATCTGGTGAAGCGGGGGAGCTTTCGTGAGGACCTCTACTACCGCGTGAATGTGGTTCGGATCGAGCTGCCCCCCCTGAGGCGCCGCAAGGAGGACATCCCTCTCCTTGCCGAGCAGTTCACGTCCCACTTCAACCGGATTCAGAACAAGCCGGTTCAAGGGCTCACGACCGAGGCGCTGTCGCTGCTCATGGCTTATGACTGGCCCGGGAATATCCGGGAGCTCGAAAACGTCATCGAACGTGCGTTCATCCTCTGCGATAAAGGGTTTATCAATGTCGCTCACCTGCCCGAAGACCTGACGATGCGGTATATGAAGAAGGAGAAGCAGCCGGGGATCAGATCGGCCCGGGAGCTGATGGAAACGCAGGCGATCCGCAGGGCGCTCGAACGCAACGCGAACAACCGCCTCGCCGCGGCACGCGAGCTGGGAATCCACAAGAGCACCCTGTTCAGGAAGATGAAAAAGCTCGGCATGGGCAAAGGAATCGAAAGCGTCTTTCCTTCCCGCCGCACGATGGAGTAGCATATATGCGACACTGATCAGGAGAAAGGGTCGCGATAATGCACCCTTTCTGCCCTGCCCATTCTTTCCCATCATTCAATATCATCCGCTCTATTCAGAGGATATCCGCATATATTTCTGTTTCATGCGAGTTGGTACGATATGTGCTCATCAGAGAACACGTGAACCCGATGAGCACGAAAACCGCATTTTCATCCTGGAACAAACGTATCGCACCGGTGTTTGACGTAGCACGGCAGCTCGTTCTCGTCGAGATCGAGTCGGGCCGGATCGTGAAGGAGACCGAGGAAATGATTCCTTCGGACGATCTCGGAGAAAAGGTCCGGCTCCTGGCCGGGCTCGGGGTGAACGCACTGGTGTGCGGAGCGATCTCCCGATTTCTGCACGGCCTTGTGGCTTCCTATGGAATAACGGTGGTGCCTTTCGTTGCAGGGGACCTGCGGGAGGTCATCCGGGCGTGGACAGAGGGCAGGCTCGATGACGGCTTCTCCATGCCCGGCTGTTGTGCCCGGAGTCGCGGGAGAATGGGACGTATGAGAAGGCCGGAACAGGGTGATTCTTTCAGGAAAGGACGCCCCGATGAGGAGCTGTGGTTGCACACCGGGGCCGGAGAGCATTCCGGGCAGCGCCCTGGCGGCATCAGAGAGAGAATTTCTTCGATCGAACGAGAGGGTTCATGTGTGTGCCCGCAGTGCGGCTGTATCGAACCGAATCATGCGGGAATACCCTGTCTGCATATGCGTTGCCCGAGATGCGGAAGCATGATGATCAGGGAGTCATGACAAGCCCTTGCGCTCAGGGAGAGGATACACAATCCGGGAGGATAGACAATGATGAGAACGATAGGAAGCCCTTTCAGATGGAGATGGGGAAAGATGGCCCGTATGTGTCTGGCAACAGGATCTGCCCCGGGCGCTTCTTCAGCCCCCAGGGGATTTTCCGGGCGCACCCCGTTGATCTTCATGCTCGGCGCCCTCATACTTCGTGATCTCAGCCGTGAGAACAGCCTGATAAGACAGTTTGCGGGAAAGCTTCTGAAATTGCATGCCGCTCCTCGGCGCACCGTCGTCGAAGTGCATCCGGCATCCCCGCCCATCCTGTCGCAGGACGAGAGCAGGAGGGAGAATCTTTTGAGCTCTCAGGAGCGGTGAGCCCCTCGGATGAAGGTATTCATGAAACGGGCAAAAGAAGATGCTTCACACCGGCCGGCTTGCCCTTCCTCCGTATATCCAGTGAGCGGGCCGGCCGGGATACATCGGAAGAAAGATCGTGAACAGGACGGCAGTTGCGCATTCAACCTGCGAAGGAGAAGAATATGAAAGTGGTTTTTTCGACATCCGGCAACACCCTCGACGCCCCGCTCGACAGACGCTTCGGCAGGGCTTCGAATTTTTTGGTCTATGATACGGAAACGGAAAGCTTCACGGTGGTGGACAACAGGCAGAATCTCAATGCCTCTCAGGGAGCGGGAATTCAGTCGGCGCAGACCGTGGCGGGAACCGGCGCGAAGCACCTGGTGACCGGGCACTGCGGGCCGAAGGCATTCAGGGTCCTCAACACGGCCGGGATCGCGATCTACACGACCGATGCCGCAACCGTGGCCGATGCACTGAAGCAGTTCCTGTCAGGGAAACTCAAAACCGCCGGTGCCGCTGATGTCGACAGCCACTGGGTATAAATGGAAAAGCGCATGATCCTGGCTGTGGCTTCAGGCAAAGGAGGCACCGGAAAAACTACTGTGTCCGTAAACCTTGCACGGGTGGCCGGACGGCGCGTCCAGCTCCTTGACTGCGATGTCGAAGAACCGAACGCCCATCTCTTTCTCAGGGGTGTCCTGCAACGACGCGAGGAGATCTGCGTTCCCGTTCCCCAGGTGGATGCATCGCTCTGCACCGGCTGCGGCGAGTGCAGCAGTTTCTGCCGATACCATGCAATTGCATCGCTCGAGTCCGGAGCCTTGACATTTCCCGAGCTCTGTCATGGCTGCGGGGGATGCTCCCTTGTCTGCCCCGAGAAGGCTATCACCGAAACAGGGCATCGGATCGGAGTGGTGGAGACATCCGAGGCAGACGGCATCACCCTGATACAAGGGCGGCTCGATATCGGCGTTGCCATGGCCCCGCCGCTCATCCGTGCTGCAAAGAGCTTTCTCAGCGAGGGCATACCGGCCATCCTTGACGCCCCGCCGGGCACTTCGTGCCCGGTGATCGCCGCGATCAGCGATGCTCACCTCGTCATACTCGTCACCGAGCCGACACCCTTCGGCCTGCATGATCTCACACTGGCTGTCGACATGGTCAGAGAGCTGAAGATCCCGGCAGGTGTGGTAATCAACCGTGTCGGTCTCGGAGATGACCGGGTCCATGCGTTCTGCCGGGAGCAGGGCATACCTATCCTCCTCGAGATCCAAGACGACAGAAAAATCGCGGAGGCATACTCGCGGGGCGAGCTCGCCGTGGATGCCCTGCCCGGGTATCATGCGCATTTCGAGAATCTTCTCTTCAGATCGAGGGAATTATATCATGCGATAAGGAGTGAGCATCATGCCGACTTACGAATATGAGTGCACGGTGTGCGGTTTTCGTCTCTCACACAGGCAGACAATGACCGAAGAACCTCTGAAGCACTGCCCTGAATGCCGGGGGGAGCTCAGGCGCCTGATCACCGGCGGAACCGGGTTTGTAATGAAGGAAGGCGGCCACGGCAGTCAGGTGGGGAGCCGGGAAGGCTGCACACTGGAAAGCGAGGGCAGAACCTGCTGCGGCCGAACGGAGCGCTGCGACGACCCGAGGTGCAGACAGTGAGGACGGCAATGGAAAATCCAGATGCCACCCTGGAGGAGATCGTTGTCATCAGCGGCAAGGGGGGTACGGGGAAGACAAGCCTGACAGCCTCTCTCGCTGTCCTCGCGGGCTCACCTGTGATCGCCGACTGCGACGTGGATGCTGCAGACCTGCACCTTGTCCTGAAGCCCCGCACTCTGGAGAGCCACGAGTTCGTCAGCGGGTTCGAGGCGGTAATCCGCCCCGGAGATTGCACCGGATGCGGATTGTGCCGGGAACTCTGTCGCTTCGATGCGGTCAGGGTTGTAGATGGGGATTCGGGGACACCCGGGTACGCCATCGATCCCATATCGTGCGAAGGATGCGGTGTGTGCGTACGCTTCTGCCCTGAGAGTGCCATCGATTTTCCGGAGAGGGCCTGCGGGCACTGGATGATCTCGGAAACGCGGTGCGGCCCCATGGTCCATGCGCGGCTGGGAGTCGCTGCCGAAAATTCGGGCAAGCTGGTCTCCCTCGTGAAACAGGAGGCGCGGCGCATCGCCCTTGAGCAGGGTCGTTCCCTCATTCTCGTCGACGGCCCCCCGGGCATCGGATGTCCGGTGATCGCATCCATGAGCGGCGCCTCACTGGCGCTTGTCGTGACCGAACCCACGGTTTCGGGAGAGCATGATCTCGACCGGGTGCTGGCGCTGGCGAAACATTTCGATATCCCGGCAGCGGTCTGTGTGAACAAGTGGGATCTGAATCCCGGGATGACCGGGCGAATCGAGGACTATGCGCTCAAATCGGGCGCCCGGGTAATCGGACGCATCCGGTATGACAACAGCGTGACCCTGGCCCAGATGCAGGAATGCACGGTGGCCGATATCGACACGCCGGCGGCCCGAGACATAAGGGAAATCTGGAAAAACCTACAAAATGAGGAGTGATATATGGAAAACACCAGCTGTGAGAGAAACATTCCGCGCTTTGCCGATCATGCGAACGCACCCCGAAACAACGGCCCCTTAAAGACCTTCAGCGGCCATGCACGCATCACCGGCCCCTGCGGCGATACCATGGATTTCTGGGTGCTCGTACTCAAAGGAAAGGTGGAGAGGTGTTCGTTCATCACCGATGGATGCAGCCACTCTCTTGCCTGTGGAAGCATGGCGACATGTCTGGCCCAGGGCAAGACCCTCGCTGAAGCCGGGGCGATCGGCCGGCAGGATATCCTCGATGCTCTGGGAGACCTGCCGGACGAAGGCGAGCACTGCGCCCTGCTGTCCGCCAACACCCTGCATGCAGCCCTGAAAGACTCCGAAGAAAGAAATCACAAATCACATCCGACGAAATCGGGACAGCAGTCTTCCTGCGACTCGTGCAGCAAGACCGGATGCTCGGCCTCTACCAGGCGCCCGGGGGAAAGCGACGAGGATTTCCAGAACCGAAGACGTCTCGCCGAGCGCATCTGCCGGATCAGGCACAAGATCGTGGTGATCTCCGGCAAGGGGGGTGTCGGGAAGAGCACCGTGGCGGTGAATCTGGCCGTGTCGCTTATGCTGTCAGGAAAAAAAGTCGGCCTCCTGGATGTGGATATCCACGGTCCGAGCGTCCCCACCATGCTGGGGCTCGAGGGTCGGAGTGTCCGCGGCGAAAACGGGGAGCTGCTTCCCATCGAGGTGAACGCCCTGAAGGTGCTTTCCATCGGCTTTTTCCTGCGCAGCCAGGACGAAGCCGTAATCTGGAGAGGCCCCATGAAGATGAACGCCATCCGGCAGTTTCTTACGGATGCTGCCTGGGGTGAGCTCGACTACCTCATCGTCGATTCGCCTCCCGGCACCGGCGATGAGCCCCTTTCGGTCTTCCAGCTCCTGGGGTCTGTCGACGGGGCGCTGGTCGTCACCACCCCGCAGAAGGTGGCCGCCGTAGACGTACGCAAGTCCATCACCTTCTGCTATCAGCTCGGTGTCCCGGTGCTCGGTGTAATAGAGAATATGAGCGGGTTTGTATGCCCGAAGTGCGGCGAGATCACCCCGATCTTCCGCCGGGGCGGAGGCGAAAAGACCGCCCGTGATATGGGCGTGAGCTTTCTGGGGTCCATCCCCCTGGATCCGCTCATCGCAGAGGCATGCGACGGCGGCCGCGCTTTCATTGACCACTATGCGTCCACCTCTGCAGCACAGATCATGCAGAACATCATCACATCGATAGAGTTGGACCTGGAAACGGTGGAAGGCACTGAATACAGTCAGGAGAGCACACCACAGAGCAATAACAAAAAAAATGAGAAAACAAAGGAGGATGCAGCAATGCGAATCGCCATTCCATTGGCCGACGGGAGGCTGTGCATGCACTTCGGGCATTGTGAGCGTTTTGCCCTGGTGGATGTCGAGACTCAGACAGGAAAGATCATGAACAGAGAGGACGTGGTACCTCCCCCGCACGAGCCCGGGCTTCTGCCCCGCTGGCTTGCAGAGAGAGGTGCGCGCATCATTATTGCGGGCGGCATGGGTCAGCGCGCCCAGAGTCTTTTCTCGGAAAATGGGATCCGGGTGCTGGTCGGGGCGCCGGCTCAAACACCGGAGGAGCTGGTGAGAAGCTATCTCGCAGGAACTATTGAGCTGGGCGAGAATACGTGTGATCATTGATCCTTAAGCTGTACGTATTCTTTCTATGCCGCTGCAAAGCGGCTGCAAGGAGGGAATTATGGGTGAAGAGGTAAGGATCACCATCCTGTCGGAGAACACATCGGGAAGGCAGGACCTTTCGGCCGAGTACGGGCTGTCTGTGTGGATCGAGGCCGACGGGGCCGGTATCCTGTTCGATACCGGCTCCGCAGGGGCTTTTGAATCCAATGCCGCCAGGCTCGGTGTCGATCTGTCCGAAGCGGCACATCTGGTCTTGAGCCACGGGCACTTCGACCACACCGGAGGCATCCCGCTCGCCCTGAAACACTCTCCCCGGATGCTGATCCACCTGCACCCCGATGCGATCAGACCCAAGTATCTCTCCGACGGCCGGGGCAAGACGGCGTATATCGGCATGGCGGATCAATCGAGGCAGGTTCTTGAGGGAAAGAGCTCACAGTGTATCTTTCATACAGACGTTTCCCGTCTGTCCGAGCATGTCTTCATCACCGGAGCCGTGCCTCGGAGGACGCCGTTCGAGAAGATCGTGGAGTCCTTTTGCCTTGACGCCGAGGGGAGGGTCCCCGACACAATGGAGGATGATCAGGCCCTGTGGGTCGAGACCTCGGAAGGCCTGGTGGTTGTGCTCGGGTGCGCCCATGCAGGAGCCGTGAACACGGTGGAATACATCAGGGAAAAAAGCGGCCGCAGCGATGTCCGGGCCGTCATCGGCGGCATGCATCTCATGAATTCGGACAGCCGGACCATCGCGAAGACCGCTGATGCGGTCGGATCCTGGAACCCGAACCTCATTTCCCCGAATCACTGCACCGGGGAAGCCGCCTGCGCATTTTTTCAGGAGCGGTTTCCCGCTGTCTACCATCACGGCCGGCCGGGGACGGCCTTCGTCTTTTCCGCATGAACGGCGGGGCACCGCTTTTCACCGGGACGCTCCGGCACGGGCGGATGCACGCTGATTATTGAAAGGGGGTTGTCATGAAAAATGAAAAGGGAGAGCGCACGAGTTCCTGCGCGCAATGTCCGGGCACATTCTGCTACCCGCTGGCAGCAACGGGGTCACCGATGCCGCCCATTGAGGAATCACCGGCTTTCTGCCCGATGCGGCGTTTCCCGGAAGAGATAAAGAGGGCTTCCGAGACATATGCCCGGCCGGATGTCCGGGAATTCGCACGACTGGCATCCATACAGGAGGCCCAATGCTATGAGCTTACGCCGAGAGGGATTATGACCAGGATCCCCAGGATCGAGGAGACCGTGGAATTCGCCCGAAAGTGCGGCTATACCCGGATAGGGATCGCCTTTTGCGTCGGGCTCAGAGAAGAGGCACGGATGGTTGCATCGATCTTCGAGAACAAGGGGCTCGAGGTGGTGTCCGTGAACTGCAAGGTGGGCCGTGTTCCCAAGGAGGAGATCGGCCTTGAAGGGCGCGAAAAGATCATGGGCCCCGATCTCATGGAGCCCATGTGCAACCCGGTCGCCCAGGCGGAGATCCTGAACGCCGAGAAGGTGGATCTCGCCGTTCTGCTGGGGCTGTGCGTCGGGCACGACACGCTCTTCTTCAAATTCTGCCGGGTGCCGTGCACCGTGCTTGCGGTCAAGGACCGTGTGCTCGGCCACAACCCGCTCGCCGCCCTGTATCTCTCCAGAGGGCCCTACTACAGCAGGCTCAATGCTCCCGAGCATTCACAGGCAGACAGCCCGAAGCTTGCCCTGGACTGAACTTAATAAATCTTCCACCCGTGGGAGCGAAGGCCTTCACCGGGCTTGGATAGTCGTCCTGCACAGGCGATACCGGCAGCTGTCCTTCAATCATCCGGCACGTTCGACCCGCGCCAGGAACTCTATGCTTCCGATCCTCTGTCTCTCCGGACAGCTTCCAGTTGATTGATCCGGAGGCGGATGGAGCTCAACGTATTCTCGATATGCGCCGCCTGCATTCTCAGGTGAGCCAACACGCTGTCACTCTGGAAAAAAGATGCTGTCCTCACCGGCACGCCATCTTTCCCCGCGAGCCCTGTCATGGGTTCTTCCGGAGACTCCGGCACCTTCAGCACACAGTACCCCCGTGCTCCTCCGGTCATTGGTCCTGATCCCTTCGGTCCTGTTCCATCGAATCCCGGCATGTTTTTCTCCTTTCTTTCTCTGCCTACGTTATCAACTGCACAGATGCCGTTGCCGGACCAATGCATGTATACGCCTTTCACTTCATCCATGCTTCCCATCTTCTTATCTGATGGCTTCGATCACCTGATAAAGCACAGAACATGCCATGACAGGGGAATGCCATCTGTCCTATTTATTCATGGGAGTGATTCCGGTACGTTGTCAGATATGAGAAAAATTGAATATTGCGCAGAGCCTGCAAACGATCTGTCAAACGTGCAGAATGCACGGTTATCAACACCGGCTTCGCCCGTCTGTTTCCGGTACCTCTATGTTCATTGCTTCTATCTTCCGGTACAGCGTGCTGGCATTTATCCCCAGGTCCCTGGCTGCCTTTTTCCTGTTCCCGCGGTAGCGCCTCAGCGTCTCAATGATAAGGCTCTTCTCCATGGCCCGGATGCTTACGGGGCCGAACGTATCGTTGCCGGATGAGGACGCGGGGCGCAGTTCGGGGGGAAGATGATGAAGCTCTATGATCCCGCCCCTGCACAGAACAAAGGCCTGCTCGATGATATTCTCCAGCTCACGGACATTGCCGGGAAAGTCATGCTCCATCAGTCGTGACATGGCGTCCGGCGAAAGACCGGCTATGTCTTTGCCCTGGATGCGGTTGAACTTGGCCACGCAGTGATCGATCAGGAGAGGTATGTCCTCCCTCCGCTGCTTCAGGCCGGGCAGTTCGAGATATACAACGCGGATGCGGTAATACAGATCCTCCCGGAAAAAGCCGGTGCGGACAAGCTCTGTGAGATCCCGGTTCGTCGCAGCCACCACGCGCACATCCACCGGCACAGGCTTTACCGATCCGAGCGGCTCGACGATCCGCTCCTGAAGCACTCTGAGCAGTCTCACCTGGAGCGCGGGAGAGATATCACCGATCTCATCGAGAAATATGGTTCCGCCGTGCGCGAGGGCAAAACGGCCCGGGTGGTCCCGTCTGGCGTCTGTGAACGCTCCCGCCTTATAACCGAACAGCTCGCTCTCCAGCAGTGTATCCGGCAGGGCCGCGCAATTCACGGGGACGAAGCGCTTTTTCCTGCGGGGCGACAGGTTATGGATCGCACGTGCGAACAGCTCTTTTCCCGTTCCGCTGGGGCCCTGGATCAGGACCGTACTGCTGCTCTCGGCGATCCGGGGAAGGATTTCGAAAAGCTGTATCATAACCGGGCTCCGTCCCACGATATCCTCGAATGTGTAGCGGGCTTTCAACTCCTTGCGAAGCTGCTCCACCTGACTCAAGTCCTGGAACGTTTCCACCCCGCCGATGACGCGGCCGTCATCGTCTCTCAGGATAGCTGCCGAGATGCGGATAGGAACACGCATTCCCTTGTTGCTTATGATGTGGGCGGTGGCATTCACGACCGGGATTGCGCTCTCGAAGGTTCGCCTCAAGGCGCACTCGTTCTCGCAGATGCTGGCATGAAACACATCGCAGCAGGCCTGCCCGATGGCGTCTTCCCGCTGCACCCCGGTAATGCGCTCGGCAGCTCGGTTGAAGGCGGTGATCTTCCAGTCGAGGTCAACCGTGAAGACGCCCTCGTTGATCGAGTCCAGAATGACTTCCTGCCTGTATTTTTCGTTTTCCTTACCCATATCCGCTGCCTATTCTCGCGATTTGCAATAATATACCTTAGTAAGCGTGCCGTTTGCAATGTTTAAATAATTAATCTCATCAGTCTTTCCTGTAACTATTTATAATTACGTTGCATATAAGACACACACAAATTGGTATCGTGTTTGCTTATCACTTTTTATCATGAGGATCGCGATCGCACACTGCCAGGGCAGGGTGTCGCCTGTCTTCGACTTTTCGAACGATATCTATCTGATCGACATCCAGGACGGCCGGGAAGTCCACAGGGAGGTGAGAGGCCTGATCAGTCGTGATCCCTTCCAGCGTGCGAGAGAAATCATGATGCTCGGCGCGGAGGTGCTCATCTGCGGGGCGCTTTCACGGCATATGCACATGGCCCTTGCGGGCGCGGGCATCAAGACGGAAGGGTTCATCTGCGGCGACACGGAGGACGTCATTTCAGCCTTTTTACAGGGAACTCTTGATGACGGCCGCCTCCTGATGCCCGGCTGTTCTGTGGGGCGCTCGCGGCGCAGGTGCCGCAACCGCCGCGGAAGAGGCTGAGGGTTTCAGGAGAGAAAAGGAGAAGAGCGATGCCGGGAGAAAACGAAAGCGGCCCTTCTCACGGGAAGGGGCAAAGCCGCGGCAAAGTCGGAGGACGGTATGCCGGCGGAAGTGCGGAATGCATCTGCACGAAGCGCAGTCACCGAGCCCCTCATATCACGGGGAAGCCATGCAATCAGATGGAATGCCCCAGGTGCAGGACAAGAACGACACGTGACTGACACGTAAAAAAGGAGGAATGTATCATGCCAGGTGGAGACAGAACAGGTCCATTCGGTCTGGGACCGGGGACGGGTCGCGCAGCAGGATTCTGCGCAGGATACGGTGTTCCGGGATATGTGAATCCGGTTTTCGGAGGCGGCTTCATGAATAGGGGCCGCGGGCGGGGAGGAGGATTCGGCGGAGGAGGACGGGGATGGCGCAACCGGTTCTACGCCACCGGCCTGACCGGCCGGCAGAGGGCTGCAACGGGGTGGCCCGTATGGGGCGGAGCGGTTCCCTGCACGTATCCGGCGGCCGGGCCTCCCATGACCGGGGAACAGGAACTGGAGGTGCTGAAAAACAAGGCAGCGTATTTCGAAGATGCCCTGAAAGAAATACAGAAGCAGATCGAGGAACTTCAGTCCCGGAACAAACACGACTGATGCCTCACTGACCGGCGTGGGAGGCGGGGCGGGCATGCCTGCCGCAGGCGGGAAAGAAACCTTGCCGATGCCTTTCATGCCGGAGAAAGGCGGTTACCATGAAAATTGCAGTCAGTGCAGCGGGTAATTCTCTGGAATCACCGGTGGACCCTCGTTTTGGAAGGTGCCGGTATTTTCTGATCATAGATACGGACACGCTGGCGTTCGAGGCGGTCGAGAACCCGAACATGGGGCTCGGAGGAGGAGCCGGAATCCAGTCCGCCCAGCTTGTGGCTGAGAAAGGCGCCCGGTATCTTCTTACCGGCAACTGCGGGCCCAATGCCTTTCAGACGCTTTCCGCCGCCGGTATCGGCATCATCACCGGTTGCACCGGTCTTGTGAGAGAGACAGTGGAACAGTTCAGGTCCAAGGGCTTGCAGGCAAGCCCGGATGCGAACGTGTCCAGTCACTTCGGAGTGGGCGCCGATTTTGCCGGTCCTTCCAATCCCTTCATGGGCCGGAACATGGGTTCCGGCGGCGGGCGCGGTAGGGGCGGAGGCAGAGGAGGCGGGCGCGGTAGGGGTCTTTGAATGGGAAGAGGGTTTTCAGGAGACCCCGAGTTTTCCTGACATCTGCCCCATGGAGGCTATCAGCATGCTCGACGGAAAAGCATGCATCAACGAAGAGGAATGCTCCGGTTGCGGTCTCTGTGTGGACGAATGCCCATCCGGAGCCATACGGTTGGAGTCCTGAGGAACAGCTGTGAGAAAGCTCTCGATCGCCTGCGGCTATACAAAAACCGAAGTGCACCCGTCATCCGTGCATTTCCTTTTTCAATCGCCCGAGCGGCGGACGATTTTCGGCGTCAGGGAGAACACCGTCCGCCTGTCCGTGGGGATAGAACAGACGGAGAAGATTCTTGGAGATCTTGCACTGGCGTTGGAGAAAGTATAGACGAACCATGCGCCCGTATATAGAAAACATCCATACTCATGTGGGCGGACAGGGCATCCCTGCACCCGGAAAGGGTGCTCTTCTCCCGAGCAGCGGGAACGAAAACCTCCCCCTGCCGCTTGATTGTCCCGGCAGAGGCCGGAAAGGAACTGTGTGATGGGATATGTTTTCGGGCCGGTTCCATCCAGAAGGCTCGGAAGATCCCTCGGGATAGATCTGGTGCCGCTCAAGACATGTACTTACGACTGCATCTACTGCCAGCTCGGGCGCACCACGTGCAAGACCCTCCAGAGGAAGAAATGGTTTCCTCTGGATGAGATTGTGGAGGAGTTGAGAGAAAAGATATCGTCCAGTCCAGATTACATCACCCTTGCCGGCTCCGGTGAGCCCACCCTCTACTCCCGGATCGGCGAGCTCATCGAGAAGATCCGCTCCATGACCGACATCCCCGTAGCTGTACTGACAAACGGCTCGCTCTTCCGGCGGAAAGATGTACGCAGAGAGCTCATGGGGGCGCACCTGGTCATCCCCTCCCTCGATGCCGGTAATCCGGTTATGTTCCAGGCAGTGAACCGGCCACACCCGGACATCTCTTTTGAACAGATGCTCGAGGGGCTCATTGCCATGAAGAATGAATTTCGGGGATTGTACTGGCTGGAGGTCTTCTTCCTGGGAGGATACACGGCAATCCCCGGTGAAGCGCAGGCAATCGCCCGGTGCGCACGGCTGATAAAACCGGATCTGGTGCAGCTGAACACCGTCACCCGACCTCCCGCCGAAGACTATGCGGCAGGAGTCGGCCGCACGCATCTGGAAAAGCTTGCCGGGCTCTTTGTTCCCCGGGCAGCCGTCATTGCCGACTACCGCGACATCCATGGAAAGGCCGAGTTCACCGCGACCCGAGATACGGTCCTGGAGATGATAAAACGGCGGCCGTGCTCTCTTGAAGACATCGCAGGCGGCCTGGGCATCCATCCAAACGAGGCGGCGAAGCACGTGGGCGAGCTCCTGGCCATAGGACGCATCGAGCAGCTGCTGCCGGTCGGGGGCAAGAGTTTTTTCCGGATCTCTCCCGGCAGGAAAAGCCCTACCCGATAGAAACGACGCTGTCAGACCTTCTTTCGGGCCACCCGCGCCGTCATCAGCACCGGGTCGTACACGGGTGAAAACGGCGGGGCATATGCGAGGTCGAGGTCGAAGAGCCCGTCGATGGTCATACGGTTGTGGATTGCGGTGCTGTAGACGTCGATCCGCTTGACCGATCCGATCCCGCCCGCCATCTGGGCGCCAAGGACGCGCCGGTCTTTTCTGCTCACGATCACCAGCGAGGTCATGGTCTGTGAACCGGGGTAATACCGCGCCCGGTCCCTTGACTCCACGACGACTTTCTCCGGGTCGAGCCCGAGGTCGCGGGCCTGCCCGTACGAGAGCCCGGTCCGGGAGACGCCGAGATCGAATATCTTCATGACCGCGGTGTTCATGACCCCGGCAAATGCCTCTCGGGCGCCCGCTATATTCATGCCGGCAAGCATGCCCTGCTTGTTCGCCTTCAGGGCAAGAGGTGTATGGACCTCCAGCGGAAAGCCGATCATGCGGGAGGTCGCGCAGTCGCCTGCCGCATATATATCCTCTGCCCCGGTCTCCATGAATTCGTTCACCCGGATGGCCTGTTTCGCCCCGAGCGGAATTCCTGCAGAGGCGGCAAGCTCGCTGTTGGGTACGACGCCGACGGCGAGCAGAACGGCATCGCACTCGATGATGCCGGCTTCGGTCAGCACGACGATGCCGTTTTTCTTCTGCTCCAGACCCTTGAGGGCGGAACCCAGGCGGAGTTCCACCCCTTTTTCCGCCATCTTCCGGATAATGATGTCCGAGATCTCTTTTTCGAAGGAGCGCTGGAGCTCTGTCCGGCGGTGGACCAGCACCGTTTCGATGCCGAGCCCGGTGAAGGCCTCCACGGCCTCGATCCCGATATACCCGCCGCCGATCACCGCTATGCGGCCGGGCTTTTTCTCTGCGATAAAGCCCTTTATCTTCCCGGCATCAGAGAGGTCGTTCATGGTGAATACGTCGGGATAGAGCGACAGATCCATGCCCAGGGTCTCGGGCCGCGCCCCGGTTGCGATGATGAGCCGGTCGAAGTGCTCATCAAAGCTCTTCCCGTCCGACTCAACCGTCACGGTTCGGGCGTTCGGGTCGATTGCCGTCACCCTGTGGCCGAGCCGGAGGTCGATCTTCCTCTTTTCCCTCGCCTCGCCGGGAGAGACCTCGATCAGGTCGTCGAGGCGGCCGACCGCGCCGCCGATATAATAAGGGATGCCGCATGCGGCATAGGAGATATATGTCCCCCGCTCAAATACGGTGACCTCGTATTCCGGCTTCTGTAGATCGGAAGAGCACACGTCTGAACTCCAGTCACATAGCGGTATCTCG
>ENA-UPTA01003832-UPTA01003832.1-activated-sludge-metagenome-genome-assembly--contig:-NODE-3832-length-14514-cov-10.774120_pt1 | contig 14514 bp, 15 predicted proteins | sample MGYA00238184_ERZ773361 | MGnify/ENA primary metagenome ERZ773361 (study PRJEB29100, sample SAMN05720205) | activated sludge metagenome | isolation source: anaerobic digester from wastewater...
TCCATTGGTCAATTACGAATAAATCGCCAGCGCCGCACATTAACCAGGTGTTACGCGCAGGCGGGCTGACGATCATTATACCGGTTTGGAAATGGGAATTCCACTACCCCTGTTTTTGCAATACAAGCACGACCCAATCCTTGATCAGGGCTTTTTCAAGCAGCGTGTAGCCTTCTTCTTTCCCCCGTTGCACGACCCCTTCCGCCTGTTCATCCAGGATACCGGACAGGATCAGCAATCCGCCCGCATCCACCAGGTCTGAAAGGCCGGCATCGAACAGGCGCAGGATGACCGGCGCCAGGATGTTGACCACCACCAGCGGAGCGGATGTGCGCGTAAAATTGCCTGCCTTGATTTCAGCCACCGAGCCGGATCCGATCTCCAGCCCGCCGGTTACGCCGTTGGCGTTCGCATTCTCATGGGTGGCTTTTACCGATTCCGGGTCAATATCCACTGCCAGCACATGCGGGCTGCCCAGTTTGCGGGCAGCAATCGACAGGATGCCCGATCCGCAGCCGACATCGATCACTTCCAGCCCGGGCTGCTGGTACTTCTCCAGCATCGCCAGGCACAGCTGGGTGGTCGGGTGGGTGCCAGTGCCGAAAGCCATGCTCGGGTCGATCTTGACCGCGATGCGCCCGCCTTCCGGTTCTGGTATCCAGGCCGGCAGGATCAACAGGCGTTTGCCGATCGGGATGGGGTTGTAAAACTGTTTCCAGCTTTCCATCCAGTTCTGGTTGGCGATATACCGGTATTCTGCCTCTGGCAGCGGCTGGATTTGCCCCAGGTAATAGAGCGCTTCAGCTACCTTCTGGCGGATATCCTCGATATTCTCATCCACAGGCAGGTATCCAAAAACCCTTACCGGGCCATAAGGCGTGCCTTCGTCTTCAGCGTCGTTGTATTTGACATCGCTTTCAACCACCACCCCATTGGCAGCAAAACGAGCCAGCACCTCCGCTACTGCTTCTGCCAGCTCGCCATCCACGGTCAGTTTCACTTCCAGCCAGTCTGCTTCAGCCACCAAATACCTCTTTCAAATGATCGAAGAACCCTTTTTCCTCCGGTTTGACCTCGCTGCCCATGGTGGCAGCCAGCTGCTCCATCAGCTTGCGCTGCTCGGCGCTCAGGCGGGTTGGCACCTCCACGTTCACCATCACATGCTGGTCACCCCTGCCGGATGAGCGCAGGTGCGGCACACCCTGGCTTTTGAGGGTGAAAACCTTACCTGGCTGGGTACCAGCCGGAACCTTGATCTTCTCTTTACCTTCCAGGGTTGGCACCAGAATATCTGCCCCCAGAGCAGCCTGTGCCATATTGAGCTTTACATCCAGGTAAATATCATCATTCTTGCGCCGGAAGAACTTGTGTGGCTTGACCTTGATCTCGAGGAAGAAATTGCCGTTGGGTCCGTTGTTGATTCCGGGTTGCCCCTCTCCCGCCAGGCGGATTTGGGTTCCATTATCCACCCCGGCCGGGATTGGAACCACCTTGCTGATGGTGCGCCTTTCCAGTCCGCGCCCGCGGCAGGTATGGCAGGGCGATGCAATGATTTGCCCGCTGCCGTTGCAGTTCGGGCAGGTGGTTACCTGCACCATCGAACCAAGGAAGGTCTGGCGCACCTGGCGCACCTCACCCCGGCCTTGGCAGTTGTTGCAGCGCTGCGGGCTGGTGCCCGGTTCAGCTTTGCTGCCGTGGCAGGTCGTGCAGGTTTCGTCGCGTGTGATCTGCACTTCTTTCTCCACCCCGAATACCGCCTCTTCAAAGGTCAGCTCAATGGTTTGGGCCAGGTCAGCTCCGCGGCGCGGTGCATTCTGCTGCCGGCGCGAACCGCCCATACCGCCAAAGCCGAACAGACCTTCAAAAATATCGGAGAAATCCATTGTGCTGAAATCCGGCATACCCCCGGCGCCGTTCGCCACCCCCTCATGCCCAAAGCGGTCATAGGCTGCCCGCTTGTCGGGGTCAGAGAGGATCACGTAAGCTTCGTTGATCTCTTTGAACTTCTCTTCAGCGTCATGCTCTTTATTGATATCCGGATGGTACTGGCGTGCCAGGTTTCGGAAAGCAGATTTGATCTCATCGCTGCTTGCTCCGCGGCTAACACCCAGAACTTCGTAGTAATCTCTTTTTGTCATGAATGGCTATGATACACCAAAGAGGCTGTTCCTGCATGAGCAGTTTGGGGGTACTTTCCCCGCTGCGTCTGCATTTCCAGCCTCTTACAGGTTCAGTTTAAACTAGCCGGCGTTCTTAAATTCGCCGTCAACCACATCATCGCCGCCGTCGCCTGAAGGCGGGGCTTGCTGGCCGCCATCTTGATCGCCTTGCGGACCGGCTGCACTGCCGGCTTCTGGCTGCTGGTACATGCTGGCGCCCATCTTCTGCAGCACCTGCCCGAGGTCATCGGATGCACGCTTGATGGTCTCGACATCCTCTGAATTCATGGCGTCGCGCACTTTGCGCACGCCTTCTTCAACCTGCTGCTTCATGTCCGCTGGCACTTTATCACCGTTCTCGCGCAGCAGTTTTTCGCTGGTGTAAACCACGCTGTCAGCATTGTTGCGGGCTTCGATCAATTCTTTGCGCTTGCGATCTTCATCAGCATGGGCTTCTGCGTCCTTGCGCATCTTTTCGATCTCAGCTTCGCTTAAACCGGAGGATGCAGTGATGGTGATGTGCTGTGAACGCCCGGTTGCCTTATCAGCTGCGGTAACTTTCAAGATGCCGTTAGCATCAATATCGAAGGTCACTTCCACCTGCGGGATGCCGCGTGGGGCTGGCGGAATGCCGTCCAGGTTGAATCGCCCAAGCGACTTGTTGTCAGCTGCCATCTGGCGTTCGCCCTGCAGTACATGGATTTCCACCTGGGTCTGGCTATCGCTGGCGGTGGAGAAAATCTGCGAGCGGCGGGTCGGGATGGTGGTGTTGCGTTCGATCAGGGGGGTGGAGATACCGCCCAGTGTTTCAACTGCCAGGGTCAGGGGGGTCACATCGAGCAGCAGGATGTCTTTGACATCGCCGCCCAATACACCAGCCTGGATGGCAGCGCCTACAGCAACCACCTCATCCGGGTTTACGCCTTTATGCGGGTCTTTGCCAAATTCGCGCTTTACCAGCTCCTGCACAGCAGGCATACGGGTCATACCGCCTACCAGCACCACTTCATTAACATCGCCGTTCTTCATGCCGGCATCGGATAAGGCCCGCCGAACGGGATCGAGCGTTTTGTTGACCAGGTCAGCGGTCAGCTGTTCCAGTTTGGCGCGGGACAGAGGCATCACCAGATGTTTCGGTCCGGTGGCATCGGCTGTCAGGTAGGGCAGGTTGATCTCAGTTTGGGCCATGGTCGAAAGTTCGATCTTGGCTTTTTCGGAAGCTTCGCGCAGGCGCTGTAAAGCCTGGCGGTCCTGTTTCAGGTCCATGCCGCTCTGCTTCTTAAACTCTTCCAACAGGTAATCCATCACCCGCAGGTCAAAGTCGTCGCCGCCCAGGAAGGTATCGCCGGCGGTCGAACGCACCTGAAAAACACCGTCGCCGACATCCAGGATGGAGACATCGAATGTACCGCCGCCCAGGTCGTATACGGCGATCGATTCGTTCTTTTTCTTGTCCAGACCGTAAGCCAGGGAGGATGCGGTCGGTTCGTTGATGATACGCAGCACTTCCAGCCCGGCGATCTTACCGGCGTCCTTGGTGGCGTTGCGCTGGGCATCGTTAAAGTAAGCCGGTACCGTGATGACTGCCTGGGTGATAGATTCGCCCAGGTAAGCTTCAGCATCGGCTTTCAGCTTTGCTAAAATCATGGCTGAGATCTCGGGCGGCGAATATTCCTTGCCGTCCAGGACCACGCGCACATCGCCGTTGGCTGCTTTGGTTACCTTGTAAGGAACCCTGCCGATCGTGCGCTGCACTTCGGGGTCGTCAAATTTCCGGCCCATAAAGCGCTTGATCGAGAAAATGGTGTTTTCGGGGTTGATGATCGCCTGGTTGCGGGCAACACGTCCCACCAGCCGCTCGTGGTTCTTATTCACAGCCACAACCGACGGGCACAGACGTTCCCCTTCAGCAGTCGGGATGACGGTGGGTTCGCCACCGACCATCACTGCCACAACTGAGTTGGTAGTTCCTAAATCAATTCCTATAATTTTTCCCATAGTTTTATATTCCTCCTATCGAGCGACTCGTACTCGCGCCGGGCGTACAACCCGGTCGCCTAAAAGATAACCTTGTTCAATGACCTCAATGATCTGCCCGCTTTCAAAATCCGGGTTGTCTTCGTGGGTGATCGCTTCATGTAGGTTCGGATCAAATTCCTGACTTTCAGCAGGAATGCGGGTCACCCCTTTAGCTTCCAGCTGGGTTTGCAGCTTGCGGTAGATCAATTCGATCCCCTCTGCCCAGGCAGCGCCTTCACCAGAAGCCGGTCGTGCTTTAAGCGCCCTCTCCAGGTCATCCAGGATAACCAGGAAGTTCTTGACGATATCGCTGGTAATGGCTTGCACGTTGGAAACCCGGTCGCGTTCGATGCGTTTCTTGTAATTCAAAAAATCAGCCCGCTCGCGCTGCCAGCCTTCAAAATTCTCGGCTGCCTGCTGGTTCGCTTTTTCCAGTTCAGTTTTCAATGCTTCGACTTTTCCGGCTGTGCCTTCTACCCACTCTGCTTCGCTGTGATCAGCGGCGTCAGTCTGCTGGGTGGTTTTTACCTTTTTCTTCTCTTTCTCCATTGAATCTCCTTTGAAGCAGGATGCAAGGTCGTTACCAACCTTTATCCGTATTTTTCATCTCCAACTGCATCTGTCACCAGGTCGCTCAAAATACCGGCAATATACCGCACGGTCGAAATTGTCCTGCCGTAAGGCATACGCATCGGCCCCAGTACGCCCAGCATACCGGTCACCACACCAGGCATACCGTAACGGGCCAGTACCATTGAGAACTGGCTGAGTTCAGACATTGCGCCTTCCCCGCCGATCAACACCTGCACCCCGCCAACTCCGCCGCCGCTCATGGTGCGCGATAAAAGCTGCTGCAGCTGGGAGCGTTCTTCCAGCACCCTCAAGGCTCGCCTGGCTTCCATGTTGTCGGAAAATTCCGGTTCTGCCAGGACGTTGGACAAACCATCCAGGTATACCTCACCGCCCACAACCGCATCCGATTCACCCATTGCCTGCATCATCCAGCGGGTCAGGTCATATTCAAGCCCCTGAAGCTGCGGCATGGCCGCTTGTATAGAAGCAGCATCTTTGCCCTGCAGCAAGCGGGTGATATTTTGGGCTGCCTTGGTGAGCACTTCCTGCGGAACCAGGTCGCTCAAGGTCATAATGCGCTGGCGGATCTCGCCCCCGACCATCACCAGGACCATCAGCACCTGCCGGCCGTAAGTGGAGATCACCTCCACATGCTTGATCAGGGCTTTTTCAGGGTGCGGTGCGGTGACCAGCGAAGCCGCCCTGGATTGGTGTGCCAGGACAGATGCTGCCAACCGCATCCACTGTTCAGTATCAGGCGGCGACTGGTAAAACTGGTGGCTGATCATGTGGCGGGTGTCATCCGGCAGTTCAGTTTCGCGCAACAGGCGCCCGACAAAGAACCGGAATCCCTCTTCTGAGGGAATTCGGCCTGCAGAAGTATGCGGCTGGCGCAGGTAACCCATATCAGTCAGCGCCGCCATTTCATTGCGCACGGTTGCCGGGCTCATATCCAACTTGTAGCGTTTCACCAGCGTGCTCGAACCGACCGGCTGCGCCGAGCGGGTGTACTCGTGGATCACCAGGCTTAAAATCAGCTTCTGTCGTTCGGTCAAATTTTCCATATTGGTCTCATTTTTAGCACTCTCGAACCGAGAGTGCTAAAAATCACATGAATCATGATACCATGCAGGAAAATCAACGTCAAGCGCCTGCAGGGAACTCTTATAAGATTCAAACAAAAGGAGGAAACCGCGATCTACTCCCAAACATGATACAGGGAACGGAGAAAACATTGACAACCTATAAATTTATAATATACTCCCCTATAGTATATTGTTTTCAGGAGAGTATGTATGCCGGTTTATGAGTATATCTGTTCCAGCTGCGGTCATCCGTTTGACAAGATGGTGCGCTTTTCAGACACCAACCCCGATACCAGCTGCCCCAAATGCAAAAGCACCGATACACGTAAGCGGCTCTCGCGGATTGCCTATAACAGTTACACCAGCGCCAACCTTTCCGGCGGTTCATGCGGCAGTTCCGGCAGCGGGTTTTCCTGAGGGAGCTAAACCAGGCTGCGTGTCAGCTACAGGCAGGTAATTACATGAAATTACAAAATCCCGAAGCCAAGAAGAACCTGGTTACGCGTTTGCGCCGGATCGAAGGCCAGCTGCGCGGCGTGCAGGCGATGGTGGAAAACGAGCGCGATTGCAAAGAGATCATGCAGCAGCTTTCCTCCATCCGTTCAGCTATCCAGGGCGCCAGCATGGATTTCCTGCAGGAATATGCCACAAACTGTTTGGTGGAGAATAGCGCCCCAAAAGACACTGTTCAGAGGGAACAGATGGTCAAGGACATCATCACCTTGATCGGCAAATCTGCCTAAGAGAACTTGGTAATTAAATGTAAAGTTGGAGGAAAAGATGAGTTCAGCTGCTGTCCGTTGGGTTGGCGGAAAACAATTTATTGGCGTTGATTCAACCAAACATTCAGTGGTCCTTTCCACCCCCGACGAAGGCGTGGGCATGAAGCCTTCAGAGATGCTGCTGGTAGCCCTGGCTTCTTGCACATCGGTGGATGTGGTGGAGATCATGGCAAAACGCCGCACCCCGCTTTCCATGCTTGAGGTCGGTGTGAGTGCAGAGCAAGACAGCGACCCGCCCTGGACTTTTCGTAAGATTCATCTTCACTACCGCCTGGCAGGTGCCGGTATCACGGTAGAATCAGCCAAAATGGCTATCAAACTCTCCGAGGAAAAGTACTGTTCGGTTGCAGCCACAATAAGGGGAGTGGCGGAGATCACCTGGGATTTCGAGCTGGTGGACGGGCGGGCATCCTAACGGTTGATCAGCCGGACGATCACATTCAAAACAAAAGTCAGCAGCAGGCTCAAGACAATTGAAGCCAGAAGCGGGATCAGGCAGGTAAAGCCTGATCCTGTTATTTTTATCGTCCCGGGCAGCTTCTCCAGGCCTGGTATTTTTGCCGCAAGCCAGATCAATCCGCCTGTACAGGCCAGGACTACGCCCAGCAGGGCAACCATCTTGCCGATCGATTCAAGGGTATTCATTAAAAACAATCTTACCAGAAGTGTGCCGGTCGGTCTGCCAATTCCCTTGAAAATTAACACCCAATTTGTTGTAAAATAAGCCAAGGAAACTTCAAATCAGGCTTTCTTTGGAATATTCCCATCCCGGACCCATGGAGAAAAAATGCGCCCTAAACTTTTCCTCTCTTTGACCCTGGTTACCATCCTGCTGCTCGTGTTTTCCGGGTGCACACCCACACCCGCCCCCACCCTGGCAGCATTCACGCAGACGCCCCCGCCAGCACAAGACCGCTGCTCGGCTCAAAACCTGCCTGACGAAATTGCCAAATTGGACGAGCTCACCGGCGAGTTCGCAGATGTGCTCGAGCTGGCAGGCGTTACTCCCCAGGAACAGCTTGCCCCGGTCATCCTCCGGCTGCAGGATATCCGCAGGAGTGCGGAAAAACTGGACCTGCCTGAATGCACAGCTACCCTGAAAACCGGCACCGTGGACTACATGAACCAGGTGATCTCTTACCTGACCTTGTTCATGGGCGGAACCAATGCGGCGGATGTCATCAACAACGAGCTGGCAAAAAGCGACGGGCTGAAAACCGCCTTTGAAACTGAAAGGGCGCGCCTACTCAATGTGGCTTACGAGCCGCAGCCTACCCGCACCCCCCTGCCCACTACAGTTGTGGTAACGGTATCCAATGCAGGTGCAACTGAAATCCCCCTGTATGACCTGCCGCGTGATACGGCAACGGTGGTTGGATCCATGCAGCCCGGCGGGCAGGCTAACGCCATTGCCCGTACAGCCGATAATGCCTGGCTGCTGATCCCGGTCAGCGAAGAGCAGTACGTTTGTGTTCAAACCGCACTTGTTACCGTTACCGGTGCAGTAGACCAGCTGCCGGTATTTGAAGAAACCGTCCAGTCACCTTAAAAACCGTGGGGGAAGTTCCTTCCTTCGCAACGATGGTAAAATGAAAGGGATGGATAAAGGAGTGGATAGTATGAAAAAGATAAATCCCGTGATCTGCATTGTCATGGTGATCATCCTGATCGGCACTGGCGCCTGTACTCGTGCAGCATACAAAGCACCGGTCACGAATGCGCAGCCTACTGCCACCCTGTCTTTTCCTGTTTCCACCCAGCCAAATGTGATGGGTGAGGTGATCAGCGGAACCAATACTGCGCTGGCTGCCATGGGCACTTTTGTTCCCACCACCCAGCCAGAAGAAGCCACCCAGGAACCGCAAACAACCACCCAGGTATCAACTGCAGCCGCAACAAATACCGCCGCCCCTACCATCCAGGTACCGACTCCTACCCCCGGTCTGCCGGAAACTTACACGCTTCATAAGGGGGAAAGCGTATATTGCCTGGCACGCCGTTTCAACCTCAGCCCGATTGACCTGCTCAGCTTGAACGGGTTGACAGGCTATGAAACTTTACCGGTGGGATATGAATTAAAAATCCCGAGCGGTAGTGAGTGGAACCTGGATACCGAGCGAAGCCTGCTTGACCACCCAACCCGGTACACGGTCGTTTCTGGCGACACCATCTACACGGTTGCCTGCGCTTTTGGCGATGTTGATCCCAATGCTATCATTTTCGCCAACAGCTTATCAGAACCGTACGAACTCACCCCGGGGCAGACGATCAATATCCCCTGAAGCACCCAGGTAACAAGACTAACCGGCGGGATACTCCCCGCCGGTTTTTATACAGCGATCCAGTAGAGGCAAATATGGCTTTTGAAGTAAAAAACCGGAATAAGGTTTTCAGCGGCAAGGTCTTTACCGTTGAGCAGCTTACGCTTGCTCTGCCGGGCGGTAAAACCCATATATATGAACTGCTCACCCATCCTGGGGCAGTGACCATTGTTCCAGTAGATGACGACGGCAACATCCTGTTCGTCAGCCAGTACAGGGTCGGTGTAGGCAAAGACCTGATGGAACTTCCGGCAGGCACGCTTTCGGCAGGGGAAGAGCCGCTTGCCTGTGCTGAACGCGAAGTGCGCGAGGAGACCGGGATGGCTGCCAGGACAATGCAAAAACTTGGAGAATTCTACCTGGCGCCTGGATATTCCAGTGAATACCAGTTTATCTACCTGGCAACCGGCCTGTACCCGGCTCCCCTGCAAGGTGACGAAGATGAATTCCTCAACCTGATCAAGATCCCGGTAGACCAGGTTTACCAGATGGCAGAGGCAGGGGAATTGTATGACGCCAAGACACTGGCAGCGCTGCTTTTGGCGCGCAGTTGTATATATGACATGACACACCAGAATCAATGACCATTTGTACTTATCAGATACAATTGATGCGATTATACTAATGGGTTGAATACAGTTAATCCAGCACACCTGTTGGCACCTGCCAGCGGAAACCAGGTGTGAACTTCAATAAAAGTAGTATGGAGTTATTTATGAAGCGCGAAATGATCACAATTGATGGTAACGAGGCTGTTGCACAGGTTGCTTTCCGCCTCAATGAGGTGATCGCAATCTACCCGATCACCCCATCCTCGGGCATGGGTGAGTTTTCAGATGCCTGGTCTGCACAGGGGATCCGCAATATCTACGGCACAGTTCCCATGGTCATGGAAATGCAGTCCGAAGGCGGAGCAGCCGGCGCAGTGCACGGTGCACTGACTACCGGTTCTCTCACAACCACCTTCACCGCCTCACAGGGGCTGCTGCTCATGATCCCCAATATGTACAAGATCGCCGGTGAGCTCACCCCAACCGTTTTCCATGTCTCAGCCCGCTCGCTTGCAGCCCATGCATTGTCCATTTTCGGCGACCATTCCGATATTGCTGCTGCCCGCTCCACCGGCTTTGCCATGCTTGCCAGCCGTTCGGTGCAGGAAGCCCAGGATATGGCTTTGATCTCACAGGCAGCCACCCTCGAAAGCAGAGTGCCCTTCCTGCATTTCTTCGACGGCTTCCGCACCTCGCATGAAGTCAACAAGATCGAGCAGTTGAGCGATGACGACCTGCGCGCGATGATCGACGACGAACTCGTCTTCGCCCACCGCCAGCGCGGCCTCTCACCAGACCGCCCCTCCATCCGCGGCACCGCTCAGAACCCCGATGTCTACTTCCAGGGCCGCGAAACCAATAACCCCTACTACAACGCCTGCCCGGCAATAGTACAAAATGCGATGGATAAATTTGCAGCCCTGACCGGCCGCAGCTACCGCCTGTTCGATTATGCCGGCGCACCCGATGCCGACCGCGTGGTCATTGCCATGGGATCCGGCGCTGAAACAGCCGAAGAAACTGCCCTGTACCTGAACGAAAAGGGCGAAAAACTGGGCGTCATTACCGTCCACCTTTACCGCCCCTTCTCGGTGGAACACCTGCTCAAGGCTTTGCCCGCCACCACAAAAGCTATCGCCGTGCTCGACCGCACCAAGGAACCCGGCGCTTCCGGTGAACCCCTCTACCAGGATGTGGTCACTGCCCTCAGCGAAGGATTGGCAGCTGGTAATGCTCCTTTCAATCAAATGCCAACCGTTATCGGCGGCAGGTACGGGCTTTCCTCAAAGGAATTCACCCCGGCCATGGCCAAAAGTGTGTTTGATGAGCTTAAAAAGGCTGATCCCAAGAACCATTTCACCGTCGGCATCATCGACGATGTCACCTTCACCAGCCTGGATTATGATCCCGCCTTCTCAATCGAATTCCCTGAGACTAAGCGCTGCATCTTCTTCGGGCTTGGCTCCGACGGCACTGTCGGTGCAAACAAGAACTCCATCAAGATCATCGGCGAAGAGACCAGCAACTCAGCCCAGGGTTACTTCGTGTACGACTCGAAGAAATCCGGCTCGATCACCATTTCGCACCTGCGCTTCGGCCCCAAGCCCATCCGCGCCCCCTATGTGATCGGTTCTGGCGATGCCAACTTTGTGGCCTGCCACCAGTTCACCTTCCTGGAACGGCTGGATGTGCTCAAGTACTCTGCCCCGGGAGGCGTATTCCTCCTCAACAGCATTTACGGTCCAGACGAAGTCTGGGACCATCTCCCCAAAGAAGTCCAGCAGACCATCATCGAAAAGAAACTGCGTTTCTTCGTGATCGATGCCTACGATGTTGCCCACAAGACCGGAATGGGCGGGCGCGTCAACACCATCATGCAGACCTGCTTCTTTGCCATCAGCGGCGTGTTGCCGCGCGATGAAGCCATCGAGCAGATCAAGTACTCGATCAAGAAAACATACGGCAAACGCGGCGAAGCGGTTGTGCAGAAGAACTTTGACGCGGTTGACTCATCCATCGCTAACCTGCATGAGGTCAAGGTGCCTGCTGCTGCAAGCAGCAAGCTGGCAAGGCTCGACCCGGTGCCTGCTGCTGCGCCTAAATTCGTGAAAAACGTACTGGGCAAGATGATCGCCTACGAAGGCGATGACCTGCCCGTTTCCGCCATGCCAGTCGACGGCACTTTCCCGACCGGCACAACCCAGTGGGAAAAACGCAATATAGCATTGGAAATTCCCGTCTGGGAACCCAATGTGTGTATCCAGTGCGGTAAATGCTCCTTTGTCTGCCCGCATGCTGCCATCCGCCAGAAGGTGTACGCCCCCGAAACTCTCGAGAAAGCACCGGCGGCGTTCAAATCCGCAGACGCCAAGTTCAGGGAAATGCCTGGCGCCAAGTTCACCGTCCAGGTAGCCCCCGAAGACTGCACCGGCTGTGGCCTGTGCGTGGAAGCCTGCCCGGCCAAGGACAAGACCCAGGTTGGGCGCAAAGCCATCAACCTGGCAGAGCAGGTTCCGTTGCGCGAAACCGAAAGCAAGAACTGGAACTTCTTCCTCTCCATCCCGGATGCCGATCGCACCAAGTTCACCCCCAATACGGTTAAAAACTCCCAGCAGCTGCGTGCCCTGTTCGAGTTCTCAGGCGCCTGCGCCGGCTGCGGTGAGACCCCCTACATCAAACTGGCTTCACAGTTGTTCGGCGACCGCATGGTCGTGGCAAATGCCACCGGCTGCTCCTCGATTTACGGTGGCAACCTGCCTACCACCCCCTGGGCTTTCAACAGCGAAGGCCGCGGACCCGCCTGGTCGAACTCCCTCTTCGAAGATAACGCCGAATTCGGTTTGGGTATGCGCCTGACTATCGACAAGCAGGCCGAGTTCGCCACCGAATTGCTAAAGGGATTTTCAGGAAAGATCAATGACCAGCTGATCACAGATATCCTAAACGCTGACCAGGGCAGTGATGCCGGTATTGCCGAACAGCGCAAACGCATTGCAGCCTTGAAAGAAACTCTAAAAGGGTTGAAAGAGCCCCAGGCTGCCCAGCTCGTAAACGTGGCCGACTTCCTGGTGAAGAAATCCGTCTGGATCATCGGCGGTGATGGTTGGGCTTACGACATTGGTTACGGCGGTCTTGACCACGTGCTTGCATCCGGCCGCAATGTCAATGTCCTTGTGCTGGACACCGAAGTGTACTCCAACACCGGCGGTCAGGCTTCCAAATCCACCCCGCGTGCGGCAGTAGCTAAATTCGCAGCCAACGGCAAAGGTCTGCCCAAGAAAGACCTGGGCATGATCGCAATGGCCTATGGGTATGTGTACGTTGCCAAAGTTGCCATGGGGTCCAGTGATGCCCAGACGTTGCGGGCCTTCCTGGAAGCCGACGCTTACGACGGACCGTCCCTGATCATCGCCTACAGCCATTGTATCGCCCACGGCATTGACATGCGTAAAGGCCTTGAGCAGCAGAAGAACGCGGTTGCCAGCGGCATCTGGCCGTTGTTCCGCTACAACCCGGCCTTGATCGACGAAGGCAAGAACCCGCTCCAGATCGATTCGCGTGAGCCCAGCATTTCGGTTGAAGATTATGCTTACAACGAGACCCGCTACCGCATGCTCTTACAGAGTGACGAAGCACGGGCGGAAATGCTAATGAAGCAAGCCCGAAGCGATGTGGATAAACGCTGGAACCTCTACCGCCAGATGGCTGAGATCGAATATAAAGCCGGCGAGGCTCAGAAAACAGAAGAGTAACAGGAGGGCAGCATGGTAGACCTAAGTACGAAATATCTTGGGTTGAACCTGAAAAACCCCATAGTGGCATCATCCTCTCCTTTATCCAAAAAGGTGGAAAATGCCAAACGGCTGGAAGATGCCGGCGCAGCAGCAATCGTCATGTACTCGCTCTTTGAGGAGCAGATTAAACACGAAAGCACCGCCCTGGACCATTTCCTGAACCGGGGCACAGAGTCCTTTGCGGAAGCGCTTACGTATTTTCCAGAATTGGAACATTACTATGTCGGTCCAGAGAACTACCTCGAATTAATCCAGAGCCTGAAAAAAGCCCTGGATATCCCGGTGATCGGCAGCCTGAACGGCGTTTCGGCTGGCGGGTGGATCAATTATGCCCGCAAGATCGAACAAGCCGGGGCAGATGCGCTCGAACTGAACATCTACTCGCTCCCGACTGACCCGGACGTACCCGGAGACCAGATCGAAGCCGAGTATGTCAGCCTTGTCGCCAGCATCCGTAAGGAAATCAGCATCCCGCTGTCTATCAAGCTCAGCCCGTACTTTTCATCACTGGCACACTTTGCCAGCCGGCTGGTAAAAGCCGGCGCGAATGGGCTTACCTTATTCAACCGTTTCTACCAGCCGGACATCGATATTGACCAGCTCGAGGTGGTGCCCAACCTTGTCCTGAGCGACACAGATGATATGCGCCTGCCCTTGCGCTGGGTGGCAATCCTGAACGGCCGGCTGGATGCAAACCTGGCGCTTTCTTCCGGGGTTCATTCCGGGGAAGATGTCCTCAAGGCTGTCATGGCTGGCGCCAACGCGGTCATGCTCACCTCCGAGCTACTGCGCAGCGGCCCAGGCCGGATCCAGGAAGTGCTGGATGAAATGAAAGCGTTAATGGTAAAACTGGAGTACGAATCCATCACCCAGATGCACGGAAGCATGAGCCAGAAATCTGTGGCTGACCCAACTGCCTTTGAGCGGGCATACTACATGAAAACACTGACCTCGTTCGATAATAAGCTGTAGAAGACAACCAGGAAAACATAGTAAAAAGAGAGGCAGGCAATATGCTTACCTCTCTTTTTGTTATCACTACCCGGTACAAAATGCACCAGGTCAAGGTGCCCGCAAGAGCCTGATGGTTCCTTCGCCGCCTGTGCCCGTCCGTCCAGCAATAATCACATCCCCCTCTAAGGATTCCCTGGTAATAAAGTTCGTCGTTGTATATCCGCTGGCTGGGAAGTAGAACGTGATCGCCAACGTTGTCCCATCCCAGGCGCTGCT
>ENA-UPTA01003835-UPTA01003835.1-activated-sludge-metagenome-genome-assembly--contig:-NODE-3835-length-14510-cov-9.542373_pt1 | contig 14510 bp, 9 predicted proteins | sample MGYA00238184_ERZ773361 | MGnify/ENA primary metagenome ERZ773361 (study PRJEB29100, sample SAMN05720205) | activated sludge metagenome | isolation source: anaerobic digester from wastewater...
TGGCACTCGCGCTCGTGCCCGGGACGCCGGAGTACGAGACGGGGCAGGCCGCCTACGTCTCCCGTTTCCCCGCCGCCGGGGAGCGCTTCGCGCTGGCCGACTTCGTCCTCTTCCAGTTCGAACCCTCCGAGGCCCGCTGGGTCGGCGGCTTCGCGCGCGCGCTCCGGATGAGCGGCACACAGCTCGCCGAGGCGCTCGCGGAGGCGGGACGGGGCTGAAGCGTCGTGGTGGGAGGCGAGGGGATCGAACCCCCGACCACCTGCGTGTAAAGCAGGCGCTCTGCCGCTGAGCTAGCCTCCCGGCCTCCGGCACGGTAGCCGGGGGGCTCGGCGAACGTCAAGGCGCACGGCGGAGCCCGCGACGACCGGGAAGACCGGGACGGGTCAGTCGATCTTCGGGGGCTGGACGGCGAAGTCGACGACGCCGAGGGAACGCCCGATCGGGTCGAGGACCTCCACCTTCCAGCGTCCCGGCTGCCCCTTCACGCTCTTCTTCGACCAGGTCCGGTAGACGGCCGCGCGCACGGGGAGACGAACGCGCTGGACCTCCTTCGCCTCGAAGGACCAGACGTGGAAGACGAACGCCTCGCCGGTCGCCCCCTCCACCCTCGTCAGGACGGCGACGCTCTCCACGTCGGGTCCGAACGTCCGCCCCTCGCTCTCGCACCCCCGGTCGACGATCTCCCGGCAGACGCTCAGCTCCGTGATACGGAGGGGAGACACGTCGGCCGTCGGCGGGGCCGCGAGGAGCGCCGGGACGGCGAGGAGGGGGACGAGGAGGGAACGCATCGGGCCGCGATCGGGCATGATAGCGGACGGGCGCCTCGCGAAGGTCTCCGGGGCGGGAAACCCGGCGGCCGGCCCGACGTAGACTCACTCGTTGACCTTCGCCGGCTACGTCCTCCGTCACCTCCGCGCGAGGCCCCTGCGGGCGTCCCTCACGGCCGGAGCGTTCGCGTTCTCCATCGGCCTCCTCGGCTTCCTGCTGCTCCTGTCGTCGGCCCTCCGAAAGGAGTGGTCGCCCCACATGGCGCAGCGGATGATCGTGACGGCGAAGAGCTCCTTCTTCGAAAAGCTCCCGATGTCCTACATGGCGAAGATCGAGGCGACGCCCGGGGTCGACACCGTCGTCCCGTTCGACTTCCTCGTCGGCTTCTACCGGGATGCCCGCCCCGAGAACCAGGTCCCGATCCAGTCGGCGCCCCCGGAACCGATGCTCCGCGTCTACATGGAGGCCGAGGTGCCGGCCGACCAGGCGAAGGCGTGGGTCGACGACCCGACGGGCGCGCTCGTCGGGCCGCTCCTCGCCGAGAAGCTCGGGTGGAAGGTCGGCGACCGGGTTGTCCTGCAAGCGCCGGTCCCCGGCGGGGTCGTCGAGACGACGATCCGCGCCGTCATGGGCTATCGCCTCGACGCCGGGCTCTATCTCCACCGACGCTACTTCTCGCAGCTCACCGCCGACGAGGGGCGGACGAACATGTTCTGGGTCCTCGCGAAGAGTCGCGGCGACGTCGACAGGGTCACCGCGGCCCTCGCCCGCGCCCTCGAGAACGCCCCCGTCCCGGTCCTCGCGATGACGGAGCGGCAGTGGCAGCTCCAGTTCCTCGAGATGCTCGGGAACGTGAACGCGCTGCTCGGAAGCGTCGGCGTCGCCACCGGCTTCGCCCTCCTCCTGATCACCGCGAACAGCCTCGCGATGAGCGCCCGCGAGCGGCGGAACGAATCCGCCGTCCTCCGCGTCCTCGGTTTCCCGAGGAAGGCGATCGCTGGGCTCCTCCTCGGCGAGGCGCTCGTCTACGGCCTCGCCGGGGCGCTCCTCGGGGGAGGCGTGATGTGGCTCTTCGCCCGCGGCATCGGCGCGGCGCTCGACAAGACGCAATACGCCGGGATGGGACAGCTCCTTGTCCCCGACGCTCCGGCGCTCTTCTTCACGGCCCTCGTGTCGATGCTCCTGGCGCTCTTCGCCGGTCTCGCGCCGGCCCTCAACCTCGCGCGCCGCCCGGTCGTCGAGCTCCTCCGCGAGGCGGGCTGACCCTCCGGCGGAAACCCGCTCCTGCCGCGGGCCGTACCTCCGACTCGGCGCCGCACCCGCGGCGGCCCGCGCGGGGCGCGTCCGAGGAGGAGTGACATGTCTCGAATCGCCCGGGGAACGACGCGGAGGGACTTCCTCAGGACCGGCGCCGCGGCGGGCGCGGCTTTCGGCCTCGCCGGGACGGCCCTCGACGCTCTCGGAGCGGAGCCTCCGGCCCGGAGGAAGCTCCTGATCCTCGGCGGGACGGCCTTCCTCGGCCCCGAGCTCGTCGAGGAGGCGAAGCGTGCCGGCTGGACCGTGACCCTCTTCAACCGCGGGAAGACGAACCCCCAGCTCTTCCCCGACGTCGAGAAGCTCCGCGGCGACCGCCGGAGCGACCTGAAGGCGCTCGAGGGGCGCTCCTGGGACGCCGTCGTCGACACTTCCGGCTACTTCCCGAAGGACGTGACGGCCTCGGCGAGGCTCCTCGCGAAGAGCGTCGGCCTCTACGTCTTCGTCTCGACGATCTCGGTCTACGGCGACACGTCGAAGCCCGGGATCGACGAGCGCTCCCCCGTCGCGAAGACCGACCAGCCCGACGCCGACAAGGTGACCGGCGCGAACTACGGGGCGCTGAAGGCGCTCTGCGAGGAGGCCGCCGAGAGGGCAATGCCGGGGAAGGCCCTCGTGATCCGCCCCGGCCTCATCATCGGCCCCGGCGACACGAGCGACCGCTTCACCTACTGGCCGGTCCGCGTCGCCCGCGGGGGCGAGGTCCTCGCTCCCGGGACCCCCGAGGACCCGGTCCAGTTCGTCGACGTCCGCGACCTCGCGGCGTGGACGATCGCGATGGCCGGCAAGGGGCGGACCGGCGTCTTCAACGCCACGGGTCCGAAGGAGCCGCTGACGTTCGGGCCGATGCTCGCCGCCTGCCGCGAAGCCTCGGGCTCGAACGCGACCTTCACCTGGGTCGACGCGAAGACGCTCGAGGAGCTGAAGATCGCCCCCTGGAGCGACATGCCCTGCTGGGTTCCGCCCTTCGGCGAGACGGCCGGCTCCCGCCGCGTGAACAACGGGAAGGCGGTGGGAGAAGGGCTCACGTTCCGCCCGATCGTCGAGACGGCGCGGGACACCCTCGCCTGGTGGAAGACCCTGCCCGAGGAGCGACGCTCGCGGCTGAAGGCCGGCCTGACCGCCGAGCGGGAGACCGCCGCCCTCGCCACCGTTCGCGAGAAGAAGGCGAAGGGCTGACGTGGCGCGCCTCCGCGCCCTCCTCGCCCGGGCCGTCGACCTGCGCGAGGGCGAGGGGCCGGCGCTCGGCTTGGCGAGCGCCTACTTCTTCCTCCTCCTCGCGAGCTACTACGTCATCCGCCCCCTCCGTGACGAGTTCGGGGTCCGGGGCAGCGAGAGCGCCCTCTCCTGGCTCTTCGTCGGGACGCTCCTCGGGACCGCGGCCCTGAACCCCCTGTTCTCCGAGCTCGTCACGCGACTGACGCGGAAGGTCTTCGTCCCCGTCGTCTACCGGGTCCTCCTCGGGACGCTCGTCCTCTTCTGGGCCCTCCTCTCGTTCGCCCCCGAGGGGTGGCGCCTCCCCGTGGCCCAGGCCTTCTTCATCTGGGCGAGCGTCTTCAACCTCTTCGCCGTCTCTGTCTTCTGGGGCTTCCTCGCCGACCTCTTCCGACCCGAGCAGGGGAAGCGCCTCTTCGGCTTCATCGCCGTCGGCGGAACGCTCGGCGCCGTCGCCGGGGCCGCGTTGACGGCCTCGCTCGCCGGTCCGCTCGGCCCGACGAACCTGATCCTCCTCGCGGCCGTCCTCCTCGAAGGGGCCGTCTTCTGCGTCCGCGGCCTCGTCCGCCACTTCCACGTCGACGACTCGACGCGCGCCGCCGCGCCGGGAGCCGAGCCGGAAGGAGTTCCGCCGGGGAGCGGCGCCCTCTCGGGCCTCGCGACCGTCTCGCGCTCGACGTACCTCCTCGCGATCTCCCTCTTTCTCCTCTTCTTCACCGTCAGCTCGACGTTCCTCTACTTCGAGCAGGCGCGGATCGTGAAGGCGACGTTCACGGACTCCGCCGCGCGGACCGCCTGGTTCGCCCGGATCGACCTCTGGGTGAACCTCCTCTCGGCCTTCACGCAGCTCTTCCTGGCCGGCCGCGTCGTCCGCCTGCTCGGCGTCGGCGGGACGCTCGTCGCCCTTCCGGTCCTCACGCTCGCCGGCTTCGCGGCGCTCGCCGTCTCCCCGACGGCGGGGATCCTCGCCCTCGTCATGGTGACGCGGCGCGCCGGCAACTTCGCCCTCTTCCGCCCGGCGCGCGAGGTCCTCTTCACCGTCCTCCCGCGCGAGGAGAAGTACGCCGCGAAGAGCTTCGTCGACACGTTCGTCTACCGCTTCGGCGACGTCGTCGGCGCCTTCGCCGACAAGGGGCTCCGCGCGCTCGGCGCCGTCGGCGCGACGCTCGCCGGCCTTTTCCTGCCGGTCGCGATCCTCTGGGCGCTCCTCTCGGCCTGGCTCGGGCGCCGGCAGGGCAAGCTCGCCGCGGCGCGGGAGAGCGGCGGGACGCCCGCGGATATCATCGCCGCCTGATGGACTGGCTCCTGAAGACCGAACCGTCGACCTACTCGTTCGAGGACCTCGTCCGCGAGAAGGCCGCCGTCTGGGACGGCGTCACGAACGCCCAGGCGCGCCTCCACCTCCGCTCCATGAAGAAGGGGGACCGGCTCGTCGTCTACCACACGGGCGACGTGAAGGCCGCCGTCGGCCGGGCGACCGTCGCCGCCGCGCCGCGCCCCGACCCGGCCGACCCGAAGGGAACGGTCGTCGACGTGAAGGCCGGCAAGCCGCTGAAGCGGCCCGTGACGCTCGCGGAGATGAAGGCGGCGAAGCTCTTCGCCGGCTCGCCTCTCGTGACGATCGGACGGCTCTCCGTCGTCCCGCTGACGGCCGAGCAGTACGCGTTCGTCGTCGGGGAGTGAGGCCCGCGTGACGCCCGCTCGAGGCCGTCGGGGGGCGTTCCCCGCGCGGGCCTGTCGCTGACGCTGATGCTCCTCTCCCGCGCCGCCGAGACGGCCCTGAAGGCGCTCCCGCATCTCGATCCGTGCGGCCCGGGGGCGCCCGGGCGCGAGACGCGCGACCTCGCGCTCGCCTGCGGCGAGCCGGCGCCGTGGCTCGGGAAGGTCCTCCAGAAGCTCGCCCGCGCCGGGGTCCTGCGCTCGAAGCGAGGCCGGACGGGCGGCTTCGTCCTCGGGCGGCCCGCGGCCGAGATCACGCTCGCCGACGTCCTCCTCGCGATCGAAGGGGCCGACGACCTCGAGCGGCTCCTCGACGTCCCGGCCGGACCGGCGGGTCCGGCCCTCCTCCCCGCCCGCGACGCCCTCCTCTCCGCGCTGCGCGAGACGACGCTCGAGAGCATCGTCCCGCCCGGGGATTCCCGATGATGGAGCGCCGCGGGATCCCACCGCGCGCGACGACCTCGATCTCCGTCCCGCTCCAGCTCTTCCCGCGCCTGCCGCACGCGCCGCCACCGTTCCCGCTCCTCCTCGGCCTCCACGGCTACGGCATGCACGCCGCGACGCTCTTCCCGCTCCTCGCGCGAATGGCGCCGGAGGGGTGGGGCGTCGTCGCCGTCGAGGGGCCGCAGTCGGCCTTCCTTCCCGGCGAGGCGCTCGGCCCCTCCGGCGCGCGCGGCTTCCACTGGGGCGTCAGCCCGCGCCACGAGGACAACCAGGCCGTCCACCGCGCGGCCGTCGCCGAAGCGATCGCCTGGAGCGTCGCCCGCGGCGCCGACCCTGTCCGCGTCTCGCTCGTCGCGTTCAGCCAGCCCTGCTCGTTCGACTACCGGCTCGCCCTCGCCCCGCCGCACGGCCATCCGTTCCGCGCCGTCGTCGCGCTCTGCGGAGGCCTGCCGGGCGAGTGGACGGAGCCCGGCCCCGGCACCGCCGCCTCCTCCGCGACACACGCGCTTCATGTCTCGACGGACGCCGACGAGTACTACCCCCTCGAGCGTGTCGCGCCGTTCGCATCGCTCCTCGCCTCCCGTTTCGCGAGCGCCCGGCACGAGATCCACCACGGCGGCCACCGGATCCCTTCGACGGCGATCCCGGTGGTGAGGGCCTTCCTCGAAGCGCACGGCTGAGCACGGGTGCCCGCGGTGCCGCCGCGACGAGCTCGCCGCGGCACCGCGCAGGCGGTCCGAGACGGCCTGCCTCAGGGAATCGGAGGAGGCGGCCTCCGAGATCCCCTTCGGATCACTCGCGACGAGCTGAGACGACTCGGGTCTCGTGTGTGACGGAGTCGATCACCGTCGCCCAGGCGACGATCCCCGTGCCACGGATGACGGAGACTCGAGCCGTCGCCCCGCAGATCGGGGCCGCTTCGGCATGCGGCGCGAGAGGCCGCGTCTCCTGACGCCACTCCTCGGGCCCCAGCGTCCGGCTCTCGGATACGAGCACGTTCCCGCGAGGACCCAGCCAGCTCACGGAGACTTCCGCCGGCGACGGGCCCAGGTTGAGGACTCCGAGGTTCGTACGGCGACGATCGGATTCCTCGAGTCCCTCCAGCCGGCCGACGGCTCCAGGTCCGAGCCCGGCGGCCGCGTGGACCGCGGAGAACCAGCTCCCGGCGGCGACACCTTCGTCGTTTGGAGTCGCGCCGTCGTACACGCGTGCCCAGACCTCGACGTCGCCCCGAATCCGGACTTCCAGCGGACCGGCTCCCTCCACGCCGAGCTGGCCGGCCACGTCCGGCACGAGCGCCTCACCGCTCCCGGCGACGACGAGGGCCCGCTGGGGGCGCTCCCCTTTCCAGCTCATGCCGACGACGATCCTCGCGGGCGCGTCCGAACGGTTCCGGAGCCTGAGGTCCGATCGCCAGAGCGCCCCACCAATGCCCGAGGCATGAACGACCGCGGGGATCCAGACGGTGACCTCGCGGCGACCCGATGCCGCGCGAACGACGGGCTCGAGGACGCCTCCGGTCGCGACGAGCGGTGGCGTCGCCGAGCGAAGCCTCTCGGCTCCCGCGACCGCGAGGACGGTCCCGGCGGCAGCGAAGGTCCGGACCGTCTCGAGACCGGCGGCCTCCGGGCTCGCCATGTCCGGCGTCGCCACCACATGGAAGTCGCGCTCTCCCGCGAGGCCCTTCCTGTCGAACGGAAGGAGCCACGTCAGCCCGCGGACGACCCGGTAGTAGTTCAGAGAGGGCTCGAGGATCCAGGAGCAGCCGACGCTCACGCTCCCCTCGGCTGGCCGTAAGCGTGCCGTCTGTCGGCCGATCTCGTCGAGGACGTGAGGAGCGTCCGCATCGAACCACCAGAGTCTCGAGCGGGTGACGTCGGCCGTGGCCGCGAGCTGCGCGACGCTCGCGACGCAGAGGAGCACGGCGAGAGCGCTCGCTCCCCGTCGGACGAGCCTGCTGCCCCCCGGAAGGAGGACCGCGGCCGCGAGAGCCGTCGCGAACGCGAGGAGCGGAACGAGAGGAAGCGCCATTCGATCGACGGGATATCCGACCCCAAAGACGCGGACCTGCACCTCGATCGCGAGAACGTAGAAGAGGAACGTCGCCCCGACGAAGAGAGCCGCGGGCCCGCCGCTTCGCTTCGCCCGGGAGAAGAGGAGGATGCCGACCGCCGCCAGGACGAAGGCTGCCGCCACGAGGAGGGCGACCGTGGCCGGCCCGCGCAGGAGGTCTACCCAGGGCGCCGGCGCGAGCGTCTCCCTCACGACCGTGCCGATCGTGTCGTCCACGAATCCCATTCGGCCGCCGGCGTAGAGCGCGCCCCCACGGCTCAGGGCGAAGGAGATCGGGATGGCGGTCGCCGCGCAGAGGAGCGCCGGCACCGCGACGACGCCGAGAGTGCGCGGCCAGCCGGACCGCGCAGCGCCTCCCGGTCCCGTCGCGTACCGCCGAAGGGCGACCAGGAGGAAGGCGGCCGAGGCCGCCGCCCAGACGTCGAGGAGGGTCAGCTGCGCGAGCGCGGCCAGGACCAGGAGCGTGAGCCCGACGACGGCCGGACGCGGACGAAAGTCTCGTTCGATCGAACGGACGAGCGCGAGGAGACCGCAGACCGAAAGCCCTACGGCCAGACCGTACCCCCTCGCGAGCGAGAAGAGCTCGATTCCGAGCCGATTCGTGGCGAACGTGAGGAACGCCGCGAGGGCGAGCGCCGGCGCGCAGCGCCCCCGCAGGAGCAGCCAGGAGGCCGCGAGGCCCGCGGCGAAAGAGAGGAGCACCGGTAGCCGGAGGACGAGCTCCGAAGGCCCGAGCACGGAGACGAGGAGCCTTTCCAGGATCGTCAGAAGGAGATGGTTGTTGGCGGCGTCCGTCCCGGCGAAGGAGAGCACCTCGGCGAGGGGCGCCGACACGAAGCGGAGGAAGGAGAGGGCCTCGTCGTGCGTGATCGGGACCCTCGCGGCTCGGATCGTCGCGAGCGATAGGACGAAGGCTCCGACGACGACGGCGAGCCCATCCGCGAGGCGGAGGGGACGCCCCCCTCCTCTCCGGGGCCGCGCAGCCGTATCCGTGTCGTTCACGCCGGCGAAGTGTCGCCCCTCCTCCCGGAGTCGTCCACTCGATCGAGCAGTCCGGACACGGGCTGCGAAGGAGCCCCGGGCCCCTCGCGAGCCGCTCGTCGTCCTACGGCGGGGAAGAGCCGTTCCTCGAAGCGCACGGCTGAGCGGCCTCGCGCGACAGCTTCTCCGCGCGCTCGCGCGCCCCTGGCGCGTAGAATTGCTCGATCCACGCCGACACGAGGCCGGAGCCCGCCACGGGCCCGCGGTCGCAGGGGGTATGCGATGCGTTCCCGCCTTCCGCTCCCGCTCCTGGCCACGATCCTCCTCGCCTCTGAAGGCGCCCTCGGCCAGGCCCCGACGCTCGTGAAGGACATCTACCCGGGGACGTCTTCCACGGCCTCGGCGAGCGCGGGCTTCGAGAGGATCCTCGGGGTCTCGGGCGGGAAGGGCTTCCTGAACGGAATGGAAGACGGGAACCAGGGCCTCTGGATCTCGGACGGGACGGCCGCGGGGACGCACGCGATCCTGGACCTCGTCCCCGTCGCGGGCGTCGATGTCGACGGGACGTTCTATTTCGGAGCGGCTGCCCAGGATGGCGGATCGCTCTGGAAAACGGACGGAACGGCCGGCGGGACCGTCTTCGTCAGCCGGTTCAGCACGGATCCCTCGGTCATCGCACACGTCTCGAAGCCCACAAAGGTCGGCAGCCGGCTCTTCTTCGCCGTGGACGACGGCATACACGGCGCGGAACTCTGGACGAGCGACGGGACGACGGCGGGGACGAATCTCGTGAAGGACCTCACGCCCGGGTCCACCGGCTCGCTCGACTACGCCTCCGAGCTCGTCGACGTCGGCGGGACGCTCTTCTTCACCTGCCGCCTGGACCTCGGCTACGGACTCTGGAGGAGCGACGGCACCGAGGCCGGCACCACGCAGCTCGCGGATCTCGAATCGGTCTCCTCCCTCGTGAATGTGAACGGCACGCTCTTCTTCCGGGCGACAGACCCGGCGCACGGCTCCGAGCTCTGGAAGAGCGACGGGACGCCTGCCGGGACCGTCCTCGTCCGGGACATCGTCCCCGGCGCCGCCGGCTCCTCCCCGAATGCCCTCGTGGCGTTCGGGGGCGCCCTCTACTTCAGTCTCGGGTCGGACGGCTCGACATGGAAGAGCGACGGCACCGAGGTCGGCACGGTCCTCGTCCACACGTTCCCGACGAGCGATCCGCTCGTGGTGTCGGGGAGCCACCTCTATTCGGTGAGCGGCTCCCAGCTCTGGGCTTCGGACGGGACGTCGGCCGGAACGGTCCTCGTGCGCGACTTTGGAACGGCGATCTTCCTGTGGAACTCGACGACCCTCGCCGGAACCCTGCACCTCTGGGTGGACCGTGGCGTCGACGGCCTCGAGCTCTGGAAGAGCGACGGCTCGCCGGCCGGAACGACCCTCGTGACCGTCGTCGAGCCCGGCAACGCGAGTCCGTCTCCCCGGGGCTCCGTATCGATTCCGGGCGCGTCGCTCCACCTCCTGAGCAACATGCCCTTCGGACTCTGGAGGTCCGACGGGACGGCTGCGGGGACCGCCCCGGTCCAGCCGCCCGTCTTCCGGCCGAACGACGGCGTTCCGGTCTGGCTCACCGACGTGAACGGGACCCTGCTGTTCTCGGCCACGGACGCCGAGCACGGAGCCGAGCTCTGGAGGAGCGACGGGAGTCCCGAAGGAACCGTCATGGTGAAGGACCTCGCTCCCGGGCCGGCCGGTTCCCTTCCCCTGCAATTCCAGGCGGCGTCGTCGATCGTCTACCTCCAGGCATGCCCATCTTCAGCCGGTTGTCAGCTCTACCGGACCGATGGAACGGAGGGCGGAACGGCTCTCGTCAAGAGCATCCAACCAGATTCGTCGGTGGGGCACTTCCGAATGCTCGGACTCCTGGGCGAGCAGCTCCTCATCGCCCCGAACGACGGGATTCATGGCAACGAGCTCTGGCGCAGCGACGGCACGCCGGACGGGACGTTCCTGCTCGGGGACCTGACCCCCGGTCCCGCCTCGAGCGACCTCCTCGCGCTCGGCACCCTTGGAGGCTCGTTCCTCTTCTCCGCGTCGAGCGACGCGACGACGACGCTCTGGAAGACCGACGGGACGGCCGCGGGAACGACGGTCGTCGGGCCGATGCCGGTCTGGAACGGCGGGAGCGCCGTGCTCGACGATGTCGTGGTCTTCTCGGCCTCCGCCGCGCCGCACGGCACCGAGCTCTGGAGAACCGACGGCACCGCGGCCGGCACGACCCTCCTCGCGGACATCAACCCGTCCGGAGACTCGTCCCCGTCCTTCGCAGGTCGCCTGGGTGATCGGGTGTTCTTCTGGGCCGACGACGGCGTACACGGAACGGAGCCTTGGGTCACCGACGGAACGGCGGCAGGGACCATTCTCCTCAGGGACATCAACCCCGGCCCGGCGAGGTCTCTCGGGATTCGGTGGACGATCCTGGGGTCGACTCTCTACTTCTTCGCGTACGACGGCATCCACGGCCATGAGCTCTGGAAGTCCGACGGGACGCCGGCAGGGACGGTCCTCGTCCGCGACGTCGCACCCGGGCCGGCCGGTTCGATGCTCCTCGAGAGCTTCGCCGCAGCGGGGCACGAGGTCTTCTTCACGGCCTCGGATCACGTCTCGGGGCGCGAGCTCTGGCGGAGCGACGGAACGGAGGCGGGGACGAGACTCGTCGCCGACCTCGCTTCCGGGCTCGCCGCCGGGACCGTTTCCTGGACCCTCAGCGGGAATCGCGTCACTCTCGCGCGCTCCGGAGGAAAGGTCTTCTTCACCGCCTCTGACGGCACGTCGGGTCACGAGCTATGGGCCCTCCCGATCCCCCTCGGCTTCCACCCCGTCACGCCATGCCGCGTCGCCGACACGCGCGATCCCGGCGGCATCGCGGGCGGTGTCCCGCTCGCCAACGCGCAGACGCTGATCCTCCCCGTCGCCGGCCGCTGCGGCATCCCTTCGACCGCGATCTCCGTCGCCGCGAACGTCACGGTCGTCAACCCCACCGCCACCGGCTCCCTCTCCGTCTTCGCCGGAGGCCCGATCGTCTCCGGGACGACGGAGGTGCCCGTCACCGTCGGGAAGACCCGCGCCCTCAACGCCATCCCGATCCTCGGCACGACCGGCTCGCTCTCCGTCCGCGCGGTCCTCCCGGAGGGCGGCACGACACACGTCATCCTCGACGTGAGCGGGTACTTCGAGTGAGACCCGCGAGCGCAGGAATCGAAGCACCGCGCCCCAAACGAAAGGCGGATTCCCGATGAACCTCCGCGTTCCCGCGCTCCTCTTTGCGACGGCGGTCCTCACCTCGACCGGCGCCCTCGGCCAGGCCCCGACGCTCGTGAAGGACATCTACCCGGGGAGCTCCGCGACGGCGACGTCCCGAGCGGGATTCGACCGGATCCTCGGGGTGTCGAACGGCAGGGTCTTCCTGAACGCCTCGGTCTACGACCCGTCGATGGGTCTCTGGGTCACGGACGGGACCGCCGCCGGGACGCGGCAGCTCCTGGACATCCCCACCGGCTATGGCGCCGACGTCGGGGGGACCTTCTACTTCAGCGTGGGGTCGCCTTGGGGTGTCTCGCTCTGGAAGTCGGACGGCACCGCAGCGGGGACCACGTTCGTCACTCCGGTCGGCGCCGATCCGTTCTCCTACGGAGGCCCCTTCCGGCTCACGCGCGCGGGGGGGCGCCTCTACTTCCTCTTCGATGACGGGATCCACGGGTGCGAGCCGTGGACGAGCGACGGGACCGAGGCCGGGACGATGCTCCTCGAGGATGTCACGCCGGGGCCGGACGGGACGTTCTCTATCGGTCCGAACACCTACGTCTCCCTCGTCGAGGCGGGAGGCCTTCTCTTCTTCGCGAGCCCCCCGCTGTCGTCTCCGGGCATCGGCCTCTGGAGGAGCGACGGGACGCCCGCCGGGACGTTCCAGGTCGCGGACCTTTCAGCGGTCTCGTCCCCCGTGAACGTCGACGGGACGCTCTTCTTCGGCGCCTCTGACGGCACGCACGGCATCGAGCTCTGGAAAAGCGACGGTACCGTCGCAGGGACCGTCCTCGTCCGCGACATCGTTCCCGGTGGCGCGAGCTCCTCCCCGACGAACCTCGTCGCGCACGGCAGCGCGCTCTACTTCCGCGCCGGGCAGGACGGACCGATCTGGAAGAGCGACGGCACCGAGGCCGGGACCGCTCTCGTCCATCCGCAGACCGGCAGCGGTCCGCTCGTCTCTTCCGGCGACCGTGTCTTCAGCGCCAGCGGCTCGCAGCTCTGGGCGAGCGACGGCACCGAGGGCGGCACGGTCCTCGTCCAGGGCTTTGGCGTTTCGATCTCCCTCTCCACCGCGGCGACGATCCCCGGTGCCCTTCTCCTCTGGGTCGACCGCGGCGTCGACGGCCTCGAGCTCTGGCGCAGCGACGGGACGCCGGCGGGGACGACGCTGGTGAAAGCCATCGAGGCCGGCAACGAGGACGCCTCGCCATATCAGTCCTTCTCGATACCTGGGGCGGGAGTGTTCGCCATCGGGGGCACAGCAGACCTTCTCTGGCGTTCCGACGGAACACCTTCGGGCACCTACTCGCTCCTGGAGCCCGTGTTCCCGCCGAATGACTCCTTCCCTGCGTATCTCACCGACGTCAACGGCACGGTACTGTTCTCGGCCTTCGACGCGGAACACGGCCGGGAGCTCTGGAGGAGCGACGGGACACCGGAAGGAACGGTCCTCGTGAAGGACCTCGAGCCGGGTCCGGGCAGCTCGTCTCCCAGCGAGTTCTTCGTCACGCCGTCGCTCGTCTACTTCACGGCTCAGACGTCCGCGACGGGCTTCGAGGTCTACCGGACGGACGGGACCGGGTCCGGCACCTTCCTCGTCAAGGACGTCCAGCCAGAAGCCGAGTATTCGCCGCTCCTCGGCCTGCTGGGCGACCTCCTCCTCTTTCCTGCAGACGACGGCGTCCACGGCCTCGAGCTCTGGCGCACGGACGGGACTGCCGACGGAACCTTCCTTCTCGGCGACCTCGCACCCGGCGCCGCATCGAGCAACCCGGGCGCCGTCGGCGTGCTGAACGGCCACTTCTATTTCGACGCATCTGACGGCTCCACGCGGGCCCTTTGGAGAACGGATGGGACCACGGCGGGAACGGTCGCCGTCGCGGCGGGCCTAGGATCCTCCGGGCCCGCGGCGGAACTCGGCGGCGCCCTCTACTTCTCCGCGACGGATTCGACTCACGGAACCGAGCTCTGGAGAACTGACGGAACCGCGGCGGGCACCGGGCTGTTTCGCGACATCAATCCGACCGGCGACTCGTCAGTGTACGTGGCCGGTCGACTCGGAGACCGACTCGTCTTCTGGGCCGACGACGGCACCCACGGATTCGAGCCGTGGACGGCAGACGGGACCTCTGCGGGAACCTCGATTCTCAAAGACCTCTGCCCGGGTCCCGCGAGGTCTGGACCGGGCGCCCTCACGTTCCTCGGCTCCACCCTCTTCTTCTTCGCGCACGACGGCATCCACGGACTCGAGCCCTGGAAGACCGACGGGACGACGGCAGGGACGACCCTCGTCCGCGACGTCGCGCCGGGACCCGTCGGGTCGTACTTCGTCGGTACCTTCTCCACGATGGGCCACGAAGCGCTCTTCACCGCGTCGGATCACGTCTCGGGACGCGAGTACTGGCGGACCGACGGGACGGAGGTCGGCACGACACAGGTCGCCGACCTCGTTCCGGGCATCGGGAGCGGAGCGCCACTTTGGTACACGACAGGAGGCCGCACGCCCCCGGTTCGCTCCGGCGGCCGCATGTTCTTTGCCGCCAACGACGGCGTCACGGGTGACGAGCTCTTCTCCCTCCCGATCCCGCTCGGCTTCCACCCCGTCACCCCCTGTCGCGTCGCCGACACGCGCGACCCCGGCGGCGTCGCGGGCGGGGTCCCCCTCGGCTCCGCGCAGACGCTGATTCTCC
>ENA-UPTA01003838-UPTA01003838.1-activated-sludge-metagenome-genome-assembly--contig:-NODE-3838-length-14500-cov-5.681135_pt1 | contig 14500 bp, 31 predicted proteins | sample MGYA00238184_ERZ773361 | MGnify/ENA primary metagenome ERZ773361 (study PRJEB29100, sample SAMN05720205) | activated sludge metagenome | isolation source: anaerobic digester from wastewater...
TGGAATGTTACACTTCTACCTACATCATTTTTTGTTAAACTTTTAATATCAATCATTAATCATCTCCTTCATGTTTAACAAACTCTAGCGTATTTTCTAGCAAATCTATCATAGGTTGTGGATCATAATCACTTACAGTATATACACTATCACAATTTCTTCCAGTATACCTAACAATAGGGCATGGCACGCCATCTGTTGATGTACATGTATGGCAATACTTGCAACATAGAGCGCACGTATCATCTGCAAAGAGCATTTCTTTAAATGAATCATCATCATTAACAATGAAATGATCGTTATACTTTAGTTGGTAATCTTTTAATACATCTTTCTTTGCTCCACTCCATTTAATAATGGAATGTTCTATTCTTTTAGAATCATTATCTAGTGTTTCACTATCTGCTGGTACTGGATAGTATTTATCTTTCCAATCATCAAAGCTCATATTAATCTCCTTGCTTCTTAGTTCAATCTTTTATTTATCTTAATGTCAGCGGACGCCAAAGTTCAGTATGTCTGCTTGACATCCAGTTTTTGTGCCGTGATGTGTGAACATGAATTTCAACATTAACGCTTGCTCCGACACCAAACCTAACAGCAGTCTTCCATTGTGCATAGTAATCTCCAAAACATTAATTAGATTTTGATCTTGTATTTATACACTTCAAACAAGCTATTTTGAAGGAATGATACCATATGCCAAACAACCAAAACGGTTGTCGTTATCCATTTCTGCCTTACTAATAATACTACGTCCATCAATACGCGTTGCCTTAATGTTATCAGCTAAGAATGGAAGCAACCACAATGGAATTAACCGTATTGGGTTGTCATTACTCCACAAACGAAATCCCAATCTATCGCGCTGATCGGATGTCAAATCATCTAGTTGAATATTACCTAATTCTCTATTCATATTTAGCAACAATCCTGGAATCTCTCTAATTTGCTTTACAGCAAATTCATCGCTCCAATTAGTATACGTCATAACCTCTGCTGCTCTATTAATAAGCATACGCTGAATCTTTTCGCACTTTTCAAATGTATTCATTATTCATGTCTCAAAATAGTTGTATAATAACTTATACTACAATAAAAAACCCCGCATTGTAAGCGGGGTTCGTTTAACTGAATTCGCTGTTATTCAGTGAATTCGATTTCTTCCTGCGGCGAAACCTCATCTTCCTGTTCGGTAGGAGAAACCTCTAGGGTATCCAAAAGCGCCTTCATTCCTGCCTTGTCATCCTTGCTGATGCCATTGGCCTGGGCATGCTCAATGAACCACGGTGGACGGCGGCCACGGCCATTCCAGGCATTCTCTCCAAGACGGTACTTAATGGGAGCCGGTTGGGTCGGAGCATTGAAGTACGACAGCAGATTCTTGATGCCGGCCTTTTCAGCTTCTTCCTTAAGGGAATCCACCTTGGACTGGAACTCGCGCCGGGCACTCTCAAGCGCCTCGGAACGCTTGGCGGTAAGTTCGGCCAACAGGGTATCAATTTCACTCAACGTCTTTACTGTAGAATCTTTAGCCATGTCTATTCTCGGTTAATGTTTCGGTTAGCGAAATGAATTATGCTCAATTAACGATCTACATGCAATAGTCTATCAAAAAAAAATAGAAAATTCTTAATAATACGCTTTAATTACGTGTTATGACGCTAGTTCCTTTTCTCCTTCATCGGTAAGCCAGATGCGGCCGTTCTCGTCCTCACGGATCATCCCGTACATGTCGGTCAACAGCGCCTCCCCAATTGGACTGTGATCTCCGATGAAATCCGCTTTGGTGATTCCGCCATTGGTGCTCTTTATATAATATAAGGCTCGTTTCTGTATGTTGTATAAATCAACGTCGATATTTCTACACGCATCAAAAAAATCACGCATGGCCTTTGTTGTGTCATCGGCGGATTTCTTTACCTCAATCATTGCCGCATTAAATTTTTCAGCCTCGGTTTTTAGGGCTTTAATTTTTTCCATAGCTTCTGTGGTATCTATTTTCAGCTCTACTTTTGCCATGTCAGTTACTCCAAAAAAAGATTCATAACAAGTTTATCTTTCTAACGTTGCTTGGAATCACATAACTATCAGGAATAGTCAGAATATCATTCTTATCTTCAATGTAGTTTGCTTGATAGTTAGAATCACACTCAGTACATTTCTGAGCCGCTATCCCTGGAAGTCCTGTATGAATGTACTCCATCTCTACGATCTTTGCACATACTGGACACCAATTTGAGTTAAACATATCCCATGTTGTTTTTCTTGAAACTTCCATATTAAAATCCTTCGCTGCTACTGCTTGTCGTTCTGCTGTTCATCCTGTTTCTCCTGTTATGAAATATTCATATAAATACGCGCACCATAAAGATGCGCGTATGCTGGTTACTCAGAACGGAATATCATCATCAAAATTTACTTCCTCACTAGCCTTACTCGATGACTTATTGGTAGGCTTTGATGATTGTTCGTTATCATCATCATCGGCCTTAACGCCCAACATCTTCATTTCGCTACAAATCAACTCAGTTGAATACTTCGTCTCACCATCTTTCTCATAAGAACGAGTACGTAACTTTCCTTCAATATAGACTTGCTTACCTTTTGTTAGGTATTTACCGCATACCTCAGCTAACTTACCGAATACAGATACACGAAACCACTCCGTATGTTCCTGCTTCTCTCCTGTATCCTTCTTCTTCCACTGTTCATTACAGGCCACCGAGAAATTACATACTGCCTCACCAGATGGCATGTACTTTACTTCTGGGTCTTTACCCAAGTTACCAATGATCGTTACTTTATTTACGCTGGCCATGTCATGTTCTCGCAGGTTAAGGAATGTCGAATAACATTCCATCTAGCGCACTATTTCTAATGCGCTATGTGGAATACTATTAAGTGTATGCTACATCTTGTAAATTCCAATAGCACATACGCTCGTAACTTTCATAGTCATCAAAAAGCCATTTATTCTTTTCAAAACATTCATTTTTTAATTCTTCTTTCTTTGTGTTTGCTGCATCTATGTCGTTTAATACAACATACTCTACAGAATCATTGCAGCAAATAACATATGCTTTCATTTAAACCTCCATAATAATTATAATCACATTTGCTTTCTGTGAAATACTATATCAAGTTACTGGTTGTCGATCAAGTCTTTCCATATGTCCAATTGTTGCACCATACTGTTCGCGTGTAAGTCTTTCATCGCCCTTGTGACCGCAACAAAGAACACACAAAGTTCCTGCTTCATGGTGACATACTTCTTTTCCTTCTTATTCCATCGTACCAAATCCTGAAAGTCATCACTTAGCTTGACAACATCATCCTCCAATCCTTTAAACTTATGCACGGTACTAATCACAATATCCGCATGTTCCTTTAATACCTCTCCATGATCCCTCAACTTCTCACACATGGATGGAATAACACTACCATACTCATTAACACGTTTGACAGCCATCCTCAAATCTTGATCTTCTGCCGACATTTCAATGACAGATTCCCAATTACCAATCAGTTGCATCGTTGGATGACGTACCTTACGCTTTTCTCCAATCGACAGATACCATGCGCTTTCCATCAATGACAGTGCTTCAGCCATTGATCCTACAACATGAATTGATGAACCATTACTCATGGCTTTCAATACTTCACCTAGAAGCCCTGCATTACTACGACAAAGTACCGTATGCTTTCCTTCAGGTTCGCCATAGACAATACGAGAGTTGATACTCGGCAATCCTTTCAAATGACATTCAGGTTCATTCAATAGATCAAGAACCTTGTTAGCCACATTAGCAATATCTTGACCAAACCTGAATGATTGAGTCAAGTATAGATTCAAACCGAATTCCATGTTGACTGAATTCCTCCATTGATACAATGTTTGGTTCTTATCTCCAACAATAATCTTCTGTGTACTTCTCCATTTACTGACGGCTGATACATTAACAGGAACCATATCCTGCTTCTCATCAACCATTACAATATCGTAATGATGTGGAATTCGTGCTCCTTCTAATTCCCATTGCTTCAAATAGAAATCATGCTCAATGCCAAACCGTTTATCTTTTGACATGCAAGCAGTCCACAGCCTACGCGCAATATTAACAACTTCATCCTTGAATACTTCTTGCTCGCATTTATCCTTCGATAATACCGCTGCTCTAGGGACATGATTTCCAAAGATAATTGGATCATCGGATGTTGCGAATCGACGCAGCGTATACTTTGCCGCCATAGCCACATGATGTTCACAACCAAACTGTTTGGAAATTTGCACAGTGTTAATTGGTAGATTTAACTTGTGACGGTAATACTTGCCGATCTGTCCAAATGCAAGCCCGTGGAATGTATAGTTCTTAACCCATGCTGGCATACGCTGATCGGCTTGTTTCTTTGTGCTTGAGTTAAAACATAGATTAACGATTGGCTTTCCTGTATGAGCTTTTGCAGTTTGGTTTAAAAAGAATGTCTTTCCGGTTCCAGGTCCAGCATTAATACTCAGGTCTTGACCAGTTTTAGAAGCATCAATACCAAATCGTTGTTCTTGAGTAAGCATAAGTTCTCCTTTAATTATTAGTTACTACTATTTACTTTTATTATACAATACATTCTATAGCTTCACGAACGCATAACCGAATCCGTTTTCTTCGTTTCCTTCAGTTAAGTACACTTTATTAAAGTGGTGTTCTTTTACTTTAATAGTTTTAAGTGTACATGGAATGTAACCAAGAAATCTTTCTACAGTTTTTATCTTAGTATAATTATTATGCCTGATGAATCCATTCTTAATTTTAACCTCTTTAACAAGATACATATATTAACCTCCAAAAAAATACAGCACCATGCTTAACATGATGCTGTACTATAGTTAATTACTTGCTTTCTGTATTAAGCTCTTTAATCCTCGCTGCAAAGTCAGCATACAATTTCTTGTATTCCTCGCTTCCCTTCGTATAACACAATCCATTGACTGCCAAATTGAAATAATCCTTTACTGCTTGCAGGTTACTTTCCTCACTAATCGTTTTAATAACATCCTCGCGTTTTAGTGTAGGAACTGGCCTTGGATTCTTCTTTTCCTCGAATTCATTCTTAATATCGTTGACATACTTATTGTCGTCGTACTTACCTAGATGAATGTCGGCACTGAATCCAAGAGCTGCGAAACACTTTCCAATACCATCAGTCAGCGACTTTTTCTTTGCTTCTTCATCGGTAAACATTCCATTTTTATTCTTACCGACGTATGTGGTTGCTCCATACTGTGTAATTTCACCGCGCTGTCCATCGATTATATACCACAACTTAACCAGCAAAGTATGAGTAAGTTCACTACATCCTTCACTGATTTGATGCCCTACCAACATTTCTTCATGAACGACTTCCCATCCAAATCCAATACCTACTGGCCCAAACTGTTCTGTTGCTTTCTGGATTTGATAGGTAGGATTAATGGCTGTCCCTTTAAATCCACCGCCACGATTAAATGATTTAGTACGTTCTGGATCAGTCTTACATACTTCATTCCACAACTTCATATTATCAGTCATTGATTTCTCCATTCTGTTCAATTTTAGACTATAAATGTTTTATAGTCTGTGGTTATATTAGTCGCCTCTTGGAAAATACAGAAACTTAGTTTTCCTTACATTAAGGCACCTATTAATTACCATGTTATTCTAGTACCAAGCCACCTAGTTAGTGCCTACGCTTATCATGCTTCCTAAGCTCTTCGATCTTCTTTTTTAGCTTAGAAACACAATGATCGCATGTGACGCTTGCTAAACCCAAAAACTCTTGCATGTAGACTCTGGCTTCCCTAGAGCCGTCATAGAAAAGCCTTTTTCCACACTCTGCACATGAGACATAATCAGCGCCAGCCATTTTAAGAAACCTCCTGAGACAAGACGTATCTATAACCTTTTTGCCATGTATTCTGCATAATTCAACTCTCAATATATATTAAACTCAGTAGCGCCAACGTTGAATTTATCTCTCTTCCTGAAAACACACTGAATCTCTGATATAGCTACTATTTCACACTCGATCATTACTGCGCGATAACCAAAAATTAGTAGCCTTTCATATTCACTACCAGTGATCCATCGTTGCAATTGTTTTCTTGTTTCGCAACCACACCCATACCTATATCCTTTCTCAAACTTCAAGTCTAGGAATTCAATATACCATGGATGCAATAATTGATGATCGTCACGATATTCAACCCATCGATCAGACATTCCAGGCTTCCATGGACCGCGCCCGTCTTTATCTTGAATTCTGTATATTATTGTCATATTACTCTCTATTCTACTTTAATGTGTTTTTCATTTCATTTGTATACTCCTTTCATGTATTCTTCGTTGTTTTGTACATCGTAATACCATCCGAATGTCTTACTATACCCACAATATACGATGATTTGTGGTTCACCGTATTCATCATATGCGGTAATTCTTAGATGATAAGGTATTTGAGGACTGTTATCTGATATAACAACATCATCAAAATACTTTTTGAGTTTGCTTGATAGAGTTGCAGGTTGATTATTTGGATTTTCAGCTAGAGCGCGTGTCTCTTGTTCCGCATTCGCGTAGTTTAACATAAACTTTTCTCTTTGTATAGTCTTTTAAAACAAGCGGGCGTAGCCCGCTGTCTTTATAGCCGTAGGCTATTACTTTCTCTGTACTTATAGACTCTCACTATTCATCAGTTTCTCAATATCATACTTACGTATGACGAAAACATAATCATTCTTTATGTATTCATCCATTGAAATACTTGTTTCTGATTCTTCATACCTACCATTACTGGTGTTGAATTTATACCCACGTTGAGGTCTTGTCGCCTCATCAAATGATTCATAGTAATAATTCTCATAAACTCTATCCATATTTATACAGCATGGGCATCGAACCTTCTCTGGAATGTCTGGAAATAACTTACGCAATACTTTCCTTGCTTTATTACCATCTTCTTCAATATAGATTTCACTATATTTGGAAGTATGATGACTACCTAGTACGGTTAATACGAACTTAGTCCACATTATGTATTCCTCTTATTAATATCAAAATTATAATTAATAACATGTCCAGTTCCATTGCAATGTTCGCATTCAGACATATCGCTATTAATGACATCCATAAGTTCATCAAGGTAATGCTTACGGATTAAAATAATCCAGTCAGTATTTCATACTACTAACTGGATTATTCATATTAAATATCTATGTCAACCATCTTATCTGCATGAGGATCATCAATACAGGCATACTCTCGTTCATTAAAACGAGCAATCTCGTCCTCCATCATTCTATTCTGTTCTTCATTGAACTCGATAATCAGCTTTCTATAATTTGCCACCAATACTCTTATTTCTTCTTGAGCATCTTCATCATCAATACGCTTGAATGACTCAAGTATCTTTTGTTGTGTTTGTTCGCTGGCGTATGGAATGACAGCGAGTTCACATTGTGAAGGATCAAACCACGGATTGTAATTCATATTAATCTCCTTTAACTCTATACTAGATTTTGTTTGACCATACCAAGGCTAGTAATACCAAGAATCCAACAATGAATGCTCTTGATAATAGTAAGCCAATTATAAACATGATAACAGTGACCTTAACAATACATTCGATGAATACCATATACTTACCTATTCCTATCGTAGCTGTCGCTAATCATCCTTGAATGCGCTGCATACTCGCAAAGTAGCTTAATCTCAAAGATGGTTAATTCATCGAATCCTTTTTCCTTCATCTTAATGAGTGCATTCCTTTGTTTATTAGATAAGTCTTCAATAGCACGCTTTACAATGCTCATCGTATTCTCCTAAACAACAATGTTTGAAGGATAGCCTAAGTATTCATTTAATTTTTTACACTTTACAATCTGTTCTACAATTTGTTCCCTCTTGGCTATCATTCTTTTCATGCTATCGGTACTCATCCAATACAAACACACGTCAAATGGTTCTTGTGATTCTACTGCAAGCCAACAGAACGCATCGCAATCAGTTCCTGCGATATAGTGCGCTGCCTTCAAATCATATTGAAACTTCTGTATAGTACCGAATGGCCGTGCCCAATCATTCGGTGCAGCACTCGTCGTTGTCTTCAAATCCATACAGACTTTGAAATCGAATGAATTGCGTCCATTGATTCCTATCAGTCTTTCTATACCTTCAGCAACATCATCATCCACGGTAATTTCACGATCTGGGCGGCATTTCATCTTCAACCCACATTCATCCCAATAAATACTACGTTCCGCGTGATGGTCGGATGCCAGTATAAATTCCAGCAGAGGGTCTGGATGAGTAATAATTGATAAATACATTCTCTCAATTCTATATTTATCTGAAGGATCAACGATTTCATACCCTTCAAACTCTTTACAAAATTCCTCGTACTCTGCTTTACCATCTTTGGTACGACGGTTAATGTGCGTCGGCTTTGTCTTGCGTGTATTCCAGAATACTTCTGGTCCTTCTTCAAAGAATGAATGGAATAGAGTGCCAAAGCTCAGTGCTTTGGTATCTTTATCAAGCCTACCTTTAACGTAGGCATCATACTCACGCATTGAATGACTAGCGTGTGCGATTGCGCTACTGGTCAACCCATTGGCGTTAAGATAGTTTTCCATTGATTCAACAATAACTGTTTTAACAGACATACTATTCTCCTTTGATTTCTTTCATTAGATCGAACATACTGTATTTGTTGTTACTCCAATAACTACCGTTCTCGTAGTAGCATTTATTATTGGAGTCAACAAATAATATTCTATTATCTACAAAGATAGAGCGATGACTACTTTTTATATCTACTATTTTACCATCGCGTCTTAGGTATTTATGTCCAACTTTAAGCATCATTAACCTCATCGATTAAATATAACTCATTCATTAATTAGAAAAGCTGGTCGCCCTGTATAAAAAGACTTATATTGGCTCATATAGTCGATTACATTATTACAAGTTCCTGTGAATTTTTCGGATATTGTGACTAATCCGCCTATAGATATTTCTACTATAATAGTATATATTACATTATTCATCATTAACCTCCTCTATTAAATCAAAGATACTCCATCTACCATCGCTCCAATAACTACCATTTTCATAGTATGAATCACTATATTTGTCAAAATACATATTTAAGTTAAAAACATCACTATATATTACTTTTTTTATATACACTATAGCCCCATCACGTCTTAGATATTTTTTACCTACTTCAATATTCATTATTGCCTCCAATAATAAAGTTGTATGCTTTACTAGCTTCGCTACTTGCCGTCAATAGAATCTTTGGATTCTGTTTTAGTGCGGTAATCCAATGATTCAAATAGCCAGCATGGTTTTCAATTTCTCCATGCAATCCAATATGCGCCATAATAAATGCGCATGACATTTCAGCTACTAATTCCTCGATGGCGTAAGCATGATCGCCGAATCGCTTACCAAATGTACGGTTTAGGCGTGATTCGTGGCCGGTCCAATGGGATAATTCATGCAATGCAGTCGCATAAAATCCTTCCGCATTCTTGAATGCTTCCTTAACAGGTAATCTAATGACATCATTTGTTTTATTATAACAAGCACGATCACCGCCGTACTCAATAACAGCGCCGCTGTCATTAATGAGTACGTCGGCATCATTAATAGAGTTCCATTCCTTCTTAACTTCGTCTTCGTGCTCAAAGCCATTAAGTTGATCGACATTGAACACACAGAATGACGTAGGCAAGTTAATGAATTCGTCGGTCTTGTTACCGTCTTTATCTTTCAGGTTAATTGAATTCATTCTTAGTCCATAATGTCCTTTTTCTCCTTTCATTACATATAATCCTAGTTGTCGTGCTTGATTAAATCCAATCCATTGACAGGTCTTATATCCAAATACTGCCTGTTCATTCCAGAAGTTAAGAATGTTAAATCCGGTATATTCCCGCTTAGTGGCATAGTTGATTGGCATGATTGATCCTGATGATGTACTCCACGGACGTTCCCATGGTTTCACACCGGATTCAATAATTGAGACGATGTTATTCAATACTTCTTGTGGTTTCATGGTTGCTCCTTGGTTGTAAATTACTTATCAAGCGGTACTGTATATACAATACCGCTGAATAACTAATTTATTTCTTCATACACGCGTCGATAAAGCGTTGCTTATCGAATGCTGCATTAGTAGCTTTCAGGTTATCAGCAAATTCATTTGCAATGAATTCCTTATTTTCATCCTTGAAGTTAAGGTGATTAATAATGTCTGCGATGAGAACGAAATCTTTACGAGTCATGGCATTTTCCTGCAATGGTAATGATTGACTTACCGCAAGTTATACAACTTATTCAACTAACTCTGTAAAAATGAGTTGTGACGTTGTGCCTTATTGTCTTTAACAGACCTACTGTATGCAGCACTTTTGCTGTTATACGGACCATAATAGATTTCATGTCCATTGCTTAACTCTACGACGGCGTAATACTTACCGCTTTCATAGTGAGTCCTACCTTTTGGCTGATCAAAACTCATAGTCATCTCCTTTAAAGATTCTCATTGGAATACTTACAAAGTGCTTTTTGTTGATAACCTCCTTTGGTTGTAGTATTTCTACTCCCAATGTAATTAGAATTTTTACTTGTTGGACTAATTCTGTCCAATTGCGATAATACTCTACTACCAATGTATTCTTGGTATCATCTTTCCACGAGAGTTGCCATTTCCTTTTGCTATTCATAGCATTGGATACTCAGTTATTTCAATGATACTCCATTGAACGGCACCCAATCCGCAGATGGTACGAATCATAAAGCCTACCAATTCACGATTAACAGGCTTAGTGGAGTATTCAACTCCATACATGTTCTCATACTTGATGATGTACATACCATACTCCTTAGTACAGTGGTTGTTGTGTATCTTTAATTTATTTCTTCATACTCTTTGATGATGTCGCTATCATCAAATTCATTTTCATCTCCAACAAAGAAATCACCATCCTATCTATATGTACGATAGTTACTTCCTATATATGGATACTTTACTCCATTGATTGAGTAGTTACTATCATATCTAATGATAGTAACTATATCTCCACCACGAGTTACATACTTCTTGCCGAATTCGAGTTTCAATTCGTTCATGACTTTGCCCTCTTTGTATTCATGTGATACTTTATATTCATCGAATAATAAGTATGGAGTTTCATCAATAAACAATACATATTTATTGCCTATTTCTCTCATTTCCTTCTCCTTTCATGAATTCATCCACTACATGCTTAGCTGCTTGTTTCAATGTGCATACCGCAATAGCTTGCGTTACGTACTCTCCAGAGGCAGCATATAACTTTCGCATATCGCTACTTTCACAGTAATATGAAAGTTTGTCCCACTCTTTCAATGAGATGCTATTAAAATATTCGTCTTTATCATACGCCTTGACCAGTTTAGCCGTCTTGAAATACTTACTGACGGCGTTCTTTAGTTGTTCAGTTACGAACTGATCGTAATACTGGTTATGACTGCATTGTCCACTAGTATATTGATTGCGCGTGTACATTACTTGTCTCCTCAAGAATTCATACGCTGGCATGATAAGATAATTTCACTGGCTAGTTGTTTTGCAACTTCTAAACAGTTACATGTATCTTCAATTACAAACAAAGATTCACGAATACCAGTTTCATCGCCATCATAATCAAGTAATTCAACAATAACGCCGACGTAATGCCATTGATTATTGCACCACTGGCGTAGGTATTCATAATCACGCATCGCTGATTTTGAAGCGATTTCAAGTTTAGTTCCGGTGCTCCCCTCGTAATTCCATTCATCTTTAAGCGCGATTCTACACGCTTCTTGATAGTTGTAATAAAGCCTATAACCTTTATTATCGTATAAAATCATCTCACCGGGGGCTTTGTTACGATTAGTATATCCTGATACTGGACCATGAGCATCGCATCTCTTCCAAGGCGGCGTAGGGTCATCATCCAGCTCAAAATACACTGCAAAATTCATATTATCTACCGTGATATTAGTAATCTTCATAATTACCTCCAACAAGATTCATAAACAATATATGATTTACTTGATTCAAGAATACTTGATCCATCTAGGAATAAAGTAAGCACCGTATCAGGTGCTAGGATGATAGACACTGTAAATTCATCAGTTCCATACTTACATGCTACCTCAGCTAGACTTAACATTTCATTCTCCTTCGTTGTAAAACTACTTAATAATGCACTCGATTAAGAGTGCATGATAAATAGTTTAACCGTTCATTAATGCTTTAAGGTCAGCCAATGATGCACCTTTGGCCATTGCATTCCTTGCTTTCGATACTCTTTCCTTAATTACTTCAGTTTCTTTCTTGTTCTTCTCTATTTCCTCCATTCCAGCAATGCTGCTATTGATTTCACATTCTTCTTTACTAGCCTTAGCCAGTAATTCTTGTGATTCAAGTATTCCTTGAAGGATACTTAAATCATTACTCTTGCTATTAGTGCTATCCGTAGAGCATCAATGATTAATAAAACTCATAGAATTTTATTAATGCTTGGTACTCGACAGAGTTTGTTAGGAGCTCGACATTACATAGCCTGAACTCGCTAGGAACTCGACAATAGTTCGTTTTAGTTTAAAGTCTGTTTTCCTTTGCTGCTAATTGTTTGTTTCTATCGGAACTCGACAACATATAGCCGGAACTCGACAGAACTTGGCACTCGGCAGGTTTTTCTTTTTGTTGTGGTTAGCCTACTATACTGGTTTATACTTATAGTGGTTTATACCTATGCCTATAGTGGTTTATACCTACTATCGGAATGACTGTAGTCATAGGTATATACTATATCGCCAGCAAGGTATCTATTATTGCTTACAGGGCGTTATACCCTTTAGGTGTACACTACTAGCCTAGAGCTACTAGCTTGTCCTGCAGGCTATTTTTAGTGCCTTGCAAGCGATGTTTGAGTGGCTGGAACTAAAAAACCGCCGTTGGGCGGTATGGTATAGGTCGATCAGGGTAAGATGGCCGGGTACTGACACGCTGGAATGCTGGGCACAAAAAAAGGCTAGGTTATTAGCCTAGCCTTGTAATACTGCTATTACTGGTTAGACGCCAAGTGCGGTTCGCGCCTGTGCGTCAGTCATGCCGGCGGCTACCATAGCCGCGATGGCAGCTTGCTGAACATCGGTCAAAGCAGGTTTTTTCGGTTCCTGCGGTAGCAGCTTGGAGATTCTTTCCATGGCTGTTTGCAATCGACTGTCAACCTGCAAGGTTGATTGATTGTAGGATTTTAGTTTCTCAATTTCCGCTGTCAGCTTTTCGACTGCCTTGTTATAGTCGGCCTCAAGCTTTGCTAGGCCGGAAACCATATTAACGTGTCCACGTCCGCTTACTTCCAATTTACGACGAACTTCGTTAACAATTTCCTTTCCAGGCTTTCCATTGAGCTTTTTAACTTCGCAGTCGATCTCGGCAGCAAGGTTAGCATGATAGTCAATCATGCGTGTCACTTTACTTTCAGCACCGATAACAATAAATCCCTTTGCTTCCAGAGCTTCCACGCGCTTTTTATCCGCTTCCTTTTCCGCCGCTTCCCTGCTAAGACGTGCCGCTTTCATCTCGGCGCTTTCCACGCTCAACAAAAGCAAGATGCTTTCCAGTTCCGAGCGCGGCCATGCATTGATGCTCACTATGAACGGGTTAGCATTTTCGGCGTCTAGCGCCGCTTGCAACCATTCACAAGCCTTGGAGTCTATTTCGCCGGTTTTGGTCAAAACAGACTTAGGCATATCAGCAACGAATCCAGACATACTAGACCAGAGTGAAGAAAACTTCACAGGTACTGCTTTCGCTTTCATGGTTTCCACGCTTTCCGCCTTTTGTTGTGGTGAGTTGTTGCGTGCCGTTGTGAAAATACCTTTACCCCATTGCGCGGCCATGGAGTTTCTCAAGCTTTTTTCGCTTGAGTATCCTAGTTTAGCGGCAAGTTCCTCTCTTTCGGCTGGATTACCTTCGTTAAATTCAGCAATCAATTCCGCTTTTTCGGTTTCATTAAGATTACTTAGGATGCTTTCTCGTGCCATTGTCTTACCCTCTTTGTTTGCGCTGTTGCGCTGTTGTGAAAAAGGTTTATTAATAGATACCACTAGAGCATAGTGGTATCGATAAAAACCATTAACGATACTTTCTCGCGTTTGCCCTGTATTGTTTTCGGCTTATGGTGCGGGCGATTTCTTCCGGCTCTACGTGTGCTGGTAGAGTTGAGCGCATTAGCCTATAGACTATGTGCAATCCTGATACCGCTAATAGGATTTCCATTATCATGACTCCTTTAGAAGGCCAATCCGCACGGCGCTGGTATGCAACAGAACCAACTATCGTCTTCACAAGATAGTTGGTAAACACTGCCGTCATTCATATAGCAAAAGTCATAATGACGACTGAAATAATGCACTCC
>ENA-UPTA01003839-UPTA01003839.1-activated-sludge-metagenome-genome-assembly--contig:-NODE-3839-length-14497-cov-6.666874_pt1 | contig 14497 bp, 14 predicted proteins | sample MGYA00238184_ERZ773361 | MGnify/ENA primary metagenome ERZ773361 (study PRJEB29100, sample SAMN05720205) | activated sludge metagenome | isolation source: anaerobic digester from wastewater...
TTAATATTAAATTGACTGCCTTGCAGAGTGCCGCCACATAAATAATTGGTAGATGTAAGGTTGGAAAATTGTGCTACATTTTCGTTGATACCGGCAGTAGCGCCGATCGGAATATTTACGCTGTACAAACCGGCCACATCCGTATTAAAGAGATTAATGTTGAATGTTTGCTGCGTCGAACCACTTCCTCTTGCGCCTGCTATATTGATTAATTTGGGGCCGATTGCCTCAGACAGATGATAACTGCCAAAGACTTCCTCTTTGTCGGATTCCCAATAAACACCGTCAATTTTAAAGCTCAGGTGATTTGCCGAGGATGGTTCTTTATCTTTTTTACAGGCTGAAAATGCAAGTGACACCAGCAGTAGACAAATGCAATTAATCGAAAATTTTAAATCTTTCATAGCTTAGTGATATAAGGTATTACCCAAAATTGATTTAATTATTTTAACGAATTAGCCGTGAATCGACCAACGACATTTTTTATCGACAAACAACATTTATTTCTTATTTTAGTACTATAATGGGTTACTCGTACGTCATAGTAGAAGATAACGAACTGGACAGGCTTTCTCTAAAAGTATTCCTTAAATCCTATAGAGACTTTGTTGCTGCAGGTGAATATACTTCCGCCGAAGAAGCCCTGATTCCAATCAAAGAAAAAAAACCGGATGTCATTTTTTTAGATGTGGACATGGGTAAAATGAGCGGCATCGACCTGAGAAGCCAACTGCCTGAAATTCCGGTTTGTATTTTTATCACCAGTCATCCTGAATATGCTGTTGATGGCTTTGAACAAAATGCATTGGATTTCCTAACGAAACCTTTACAAAAAGACCGATTTGAACGAAGTATTACAAGAGCAAGACAATATCTTCAGATAAAACAGAAGGCAACACTACTGGATGAAAATATCGGATCAGACAGTATTTTTATAAAAGACGGTCATGAAAAAATTAAGATTCAAACACACGAAATCTTATTTCTGGAAGCGCTGAGAGATTATACAAAAATTGTAACAAGCAATAAGTCGCATTTTGTCTTAACCGGTCTTTCTGCCATATTATCGGAAAAAGCATTTTCTTCATTTATCAGGATTCACAGAAGTTTTGCAGTACCCAGACATTATATTAAGATGATAAAATCAAATGAGGTCATCATAGAAAAATACGCCATTCCGATTGGAAGATCCTATAAAATGCAACTACAAAATCTGTGAACCGATTCATTATACTATATCTTTTATTGGGTCCTATTATCGCACTGGGACACTCTTACCAAAGAGAAACTGACTCGATAAGGCAATTGATCAAGACCAGTGTTTCCGAAACGAAAAAGATTGAACTATATACGCAATTAGGTCAGTATTGCATTGAATCAAACAACCATACTCAGGCATTAGATTATTTCATACTGGCGTTGAACTTATGTAAACAACCTATGCAAGACAGCCTGAAGATAGTGTGCTATAAGCAGATAAGCAGAATATTTTTTTACCAAAAAAATTTTGCCAAGAGTGATCATTACAACAATCTTGCCTTAAAACTATCAAAAGAAAATCCGTTACTGGAAGGTGATTATTATAAGCGCAAAGGAGATGCGTTTACCTCGCAGCTTATGTACGACTCTGCACAATTTTATTATGCAATAACAGAAAATTTATACAAAAAATCAAACAATACGGATTCCTTACGTATTGCCGGTTTATATGCCAACTTAAGTATCACTTATTATGAAACAGACAAAGTAAAATCCATTGAGTATGCTTATAAGGCGAAAGACTTTTTTGGCAAAAACAGAGACAGCAAATATTACATTAATCAGGGAAACATTGGTAATTTCTACAAGGACATCGTACGATTTAATGTATATGACAGCCTGTCAAAACTATCTACCCATGTTTCTTCATCAAAGAAAACCTGTATACAAAAAGGATATTTTTTCATTCAGGATGCCATTACACTGGCCAGAGTATCTGGCAACAGAACTGATGAAGCGTACTACACAGGAATTCTATCAGAATTACAGGAAGTAGATGGAGATTATAAATCAGCCCTACTTAATTTTAAAACCTATTACGAAATATCAGATTCGGTTTATTCTCAGGACATAAAAAATGAACTGGCAGAGAAAGAAAGTGCCTTGGAAATAGAAAAAAAGAATCAGGAAATAGCATTAAAACAAATCCAGTTAACATCGCAGAAACGCCTGGCAATTGCACTTACAACAGGTATCTTATTACTTTCTGTAATAGGATTAATACTTTATTTTCAGGCGCGCAACAGAAAAAAAAATAACATCCTTCTTAATCGGTTAAATGCTGATTTATCACATGCCAATGAAATAAAAACTAAATTATTTGGCATTCTCAGCCATGACCTCAGAAGTCCGATTGCGAATTTAATAACACTCTTGCAATTAAAAAAAGATGGTAGTTTTGACACTAAAAATGAAGAACAGGTATACACCGATAAAGTAATTCTAAGTGCCGAGCATCTTTTAGAAAACATGGAAACTTTATTATTATGGAGTAAAGGTCAGATGCAAAACTTTAAACCGAATCACCATTCAATTTTAGTTTCTGATTTATTCAGACATATTAAACTTTTCTTCGAGCACGAAAAACAGATTATCTTTCAGTTTAGCAATCCTGATAATCTGGAAATAAAATCAGATGATATTTTTCTGCAGATAATCATGCAGAACCTTACATCCAATGCTATAAAAGCAGTAAAAAACACAGAGGATGCACTCATTTGCTGGACTGCTAAAAAAAATGAGGACAACATCGAGCTTCAAATCACGGATAACGGACCTGGCATGGATGAGCATAAATTAAATGATATATTAGAGTCGACCCAAACACTGAGCCAAAAATACGGCTTGGGTTTGCAAATCGTTCAGGATCTGGCTAATGTGATACATTGCAAACTTCTTTTTAAAACGACTCCAAAAAATGGTTTTTCTGCTAAAATTATCATACAAAACGATTGAACCATATAGACAACTATAAGGCTTTGGGGCCTAAAATATGATATTTCTTGTCAATAGGCATTGAAAACGTTTTTTATAACTATCATTATAATTTCGCTCTTTTATTTGAATCTTTTATCGCGTATTTTTGTTGTTTCAAAATAATAAATCAGTATGACACAACACGATATTACCATCATAGGCAGCGGACCCGGCGGATATGTAGCCGCCATACGTTGCGCGCAATTGGGCTTCAACACTGCCATCATTGAGAAATACAGTACACTCGGTGGCACTTGCCTCAATGTAGGCTGTATTCCATCGAAGGCGCTGCTGGACTCGTCCGAGCATTACCATAATGCCCTGCACACTTTCAAGGAACACGGTATTGAGATCAGCGATGCGCAGGTGAACTTTTCACAAATGATCACCCGCAAAGCAAAAGTGGTGGAAACAACCTCCGGAGGTATCGACTATCTGATGAAGAAAAACAAGGTGACCGTATATAACGGACATGGTTCTTTCGTCAATAATACAACGATTGCTATTAAAAAAGCGGATGGCAGCGAAGAACAAATCGGCACGAAATACGCCATCATTGCTACAGGCTCCAAGCCTTCCACCTTGCCGTTTCTGCCGATTGACAAAACCAGAATCATCACTTCCACCGAAGCATTAAAATTGCCGGAACTGCCAAAATCCATGGTGATTATCGGCGGCGGCGTAATCGGACTCGAATTAGGCTCTGTCTATCAGCGTTTGGGTACACAGGTATCTGTCGTGGAATTTATGGATAAAATCATTCCAACCATGGACGATGACTTAGGCAAGGAATTGCAGCGCAGTCTGAAAAAACTGGGCATCAAATTCTATTTATCGCACAAAGTAACCGGTGCTGTCAACAATGGAGATTCCGTGACCGTGACGGCATTGGATAAGAAAGAACAGGAAGTAAAACTGGAGGCAGACTATTGCCTGGTAGCGATTGGCAGACGCGCCTACACGGATGGCTTAGGCCTCGAAAATATCGGTATCACACCCAATCAGCGCGGACAAGTAGAAGTAAATGAACATTTGCAAACCTCCGTACCAAACGTATACGCGGTAGGTGATGTGGTGCGCGGCGCTATGCTGGCACACAAGGCGGAAGAAGAAGGCGTGTTTGTGGCGGAAGTAATCGCCGGACAAAAACCGCATATCAACTACAACCTGATTCCGGGCGTGGTGTATACCTGGCCGGAAGTGGCAGCGGTGGGACAAACCGAAGCGCAACTCAAAGAACAGGGGATTGCTTATAAAGTGGGCTCCTTCCCGATGCGTGCCTTAGGCCGTTCCCGTGCCAGTATGGATATCGACGGACTGGTGAAAGTGCTGGCGGACGCGAACACTGATGAAATACTGGGCGTACATATGATTGGTGCGCGCGCGGCAGACATGATTGCAGAGGCCGTGGTGGCCATGGAATTCCGCGCCAGCGCAGAAGACATCGGACGTATTTCACATGCACATCCGACTTACACGGAAGCCATCAAAGAAGCGGCACTCGCAGCCACGGATAACAGAGCGTTGCACGTGTAGTATAGCGTAATGGATTATGTATTCGGATATACAATATTGCTGAGCCAGCAATCTTACTAAAAATAGTGCCTAATTTACAGGCACTATTTTTTTTAGTCAATATATCATCCTGAAATTATGTTATATTCAAATCATGAAAACCCTTAAGAAATCTTACTATTTTCTGATAATACTAACATTTGTATTCATTTGTTCCGGATATAAGAATAGTGAATCTGTGTACATCTGTCTTTCACCAACTGCATATGCCTATCATTTCGATGCGAATTGCAGAGGATTTAAACAATGCACACACGACACCAAAAAAGTATCAATACAGCAGGCAATATCTATGGGTAGAAAAGCCTGTGGGTGGGAAAAATAAATAACTATTTCACTTTCTCAAAATAAAAACCACCGGCTTTAATCCAGTAAAAATCGGGCTCGGAGAAAGTATGAAAATGCAGCTTAAATGTTGCCTGTAGTACTTGTCTGTCGTCTTCATACTCTTCGTGAGTGGCAAAGATTATATCCGTAATTTCGAAAGGCGGCTTGCTCCAGTGGTCCGGAATATGGTAATCTTTCGGCAAGTTGTGTTCAGTGCAGTTCTTCAGATAGATTTCAATCTGATGATCATAACACGGGTCAAACATGGATTCAATGAACAAGGTCTCGCCTTTTGGCTTTTCACTCCTGTTGTCACTCATGGAACGCTTATGTTCGTAATTCCACCAATAGTAAAAACCACAGCCAAAAATCAGCTCATTGAACTTGTTCACCATATATTTCAATTCACCGTAGCGCTGCATATTACACCCCAAACTGTGTCAGATGATGGTCGATATGTTTGTACATCAGATTATTCCATTCGGCGGCCGTCATGGCTCCAAAGGACGATGATTCTTTTCCTTCAAAATAAGCGGCTCCTTGTTTTACAACACGCTGTATGTATTCCAGCAGGCGGGCTTTTTCCTGTTCAAAATTTTTACTGTCCGCGATGATAAATGAAGGCGCCGTCCCGATATTTTTCTTGTAAGGTTTCTCTCCGGTCACCGTGCTTTTCAGAAAAGTCCGCAGCAACCATTTCACCAAAAAATTATGCTGGTCATTGCGTTCATCAAACACATATTCGTAGGTAACATTGCAGTGCGCCAGCATGCGCGCCACATCCATCTTGCCCCATTTCGGTTGTGTTTGCGGGGTCAGCTGATGGATTCTGTCTATCAGTTGCTGCGCCACTGTCGCATCATATACGTTTGGTAATGCCATCGTTTTTTTTACAAACTTAGTCTTTTTTTTATAATGCCAGCAATCCGTTTTCCCGCAGCGTGTGTATCGGCTTACTGTACCAGAAGAGTTCGAAATCAGCCAATCCGGCCGCCTCATAGGATTGCGCAGCTTGCCTGAAACTCATCGGCTTTCCGGCTCCAATGGCTGCCAACTTCAGCAAATCAATCAGCCATCCGGCGTATTGTTTTTCTGTTTGTATGCTGAAAGTCCGCGTTCTGTCGTGGAACACGAATTGTGCCATCTCCCACTCCTGGCCTTTTTTCTTTTTGGTATAATAACTTACCTGCGGCAGATGACCGAGCCACAGCAGTCTGGCTTCGGGTTTCAACACCTGCCATGTATCCTTATGAAGTATATTTTCGATGTAATCTGACGGCACTTTGGTGCGTGGCACTTTATGTTCAAACCAATCCTGCAACGGAGTATCAAAACAAATGCCGTGCATATAATTAAACAAAGCCTTCTTCAGTCCGTAGCTGAACAATTCATGGTCCGTGCCTTTTTCATCTATGTGGACAATGTCATTATTTGCAAATGTGCCGATAACCTCTTTCTCTTTTCTTACACCGAATTTTTCGGGATACATGCCTACCGGACTGTGCGCGGTCATTGCAAACTGATGCCAATATGCCGACTGCATAATGCCGGCTTCGAACATCTGCCTCACCATCTCCAGCGAGTCGATTGTTTCCTGCGCCGTCTGTGTCGGAAATCCGTACATCAGATAGGCGTGCACCATGATACCTGCGGCTGTAAAATTGCGTGTTACGAGCGCTACCTGTTCCACCGTAACGCCTTTTTGTATCAACGTGAGTAATCGGTCGGAAGCCACTTCCAGGCCGCCCGAAACCGCAATGCAACCGGATGCTCTGAGCAGTTGGCAAAGGTCTGCCGTAAAACTTTTCTCGAACCGGATATTCGTCCACCAGGTTACCACCAGTTTTCTTTTCAAAATCTCCAATGCCAGCGCCCGCATCAGCGCAGGCGGCGCGGCTTCATCCACAAAGTGGAAACCCGTTTCTCCGGTTTGTGCAATCAGTTGTTCCATGCGGTCGCACAACAAGACGGCAGCCACCGGTTCGTACAACTTGATATAATCGAGTGAGATATCGCAGAAAGTGCACTTTCCCCAATAACAGCCATGCGCCATGGTGAGTTTATTCCAGCGGCCATCGCTCCACAACCGGTGCATCGGATTCGCGATTTCGATTACAGAGATATATTTATCCAGCGGCAAATCGCTGTAATCCGGCGTGCCGCATTCCGTCTGTTTGTAATCTCTGATATGCTCGCCGGCCACATAAGTTACCACGCCATCGCGGAGCAGCAATGTCCGTTTAAGTTCCGACGCGGGAATCTCACCTGCCGTATATTTCACCAGTTGTTCTATCGGTGCTTCACCGTCGTCGAGTGTGATGAAATCGAAGAATTCAAATACGCGCGCATCGGAAAGTGAACGCAGTTCCGTGTTCGGAAAGCCGCCACCCATCGCGATTTTTATGTCGGGAAAATGAGATTTCACCCACTGCGCTGCCCGAAAGGCACTGTATAAATTTCCGGGAAAAGGAACAGACATTGCAATTAAACGCGGTTGGACTTTACGGCACAGTTCATCCAGCAAATGCAGGTGAATAGTATCGGTAAAGGTAAGCGGCGCGGCGAGTTCGGTATAAAGTTCATCAAATGAATTAGCGGAACGCCCGAGGCGTTCGGCGTAGCGACTGAATCCGAAATGCGGGTCGATAGCTTCCTGAATCAGATCGCCGATATCTTCAAGATACAATGTGGCCAGGTGCTTGGCTTTATCCTGAATGCCCATCTCGCCAAAAGCCCAGTCGAGTTCTTCCAGTTGTGCGAAACGGCCTGCTTCCGGTAAAAATCCACCCTGACAAATGGTATTGGCCAATGTTGGCTGTCGCCCCTGCAGGAAGGCCATTACGGGCGCAATGGTTCGTATATAATCGTGCTGCAATGCGACGATGCGCTGTGCATTGTCCGACAAAGAAAGTCCGGCTTCCGAAATTTGATTAAAAATCCGTGTTAGCCCTGCCGGCGACAATACCTGCAATATGGTTTCAATGCCCAGGTCGGCCTGAAATGCCGCGACATTTCGGGTGCGCAAAAAACCTTTCAGATACGCAGTAGCCGGATAAGGCGTGTTTAATTGCGTAAATGGCGGCGTTATCAATAATACCGTTGCCTGCAAGTTGGAAAATTTTGGTAAAAGTATCTCTATTTTTTCAAAATCAGCGCATTCCACAACCGATACCTTACCGGGAAGGATATTGGTTTTTATCCAACCTGTTACGTTTATGAAATGAAAACGACCATTTATAAAACCGCGGGAAATATCCTGCCAAAGAGCAGCATCTTTATATTACAATCGTGGAAATGGGTAGCCCCGGTTGTACCTGAATCATTATGGACAGTATAAGATAATGAGTAGGTGTAGTTTCTTTGTTGCATACGGGCGGGTAGATCCTGCCCGTATTTTTTACTGTATAATTACCATTTATAAACTGAAAACCACCGTTCGTGAATCCTGATCCAAGATGCTGTATCCTGTTATGCATCTTTGTATGGCGATGGAAATAACGCATCGCTCAAAAACCATAAAGACTAACAAAAATAGTGGTGTAGAAGAATGTTTCTATGTTGATTGCGTGGGCATCCTTTCCCGGGATGTTCCACTGCAATTTTTTTTCGAAAAAGTCGTTGCAATTTTTAAATTAATTAATATCTTTATATTATTCACTAAACAAAAAACCAAATTTACATGAAAAAACTTCAGAAATTATTCGGGCTATCGTTGTTGCTGATGACACTGATGGCCACATCCTGCAAGAAAGAAGAATGCGAACCTTCTGCTGTGACGGCATCTTTCACTTACAATGCTGATTTTACCGAAGGCGGGCCAACGGTGACATTCGACAACAACTCTACAGATGCAACTTCCTATCTGTGGAACTTCGGTGACGGAACCACTTCTACAGAAGAAAATCCCACTCATCAATTTGACAATTACAACTCAAGAACGGTTACACTGACATCTACCAATGGTAAATCCTCTGCCACTGCTTCTGTATTAGTTGAATTCCTATTTTAAATAAAAAAAATAAAACTCATGAAAAAAATATTCGGAATATTCGCCATCGCAATGGCACTTTTTGCAACATCCTGCACCAAAGAATGTGAAGAACCAACAGTGGCTGTAGTAGCATCCTTTACCGTCCCTTCAGAACCGACAACAGAAGGTGTTCCTTTTACCAATACATCTACCGGTGCAGACACTTATCTGTGGAACTTTGGCGACGGAACCACCTCTACAGAAAAAAACCCTACACATGCATATGATGAGTCGGGTTATTACACCATCAAATTAAAAGCGAGCAAAGGTAATGTCAGCGCCACTACGACTATTAGTACCTATGTATCTTCTTTCGAAGGTCCGCTGTAATCAAGAAAAACATATCAGCAAAAAACATCCGCGAATGCGGATGTTTTTTTTGTTACGACCAGCCATACCTATCTGTTCCTGCCATTCGATGGAAATAACACCGTTCATAAACCCAAAACAACCATTCATGCACTGATCATATTCAGGCAGACTTTTCCGCCGCATCTTTGTATGGCAAAATGAAACACATACTATCAGAAAGGTGATTCAGAAAGCAAAAATCTACACTAACCATTTTAATCACAAAACAAAAAACCAAAAAATGAAAAAAGTATTATTCCTGTTCCTGCTGTTCATCGGCGCAGCTTCCATGATGACCTCTTGCAAAAAAGAAGAAGACAAAATCTCCGAGAAACAAAGAGTATTTAATTTGTTGACCAGCGGAAAATGGTATTACTCTTCCAGTTTAAGAATTGGCGCTGATGAACCTTACACCTGCTTTGATGACAATGATTACTATGATTTCAATACTGACAGTACCTTTGAAGAAACATGGGATTTCGGCGACGGCACTTTCGAGGTGGCGGAAGATGGCAAATCAGTATCATTAGTATTTGAATATGCAACTTACACACCTACCATCGTAAGCATCAGCGAATCATCTTTAAAACTGCAATTTGATTTTGAAAGTTCGGATTACGAGTACACTTTCTCTAAGACGGCAAGTGACGGATGTCCAAAATAATTGACTGCTTTAGTAACGAAAATAGACAGGGCGCGTATACATACGCGCCCTGTCTATTTTTATAGCTTGTGATTATATTATTTTATCGGTTTCAACTCCACCAAATCGATGAACCAGAGCGATGCGAACAAAATGGAAGAGGGTGCACAATCCTGATGATTGGCAGTACCCATATCCAACAATTCCACATCCGCGCCTCTGGAACGGAATGCCGAATCTGCATACACTGCATTATCATAGTACACATTATCATCACCGGTGCAGTGATATAATTTCATCGGAGTTCTCGGCGTCCAGTTGTCTACCAGATCATATTCGCGAGCCGCAAGTCGCACCGGATGGTTCGGGTTATTTTTAATAGCCAGCCTCACCGAATCTACCAGCATAGTGCTGACATATTTTGGGAATTTATTATTCACTTCGTAACCGTAGTTTCCATTGATTACCGCCGGAATAATGGAATCATACGGGTGCTTAAACATATCGCTGTAAGAGCCATACACACCATAAGCATTAAAGATACTGACCGCCAGATAAGGCAGATAAAACGGATTCGGATAATACACGGAATCCAGCGCGATATTGAACTGCGAAGTGCGGCTCAACGCGTAGGGACCGGCCATAGGTGCCGTTGCCGTCAGTTTGAATTCCTTAGGATTTTCCAGCTCCAGCTGACGCTGTGCTGCCATGGTAGCGTGTCCGCCCTGCGAATAGCCGAATAAGAATATCTGACCGTTCAGTGTTGCGAGTTGTTCTTCTTTCACCAGCTTTCGCGCTGCCCGCATCAGGTCGCGCACAGAATTGGCCTGCTCGCGCGGATGCAGATATAAATGCAGTCCTTCACCGGTACCGAGTCCGAGATAATCGGGCAGGCAGCCCACCATACCGGCATTGCTGGCAATAGCCAGGTTCACCACATATTCCAATCCTTTGCTGATGGATGGCGCGTCGGTGCGTTTCAGAATAGTGCCATGCTGATAGCTCGACATAGGCAATGCAAATGAATCTGTCTCGGGCACCACAATGACGCCACTTGCCTTTACGACTTGACCATCCTTATTTTCGGCCTTATACTCCACTACAAAGACGCGGATATCGAATCTGGGGGAGGTAAAAGTGCGCAGTTCGGCAGGAATCAATTCTAAAACCTGTGCTTTGGTCAGACGTTCCTCTGAAATAATCTTGGTGATATCGCCCAATGGGCCGGTGTACACATAGGCGTCTTCGGGCAGTGCATCCTCTTTTTTACAGGCAGCAACAGCCCAGACTACCATCATTAAGTAGAAAAATTTTTTCATAATTTGATGTTTGTTTCTACTAAAGTACGAAAGCCAATGTAAATTTTAGTTTAATAAACCGGAAGCCGCGTGTCTATCTCTTTTGCATAGGCTACAATTCCACCTTTCAGATTATACAGATTGGTGAATCCGTATTGCTCCAGAGCTGCAATTGCCTTCGCGCTTCGTGTTCCGGCCTTGCAGTGCACGACCACCGGCTTATCTCTCGCAATGCGATGTTGTTGCTCCGTGATGCTATTCAGCGGAATCAGTTCGGCACCCAGATTGACGAAATCATATTCGTGCTGTTCGCGCACATCGATGAGCTGGAAATCTTCTTTCGCATCGAATTTCTGTTTTAATTCCTGCACGCTTATTTCCTTCACCACCGGCACTGCTTCCGGCACAATGCCGCAGAATTGCTGATAGTCTATCAGTTCCTTCAGGGTAGGATGTTCGCCGGTAAGCGGGTTGTTTTTGTCCTTTGCCACTTTAAAAATACGCGTGGTAAAATTCAGCGCGTCGAAGGAAAACAGTCGGCCACTCAGCGTTTCGCCGATGCCGGTGATTACTTTTATCACCTCATTCGCCTGCAAACTACCAATGATTCCGGGCAGCACACCCAGCACACCGCCTTCCGCGCAACTCGGCACCAGTCCCGGTGGCGGTGGCTCAGGATACAAATCGCGGTAGTTGGGGCCGTTGTTGTAATTGAATACAGATACCTGCCCGTCAAAGCGGTAGATGGACGCGTACACATTCGGAATACCGGTCAATACGCAGGCATCATTCACCAGGTAGCGGGTCGGAAAATTATCCGTACCATCGGCAACGACATCGTAATCTTTGAAAATCTCCAGCGCGTTTTTGCTCGACAGGTGTTCATTATAGGCAATGACATTGATATGCGGATTCAGTCCGAGTATGCGCTCTCTGGCGGCCTCCACTTTGGGGCGTCCTACATCTTTGACATCGAATAATACCTGGCGCTGCAGGTTGCTATCATCCACCACATCGAAATCCACGATGCCGATGGTGCCTACGCCGGCGGCGGCAAGATACAGCAACATCGGACTTCCGAGTCCGCCGGTGCCGATGACCAGTACTTTGGCGGCTTTGAGTTTTTTCTGGCCTTCGATATTAAATTCAGGTATGATAATATGCCGCGAATAGCGGGCCAGTTCTTCTTTGGATAATTGTATTTCTTCTTGCATGTTATTGGTATTTTTATTGAACAGAGATTACTTTGTTGCGCTCGCAAAGACGGTTAAACCGCACCGCCGGCAATAGCAGGAACAATGCTCACGACATCGCTGTCTTTCAATTCCGTCTGTTCGCCATCCAGGGAGCGGATATCATCTTCGCCTACGAACACTTTAATGAAACTTCGGATTCTTCCGGATGCATCCAGCAAGTGCGGTTTCACTTCAGGATATTCATTCGTGAGTTCTTCTATTGCCTGTTCAATGGTGATGCTGTCTGTAGTGAAAGTAGCATTATTTGCGGTATACTTTCTCAAAGGAGTAGGAATAATTAATTGTGCCATTTTTATTAGTATTTAGTAGTTAGTAATTAGTAATTAGAGTTTGAAGTTTGCGGTTATTGTTTCTTCTGCGAATGCCGTATTTGCTTCGTTGAGCTGCCAGCTTTTTATGTCGGCTGTTTTGCCATCCATCACCGATAGAATCACGTAGGAGAAATAAGGCATAGCCTGTTTAAGGTCGTGCTCCGACGCGATAGCCGGATGCTGCGGATGCGAATGGTAAACACCCAACAACGTGGTCTGCTGCTGCAGCGCATATCTTTCCGCTTTCATATAATCCTGCGGAGAGATTTCAAACCTTCTGCGTTTGTCTCCTTCTTTTGCATTCAATACAGGAACGGCCTGCATTATATTTCTGGATACATCGTTGTCGTGGCCGTATAAAAATCCGCAGCATTCATCCGGAAAATGCTCTTCCGCATGCTGTCGCATTACATCGTATGCTTGCGGTGAAATCTGTATAGGTAAACTCATTCTTTTGTTTTTATAAGGATAAAATCTGATTTAGCAGTTCAGGATAATTGCTGGCATGATCCGCAAAGGTGGTGACGATAACACCTTCCTCTATTTCCTCTGCCAACTTCAATGCGCCCAACAGATTGGCCGCTGCGGAAGGACTGAGCAACAAGCCTTCGTGACGCGCTGCCGCTTTCATGATGCCGAATGCTTCATAGGTGTCAATATAACGATTTTCATCCGCGATAGTTGCGTCATAAATCTTCGGCACAATCGCGCTTTCGAGGTGTTTCCATCCTTCCAGTCCGTGCATGGCAGCATCGGGCTGCAGCGAAATCGCGGTCAATGCGGGCTGCAATTCTTTGAGTCTGCGGCTTGTGCCCACAAAAGTGCCGGTCGTACCCAATCCTGCGATGAAATGGGTGATGCTGCCTTGTGTTTGTTCCCAGATTTCCAGGGCTGTGCCGTGGTAATGCGCTTTCCAGTTGTACTCATTGGCATATTGGTCGGCATAGAAATACTTATCCGGATTTTCTGCAACGAGTGCTCTCGCCTTCAGTTGTGCCTCATCTGTGCCACCAAATCTGGAGGTAAATACCAGCTCTGCACCCAATGCTTTCAGTGCATTTTTCTTTTGCTCTGAGGCATTTTCCGGCACACACAGAGTGACCGGAATACCCAGTGCCGCTCCGATAGTGGCATACGCTACAGCCGTATTGCCGCTCGAGGCATCTATCAGGCCCTTTTCTTCGTGCACCTGACCGGACAATACCGCCTGCCGGATGATATTAAAGGCGGCTCTTGCCTTCACGGAATTGGATAATTGCTGCCACTCCAACTTCGCGTATATTTTCACGCGCTCATTTTTCTGCAACCTTGTAATGGGAAAGAGCGGTGTGTTGCCCACAAATTTCTCCAGCTCGCGGAGCCGGTCTGTCAGTGGTAGTGTATGTGATTCTATGTGCATATTTCGTTCATTTTGACAATAAAAAAACCTCACCGAAGAGGTGAGGCGTATATGGTAATGGATGGTAAAAATTCAACCGGACACATAATATACTAACTCACCCTGATGGTAAGACAACAGCAACAACACGCCGCAGTTTGTATATTATAGCTAATCAACATGGTGTAAAGATAACAACGTTTATCGGATTTTGTTTTAAATAATTGTTGCACTGTGTTGACGCAGACCATTTTTCAGATACACCGCCATCTCCTGTTGCAGTTTCAATGCTTCTTCCCGCGCCTTTTCTGCG
>ENA-UPTA01003844-UPTA01003844.1-activated-sludge-metagenome-genome-assembly--contig:-NODE-3844-length-14479-cov-5.756933_pt1 | contig 14479 bp, 13 predicted proteins | sample MGYA00238184_ERZ773361 | MGnify/ENA primary metagenome ERZ773361 (study PRJEB29100, sample SAMN05720205) | activated sludge metagenome | isolation source: anaerobic digester from wastewater...
CAAGTCGATAGCATTTAAGCTGTTTAGTAAGGAATGATCCACTTGAAGCAGTGACCGCATTTGCAACACAGCCAATTCTGCGTCCTCGTTTACCTCTGTTCGTTGCGACTCTGCCGACTGGTATCGCGCCCACCATAGCGCTGCTGCACCAGAGAGCAGGACAAGAGGAGATACCAGGGAGTCTGCAACAGCGATCGCAATAGCCAACGCAACTGCAGGAATGAGAAGCCTGTGCCAGGTGAAGGAAATCTTTCGGGTATGTTGTTCTTCCTGGAGAATTCCCAGATCTTTCAGGCGCAGCGCCGTCCAGGGTGAAAGGAGCCGCCGCCACAGGCTGACCAGAATGGCGCAGCTGTTTTCCAGGAGCACGCGAGAAGATAGAAATACGCCAAGAATAAAGGTCAGGAAACTGGCTTCCAAGATCCAACGAAAGAGGCTCATTCGGTATCCTCTCCTGCCCCATCAACCGATATTCCCAATGACCGGCAGCGTTTCACCAATTCAGAGCGCGAGATGCCTAATAAGGCCGCGATCTCGTTCAAATCCATCGCTCCAACCAGTTGCTCCAACTCACCGGCTTCTCCCTTGTCCGCGACCGGGGAATTACGGGGTGGTCGGTTGATCTGTCGCCGGCCGCATGTCGGGCAGCGCTGCTGGCCCTGGAGGTTATGTTTCTTCGATTGATTCAAAACCGATGCATTCGGCATGTTGACCTCTACTGGTTGGCTGAAACCTGTTCCGTAAATTCAAAAGCAGGCTCGATCGGCCAGACCAGGAAACCATAAAATGGATAGGTGGGAGGCTGCCAGCCGTACCGGATAAACCCATTGCTCACGCCGGTTCCCTTGTCGTCCAAAACTAACATTGTGTCCACCACGTTACTCAGGCTGCACAGCTCGCTTTTGCATTCTTCCCACTCCACACCCCATTGGCTGACGTGTTTACCGAACAGGCGAACCGCAACCATCTGACCGGTCTGAACCGGCTCCAAGGCAACGGATTGGTATCCTTGTCCAGGAATATCGGCGCCGGTAGCAACCCAGGTGTATGTCAGGCCCCCATCCTTATCCAGGTAATAGACTTTAATCAAATCAAACGGTACGCTGAACTTAATTTGGCGGGTTTCTCCCGTCCAACCATAAAAGCGCCACTCCTTATCTTGCGGTAGGAAACGCAATCCCTGCCAGGGCGCATCCTTGAGATGCCGGACAATCGCATCCTCCTGGCCTTGCACGTCGACAGCTTCACCAGTTGGAACAGGGGGCGTTGGCGGGATGACCATCTGGCGGTTAATATTCGTAAACAGAAAGATCGGCAGCAAAACCAGGCAAGCAAGAACCAGAAAAAGAAGCAATGCAGTGAGCAGCCAGTGAGATATTTTCTTCATCGATCTACCCCAGTTAGGTTCTGAAACGCCATTCCAATTACTTCATCGGTCCGCCCCTGTTCAGCCCGGTAGAGATAATCGAGGCGGTACTCGCCCTTTTCATCCAGACCATTGACGACTGCGATGGTTTGCAACGAGCGATCAACCCGCCCGGATCGGTTCGTGCGTCCCATCAGGGCGATCACATCCACACCCATAGAAACCATCGCTCGGACAGCGCACAGTCCCAATTCCGGTGCAGCAGCCAAAGCCAGTTGTTCCAGGCGCATCAACGCTTCCTCGACCGTGCCACCATGAATGGTGGTCATGGCTTTTCGGCCCAGACAAGTAGCTTTCAGAAACTGGAGCGCTTCCGGTCCAACCACCTCGCCGACCAAAATCGCGGCCGGATTCATACGGGTGTAGATGACGTTAAGTACCCAGTCGAGGGTCACACCTGGCGTACCTTCGGGCAATTCAGCCGGTGCAATTGCTCGCAGCAGGAAGGGGTGCTGAAGGTTCAACTCCCGGAATGTTTCCAGGGCTGCGACCGGCGCCCTTGCGGGCAGGAAGGCGGAAAGTGCATTCAAAAGGGTGGTTTTCCCCGATCCCATCTCTCCTGCCACCAGCAGACTGCCGGAAAGGGTTGCCACCATCCAGGCCAGAAACCGATCCGGCCTGTGCTGGAGCTGCTCGATCCTGGCGCGAACACGTTCATCTCGAACGTCTTCCAGGCAGCCAACGAATGGGCGCCGGTCTTTCTGAAAAGTGCCAGCTTGTTCCATTTCCTCGAGGGTTTTGATGCGCCGGCCAAAGGTACGCACGTTGATGGCTGTCCCTTCGCTGGATAGCAGGGGAACAATGGCGGTAAAGCGCTCGCCGTTAGGCAAGTCGATCAGCACCGCAGGTCGATCTCCCCGCAGGGTTGCCCCGCCTTGATCTGCAACGTGGATGGCCAGGTCTTCAAAGTAGCGATCATCCGCCAGCTTCCCTAAGTAATAGAAGGAACCATCATGCTCTACCGCCACTTCGCCATTGCGGACGAAGATCTCTTCCACGTATGGATCGCGCAGCAGTTGATCGAGTAACCCTACACCGGATAGTGCATCGGTGATGATCTGCGCCCGCCGATTCACACTTGCCCGATCTCCATCTTGCGCAATCAGCACGCCGCGAACCTCATCGTAGAAACGAACACGCTTTTCAGGGTCAATATCCCGCCAACTGGGCGGCTTGATCGCGCGTGACACCAGTACATCGCGCACCTCATCGATCATCGCCAGATCGGCGGTCGTTAACGGCTCGATGGCTGGCGGTTTTGGCCGGAGGCCTACGGCTTTGCCAGGGATGTCCACAATAACCCTCCTTGTTTTTTGGCAGTCGCCACTGCCATCAGAACCGTCTCCACCTGTTCAGGCGGCAGCGCCAGGGTCAGTATCTGAGTTTGTTCCACCGGCTGGCTGCTGGAGAATGTTGAGCTTTCCGAATTTTGCATCTCCAAGGAGTCGGCTTGCAGACCCTGGGAGGAACGAACATCCACGACCAGGATGGAAGAAGCAATCTGCTCGACCTGCGGTGTAGGTGGAGCGGTTAGGTCTCCACTCTGGCTCGTTGGGACAGAGTCAGTCATTGTGTAAAGGTTGACCCGTTGGCCAACATGGATCTGCCCGCCGACGGCCGATACCGGCTCGACCGGAATAGATAGAACCTCATAATCTGCGCCGGCCATACGGAAGGTCTCTGGAGGGGAAGCGTCACCCTGGGGAACGGGTAGTCCTGCCTGCAACTTAGATGTAGAAATCTTTCCATCCAGGTCACTCACCTGCTGATAGTAGGCCATGCTCTGCATCGCTCGCGGCACTTCTTTGAGTACGAACAAATCAGATTTCAGCAGTGTGTAAGCTGAGATTGGCTGTACGGGTACCGGGATTTGGATGGTGGACACGTCTTTGAGATAAGCATTGCGCCCGTAGATACCCGCAGCAACTGCCAGAGCAAGCGAAATCAGACCGATCAAGAACTGTGCCGTTTTGTTCATTTCGTCACCCTGCCCCAACCGGGATAAACCAATTCCAATAGAGGATCTGCCAGGCGGCTATCGAGCCCGAATGCCCAGTTTTCACGAAAAGGTAAAACCACATCCGCCTGTACACCGGTTCGATCCGCCAAAGTGCGGGACATATTCAAGATGAAGTGTTTATTCTCAGGTAGTTCAGTGTGTAAGCGCCTTCCCTGTAACAACGCGTCATCTCGCGGCGAAGAAACTACAAGATTGAACTGCCCGGGCTGCGAAGACGCGAGGCCGGCAAATACGGGATGCCCGGGAAAGGCATCTACCACCAATAATGTGTGCTGCTTACGGATTGCAGCCAGCATATTTAGCACGCGGTCTGGTTCCTCACTCCACATCACATCGGCCGTGCGGCCATCCATTGGGTAGAGGCTGACCCCTTGCCAGCGCGCTGGCAGTATGTTTTGAGTAGCAATCGCGAAGAATTCTGGAATGTCCTCTGAAACCCGCGCGTGGAGTGCGCAGCCACCCATACTCAACTCCAGCAAAGCTGCCGGCAGGCTGGTACGTTCAATAAAGCGTTTGCAAATGGACATCGCCAGGGTTGTTTTCCCAACGCCGCCAGACCAGTTCACCAGGTTGATCTGACGGGGAGGAAGGATCGTAACCTTCCGAGTACTGGATAATCGCGCCCGAGCCAGCCATTCTTCAGGTTGTTCTAGGAAAATCCCCGTTGAAACGACAGGGACTCCGCTGGTTTCCAGCGTTTGGTTCAGTACTTCTGGCGATAAATCCGGTGTAGGCAGGACATCACCGAGAATGACCAGATTGACCTGTTTCAAGTTTTGAAGAACGCCTGTTGTAGTAAAAGCTTCTTTGAGGTGAAAGCTTTCCTGATTGGGAAGCGCTTCTAACAGCGCGAGGGTGGGCTGAGCAGTGGCCAACAAAACAGTGAATGCCTCCTGCTTATTGCGAGATGCGAGAAAACCAGAAAAACTAAACTTCATGCAACTGTTTCTCCTTTGCAGTAGAAAGGTCGGCAGCGATGAGCAGGCCGGTTCCGGTGATCAACAGAATAGCGAGAAAGGTAAGCAGACCGGCCAAGGGTAAAGATGGTTCCGGCGCGCTGTAATAAACAAAGATCAGACCACCCACCCCGATCGCCATCCCAGTAGTGCGGATCAGCATCAGGCTTGCGAGGGTAGCCCCAGCGATGATGCAGGCGAATGAGAACCAGGTCAATGAATCTGGCAAGTGGGTCACTTTCAAAAGGAAGGCTGAACCAATGGCGAGAGAATAAAGCATGAAGGCGTATATTCGGAGCATATCGAACTGTAATAAGCCTCTCTTTTTCTTCAGATTCCCGGGATTTAACATGGATGTGCAATGAATCGAAAGCGACTGGCTTGAAAAAGGAAGCTTTCCCAGCCTGGCTGGTATCCTTTTTCAAAGACAGTCGCTCGGACGATGAATAGTAATTAGCTAACGATTAGGCGACGTGTAATCCCAAATAGTTAATTCTATTTTAGCACTAGAGTATCGTTTTCCTAGCAATAATATAAAAACATTGTAACTGCTCAGGCATTTGAGTCAAAAGTCCAGGAAAAACAGGAAATTTGATTCTAGACAAAGGCCTTTCATTTGGAGACAATCAGGGTCATGGAACCGATCCGGATTGTCAGCGATGAGGAAGCCCGCGCCATTTTTCGGCAAGGTGAAGAGGCGGTGGTGGAGCTGATCCATTCGATGAACCAAAATTTCCTCCTGCTGGCCGAGCGGATCCAGAACCTGGAAGACCGCTTGTCCAAAAACAGCCGCAACAGTGGCAAGCCACCTTCCAGCGATGACCCCTTTGACAAACCCGCGCCTAAAAGCCAACGCAAGCGTCACGGGCGGAAATCGGGGGGTCAACCCGGTCATGAAGGCCATACCTTGAAAGCGGTAGCCCATCCCGATCACGAAGTCCTCCACCGCGTGCAGGTCTGCCAGCACTGCCAGGCCTGGGTAGACGATGTGCCGGCGATCCACTCCGAGCGCCGGCAGGTTTTCGATCTGCCCCGGGTGCGTCTGGAAGTCACCGAACATTGCGCGGAAACGAAGGTTTGTCCGGTGTGCGGAGCCGAAACACAAGCGGAGTTTCCACCCGGGGTCACCCAGCCGGTCCAGTATGGCCCTGAAGTCAAAGCCCAAGCGGTGTACTTGAACCAGTACCAACTGCTGCCATTGGAGCGGGTCAGTGAGCTATTCGCGGACTGGTACGGACAGGCTCTGGCGGAAGGCACCATCGTCAGCGCCACGCAAGAAGTAGCCCACCAGGTGCAGCCGGTGCAAACCGCCATTCAGACCCATCTGACCGAGCAGGAAGCGGTGGTCCATTTCGATGAAACCGGGCTAGGGATCAATGGGGTCTTGCACTGGTTGCACGTTGCCAGTACGTAGCGCATCCCAAACGGGGTCAGACCGCCTTGGAGGCGATTGGCATCCTGTCCAAGCTACGCGGGTGCGCGATGCACGATGGCTGGGCAGCCTATTTCTACTACACTCAGCGACGGCATGCCCTCTGCAATAGCCATCACCTGCGCGAGCTGGAATTCCTGCACGAACGCTATCCCCAAGGCTGGGAAATCCAACTGACCACGCTGTTGCTGGAGATGAAAACACAAGTGGATCAGGCCCGACCGATCCAGGCCGCTCTCCCGCCCGAGCAGATCCGGGAGTTGGAACGCCGCTACGACGCACTAATCGAGGAGGGGCTACAAGAGAACCCACTTTCGGAAGTGGACCCCGCCCAGCCCAAGAAGCGGGGACGGGTCAAAAAGAGCAAGCCGCGCAACCTGCTGGAGAGGTTGCAAGCCCATAAAGCTGCCACGCTAGCCTTTCTGTACGATTTTAAGGTGCCATTTGACAACAATCAGGCAGAGCGCGATATTCGCATGATGAAAGTCAAGCAAAAGGTGTCTGGCTGTTTTCGCTCGACCACTGGAGCGGATGGGTTTTGTCTGGTCCGCGGGTACTTGTCCACGGCTCGCAAGAACGGACAAAGCGCCTTGAAGGTTTTACGTCGAGCCTTAGCCGGTCAACCGTACTTGCCTTCTTTTGTCTCCCTCCCTGCCTGAGTAGTTACCATTTTTTGGACATTGGGGGATAAGTAACTAGAATATTTGTGCGCTTTTGGAATTTTTCGTGTATCATACAGTTGTCAAAAATAATTCCGAATAACTGGGGAATTGAATAATAAGCGCTATGATTACAAGGAGGTCCGGTATGAACGTTTTGCTTCCTCCAGTGGTGGGAATTGAAGAACGCGCGAATGGGAATATTATTCAGCAGTATTTACAGTCCGGATTTCACCTGAATGCAAACATTCAAGACTTCAAAGCAGGAGATCTTGAAGGGTACCTTCTAATCCCATCTGATACGGCCCCTGATCCAATACTGGTAATCTCATCTGGAAATGGTATCCCTGAAGAATACACACATGTTCTCCGCATTGCTAAAAACAAACAAAGGGAAATAACGGGATATCCCCTGGATTTATCCCAAAGTAGGTGGATACGACATCCCTTTTTAAGTAAGGATTCCACGAAGACAATTAATTATTCAAGCCGAATAAAGAAGGTAATTACCTCGTGGCGTAATGCCTTTTCCTTCGTTGAAGAAGATCCAAGTATTAATGCTAAAGGGCTTCGCGCTCCTCAAATCGGTGCTGTCCATGCCGTTCATGCGCATTGGGTTGTTTCCCTTCAGGCTGCAACGGTTATCATGCCGACTGGGACGGGGAAAACTGAGACGATGTTATCCGTTCTCGTCTCAAATCGATGTTCAAGACTCCTAGTTGTAGTGCCCACCGATGCGCTTCGTGTTCAGATTGCCAATAAGTTTTTGTCTTTAGGTCTTTTAAAAGAGATTGGTGCAGTTGATAAGAAAGCTCTCTATCCAATTGTAGGAATTCTTAAACATAAACCTCGTAACATTGATGAGGTTGATTCATTTTTTGAGAAGTGCAATGTAGTTGTTACTACTATGCAAATTGCTGGTCAATGTACCGAAGAGGTCCAAGAGCGGTTTGCATATCATTGCCCGTTCCTGTTTATTGATGAAGCTCATCATATTGCCGCCAAAACTTGGAAAAACTTTAAACAAAAGTTCCGATCGGGTAAGATACTTCAGTTTACTGCTACACCATATCGTAATGATGGTCAGTTGGTTGATGGCAAGCCCATATTCAACTTTCCCCTAAAAAAGGCACAAGAGCAAGATTACTTTAAACGCATCAACTTCACGCCTGTTTTTGAGTACGATCCTAAGAATTACGACAAAGTGATTGCCACCAAGGCTGTTGAGCAACTTCGGGAAGATTGCCGAAAGGGTTACGATCACATTCTCATGGCTCGTGTAGACAGTTTAGAACGTGCTGAAGAGGTCTTCCGTATCTATGAGCAATATTCAGAGTTTAATCCAGTTCAGATTCATACTGGAATAAAATCGCAAGTTGTACGTGACGAGATCCGAAGAAAAATAAATAATAAAGAATCTAGAATAGTCATTTGTGTCGATATGTTAGGGGAAGGCTTCGATTTACCGGAACTAAAAATTGCAGCTCTCCATGATATCCGAAAAAGTTTGCCAGTAACGTTACAGCTGATTGGACGTTTCATTCGAGGTCGTACAGATTTGGGTGAGCCGACATTTATTGCAAATGCTGGGGACACCAAAAACGTAGATGGAGAACTGAATAGACTTTACGCCCAAGATGCTGATTGGAATGTTCTCTTACCACAAAGCAGTGAGAAAGCTACTCAAGAGCAGATAGATATTTTGGAATTCAATGACGGTTTTAGAGATTTTCCTGAAGAAATTCCTATCCAAAATATTCATCCTGCAATGAGTACGGTTGTTTACAAAACCAATTGTGATGAATGGACGCCCGAAAAGTGCATGAGTGGAATTGATGGGGCCGAAAGTCTGGACTTGAAACGGTTTAGTATCAATTATTATAAAAATACACTTATTATCATAACGGCCAAAAGGATAGCTATTGACTGGGTAAATCTCAAAGAAATGTACAATTGGAATTGGGAACTAAACATTGTCTATTGGGACCAAGAGCAACAATTGTTGTTCATAAATAGCTCTGGTAATAGTGGCTACTATCAAAAACTTGCGGAAGCAGTAGTCGGTAATGTCGAGCTTATCAAGGGTGGGGATGTCTTCAGGTGTCTTTCCGGTGTCAACAGACTTAAGCTTCAAAATGTCGGTCTGATAGAAGAATTTGGCCGGCTCATTCGATACATCATGAGTGCGGGATCCGATGTCGAAAGGGGTATGTCAGAAGCCCAAAAACGAAAGGCAAAAAAAGCAAATATCTTTGGCGTCGGCTTTGAAGATGGAGAAAAAACATCGATTGGATGTTCATACAAGGGAAGAATTTGGTCTCGAAAGATAACGCATATTCTCGGGTTGACTGAGTGGTGCAGTCAGGTTGGTAAAAAAGTTCTTGATAAAACAATCGATCCAGATGAAATTTTGCGAGGAACTCTTATATCAGAAGAGGTTTCCAACCGCCCGAACAAAATGCCAGTTTGTATTGAATGGCCAGAAATTATGTATCTAGATTCTGAAGCCGTCTACGAAGTATTTATAGACGGAAAATATTCATTTCCCTTGCACGAATTGGATATTCGCCTCAAGGATCCATCTGAAGATGGGCCTATACTTTTTGAAATTGGGTCAGATGAGGTCGGCGTTGAGATGGAGCTAACACTTTTTGAACGTAACGAAAGAAAGGACTATCAATATTCCCTAGTCGGGAAACATGATGTAACAATAAAAAGGAGAAATACTGAATTCAGAATCGAAGAATTCTTCTATAAAGAATCTCCGAAGGTCTGGTTTGCAGATGGGTCTTCTTTGGAAGGAAATAGTTTTACTCCATTACAACACCTTTATCCGCCTTATCCGCCTGAAAAAATTTATACCTTGGATTGGACTGGCATTGATCTCCGAAAAGAATCCCAAGGAATTATGCAAGAGGCTGATTCTATTCAATACCGGATGATTCAAGAACTGCAAAGTAGAAGTTATGACGTGATTTTCGATGATGATGGTTCGGGTGAAGCAGCCGATATTGTTACTGTTCAGGAAAATTCAAATTCAATAGTAGTAGAGTTCTACCACTGCAAGTTCTCAAAAGAAAAATTACCAGGTGGAAGAATTGACGATTTATATGCCGTATGTGGACAAGCACAAAAAAGTATTCATTGGCGGGAAAAACCTGAAGATTTATTTAATCATCTTCAGAGACGTGAACCAAAACGGAAGCTTGGAAATTCCGCCGGTCGTTTTATTAGAGGAAATCGAGAGATCCTCCAAAAACTCCAGATAAAGCTAAGATTGTTTCCGGTAGATTTTAAAATCTATATAGTTCAACCAGGTATATCAAAGGCCAAGGTTACTGAAGGCCAATTGGAGCTCTTAAGTGTGACTGAAAATTACTTGATGGAAACCTACAAATTACCGTTCGGAGTTATTGCAAGTGAGTAGTTACGAATTATCTATAGAAATCAATCATGGTAAATACCTATTTGTATTTACCAAATACCCGGCATTATTCTCCACTTTACTGATTCCGAATATTGGTGATATTCACCTATCCAATACTCTTCTCGAAAAATACGCCAAACTTGAACACTTACAAGAATGACAAATATGTATAAGTCTATTGCTAGGTTTTTTGAACCGAAAAGCAACGAAACTTGGAAGGCTAGCTCTCCTAAGTACATAGGATGCCGAATGTATTTGTATGGTCCATGACAAATTAGCCCTCTGTTTGCTGGTGCAATCCCAAACCGTCTGCCAAGAACAACAAGAGACCAAATGATCAAAAGATAACTTGCTAATCCGGGCACAAGCAAATACCAAGGCAACGGACCGCTGCGGACAGTTGTTGGTAGGAGCGCAGCAATCAAACCTAGCCATAAGCCAATTCTGTCATACTTCCTAGATGATTCTCGTCTCATATAAAGCCATGCTAACAGCAGGTTGTGAAACGCATAGAGCCAACCCAGGATCGAAGGATTTTGCCAGGCAGAAACGCCGGCGATCAGCGCGACAAAGACAAAAAAGGCGAATCCTAATCGGTCGCGAATCCCATCCTTCAGCATCACACGCTGCCTAACCCGGCCACAATCGGCCAGCCGATCACCACCAGCAATGTTGCCAGGAAGGGCAGGAAATAGAAAATCACCATTGGAATCACCAGTTCGGAGCCAACCTTCTCTGCCCGTTGTTCGGCCGCGCCAATGTAATCCGCGGCGATGCTGGTTGCTAGCTGCCCCATCAACTCTTGCTGGGCTGTTCCCCGCCGGATAAATTCCAACTGCACCGCCATGCCGATTAACTCTGCGAGTTGCGTCTCCTGGGCTTCGCGTTGCATTTGTTCAATCAGATTGCGTCCCTGCGCCATCTGCAGCACCCGCCGCATCCATTTGCCTACCATGCTTTGCGCCTGGGCTGTTCTTCGCAATGCCTCTTCCATCGAGACATTAGCCGACATTTGCGCTGAAACCAGTTGCACGTATTCTGGAAGTTGGGCGATAAACTGGCGGCGCATCTTGCGCGCCACGCCGCCCATGCGCATGGCAGGATACTGAAACCCCACCACTGCGCCAACCAGGGCAAAAACCGGCTCACCAATTACCACCAAACCTAATCCAAAACCGGCCACCGCCAGGGCAAAGCGTAATGAAGTGAACTGGATCTCATTCCAGTCGCTCCACTGCTCGCCCATCTGCGCCCAATAAAGATCAGCGCGAGTTTTACGCAGGAATCCCGCCGGGGTCCAGCGTGAAACGGATTTATCCAGGACCGAAAGAGATTTCCGCCAACCAGCCTGCGAAGCCGTTGCATCGGGCGTCAGGGTTTCCGCCAGGCGGCCGGTAGGGACACTGGGCGCCCATTCCAGGGTCAGGTAAATCACCAGCGCGAAGCTGGCGATCCCGGTGAGCAAAATCAAAGCCTGCATTTAGACCGCCTCCATAATCATCGAACGAATAATGAAATAGCCAGCTACCATGCTCCCAATAGCCAAACCGATCACGATTTGCACCGGGATTTGAGTGAGCGAGCTGCGCACCATGGGATCGGAACTGAGATAGGCCAGGATCAGCCCGAGCACCGCCGGCAGTACTTTCGCGGAAACCAGCGAGTCGCCCGCTTTGGCCTGCGCCCGGTTCCGCGCGATCAGGATTTGCTGGACGCGAGTCGAGATTTCCATCAATACCTGGGTGTAAGATCGTCCACCAGCCTCAGTAAAACCTTCCAGTAACTGCGCCAGGTTCGCCAGTGAGACGGACGGCGAGCGTGCGGCCAGGCTGCGCAATGCCTCCACGCGATCCTTCATGCGCATCTCGGTCGCGGTCAGTATCAGCTCGAGGGTCAAAGGATTTTCTTTTTCCAGGACCAGTGATTCACCCACCTGCTGCAGAACGTCCGGAACAGAACCGCCAGCGAGCAAACCTGCTGAAATGCGACCAATGGCGATTGGTAGGTGTTGGTCGATCAGCCGGCCCCGGCTTTTGACTTTATCCTCCAGCCAGGCGTTGGGGACATACAGCGCAATCCCGCCGACTACCAGGGCAGGCAGGCCAGGCAAGAAGATCCAGGTAACCCCTAGCCCCGCCAACCCTGCCGCTCCACAGAATAACCGGAAAGTGGCCGGCTGCAGATTCACTCCGGCCGCCAGCAGCTTGTAATCCAGCGACTTAGGGTTGAGGCTGGCCAGGGTGCGGACCGAATCAGCCGTGTAGAGATCAGCTAACTTACCGGTTTTGACCTGGCTGGGAAATAACCAGAACAGCACCAGAGTGGTGCATAACAGTCCAATTACGGGAATGATGAATATCATCAATGCTTCTCCTTAATCCTGGTCGCTGCACGTTATCAGTTCGCCTACTTTATCCCACTCGGGCCGGTCAACCGGCGACTGCTCGTTGTAACGATACACAGGGTCGAACCACACATCCCCGCCTTTGAGTTCCTTGGAGACATTGGCAATCTGCACCACCCGGCGGACTTCATGGCGGATACTAATTTGCACCAGCAAATCCACCGCGTCGGCGATCATTTGATTGGCCTCGTGGGTCCGCACGCCAGTATCCGCGCCCATTACCGTAGCCAGGCGGCGCGCCGCTTCACGCGGGGTGTCTGCATGAAAGGTGCAGGCCCCACTGTGACCGGTCATCAGCGCCCGAAACAGGCTCATGGCTGCTGCTCCATCCCGCACTTCACCGATGATCAGATAATCGGGAGACATGCGCATCGCATCATCGACGCCATCGGCCAGGGTATAGGGTCGCACTTCCGTTCCCACTGCCTGTGGGCGCGCTTCAACGGTTTGTACCGTTTGTCGGTCGATCCAAATCTCCTCCGGGTCCTCAATCTTGACAATCCGCCAGCCGCCTGGAAGAAAATTGCACAACGCGCTGAGCAATGTTGTTTTACCTGTGCGCGTGCCGCCGGCGATCAGGATGCGCCGGCCGTCTTCCATCGCTTGCCGTAGCAGGTCCATCATCTCTGCGCTCATCACCCCGCGTTCCAGCAGCCATTCCGGTTTGACCGGTTTTTGTTCATATAAGCGGATATTGACGCAGGGATTACGTCCCGGCGGAACGACCACCGGGTGCAGGGCTTTGATGCGTCCACCGCCTGGGTTATGCGGAGTGACCGGCAGCTTGGCGTTGATGGATGGGTTGGTTTCGTTGAGGGTTTTATTCTGCGGTCCCAACAACCGGTCCAGCACCCGCCAGATTTCGCCGGCGTCCGGGTGTAGATCGACAGTTTCCCAACGCACCGAGCCCTTCTTCATTACCTGGATCAGGCCCGAAGAATAGATACCGATTTCGGATAAGTCTGTCCGCGCTGGCGGTAGCAATAAATCAAGAAAACCCAGCCCGACAATTCGGCGGGTCAGATCTTCGGCAATCTGTGTTTCAACCTGAATGCCAGGTCGCAGGCTGCGCTTGCGGAATGCAGCCGAAACCAAGGCCTCTACTCGCTCGTGGATCTGTTTGCGCTCCGCTTCACCCGGGCTTTGCAGCACGGATGGGGCAAATTCCTGGTTGATCTGATCGATCACCTCGTTGACCAAACTGTTGCGGTCAGCCGGGGTAAGCTGGGATACACCAGAGGGAGTATCGTATAAATCAAAAATACCTGGCACAAAACCTCCTTATGTGAAACGGATCTTGGGCAGGCGCAGCACGCTGCGCGATCCCTGGTTGCTGTTTTCTAGCGTACCCACATTGGGGAAAAGCACCCCGACCAATGAGCGGATCCCGCGCGCAAAACTATCCACGCGAGTGACTGGTGGAATGCCCTGGTCCTGTGCCTGAGTAACTGCCAGGTCATTGGAAATCACCGCGGCAATTGGAGGAGCCCAACCTACGGTACCGGCCAGCTCATCCTGAAAGCTTCTGGCTGTAAAGCCGCTGTGGTCGGTGCACTGATTGAGCACCAGGTAGATCGATTCCCGCGCCAGGCGTTTCTCGCTTTTCAGTCCAGACAGCAGCAGGTTCAGCGTGTGGCGGGTAGCGGCCAGATCAGCCAGGGTTGGTCGAGCGACAATCAGCGCGTAATTGGCAAAGATGATCGAATGGGCCATCCACAAATCTTCGGCGGGAGGCACATCCATCACAATCGCCGCATATCGGCCATCTTCCGAATCGATCAGCATGCCATTGATGCTGCCTTCTCCGGTTCCGTGGCTGGAGCTTTCCAGGATTTTCATGTACTCTACGGACGATTCAGGCGCGACCAGCACTTCCAGGTTTTCCCGCCGCTGCAAAGCAGCCTGAAAAGAAGCCTTGCCAGGGCGGTCGAAATACTCGGTCAGGTTGGGCAGGTATCGCAGTCTCAGGTGCGGGGGAGCGCTGGGCGGCAAGCCCATCGATACCAGCAGCGTCTTGATGCTCAACCGTGCTGCCAGTTCGTAGGCCAGGTTCTCTGCCACCGTCGAGCATCCCGCTCCGGCAGCGTGCGACAGCACCGCGATGCGCTTGGTGCCGGTGATAAAAGCGGCCGATCCGCCCACCACCGGGCCAGCG
>ENA-UPTA01003851-UPTA01003851.1-activated-sludge-metagenome-genome-assembly--contig:-NODE-3851-length-14463-cov-10.240700_pt1 | contig 14463 bp, 11 predicted proteins | sample MGYA00238184_ERZ773361 | MGnify/ENA primary metagenome ERZ773361 (study PRJEB29100, sample SAMN05720205) | activated sludge metagenome | isolation source: anaerobic digester from wastewater...
GTCAGCAGTATTTTTTGATTTCATCTATCAGTAGAAGGCTGCCTGGTGTATGATTGTGTTTAAATCCAGAAATGGGAGGCTACTATGTTCAAAGAATTTAAAGAGTTCATCATGCGTGGAAGTGTGCTGGATCTGGCAATAGGTGTGATTATTGGCGGTGCATTTGGCAAAATCGTTTCATCACTGGTAAATGATGTAATCATGCCCCCTATCGGGCTGCTATTAGGGAAGGTCAACTTTACCGACCTGTACATCAACCTGTCTGGTACCGACTACCCTTCCCTGGCCGCTGCACAGGAAGCAGGAGCCCCAACATTAAATTATGGTATATTCCTGAATTCCATCCTGGAGTTCCTCATTATCGCCCTGGTCATCTTCTTGATGATTAAGCAGATCAACCGGCTCTTTAAAGCCAAAGAGGTTCCAGCTGAACCTGCTACCAAGACCTGCCCGTTCTGCCAGAGCGAGATTGCCATCAAGGCCACCCGCTGTCCGCATTGCACATCGGAGTTATAGGTATTCATTGGATTCGCAAACCATTGTTTTCGTTTTTCTCTTTCTGGCGGTAACTACAGGGTTTGTTCTGCTTCTGGCACTAAATTCCAGGGCAGACCGGGTAGAGAAGGAGATCCTCAACGCAGCCAGGCAATCCGGCTGGAAGGTTGGGAAACAGCAGTTCAGCGGAACAGGCAGCACTGGGGCCGAGTGGACGCTGGAAACAAACAACCCGGGCGCAACTAACAGCCTGTACTGGCACAGCGAGAATGTCCGCCTCAATGGCGGCGTCCTTGTTGTTGTTCCCAGGCTGATGTTGCAGGTTTTCAGCGGTAAAAGCAGTAAAATGGCATTCCGCCTGACCGGCAGCGGCAGGAGCTGGTTGAGACCAGGGTTAAAAACCCTGCAGCTGGCGATTGAAAAAAGCCAGGCAGTCGATGCCGTATCGGAGCGGTTTCAACAACGCTACTGTTGTTTTTCAAACCTACCTGAGGTGGTAAAGGGCATCCTGTCTCCAGAAGTAGAAGCATTGCTGATGGATTTTCCTGCCCAACCAGGACAACCCTTCACTCCAGTGTACATCGTCCTCAGTTCCAGCAGCCTGCGGGTTTTTGCTGAGACCTCACTTCAGACAATGAAAGCTTTCACTTGCCTGGTAGATCTTGGCATCACCTTGAGTGCCAAAGTGAATACCTTGCAAGATAAGGATTGATCCTGGCGAAAATAAAAAACATAAATGGCTGTAGATATATAGATTTTCTACAGCCATTTTTCTGTACAAAAATGTACAATTTCAAATAGGATTGACCATACCTGTTGATCATTTTGATGATTTTCAACACTGAAATTGGTTATCCCTTCAATTGACGGGATAGACAGGTTGTAATATGCTATAAGAAGTAATTTATCGGCGGCGGTTTGTCATTACTACTACTTCCTGGAGGGCGAGATGCCAAATAATAGTGAAGTGCTAGCGGTAATCTTAGGGGGCGGTCGCGGCGCGAGGTTATACCCGCTCACGCAGCAGCGCTCAAAACCTGCAGTGCCTATCGCAGGAAAATACCGGTTGATCGATATCCCCATCAGCAATTGCATCAACTCGAAGATCTATCACATAGCTGTGCTGACCCAGTTTAATTCTGTTTCGCTGCACCGGCATATCTCCCGGACCTACCAGTTTGATAATTTCCATACCGGATGGGTGCAGATTTGGGCTGCAGAGCAAACCACAGAAACCACCGACTGGTACCAGGGGACGGCAGATGCAGTTCGAAAACAATTCTTTGAAATCATCTCCACCCGGGCAAAATATGTGCTCATCCTGGCTGGCGACCATCTTTACCGCATGGATTATGATGCCATGACCCGGTTCCACTGGGACACAAAAGCCGACATTACCGTGGCAATTCAACCCGTGCGGGCAGATGAAGCAAACCGCTTTGGGATCCTCAAACGCGATAGCGATTTTAAGATCACCCAGTTTGCAGAGAAACCAACCGATCCCAAGCTGCTCAAGAAAATGGTCAGCCGTGATGAGTCTGAACGCCCATATCTTGGGTCTATGGGAATTTACCTGTTCAACATTGATGCCCTTGAAACCCTGCTCGCCCAAAAAGGGTTTGAAGACTTTGGCAGCCATGTCATTCCGCATGCCATCAATCACTACATTGTGAACGGGTTTGATTTTGACGGCTTCTGGGCAGATATTGGAACAATCCGCTCATTTTACGAGGCAAATCTTCTACTTACCATGCCGAACCCGCCTTTTAATATGTTCGACCCCGACCATCCCATATATACCCACCCCCGCTACCTGCCGGGCAGCGCTATCACGAACAGCCATCTCGAAAATGTGCTCATTGCTGAAGGCTGCTGCATCGAGAAGGCAGACATCCGCCATTCGATCATTGGCCTGCGCAGCCAGATCGGAAGCGGTTCAAGGATCGAGGACAGCATCATCATGGGGGCAGATTACCTGCAGCGGGAAAACAACCTTTCGAAAGAGGATTTTGTCGAAATTGGGATCGGTGAAGGCGCCCTGATAAAAGGGGCAATCGTGGACAAGAATGCCCGCATTGGACGCGGCGTAACTATCGTCCCCTTCCCGCGCGGTACAGATATTGATGGTGACAACTGGTACTCACGCGACGGGATCGTGGTTATCCCTAAGAATGCGGTTATTAAAAATGGAACCTATATTGGTCCGGAACGCAAACTTCCAGCAGCTTAACCCTGACTTGATTCAAAACCAGTATCGGAGGCAAAATTGACACTAAGCAAGCCTGCGGATATGTCCGAAGCAGAAGATATATCCATCACCTGGCACAGCCTGAGCTCTGATGAAGTTCTGCAGCGCCTTGAAACCACATTACAGGACGGTCTGAGCAGTGAAACAGCGGCAAAGCGGTTGGAGGAATACGGCTCCAACCAGCTGGTGGAGAAACCCCGCCCAACATTTTTGCAGCTGGTCATTAGCCAGCTGAACAACTTTATCGTGATTCTGCTGATCGTCGCTGCGGTTATTTCTGCCGTCATGGGAGAATGGGTCGAATCCGGTGCTATTTTGGCGATCGTGGTATTGAATGCCATCCTGGGGGTAGTGCAGGAAAACAGGGCTGAACAAGCCCTGGCAGCACTCAAAAAGCTATCTGCACCTGACGCGCAGGTTCTGCGGGATGGCCGCCGCACCTCGGTGCCAGCCAGCCAGCTGGTACCAGGTGATGTTGTTTTCCTGGAAGCCGGCAACTTTATTCCAGCTGACCTGCGGCTCCTGGAAGCCGTAAACCTGCGGATTGAAGAGGCCGCCCTAACAGGCGAATCTGTACCCGTGCAGAAAAATGCAACACTTCAGCTGGATAAGGATATCCCGCTTGGCGACCGTAAGAATACCGCCTTTATGGGCACTGTGGTCAATTACGGTCGCGGCAAGGGTGTGGTTGTTTCCACCGGCATGCACACTCAGCTTGGGTTGATCGCAGGCATGCTGCAAATGGTGGAAGAAGAGGAGACTCCCCTTCAAAAGCGGCTGGACAGCCTTGGCAAAGTGTTAGGCTGGGCAGCCCTGGCTATCTGCGGACTGGTATTCCTGGTTGGGCTTTTGCGTTCCAATTTCGGGCTGGAAGCCATCGTTGAGATGTTCATGATCGCCGTCAGCCTGGCCATCGCAGCTGTACCCGAAGGTCTTCCCGCGGTGGTAACCATCAGCCTGGCGCTGGGCATGCGTGAAATGGTTCGCAGGCATGCCCTCATCCGCCGCCTTTCCTCGGTTGAAACTCTCGGTTCTGCAACGGTCATCTGTTCCGATAAAACCGGAACCCTGACCCAAAATGAGATGACTGTCACCCGCATATGGGTGGATAAGCATTTCTTCAATATTACCGGCACAGGCTACAGTACAAAAGGCGACTTTTTACTTAACGACCAGGAAATTCAACTGAAAGATTATCCCGGTCTGGCCACTGCTTTATGGGTTGGTGTGCTGAACAATGATGCTGAACTGGAAAAGGTTGAAGATAATGGTACATCAACCCGTATCGTCGGCGACCCAACCGAAGGATCCATCCTGGTTGCCGCCGCAAAAGCCGGGGTTTATGCCCCACAGGTAAACCAGGCATACCCGCGTGTGGATGAAGTTCCGTTCGATTCCACCCGCAAACGCATGCTGACCATGCATGCCATTCAGGCGCCGCGAGTAGAAGATATCTCCCCAATTCACGATAACGGCATGAAAGAGTGGAGCGCTATCGTGGTAAAAGGTGCTCCGGATGTGGTCCTCAACCTGTGCACCAGCTATCAGGGTGTGGATGACCAGCCCCAACCACTGGATAATGCCATGCGCCTGGCGATCCTGGATGCCAATGACAGTCTGACAAGGGATGCCCTGCGGGTGCTTGGACTGGCATACAGGCTGGTGCCCGGTCTGCCGCAAGAAAAGAATGACGAGACCCTCGAAAAGGACCTGGTCTTTGTGGGTATGGTAGGCATGATTGACCCAGCCCGCCCTGAAGTTAAGCCTGCCCTGTTGACCGCCCGCCATGCAGGCGTGCGCACCATCATGATCACCGGCGACTATCCCAACACTGCCCGGGCGATCGCTGAAAGCATCGGTTTGCTGCGGCCAGGACGAAAGGTATTGACAGGTAATGCGATCGCAAACTTAGATGATGCTGCCCTGGAAAAAGAAGTGATGCAGGCAGATGTATTTGCCCGGGTATCCCCTGAGCACAAGATGCGCATCGTGGATGCCCTGCGTGCCAATGACCAGGTGGTTGCTATGACTGGTGACGGGGTGAACGATGCTCCGGCCATCAAGCGGGCTGACATCGGTGTGGCAATGGGTATCACTGGAACAGATGTGGCTAAAGAAACCGCTGATATGGTGCTTACCGATGACAATTACGCCAGTATCGTATCAGCGATCGAGCAAGGGCGCGTCATTTACAATAACATCCGCAAGTTTGTGTTCTTCCTGCTCTCATCAAATGTAGCAGAGATCATGATCATCTTCCTGGCCACCCTGGCGGGGTTGCCCACCCCACTTACTGCCATCCAGCTCTTGTGGCTGAACCTGTTGACCGACGGCGCCCCCGCCCTGGCGCTGGCCATGGAAAAGGGAGACCCGGATGTCATGCAGCGTCCACCCAGGCCAAAGCGCGAACCGGTTATCAACAGTTCGATGCAAGTAGGCATTATCGTACAAACCATCGCCCAGACCAGCTGTGTGCTGCTGGCATTTGCCCTCGGGTTGATCTGGCACCTGGAAGGTCAGGGCATCCCGGCTGGGACCAACCCGCTGGCATACCTGATCCAGCATGATTGGCGCGGCGTAGATGTGCAGACAGCAGAGACCATGGCATTTGTCACCCTTTCCTTGTGCGAGCTTTTTCGCGCTTATACCGTCCGCTCAGAGCGTGTTTCCTTATTCAAACTGGGTGTATTTTCAAACAAGTACATGCAATATGCGGTCGGGCTTTCCATCCTCTTGTTGATCCTGGTGGTCAGCGTACCCTTCCTGCAGCCGATCTTCAATACCCACTTCATGGCGCCAATCGAATGGCTAATCGTGCTGGGGCTGTCGCTCATCCCAGCTGTGGCAGAGGAGATTACCAAATTCTTCCTGCGCCGGCATGACCGCAAAACCATAAATGCTCTGGCAGACTAACACCAGAGTAATCAGTAAATAAAAATCGCCGGAAAACCGGCGATTTTTATTTTTCGCAACTAATCTTTCAGGTTACTTTAAGTGTAATTATCTTATGGGCGGGTGCCGTAAAACTGACTTTGCCTTCGGTATCCAGGTCAACCGGCTTCAGGATATCTTCTGCCAGGCTGGCAAGAAAGACTTTGTTGACAGGAACATGGAATTGCAGGGTACATTGCAGCGGCTTATCAAGCGTATTGAATCCGCGCACAATCCAACCAGTCCTGTTTTCAGCTGGCTTTATTGCGGTTACCTGGAACGAATCGGGATGGATATCCAGGAAGCTTCCACTTGAGGGCAGCCTACCTTCATGCAGGCTGGTAACCTGGCCGGTTAGAGGGGTGGAGAAACCGTAACCAGCAGCCATTGCCTGTTCAGGCGAGCTGCCATGCGGGATGAGCGCATAGCTGAAGGTATATGTCCCATGCATCTGGGCGCCGGGTGTTGCCAGCATCGGCCCGGCATGTCCTTTGCGGGTGGAGAAATCAGCGCGCGAAAGCCAGCCAACACAGCGCAGCAAGGTCAGGGCGGCTTCCAGGTTCCCATTTTCCCGGTGTTGAATTCCGATCTCCGGTAAACCACAGGCAGCCAGGAGTAAGCCCTTTTCCCCGTCCGAAAGATCGCTGAATGCGCGCTGGGGTACTTCGGGGCGGCGCTGTTCGATCCAGTCCACCTGCATCAAAGGCGGCAAGACCGGCCTCTTTACCAGCTCGAAATGGCCATCATGGAAGGCGCAATCGGCAGTAAACGGAACCGGGAAATGCACCCTGACACGGTGATCATCGCTTGTCTGGGTGATGCACGTCTCGAAATCGACCCGTTTGATGCCAGGGTAAACTGATACCCGGCTGGTGATCTCCATCGGCAGGGTTACAGGACTGCGCGCCTGCCGGTCGGGGGAGGTGCGGACTGGAATTTCCATCAGCCATTGCAGCCGCAATTCTTCATGGTCCGGGTAACCTACCTTTTCAGCACCCTGGAAACTGGCATGGCTGGTCAGAAGGGAATCGTTTTGCGGCGGGGAGAAGTTGTACTCATCGCCCACATCGCCGCCGTCGCTGAAGAAGTGCAAACCTGGGTAGGTACAGCCATTTTCATGGTCGACCAGGGTCAGGCAGCCATCACCAGTGTCCATCCCCAGAGTAAGCCAGTCGTTCCCAATGGAGAGGGTTTGTTCCTTATCCGCGGGTACTTCGGATGCAGGCCGCAGCCCGGCTGCAACATACCCAAAACCCGGGATGTTTTTCACCACAAACTGGATCTGGGCTTGAACTGGTGTGTGCGCATGGACTGAAAAATGAGTGACCGTTTCATCCTCAAACAGTTCTTGCAGCAAGCCCAACCCCCGTTCAACTGCCTGCGGATCAGAAGGCTTTTCCTGCTCCATGATCACATCGATAAAGCCTGTAATTCCTTCTTTATAGGTGCCGATGGCTTTAATGCCATACCCGCCATTGCCGCCTTGCAGTAAAGGAACCAGCTTAAACAGCCCATCCCGGTCAACCTCGTAACGGGCTACTATATGGCTCTCACTGGTCAGCACTGTGCAGGGTGATGTGTTTCCATCCGCAAAAACCACCTCAAGCCCCCGCACCGCCGCCGGGAAACTGACACCTGCCCGAACAACATCGGTCCTGGTATATTGCAGCGGGTTAAAGATTAACAGGCTGGCAAAACAATCCCTTTGATCCTGGCGGGTATCCACCTGGCGGGCGATTAAATCCAGCGAATACCCGGTCACAAGCCTGCCCACCTGGTCGACTTTATCAAAGCGGGTACGCATTTCTTCATGCACCGGATCGATGGAACATCCGCAGATAGAATCATGCGGGTGGTTCTGAATAAGCAGCCTCCAGGCATAATCCAGGAATCCGCAAGACTCCGGGGAACCCGGTTTACTGCCAGGGCTGGCAAGCCAGGCCCAGACACTCAACGGCTCTGCATACCTTTCCAGCAGGGTTTCGCTGAGATGGTTGCGCTGCTTGATCCACATGCGCGCGCTCAGCACCCCCGGCAGCAGGTTAATGGTTGGTGAAGTCCGCAATTCTCCCTGCACAACCGGGATTTCCACTTTGTTTTCCTGCAGCCATTTCAGGGCTGCCTCGGCGTAGGCAGGCAGGGTGGAATGGACCAGGTCAATCTGCCGTTCCGGCTGTGCCATGAACCGGCGTACTGCCTGCGGGGTGCGGGCGTCCGGCATCTGATGGTCTGTGCCAAACAGCAGCAACCGGTGGGGAGCTTTGGTATGGGGAGCCAGAGCAGCTTCCTTTTCCTCAATCTTGCCAATGAATCCTTCCAGCCCGCCGGCCAGCACATCCCAGGCGTTTGAATAGCTCTCACGCAGGTTGCACAGGAAAACCCGTGTTCCATCTGGAGCCTGCCACCACATTTCGCTGGGGGCGGGCTCCATGCCGCGCCACAAGCAGGCGCTTTCGATGCCAAAACCCTGTAGTATTTGCGGCATTTGCCCAATATGCCCAAACGGGTCGGGGATGTAGCCGACCGGCATGATGCTGCCATAGTTATGGCAGATCTCCCGGCCGATGAGCAGGTTGCGGATGGTAGCTTCCGGGCTGACCAGGAATTCGTCCGGCAGAATGTACCAGGGTCCGATCTGGATGCGGCCTTCATGGATGCGGCGGGTTAATTCTTCAGCTTTCTCCGGGCGGATTTGCAGGTAATCCTCCAGCACAATGGTTTGCCCGTCCAGCATGAAATTGCGGTAGTCTGGGTCGTTGGCGAGGATATCCAGCAGGCTGTCAACCAGCTGTACCAGTTTGAAGCGGAAAGCCTCAAAGGTACGGTACCATTCACGGTCCCAGTGGGTATGCGGAACAAGGTGCAATTTGGGCATAAGTCGCTCCAGGTTAAGAATGTTACAGGCAAGCTACCCCTATTGTATGCTATTTACAGCCGTGATGACCGGAACACTGCTCTTCATTGCTCCCCTGTCTTTGATGTTATAATTTTGCGCAGATGAGAACCCGTTTACGTTTTATGATTGTAATATTCCCTGTACTGTTTATCGGGCTGATGCTTGCATTCAGCATTCCTGCCCAGGCAGATTCACAGCAGCAGGTATTCTATACTACCAACACCCCCGATGAAACCGGACGAATCATCTATGTAGTGCAGGCCAATGACACTTGCCTGCTGATCGAGCTATTGACCGGGGTCAAAGTCAACCAGATCATCCAGATAAACAACCTGGATGACGCTTGCACGCTGCAGGAAGGACAGCAACTGGTCCTGGTATATTATGAAACCCCCACGCCTACCATCGGGCCTTCGCCTACCTTGACGCCGATCCTGCCGACCGCCACGCCGTTTAATGGCAATGGCGAGGTATGTGTTTACCTGTATGAAGATGTGAATGGGAATGCCAACCCCGAAGAAACTGAAATGCAAATCCCCGGTGGCGCTGTCAGCTTGACCAACCGGACTGGTACGGTCAACCTGACTGGCACCACCCAGACCGATGAACAGCCTGGCACCACCAATCCGATATGCTTCGAAGAGGTGCCCGAGGGCGACTACAACGTTTCGGTCGCCCCTCCAGAAGGGTACAATCCAACCACCGCAATGAACTATCCGCTGGTGGTTAAAGCCGGCGATCTTTCAATTTTGAATTTTGGAGCCCAGCTGAGTTCCGCAGCAGAGCCGCACACCATAGAAGAAGGCGGCCGGTCGCCGCTCATGCTGATCATCGGTGCGGTATTGATCCTGGTTGGTGCAGGCATGGCGTTTTATTTCTTCCGGATGAAGCGCTAAGTTCACAATAACCCCAGATTAGAATAAGCAATCAACAAGTCCCTGAATTCATGGACTTGTTGATTTTTAAAGGCTAATAGTTTCATTGATAAATTTGAATTACAAGACCGCATCGTCATTAACTTGTACAGCGTGGTAGAATAAAAATGTAGAATAATCTAACAGGAGGTTGTATGGAAAAGGAAGTGGCAACCTTTGCCGTTAAAAAAGGTTTAGCCCAAATGTTGAAAGGCGGCGTGATCATGGATGTGGTAACCCCTGATCAGGCCAAAATCGCTGAAGATGCCGGCGCTGTAGCCGTAATGGCGCTCGAGCGCGTACCGGCAGATATCCGTGCCACCGGGGGCGTAGCTCGTATGACTGATCCCGAGATCATCCTCAAGATCATGGATGCCGTATCCATCCCGGTTATGGCAAAAGCCCGCATCGGTCACTTCGTGGAAGCCCAGATACTGGAAGCGATCGGGGTAGACTACATTGATGAATCAGAAGTTTTAACCCCAGCAGATGAAGCTCATCATATCTATAAGCACGCGTTCAAAGTACCCTTTGTGTGCGGATGCCGCAACCTCGGGGAAGCCCTCCGCCGCATCGGAGAAGGCGCTGCTATGATCCGCACCAAGGGTGAAGCGGGGACCGGGGATGTTGTCGAAGCCGTGCGCCACGCCCGGACCGTTCTGGGTGAAATCCGTACCCTGCAAAACTTGCCCGAAGAAGAGGTGATGGCATTTTCCAAAGAGATCGGCGCGCCCTATGAACTGGTACTTGAAACCCGAACCCTGGGGCGGATGCCGGTGGTCAATTTTGCTGCTGGCGGAATAGCCACCCCGGCAGACGCAGCCCTGATGATGCAAATTGGTGTTGATGGTGTTTTCGTCGGCTCCGGCATTTTCAAATCCGGCGATCCTGCCAGAAGAGCCGCTGCCATTGTAAAAGCCACCACCCACTACAATGATCCGCAGGTTCTGGCTGAAGTCAGCCGCAACCTGGGTGAGCCCATGGTCGGGCGGTCAGTCGCGGTAATGCCAGAAACAGAAAAAATTGCCGGAAGGGGCTGGTAGCATCACAATATGGAAATAGGTGTTCTTGCGCTTCAAGGCGACTTTATTGAACACCAGGCAATGCTTGAAAAGCTTGGCGCAGAAGTCAGGCAAGTCAGGATGCCAGATCAGCTTGCCGGACTGGCGGGGCTGGTCATCCCGGGAGGTGAATCAACCACCATGGGAAAACTGTCTGCCGCGTATGATCTGATCGAACCTCTACGGGAGTTCGGCAGAATGCATGCCGTCTGGGGCACCTGTGCCGGGGCGATATTCCTGTCCAGGGATGCCGGAAATAAGCAGCCCCTGCTGGACCTGATGGATATTTCAGTGATCCGGAATGCATTTGGCAGGCAGGTCGACAGCTTTGAAATTGACCTGGATGTGCCGGAACTAAGGTCAGTTGACCCTTCCGGGAAACCATATCATGCGGTTTTCATCCGCGCCCCACTGATCGATTCGGTCAACGGTTCAGCTAAGGTGATGGCAGCCCTGCCTGATGGCAGGATTGTGGCAGCCCGGCAGGGACATTTGCTGGCAACGGTATTTCACCCTGAACTGACACCGGATGACCGCTTCCACCGCTACTTTTTGGAGCTGGTAAAATCGAAATCCGACCACTAAGCTGGTATGACCTGCTGGTGATTATGCGCCACCGCAATGCAGTTGTTCCATTGGACAGTGCACTGGTATTGACGCATGGCAACCCGCTGGGTCCAGCTGGAATGCTCGGGCAGTTGCACCCCAGCCGGGGAAGCTTCACAGGGGTGGTGGACAGGGATGAGGGGCCGAAACTGATCGGCCAGTTCAGCATCAACCAGGGCGAAGAGTTTGCCCGCATGGCATTCTTCCTGCCGGAATCATCTAGTGAAAGTAAAGGGCTGTTGTTGCTCTTGCAGGGTATGGCATCCATGGCTGGTGAATGGGATGCCCACAACCTGGTAGCTGAAGTTCCTGAAAGCAGCAGCCTCTTTGAACAATTTCGCCACGCCGGTTTCACCGTGTACGGCTGGCAGCATGTCTGGAAAGCTCCAGCAGGCGGCCGGCAGGAGACAGGCAAATCCAGCTGGTACCAGCCTTCTTCCAGCGATTACCTGACAGTAAAGAACCTTTACCAGTACTTGCTTCCCCCCATTGTCCAATCTGCTGAGCCCTTCCCTGCCAGCCTGCCTGGAGGAAGGATTCTGCGTTTCTCAGGAGAAACGGTTGGCTGGGCGGCAGTTAAAACCGGCCTGCACGGGGTGTATGTTTTGCCTTTGCTGCACCCGGAAGTTAAGAATGCCCCGCAAGTGCTTGCATGCCTGGAAGCCCAGCTGCACCGTGAATCCCATCTTCCGGTATTTTTCGCGGTGCGTTCATACCAGGCCTGGCTGGAGCCTGCGCTTGAATCGATGGATTGGCAGGTACTACCGCGCCAGGCCCTCATGGTCAAACGGCTGGCAATCCTCCAGAAAGCAGCACTGCCTGCTGTCCATGCCGTCCGGAATGAACAAAGGGCTGAGCCTACCACACCCATCTTGGGATTCGACCAGCAGGGGAACGAATCTGGCGCTAAAGGATGATGAATTTATTAATTACAGGTAGAATCAATACAAACGGGATATTGGTTTAAATGACACAACGCAGAATAACCGACGACCTTCAAGCTTTGCTGGATGTCCTGCCTGCCCACATTTCACAGGCGGTACAGGCAGCCAATAACTCCGATAACCTGATCGAAATAGTGCTGGACCTGGGGCGCCCCCCGCTGGCGCGCTTTGTGGATCGCGAAATCCAGCTGGTCAATCAAGAAACCACCCATGATGATATCAATAATGTTGTGGACAAGATCGGTGATTTCGATGCAGACAACCGCGCCGGGCTGGAGCGCACCCTGCATCGCATTTCAGCTATCCGCAACCGCCATGCCGCTATTGTCGGGCTGACTTGCCGTGTCGGCCGGGCAGTGTACGGTACCCTCGATATCATCCAGGACCTGGTCGAATCGGGCAAGAGCCTGCTGCTGCTGGGTAAACCCGGTATCGGAAAGACTACCATGCTGCGAGAAGCCGCGCGCATTCTGGCGGAAAACAAGCGTGTTATCATCGTCGACACCTCCAACGAGATCGGCGGCGACGGCGATGTTCCCCATCCAGCCATCGGGAAAGCCCGCCGCATGCAGGTGGCAACCCCCTCCCTGCAGCATGAGGTCATGATTGAAGCGGTGGAGAACCACAACCCCGAAGTGATTGTCATTGACGAGATCGGGCGTGAGCTGGAAGCGGTGGCTGCCCGCACAATTGCCGAGCGCGGGGTGCAGCTTATCGGCACCGCCCACGGGCGTACCCTTGAAAACCTGCTCCTGAACCCCACCCTGTCTGACCTGGTGGGCGGGATTGAATCGGTTACCCTGTCGGATGAAGAAGCCCGCCGGCGCGGCACCCAGAAAACCGTCCTCGAAAGACGTTCAGCGCCAACCTTTGACATGCTGGTCGAAATCATCGAACGCGACCGCCTGGCTGTCCACCCCGATGTGGCAGCCTCGGTTGATTCAATGGTGCGCGGTGTTGCGCTTCAGCCTGAGGTCCGCTACCGCGATGACCAGGATGAAATCCATATCGAGAAAGCGCCGCCGCCCCCTGCCTTTCCATCCCGCCAGAGCGCCAACCAGGGGCAGCGCAGGCTGACCGTATCCGGTCTAGAACCTTACCAGCCATCCGGAACAACCAGCGCTCCGCGCTATTCCCGCAGTATGAATGGTACACAGGGTGAGCCGGCTGCAGAAAACATTACCCCCAACACACAAAGAACCCAGGTGCACATCTATCCATACGGGGTAGCCCGCAACCGGCTGCTCCAGGCAGCCAAGCGGCTGGGTGTATCCCTGGTCCTGGTGAAAGACCTTGAATCAGCTGATGTGATCATCACCCTGCGCACCTATTACCGCAGCCGCCAGCAGACCATCCTGGATGCTGAAGGGCGCGGCATGCCCATTTATGTCCTGCGTGCCAACACCGTCAGCCAGATTGAACAGTCACTGGCAGACCTGTTCAATATTGCCTTCCAGCCGGACATGCCGGCTGTGGAAGAGGTTACTGACAAGACCCAGGTTGCCATCCAATCAGTCCTGAACGGGCAGAACTGGGTGGACCTGCCCCCGGCCAATGCCCAGGTGCGCCGTATGCAGCACGAGCTGGCGCGCCAGGCACAGCTGGTTTCGCATTCGTACGGCAAAGAGCCGCACCGCAGGGTCAGGATCTTCAAGGAGTAAAGTGTTTATCACCCTCGAAGGTCCGGACGGAAGCGGCAAATCCACCCAGGTTCAACCCCTGGCGGAGTATTTGCGCCAGGAGGGGTACACTGTTTTCACAACCCGTGAACCGGGCGGCACAACCATCAGCGACCAGGTGCGTGAGGTTTTGATGCGCCTGGATAACCGTTCCATGTACCCGCGTACCGAGACTCTGCTCTTCTGCGCGGCCCGCGCCCAGCTGGTGGAAGAAGTCATCCGCCCACGATTGCAACGGGGAGAGATCATCCTGTGCGACCGCTATGCCGATTCCACCCTGGCATACCAGGGTTACGGGCACGGCAATGACCTTCTGGCTTTGCAGCAGCTGCTCGATTTTGCCACCGGTGGGCTGTGGCCGGACCTGACCATCCTGTTCGATATCGATGCTATCGCCGGGTTAAACCGCCGCAAAATTGGCGGCGGTGAGTGGAACCGGTTGGATGATTACCAAATTGCCTTTCACCAGAGGGTGCGGGATGGTTACCTCGCCATGGCGCACAAGGATCCAAAGCGCTGGGCGATTGTGAATGCAGACCAGGAAATCGAAATGGTCCAGACAGACCTGCGCAGACTGGTGTTGGAGCGGATCAAAACAGCCAGAAGTTGAAGTACAGCGAAAAACACATCTCAGTTTATTAAAGAGCATATATGGAAGAAAACCTCCCTCCCGAATTACCGCAGGAACA
>ENA-UPTA01003855-UPTA01003855.1-activated-sludge-metagenome-genome-assembly--contig:-NODE-3855-length-14456-cov-6.334421_pt1 | contig 14456 bp, 17 predicted proteins | sample MGYA00238184_ERZ773361 | MGnify/ENA primary metagenome ERZ773361 (study PRJEB29100, sample SAMN05720205) | activated sludge metagenome | isolation source: anaerobic digester from wastewater...
ATAGATGCTTTCTATAAGGGGATCAGGAAAGATGTAAAAAATATCTGTATGTGCTTTCATTGGGCGCCTCTCATCATGAAGCCGTGCGGCCTTACATGAAAGAAAGTATTCGCCTCGCGCTTAAACCGACGGTCGCTTCGATGGCGACCATAGGGATCGTGGCGCTTCCCGGCATGATGACGGGTGTCATTTTGGGCGGGGCCAGCCCGGAGGTCGCTATTAAATATCAGATTATGATTATGATCAGCATTGTCGTGAGTACCATCATAAGCGTTTTGCTCACGATTTTAATGACCGCACGGGTGTGCTTCACGAAATATGGAACACTGCGGGGTGATATTTTCATTTAATCGTACCGCAGAAACGCGCGGGGGCAAAATCTGACATCGAGAAATAATCACGTACGGTGCTTTTGGGGAGGAGGCTGTCATGCCGTTCATTAAATCAGTGGTTAACCCGCATAGGGACGCGGCCCAGGCCTATTATTTTTGTTTTTTCAATGACGATATCCTTGTCAATAAAAGCCGCGAGAGGGAGATGTTCCCTCTTTTAACGGCCGAAAAGGCAAAAGAGCTCGGGCTGCAGGATGAGCGTTTTATCGGTTTATTCAATAACAGGCCATGTTACGCTGCGGCCGCGTCGGATAAGGATGCTTCTGATAAATATCAGTGGATCAGTTTAAGGGGCTTATATTTGGAATATGAAAAAGAACTTGCTGATATCGCCGGGTATGCGAAGCAGATTGTCAACTGGAACAGAAATTTTCGTTTTTGCGGACGCTGTGCTTCAGAAACGGTTGTGCTTGAAAATGAACACGCCAGGGTCTGCGAACAGTGCAAGCTGATCCATTATCCGCGAATTTCGCCCGCGGTTATTGTCGCCGTTATAAAAGATAAACAGATTTTGTTGGCCCGGAGCGTTGATTTTCCAGATAAGCAGATGTTCAGTGTCCTGGCAGGTTTTGTAGAGCCGGGAGAGTCTTTGGAATCCTGCCTGAACCGGGAGGTTTTTGAAGAGGTGGGTATTGAGGTGACAAATGTGCGGTATTTTAAAAGTCAGTTTTGGCCTTTCCCGGACAGTCTAATGATCGGCTTTACCGCGGATTATCAAAGCGGAGATATTAAGATTGATGGACGCGAGATTGCCGAAGCCGGATGGTTCAAGGCCGGCGCGCTTCCCAAGGTCCCGCACAGCCGCTCTCTTTCCAGTGAATTAATTCAGTGGTTTGTTGATAGATCCTGATCCCTGAACTGTTTTTATTTTTTTCGTTGACTCGTCTACAACTTCATGGTTTATAGTATTTTTACATGGCCATAAAATTGTCAGCAGGTTACGAAAGGAGACGTGATGGGGAAAGTGACTGTGGAAGAGTGGATCGATCTTTTTCGGGAGGTCGGCTTGACCGATGAAGATATGAAGAAATGGCATCAGGTGTTTGAAGCGCGCTATCCAGAGGGGCATTTAAGTTTTCTGAAATGGCTGGGGTTGTCCGATGAAAAAATTAAAAAGGTCCGTAATTTATAGGCCTAGGGGCGGGAAAGGGGAGAGCGGCTCGCCCTTCCCCGCTGATTTATTATCGCGAAAAAACCACGTCTCGTGAGGGCGTGGTTTTTCATGGAAAGACGGCCATGTATAAAATCACTCAATTAGCCCACAAGTTCCGACTGTCCCGCACCGCCATCCTTTATTACGATGCCATCGGGTTATTGCGCCCGGATAAGCGCACGGCATCCGGCTATCGTTTATATTCGGACCCAAGCGTTCGGAAATTAGAACGTATTTGCGAATTGCGTGAGGCCGGGCTCGACCTGAAAAAGATTAAAGCCGTTATGGCTGCCGGAACTTCTAAAAAAATCGTGGCCTTACAGGAACGCCTTCACGCGATCAATCAGGAAATAGCCGCCTTGCGCCAGCAACAGCAGATTATTGTGGATATGCTGCAGGAGGATGGGGTTGCCCGGGGCAGGACACGCATAATGACAAAAGAGCGATGGGTTGATTTGTTGCGCAAAGCCGGGCTTGATGACGATGGCCTGCATAAGTGGCATAAAGCCTTTGAAGCATCTTCTCCCGAGGCGCACCAGGATTTTCTGGAATCCATCGGCTTGCCGGAAAAAGAAATCCGGCAAATCAGGGCTTTTTCCCGTATGTAAACTGCGTTATAACAAAAAAAGTTGCGCGGTGAGGGTAACAATGTATCCATTCTCATCTTCTCAAATAGCCGAGATGGCCATTCGGTCGGTTTTGAGCGCCATCAACCGTATATAGTCCGCGCGGGCGACCCTGGGCCGGGTTATCCCCAGGGTCTCACCGCTGCCGCGGGCTTGGTCCCGGTCCCGGTTTTTAACCTTTTTATTTTTGATGGTTTTTTGGTATGATGAAACGTTTAGAAGAAATGTAGCCACTTCAGGGGAAGGCTCAATTTATGGAAGGAGGGGGGATCATGACAGCGTTTAATTCCACTCCGCAGAAATTCCAGGCCTTTAGGCCAGGGATGAATGCGAAGGAACTCCGGGGAGGGCTCAGGGAGCCCCGGCCTTTAGCCCGGGGGGGAGCCGCCGCATATTTAATCATTGTGTTCGCGGCCGTTTTAATGACGAGCGGCCGGTGTGCTTCCGCCGCAGACAAACCGTATGCGGACGGCGTGTTCGAAGGGGAACACTCGTTTGTCCGGGTGCGCGTTCGTGTCAAGGACGGGAAGATTGAAGATATTAAAATATTAGAGCATGGGGGCGGCGGCGAAGAGTATGAAAAAATGATAGAGACTTTAAAAGTGAAGATCATCGAGAAGCAGTCCACAGACGTTGACGGGGTGACCGGGGCAACGGTCAGCAGCGATAATTTAAAGAAGGCGGTGGAGAACGCCCTGAGTCAAAAGGACCAGGTTTCGTCTCCTTGACTTCGCTGGATAGAGAAAATTATCCCTGCTTTTTGACCTGTCCCGCGGCGAAGAAAAGACGTCCGGAAAAAATACTGGTCAATAGAGAGTAAGAGTCCCTTCCCAGCGTTCCTTTTCCCGCGAGGCCCTTCCGGGAGGTGGTTTCAAAACAGGCTAAAGGGGTTGAAGAGACCCCAGGAATGGGGATATAATACCTTCCATCCGTCGGTTTTGTTTCGCGCTATGTATTCTCTGGAGAGCCTATCCGCCTCCTGGAAAGGAGTTGAGCCGTGGATATGAAGATTTTGGATTACGTCATTTTTGGAAACCGTATTTCGGATTTCCTCGCTGCCGTGTTAACATCCTTCATCAGCTTATGGGTTGTCAGGATTATCATCCGCGCCGTTATCCGCCATTTTAAAAAAATCGCGCAGAAGACTAAAACAGAATTTGATGATTTTATAGCCAAAATTCTGGAGAAGGTCGCCCTGCCGTGCCTGTATTTGACCTGTTTTTATCTTGGTTTGAAAGTTTTGAAATTCTCTGCCGGGCTGGACGGAATCATCAACGCCTTGCAGCTTGCCGTTATTTTGTTTTTCGTGTCCCGTATCGTTATTCTGCTGCTGGCTTACGGCCTGAAGGTGTATCTGGCCCGGCGCGAGGACGACCCCGGCCTGGTCAGAAGTTTCGACGGCATTTTTAATGTGCTCAAACTTTTGATATGGGCGCTGGCGTTTGTCGTGTTTCTGGACAATATCGGCTTTAAAGTTTCCACCATGATCGCCGGTCTGGGGATCGGAGGTATCGCTGTGGCCATAGCCGCCCAGACGCTCCTGAAGGATTTTTTCAGTTATTTTTCCATTGTGTTTGACCGGCCTTTTAAACGGGGGGATTTTATTATCATCGGTGATTATATGGGCACGGTCGAATACATCGGCATCAAAACCACCCGCCTCCGCAGTCTGGGAGGAGAACAGCTCATTTTTTCCAACACGGATTTGACGGACTCGCGGGTGCGTAATTATAAATTTATGGAGAAAAGGCGTGTTTTATTCCGCTTTGGCGTCACGTATGAAACGTCCCTGAGCCGGCTGAAGGAAATCCCCAAAATCATTGAGGCGATCATCAAGGATACGAAAGACACCGTTTTCGACCGCGCGCATTTTTTCAGCTATGGGGATTTTAGCCTGATATTCGAAGTCGTCTATTACGTGATCGGTCCTGATTATAATAAATATATGGATATTCAGCAGGATATTAATCTCGCGATTAAGGCCGAGTTTGAGAAAAAAGGGATTAATTTCGCGTATTTCACGCAGATGCTTAATGTCCAGAAAACTTGATGGGTTATTATTGAAAAAGAGGAGGGGGTTATGTTTTGTTTTACGGATCATAAGAGGGGGGCGGTTGAATGCGTGTTTGTCCTGCTGGCGGTCTGTTTGTTTTCTCACGGGGAGATAGCGCAGGCCCAGGAGAAGTTTTCGGATATTGATCGTGTCCTTGCTATCGCTTTTGAGCACGCGCGTAATTATCCCCCGGATTTTATTTCGGAAGCGCAAAGGGATGACGTTGAGGGGCTTCTCCGGGACGCCCTGGATCAGTTGGAGCGGATGCTGAAAAACAACGGACCTAGCCGGGAGGTTTTATTCCGGCTAGGAAAAGCGAGTTTGTTCGCCTATAATCTGGACATCCCCGGAAGCCGCCAAAAAGCAGACGAATATTTTGGACAATTATTCCGGCTGGAGCCCGATGATGCCGAAGGGCATCTGTATTACGGCCAGCATCTTTCCGGGCGGGGGGACTTTGAAGCCGCCCTGACGCACCTTCAGATTGCCGCGGAGGGCGGGCAGGAGATCGCTTTGAATATGATCGGTTTGACATTTTTGCAGATGGGGCAGCCGGATGAGGCTAAAAAATATTTCGAGGAACTTTTGAAGAAACATCCCGGGGACCCGCAGCTCCGGATGTTGCTGGATTCCCTGTCGCCGGACGGCGAGTATGAATATAAATTGATGAAGGAGTAGACGGGACTCTTTCCGGATTCTGCCCGGGGAGCTTTTCTGAATAAAATCACCGGTATTCCCTATGACTTTCTAAGAGTCATGATTTGCGTTTCAAGGAGAAAGCAATATGCACATGGCGGATGCTTTAATCTCTCCTGCTGTCGGCGCCACACTGTGGGCGGCTTCAGCGGGGTTAATCGGGTATAGTTCCAGGAAATTCAAAGAAGAGGCGGATGACCGCAAGGTTCCCCTCATGGGTGTGCTGGCTGCGTTTATTTTTACGGTCCAGATGATTAATTTCAGCATCCCGGCTACAGGCTCAAGCGGGCATTTGGGCGGGGGCATGATCCTGGCGATCCTTCTCGGGCCGTTCTCGGCCTTTCTGGCCGTCGCATCGGTGCTCGTGGTGCAGGCGCTCTTTTTTGGGGACGGCGGCCTTTTGGCGTTGGGGTGCAATATTTTTAACCTCGGTTTTTTCCCCTGTTTCGTGGCCTATCCGTTTGTTTACCGTAAGATCGTCAGAAATCATCTAACGCATGGGAAAATTGTGGCCGGCTCCCTGGCAGCGGCCGTTATCGGGTTGCAACTGGGAGCGTTCGGTGTCGTCCTGGAGACACTTTTTTCCGGGATTACGGAACTGCCGTTTGTCACGTTTGTCTTGTTGATGCAGCCGATTCATTTGGCCATTGGCATTGTTGAAGGGCTTGTGACCGCGGCCGTTGTTCTATTTGTCTTTCAAGCAAGGCCGGAGATTCTTTATGCGGTAACCCGCGTTGAACCGATCGGCGCGGCGAATATGAGGACAGTTCTTGCTGGATTGCTGGTGGCAACACTTATTTCCGGGGGAGCTTTGAGTTGGTTCGCCTCCAGCCATCCTGACGGCCTGGAATGGGCCATGCTTCAAACATCCGGGAAAGAAGAGTTGGAAAGCCCTTTAGGGCTTCACGCTTCTTTGGAGTCCTGGCAGGAGAAAACAGCGTTTTTGCCCGATTATGGATTTAAAGAGGCCGGGGTGAACGTTGCTTCGGAACCATTGTCCGGGCCGTCGTGGCCTGCGGTTGACGCCGGGACTTCCGTGTCGGGGTTGATGGGCGGAGCCTTGACCCTCCTGATGACTGTTTGTATAGGATGGGGACTCCGGTGGCGGGAAAGGACCGCGGCCTAGATTTGACTCTCAAGGGATGGGGGAGCGTGTCTGCGGTTTTTGTCCCTGTTTTTAGTCTTAGGGGTTTTTCGCATGAATAATATCGGGAAAAAATATTTTGACCTTGAATATATGGATATCCTGGCCCGGGGCCGCAGCCCATTGCACCGGTTAGACCCGCGCGCCAAATTGATGACGACTTTATTGTTTATTATAACCGTGGTTTCCTTCGGGAAATACACGCTGTTAGCGCTTATTCCTTTTTTGATGTATCCGGTTTTCCTGGTTTCTGCCGGCGGGTTGCCGGCGGGATATTTTATGAAAAAAATTTTGACGGTCCTGCCGTTCGTCCTTCTGATGGGAATCTTTAATCCTGTGATAGACCGAACGATCGTTGCTCGTGTCGGGGCGGTAGACATCTCCGGCGGGTGGGTGTCTTTTCTGTCCATCCTGTTACGTTTTTTTCTGACAGCCAGTTCGGCGTTGTTGCTGATAGCTTTGACCGGGTTTAATGCGGTGTGCGGGGCTTTAACCAATCTCGGCGTTCCGAAGCCTTTTATCGTTCAACTGATGTTCTTTTACCGGTATCTTTTTGTCCTGGGCGATGAAGCGCACGGGATGGATCGTGCCCGGGCACTCAGGTCATCTCCCGCCGGGATGGTGCGCACTAAAACTTTTTTTTCCATGACCGGGCATTTGCTGTTACGGACGTTTGAGCGTGCCGAACGCATTTACCGGGCCATGAATTGCCGGGGGTTTGACGGCCGGGTTCCTATGCTTCAGCCGGGCCGGATGAGCGTCCGGGACTTCGGTTTTATGGCGGGATGGTCGTTTTTGTTTTTTGCCTTCCGTGTTTATAATGTTCCCCTGACACTGGGAGAATGGCTTTGGGGGTCGCTCCGATGAGCCATCCTATCGTTGAAGCCAGAGACGTGCATTATGTTTATCCGGATGGTACGGAAGGGTTAAACGGGGTCTTCTTTCACATCACGCACGGAGAGTCCGTAGCCTTGGTGGGGGAAAACGGGTCGGGCAAATCAACGTTATTGTTGCATCTCAACGGATGTTTAATGCCAACCCGGGGAGAGATATGTATCGGGGGTTGTCCTGTTTCGTTAAAGACACTGGGCATTGTCCGGCGTTCGGTTGGAATGGTTTTTCAGAATCCTGATGATCAGTTGTTCATGCCGACGGTGTTTGATGATGTGGCTTTTGGCCCTTTGAATTTGGGACTCGACAGGGAGGCGGGGGAGCGCCAGGCCATGCAGGCTCTTGAAACCGTGGGGGCGGCCCCCTTGAGGGGACGTCCGCCTTATCGGCTTTCTCAGGGGGAAAAACGGGCGGTGGCTATCGCAACGGTCCTGGCGATGTCTCCGGATATCCTGGTCCTGGATGAGCCGACATCCAGCCTGGATCCTGCCTCACGCAGACGCCTGATAGAGTTATTAAAAACTTTTCGTCACACTAAGATTATTGCCACGCATGATTTGGACATGGCCGCGGATCTTTGTGAACGCGTGCTTGTCCTTCATCAGGGCCGGATCATCGCGGACGGCCCGATGCAGGAGGTCTTGTGCGATGAAAACGTGTTAAATCAGAGTAATCTTGAAAAGCCGTTGCGGCTTCAACAATGCCCGATATGCGGTTCGGGGAAAGAAGGAGAATGTGATGAGAAGAAATTTAATGTTTCTGATCCTAGTCGCGGGATTTCTTAGCGTTTGTGTTGCTCCGGCAAAGGCGGAAGCGGAGGGAGGGAAAAGCCATCTTGATCAATACCCGGGTGTTGGCGGGCTTTTTCGCTGGGGCATGAGTATTGAGGAGATAGAGAAGGTGTCGGATGGGCCGGTCACGTCTATGGGGCAGGATAAGTATCAGGCGTCGTTTTTGGCAGGCCAGTTGAAGATGAACGCCGTCTGTGTTGTCACAGACAGGGGGCTTGAAGCCTTGGCGTTACAATTTGATATTACCCCGGAAGACTATTCCCGTCTTATGGAGCGTTTAAAGGACCTTTACGGGGTTCCCCGTGCTGTTGACAGCGAGATGGGGGCGGTCCAGTGGAGGGATGGGTTCAATGACACCGGGGTTGTCGTTGTGGGGGAACAAGATGGTCTTTATTCGGTCTTAGCCGGTCTTCGATGGTTACGGGAGTCTGTTGTCATAAAGGACCTTGCGCCGGGCAAAATATCATCTCTTGAGGGAGTCACGTTAGGCATGACTCAGGAGCAGTTTCTGGCGCAGTATAAGCATTTCAAAGCGGAGAAATTACCCCGGGAAGGGGAGATGCTGGCCACGACCGAAATTTTTAAAAGTTCCCTAACGGTCAATTTGCATCCCGCGGAGGCTTTTTTTGAGTTTAATCAGGACCGGCTGGACAATATCATGATTTATGTGCCCGTCAAACCTGAGGAGCAAGATCCCGGGGACGTGTTTTTAAGTCATTTGGGTTTTTTGAGGGATTTGTACGGGAGCCCGGAGCAAGAAGCTCCGGATAGGGTGACCTGGAATGATGGGAAAACTGAATTAAGATTGGGCGCGCATCCTTTGGGAGAATTTGTTATCTCTTGGGAGTTGCTGCCTTGACTGTGATGCGGGGTGGCCTCTGTGACTAATTCGGAAAAAGCGATGACTATGGAAGAATTGTTGTCGATGGATATCGGAGAGTTGTTGGAAATACCCGTTGTTTCAACCGCAACCCTGAGAGAACAGAGCGGTACAAGCGCCCCTGCTGCGATCAATGTGCTTTCGGGTGATGAAATTAAAAGGCGCGGATACCATATCATAAAAGATATGTTGGAAGACATCCCGGATGGGTGGATGAAAACAGGTGGGCCACGATGGATATGACGATGAATTACACATTAAAAGATTTTGATTTCCAACTGAAATTGAGCAATCTTTTTGATAAGTATTATGAAGTGGGAGGGGCGGTGAATCGGCCTCTTGCCAGGCCGGGGCGGGCCGTCGAACTTTCTGTGGGATGGAAATTTTAAAATTTATCGCTGGAGCCATCCCCCGGAAACAAAAAGAAGCTTTCCCCAAACCGGAATTTAAACCTGCCAGCGCGGTCTGGTTTTCCGGGACAGGTTAGGATGTTTTTATTATAAATTTATTAACTAAGATATTCAATTTTTCGAATAACTCATTCATTGTGACGACCGTATCATAAAGTTTTTCTGCGCTTTGGGTATTGGTTGCTGTAACTGATGAGTTTTCCTCAACGGAAGCCGCTTGGCCTTCCACTTTTGAGGATATTCCGTCAATATGCTTTGCGACTTCTCTCATGTTGTCAACTATTTGATTAAGTTCCTCACTCAACTGATTCGCTAACATGGAACCCGTTGAAACCATTTTTGAACTTTCGGCCACCAGGCTATTAATTTCATTCGCTGAAACAGCGCTGTTCTCTGCAAGTTTTCGCACTTCATCGGCAACCACGGAAAACCCTTTTCCGTATTCTCCCGCCCGAGCGGCTTCTATCGCAGCATTGAGAGCCAGAAGATTAATCTCTTGTGCAATATTCGTTATAATGCCAACGGCATTCTTAATCTGGTTAGAGCTTCCTTTGATAGAATTTATCGCATCAATAGTTTTCGTCATGCTATTTTTCATGTCCAAAGTATTTTTCGCTGTTTCTTTCGAAATATCATTAACGCGATTGGCATCCGCAGCGGCTTCTTGGATAGAACTCGAAAAATTTTCAAAACTTGCCGATTGTTGCTGCGCCCCCGACAGAATGGTCCGGGCAATATCGCCGAAAATATTCGATGATTCTTTTATGTGGCGAGTACATTCTTTCACCTGAGAGACAGTCAATTCAATATTGTTGATAAACAAGTTGAAATATCTTGCCAGATCACCCATTTCATTTTTTGACTCAAAAGATATCCTTTGAGTCAGATCCCCATTGCCAATATCCATAAAGAGCCGCTTAAGCCATTCAATGGACGCGGATATCTTATTGCCGATCAATATCCCCATCAATAAAGAGATTCCGACTAAAAACAGCATAATTATTAAAGAAATAACAATAAATTTTATGAGTTGGGAATCCATTTGAAGCAAATCTGATTGAATAAAGATTGTACCGATCTTTTCCCCCTCTGACATAAGATTCTGGAATAAATTCAGAGAATGTGATGTAAATTCATAACTATTTTCCTTAATCGTAGCCGGAAATTTCAGCGAAGCATTCTTATCGCGTAGATACGTGGCAAAAGGAGTTGTTCCATCTGTATAAAGACATGCGGAAATAATATGCGGATTGGTGTGCAGGGCCGATAGAACCTCTTCTGCGGTAGACGCGTCATTAAACAAAATGGCTGAAACCGCATTCTCGCCTAAAACTTGCGCAAGAGTTTGGATGTTTTTGGGCAATTCCTTGTGAAAACTTGTAATATCAATCACAATATAGCTCAAGCAGGCAAGAAATAACACAAAAACACAGGTGACGGTAATCACAAGGGCAATAATATATTTTACAGATAAGTTGCGAAATATTTGCATTTTATTTTATCTCATTTGCAAATTTAAGAAGTTGAGAACTGACCGTTAACCCATTCCCCCGCACTAAAGTGGCATTTATATCAAAAACAACTTTGCCGTCATTCATTTTAAAACCTATCATTCCTCCTTTATTGAGAAACCCGGATTCATCCCCCACCGTGAGAACATGCTTGTTTTTAAGGTTTGCCAGAATTCCCTCTGCAGATACCCCGGACCTGATGTAGACGATATGACAACTATCCGCTTCTTCCGGATTAGATAACTTTTTTATTTTAATTGTTTTCCCTTGCGTGCTTTTCCCGCTAATCGATGATAAAACATCATCTCCATCCCCGTAGCCGCAAACCGTGAAAGTGTCACCGGGGACAGACGTCGGCCAGTCAATATACTTAGAAAAATTATAAATAAAAGCCACTTTAATCTGGTCGGCTTCTATCGCATAGGAACAGAGAGTAAAAAGGGAGAAAATCCAAATTGAAATCAACAAGACTACTGCCGCACGAAAATGCATAATACCCTCCACAAAAGGGTAACATTCAGGAAATTGCCTTAATTTTTCTGAAAGTTTATTTGTAATATGTGCCGTAAGCTATAGTTATCACGTCAATATTGTCCTCATCTTCTCCGTTTAAGGATATACAATGCAAGACACCCCAGATGGAAAGAAACTTTATTATAAAGAAGAAAGTGTTTTGCCCCAATATTTTATAGAAACTATTTATATTTAAACGAAGAGAGCAAACTGTTGATTGGATGAAGAGACGATTCTGGTCCCGACATTTATTATTTTAACGTTATGTTTACTTTTGGCAAGAATCATCTCAAGTTTTAGATTTTATTTTTTAGGGAATGGAAACAGGCCTTAATCAATATGCGATTCTGTGTAAGCCGAGATTCTTGTTTGGGGAAGAGGGAAGACTATTGGAAAGCGGATTGACACAAAAATCTGACAGCTTCCCCAAAAATCTGCTCTTGTTTTTGTGCCCCGCTTGTCTCCTCGCCGCTGAGAGTCAATAATTTTTATTGACTATTAGTAATAATTACTATATAGTATTTTCATTATGAGCACACACACAAAGAAAAGGCAATGGTTCCAGGAGGCTTGCACCCGGTGCGGCTTAAAAATTACTCCGCAAAGGATGGTTATTTTTGAGGAATTATCCAAAGCCAAAGATCATCCTTCCGCTGATGAGTTGTATAAACGGGTCAGAAAAATATTGCCCCATATTTCATTCGATACTGTTTACCGGACGCTTCTGTCTTTTTCCGAGACAGGGATGGTACGCCTGGTGGAAGGGTATGGGGAAGTTAAACGTTTTGATCCGGATTTAGAGGACCACCATCATTTGCATTGTCTGCGCTGTCAGAAGATTATTGATTTTTGCGATCAATCTTATGCGGACCTTAAGATCCCTGCGGCCCTGAAACAGACGTTTGATGTGGTGCGTAAAAGGGTCGTCTTTGAAGGCCTGTGCCGGGACTGTAAGAATGAAAAATGAATATTTTTGCCTTAAATGCCATAAAGTTTTTTTTATTCGTTAAGTTAGTGATATAATCTCTATACCGTTTAATTTGTAAAAATACAAGAAAGAACAAACCATAAGAATAAGAGGAGGAACTATGGGAACAAAAGGGAGAGAAATTGTGGGGGTTGATATTAAAGGGTTGGTGAAACAACTCAACAAGGCGCTGGCGGATGAATGGCTGGCCTACTATCAATATTGGGCTGGCTCCAAAGTCGCGGTGGGAAGGATGCGCGGCATTGTCGCCGAAGAACTGGCAGAGCATGCCAATGAAGAGTTGGAGCACGCCAATAAACTGACGGACCGGATTATCCAGCTTGGAGGGACCCCGCTATTGAATCCGAAACAATGGGAGCAGGAAGGCAACTGCGGCTATGATGAACCCAGCAACCCTGCGACGAAAAAACTGCTGGAGCAGAATATCAAGGGTGAGCAATGCGCGATTGAGGTTTATCAGAAATTGTTGAAGATGGTGGAGGGAAAGGACCCCATTACGGCCCATCTTGTCTTGGAAATTCTGGAAGATGAGGTCAAGCATGAGGAAGATTTGGAAGCTATTTTGGCGGATATGAAGACTAAAATTGTTTGAAATGATTGCTTGGTTGCTACGTGTCTTTCTGGCACGGGTTTTGAATTTATAAAACCGGCGGGTTATCCTACCCGCCGGTTTTATAATGAGTAAAGATTCCGTCACTTCTAATATTATAAGTTATTTAAGTAAAAGAAAATTCAAGGGGGGCTGTCGTTCAAGCGCCTCTATTTTTTTAAAAAATAAAAGGGGCTAATTCACTCCAGCCCCCCTTGAGTTTTCTCCGTCAGACTTAAAACAATTTAAGTCAATTCTTCCAGCGGCAGCAGAAACGCCTTAACGCCTTCTTCCCCTAAAGTTTTGCGGAGTCCTCTGACTGCATCAAGCATTTTCTTGGCGTTCTCTTCCGGGCAGGCGACGTAAAAAATCGTATTCCGGCCTGGCCAGATATCATTCCCTTCGTGTCCGCCTGACGTCGTCCCCCGGCCGTATGTTTCTGGTATTTTTGTATAATTCTTAACGCCGCATTGCTCCAGGACTTCCAGTATTTCCAGTTCCACGGCTTCATTAAACACAAGCATAACCATTTTCAGCATGCCTTGTCCTCCTAGTTTTTTAATATCTTCCGGTGAAGAACGGTATAAAGAGTCGGCACAAAGATGAGGGTTATTAATGTCGAAACCAGTAGACCCCCGAACATGGTCCTTCCCAAAGGCTGCCAGGTCTCGCTCCCTACACCCTGAGAAACGGCTAGAGGAAGGAACCCGGCCAGAGTGGTAATCGTCGTCATTAAGATCGCCCGCAAGCGGTCCTGCCCGGCATGGGTGACCGCGTCATGCATGTTCAGGCCGCGGGCCCTCAGTAAGATGATGTAACTGATCAGGACGATGGCATTGTTAACCACGATCCCTAAAAGCATAATAATCCCCAGATAACTGACAATGCTTAAGGTTGTCCCTGTGATATAAAATGTCCAGATGACGCCTATGAAAGTGAAAGGGATGGCAAACATGACGATAAACGGGTCCAGCAATGATTCGAATTGCGCGGCCATGATCATATACACCAGGCAGACGCCCAGGAGCAAAAGCAGCCCTAAATCCTGGAAGGCCTTTTTTTGCTCTTCGGCCTCACCGCCGATGTTGACCATGACATTAGCGGGTAATGTCATTTTCTCCAGTTCTATTTTGATGTCTTCCACAATTTTCCCCGAAGAGCGTTGGTAGGCGTTGCATTCGATCCTGACCACGCGTTCCCGGTTTTGTCTTTCAATTTCTACGGGACTGAACCCTTCAATAACGCGGGCGATATTCGCTAATTTAATAGGCGTTTGCGTCACAGGAGAAACGATGGAAAGGTTTTCCAGGTCTTCTATTTTTTGTCGGGAAGACTCTTCCAGCCGCACAAAAATATCGTACGTTTCGCCCTCCTCACGGTATTTTGTCGCTGTTGACCCGGCAATGGATGTGTTTAAGCTATTGGCGATCGTGTTCATGGTGAGGCCCAGACTCGCGGCTTTGATGCGGTCAATCTGAATTTCCAGCTGGGGCCTGTTGAGTTCCCGGGAGATGGAAACGTCCACCGCGCCGGGCACCTTTTCCAGCATGGATTTTATCCGGTGGGCAACATCGTTGGTCGCGTCAAAAGAATTGCCGATAATTTCGATTTGAACCGATTTGCCTCCCATCCCCGTCAGCATACGCCCGATCGGGTTGCCTATGGTCATGTCGATTTTTTCAATGCCCGGGATGGGGTTGATTTTTTGCCTTAAAGCTTGGGCGATTTCCTTGTCGGACCGTTTGCGCTCGGTTTTGGGGACTAATTTCATGCCGCAGGAGATCACATGGGAACCCCCTGTTTGCCCCGATGCGCCGCC
>ENA-UPTA01003856-UPTA01003856.1-activated-sludge-metagenome-genome-assembly--contig:-NODE-3856-length-14455-cov-8.503472_pt1 | contig 14455 bp, 11 predicted proteins | sample MGYA00238184_ERZ773361 | MGnify/ENA primary metagenome ERZ773361 (study PRJEB29100, sample SAMN05720205) | activated sludge metagenome | isolation source: anaerobic digester from wastewater...
GACGTGGCCAGGAAGCGCCGCCGCGCCGGCGCCTGCGGCGCACGTTCGGCGGGCGCGTCGGAGTTGGCGCCAGAGTTGGCGTCGGAGTCGAACTCGGAATCGGGGCGCGCGTGCATCACGACCTCCCGCCGACGTGCTCGATCGCCAGGCCGGCGCGACGCGCGTCGCCGCCCTGCGCGACGACCTTGATCGCCGCGCGTACCCGGTTGTAGGTACCGCAGCGGCAGATGTTGGTCATGGCCGCGTCGATGTCGGCATCCGACGGGTTCGGCTTGTCCTTCAGCAGGGCGACGGCCGCCATGATCATGCCCGACTGGCAGAACCCGCACTGCGGCACGTCCAGCGCCGCCCACGCCTTCTGGACCGGGTGCGATCCGTCGCGCGACAGCCCCTCGATGGTGACGATCTTCGCCGCGGCAGACACCGCGGAGACCGGCACCACGCAGCTGCGCACGGGCGCACCGTCGATGTGCACCGTGCAGGCGCCGCACTGGGCGATGCCGCAGCCGTACTTCGTGCCCGTGAGGCCGAGCTGCTCGCGCAGCGCCCACAGCAGCGGGGTGTCGGGTTCGGCCTCGAAGTCGCGAAGCGTTCCGTTGACGTTCAGACGGGGCATGGAGCCTCCCAGGTGTCGGCGCTGCGGCGCGGATGGACCGGACCTGCGGCCCGTGCGCGGCTAGTCTAACGAGATCGTCGCGTCCCCGTGCGGGCATGCGCGCGCGGGGAGTGCGTGGGGAGTGCTATAACGCGACGCAGATCACGAGGAGACGATTGCGATGGATCACGAACAACTCGCCGCAGACCTGGAACGCAGGCGGGCGAAGGTGCACGAGATGGGCGGGCCTGCGAAGCTGAAGGCCCGGCGTGCGCAAGGACAGATGAACGCACGCGAACGCATCGCGGCACTGTGCGACGCCGGGAGCTTCGCCGAGGTCGGGGAGTTCACCGTGTCGGTGCGCCCCGAGGACGCGGCGCGCACCCCGGCCGACGGCATCGTCACCGGCTTCGGTGCCGTCGACGGGCGCGACGTGGCGGTCGCCGCCTTCGACCTGACCACGCTGGGCGCGTCGTCGGCATCGAACAACATCACCAAGCTCGGCTACCTGAAGGACAGCGCCACCCGGGCCGGCATTCCGTGCGTGTTCCTGATCGAGTCCGCCGGCGCGCGCATGCCCGACATCCAGGGCGCGCGCGGCATGGGCCGCATCGGCATGACCGGACAGCGGGGCCGCGAACGCGAGACGCCGTGGGTTTCCGCCGTGCTCGGTCCGTGCTACGGCATGGGCACGTGGTACACGGTGCAGGCCGACATGGCGATCATGCGGCGCGACGCGTCGATGTCGGTGTCCAGCCCGAAAGTCACGTCGGTGGCGCTCAGCGAGGCCGTCACCGCCGAGCAGCTCGGCGGCTGGGAGGTGCACGCGCGCGGCACGGGGCAGATCGACGCGGTCGCCGACACCGACGCCGACGCGATCGCGCTGATCCGGCGCACCCTGTCCTACCTGCCGTCGAACATCTCCGAGCCGGCCCCGGTGCTGCCGCGGGCCTCGGCCGTCGGGCCGTCGACCCGCGTGGAAGACGTGCTGCCGGTGGCGCGCAACAAGGTGTACGACGTGCGCAAGGTCGTCGACGCGATCGCCGACGCCGGATCGGTGCTGCCCTGGCGCGAGCAGCACGGTCGGCCGCTGTTCACCGCGTTCATGCGCCTGCACGGTCGGCCCGTGGGCGTGGTGGCCAGCAACCCCCTGCACAAGGGCGGCGCGATCGACGGCCCGGCCTGCGGCAAGATGACCGAGTTCATCGTGCTGTGCGACAGCTTCAACCTGCCGCTGGTGCTGATGGCCGACACCCCCGGATTCCTCGTCGGCCTGCAGGCCGAGCACAAGGGCGTGGCCGGCAAGATCATGAACAACATCCAGGCGCTGGCGCTGGCCAGCGTGCCGAAGCTGGCGATCGTCATGCGCAAGAGCTACGGACAGGCCTACCTGAACATGGGCGGCGGCATGTCCGACGCGATGGCCGTCTGGACGACCGGGGAGATCGGCTTCGTCGATCCGGCCGTGGCCGTGTCGGTGGTGCACAACGTGGCCCCCGGCGGCCAGGGCCCCAACGGCGAGCCGTACGAGACGCTGTTCGAGGGCATGATGCGCGACGGCACGCCGTACGACCTGAATGCGATCTTCGCCGCCCACGCCGTGATCCGCCCGAACGACACGCGCGCCTGGCTCGACCGCATGCTGTCGGTGTTCGCACGCCGCCCCGACAAGGGCGTGTCCCGGCACAAGCTCGTCACCTGGCCCACCAGCCTGTCCTGACAACGATGGGATGAACCCGTGACCATGAGACTCGATCCGCGCATGCCCTGCCCCGAAGACTGCGTGCTGCGCCCCCTGCTCGACCGCCGTGCCCGCGAGACGCCCGACAAGGTGTTCGTGGTGTTCGACGACGGCGAGCAATGGACCTACGCCGAACTGCGGCGGCGGGTGCTGCACGTGGCGGCCAGCCTGCAGCAGGCCGGCGTCCGACAGGGCGACTTCGTGCTGTCCTGGCAGGGCAACGGCCCGATCACGCTGCTGACCTGGTTCGGCCTCAACTACCTCGGTGCGGTCTACGTGCCGATCAACACCTCGTACCGCGGCCGCCTGCTCGAGCACGTGATCGCGAACTCGGATGCGCGGCTGATGGTCGCCGACGCCCGGCTGGTGGACCGCCTGTCCGACGTCGCGCTCGCCGATCTGCGCCGGGTGATCGCGATCGGCGACTGCGCATGGCGCGACGACCGCCTCGAGATCCTGCCCGCGTCCACGCTGACGGCCGGCCCGCCGGAGCCCGAACCGCCGGCACGCGAGATCGCCCCGTGGGACACGCAGAACGTGATCTACACCTCGGGCACCACCGGGCCCTCGAAAGGGGTGCTGTCGTCCTACCTGCACCTGTACTCGACCGGCAACGTCTTCAGCCAGGTGACGGCGGACGACCGCACGATGGCCAACCTGCCGATGTTCCACGCCGGCGGCACCAGCGCGATCTACCGCATGCTGATCCGCGGCGGCTCGGTCACGGTGGTCGAGTCGTTCGACACCGCCAGCTTCTGGGACAAGGTGCGCGCGACCGGCACCACCACGCTCACGCTGCTCGGCGCGATGGCGCCGTTCCTGATGAAGCAGCCGCCGGGCCCCGGCGATCGCGACCATCCGCTGCGCAAGGCGGTGATGGTGCCGCTGTCGGACGACGCGCTCGCCTTCGGCGAACGCTTCGGCATCGACATCTACACCACCTTCAACATGACCGAGATCTCGTGCCCGATCTTCTCGCCGCGCAATCCCGTGGCGCGCGGCACCTGCGGCGTCGTGCGGGCCGGCGCGGAATGCCGCGTGGTCGAGGAGAACGACTGCGAGGTGCCGCCCGGCACGGTGGGCGAGCTGATCGTCCGCACCGATCTGCCGTGGGCGATGAACTCGGGCTACCACAAGAACCCGGAGGCCACGGCCAAAGCCTGGCGCAACGGCTGGTTCCACACCGGGGATGCGTTCCGGCGCGACGTGGAGGGCAACTTCTATTTCGTCGACCGCATCAAGGATGCGATCCGGCGGCGCGGCGAGAACATCTCCTCGTTCGAGGTGGAGGCCGAGATCTGCGCGCATCCGTCGGTGCGGGAGGCCGCCGTGGTCGCGGTGGCCAGCGAGCTCTCCGAGGACGAGGTGCTCGCGGTGGTCGCGCCCGTGGCCGGCGCGACGATCGACCCGGTCGCGCTGATCGAGTTCCTGCGGCCGCGGATGGCGCACTTCATGATCCCGCGCTACCTGCGCGTGATGGACGAACTGCCGAAGACCCCCACGCAGAAGGTGCAGAAGAACCTGCTGCGCGAGGCCGGCGTCACGGCCGACACCTGGGACCGCGAGAAGGCGGGCGTCGTGATCAAGCGCGACAAGCTCGCGCAGAACGCACTGAAGCTGGATGCCTGACCGCCGGCCTGCGGGCGTTCGGCGATGAAGTGGTCCGCGCTCCGGCCGGGCGTGGTGCTGCCCGTCGCCACGGTGCTGACCATGCTGGCGCTGCATCTGCTTGCACCGATCCCCGTGCTGGCGCTGCGCAACGCGGCGTTCGACCAGTTCCAGCGCTGGTGGCCGCGTCCGGCCGTCGAGGCGCCGGTGCGCATCGTCGACGTCGACGAGCGCAGCCTCGAGCGCCTCGGTCAGTGGCCGTGGCCGCGCACGCGACTGGCCGAGCTCGTCGAGCGTCTGCATGCCGCCGGCGCGGCGGCGGTCGCCTTCGACATGGTGTTCGCCGAGCCCGACCGGACCTCCCCGCGCGCCCTCGGCACCGCATGGGGGCTGACCGGCGCGGCGGCGGCGGCACTCGCCGCGCTGCCTGAACCGGACGAACGGTTCGCGCAGGCCGTGCAGGCGGGTCGGGTGGTCCTGGGCTTCACGCTCGAGCACGACGGCGCACGGCCCCCCTCGGAAGTCGCCCATCGCATCGTGATGCGCGGCGACGGCGCGCTCGACGCGCTGCCGGTGTTCGAGGGCGGCATCCTGCCGCTGCCGGCGCTGCGCCAGGCCGGCGCCGGGCTCGGCGCGATCAGCTTCCTGCCGGACGCCGACGGGATCGTGCGCCGCATCCCGCTGCTCGCCCGGATGGACGGTCGTCCCGTGCCCGCGCTGGTCACCGAAGCGCTGCGCGTGGCGTCCGGGGAGCGCAACCTGACGGCCATCGGACAGGACGGCGCCGGCGGGCTGGCCGCCCTGCGCATCGGACCGCACCGGATCCCGACCGCGCCGAACGGCGAGGCCTGGATCCACTACAGCCGCCCGGTGCCGGAGCGCTACCTGCCCGCGTGGCGCGTGCTCGAAGGCGACGCCCCGCCCGAGGCCGTGCGCGGCGCGATCGTCCTGGTCGGCACGTCGGCCAAGGGACTGCTCGATCTCCGGTTCAACCCGCTGGGCACGCTGATGCCCGGCGTGGAGGCGCACGCCCAGTTCCTCGAGCAGGTGCACGTGCGCCACTTCCTCGAACGCCCGGGCTGGGCGGGCGCGGTCGAGGCACTGGTCATCCTCGCAGGCGGTCTGCTGCTGGTGGCGCTGACCTTGCGCGTCGGGCCGCTGGCGTCGTCCGCACTGGCACTGCTGGCCGTGAGCGCGGTCTGCGGCGGGTCGGCCTGGGCGTTCACCGGGGGGCGGCTGCTGATCGATCCCGCGCTGCCGGCGCTCGCGCTCGCTTCGAGCTTCCTGGTGACGAGTGTCGTGCGGCACGTGGTCAGCGAGCGGCGCCAGCGATGGATCCGCCAGGCGTTCGCACGCTACGTGTCGCCCAATCTCGTCGCGCACCTGGTCGAACATCCCGACGAGCTCGCGCTCGGCGGACGCCGCCAGCACTGCAGCTTCGTGTTCACCGACCTGGAGGGCTTCACGTCCCTGATGGAGCGCACCGACCCCGGCGACGCGGTCGCGCTGCTCAACGACTACCTCGACGGCATGATCCGCATCGTGTTCGAGCACCAGGGCACCCTGGACCGGATCATCGGCGACGCACTCGCCGTGGTGTTCTCCGCGCCCATCGAACAGGCCGACCACCCGCGCCGTGCGTTCGCCTGCGCGCTCGAACTGCACCGCTTCGCACGCGCGCACGCCCAGGCACTCGCCGACCGCGGGATCGCATTCGGGCGCACGCGCATCGGCGTGCACGCCGGCGAGGTCATCGTCGGCAACTTCGGCGGGGCCACCATCTTCGACTACCGCGCGCTGGGCGATCCCGTGAACACGGCGGCGCGGCTCGAAACGCTCAACAAGCAGCTCGGCACCTCGATCTGCGTCTCGGACGTGATCCGCGCCGCCAATCCGGAAGCGGCCATGCGACCGGTCGGACGGATGATCCTGAAAGGGCGCTCGAGCGCGCTGCCCGTGTTCGAACCGATCCTCGACGCCACGGGTGCCGCGGCCCGCACCCCAGACCATGCGTACGACGACGCCCATGCCCGGATGGCGGCGGGCGACGCCGCGGCGCCCGCGCTGTTCGCCCGTCTGGCGGCGCAGCGCCCGGACGACGCCCTCGTGCACTGGCAGCTCCAACGGCTGCGCAGCGACGCGATCGGCGACCTGGTGGTGCTCACCGAGAAGTGAGCCGGCGGGCTCGACCGGTCGCGCCGGCCCGGAGACGCGTACGGGTCAGCGGATCGACACGACGACCCGCCGGTTGCGGGGCTCGTCCGTCTCGTCGGGCGTGTTGACCAGGAGCTCGCGCTCGCCACGCGACTCGATCGTCAGGGACAGGGGACTCACCCCCCGGGATGCGAGCTCGGCCGCCACCGCCTGCGCGCGCGCCAGGCCGAGACGCTCGTTGAACGGGCCGTCGCCGACCGTGTCGGTGTGGCCGACGATCAGCAGCTCGACCGCCGGCCATTCGCGGATGCGCGCCGCGAGCTCGACCATGCGGCGTTGCGACTCGGGGACGAGCCGCACGCCGCTGCGCTCGAAGTGCAGGACGACGGCTTCGGGCACCGGCGGCCGGGCACCGATCGCACCGCCGAAGTCACGCTGGCGTTGCGCGTCGTCGACCTCGAAGGTGGCGCCCCGCGCGTCGCCGATCACCGTGCCCTGCCCGGCACGTTCGAGCACCCGACTGCCGCCGGCATCGCTGACCACGACACGCCCGGTGGTGCCGTCCGGGCTTTCGAGGAGCACGACGTAGGTGCGGGGCACCGGCTGCGGGGCCGCACATCCGACGAGCCACAGGGCCGCTGCCAACAGCAGAAGCGCGCGCAGCCTCAGCACGGGGGTCTCACTCGGTGGTCTGGGCGGGATCGTCCACCTTGACGAGGAACTGGGTGCCCCGCACGCCGATCGTACCGGTGGGCGTGCGCACGGACTGAGCATCCGGGCGCAGCTTCGCGATCAGGCCGGAGACGAAGTTCATCGTGCCGCGGGTGATGCTCGCCGCGAGCTTCAGTCCGCCCTGACCCGGGTCGAACAGGTAATCGTCGACGACCACCTCGGTGTCCGGCCCGAAGGACATCACGGTGTTGTCCTTCAGCGTGACGCCGAGCGTCCCGGTGCGCCCCGTGCGCATCACGGCGCCGACATGGACGGGCATGCCCGGGCGCGCCTCCGGGGCGGCGCCGCGCGGGCCCACCCAGGCCTCGCCCGACACCGTCTTGACGTGGCCGATGGGTGCGTTGGCCTCCTGTGCCGCGATCCGCCCGGACAGCGGCGCCAGCAGCAGGAGGAACCCCGCTGCAGCCAGCAGACGCGGGAGGCGGAAGATCCGTCGTGCAGGCATGGTCGGTCCCCAGGTCGGTCGGAAGGGTTGCGTTACGATGATGGGTCAAGACCCGGTGCCAAACCGGCACGGCCCACCCGGTGCCGGTTTGGCACGGCCCTGGAGTGTAGCCGGACCTCGACGACGGTGCCCGATGGACGTGCGCTTGCCCGACCGCTCCCGCCCCCCTTTCGTGTCGCACGACGATGACGACGCCGCGGTGGTCGGAGCGCACATGATCGAAGCGTTCGCGCGTCTCGAGCATCGTCCAGACCGCATGCGCTGGGCATTCGACGCCTGCGTCGGCGCACTGGGCGTGGATCCGGCCGCGCCCGCCTGCGTCGGCGGCCGCGCGATCGCCGCCGACATCGACCGCGGGGTCGGCACGGGGATGCCCGGCGGGTACCACACACCGCAGCATTTTCTCGAGGTGATGCTGTCCGCGCTGCAGCTGTCGCTGCGGGCCCGCGTCGATGCATCGGCCGCACTGACGGTCGTGGTCGCCGCGCTGGTGCACGACTTCCACTACGACGGCCAGCGCGATCCCGCGCACCCGTTCCGCATGGAGTCGATCGCCGCGCGCCGGGCGATGCCCTACCTCGAGGCGGCCGGCGTCCCGCAGGTGCAGTGCGCACGCATCGAGCGCCTGGTGCTGGCCACGGAGCCCATCGTGGGCGTGCCGTTCGTGCGCGCGTGTCACGCGTTCCACGTCGGCACACGCGCCGGCCCGCCGCCCGAGGCCCCGCTGCCGGCGCTTGGGGTGCTGCGGGAGGATGCCGCGCTGGCACGCGACTGCGCGCTGCTCGTCGAAGCCGACGTGCTGCCCTCGATCGGCCTGTCGGTCGACTATGGCTGGCGGCTGCAGGCCCGTCTGGCACGCGAGTGGCGTCGCCCGCTGGGCGCCCGCGATAAGATCCAGTTCGTCGAGCACGTGTTCGGACCATTCGTGGTCGGCGCGTTCTTCGAGCCGAACCGCAGGCGCCTGCGCGACGCCTGTCTCGTCCGGCTTCAGACCGAAGACGACGCCGGCGCAGGTCCCGTGCCGGGCGGTTCCGCCGGCGCGTGAAAGGCCGCGAGGTCGTCGGGCGGCATCGCGTCGAGCACCTCCCGGGCATGCGCATGCCCCATCGCGACGATCTTGTCGTAGCGCCGCCACTGCAGCATGCCGACACGCAGCAGCGGCGGGTTGAAGTACAGATCCGTCTTCGCCTGCGCCTGCGCCCTGCGCGACACGCTGTACAGGATCGTGACGTTCATCAGGTAGCTCGCCAGCGACGGCAGCCGGTAGCGGCGCCGGCTTCGTCCCCGCAGCCGGTCCAGGAAGATGCTCCACGGTGCCGGCACCTCGTCGAGCGGGATGCGCCGCGTGCGCACGTTGCTCAGGTCGACGCCGATCACCTTGCCCACGCCGCGCGCACGCGCCATCACGTCGACCGGGAAGTTGTTGAAGGTTCCGCCGTCGCACAGCAGATCGCCGTCGTGCAGCACCGGCGGCAGCGCCCCCGGGATGGCCACGCTCGCCAGCAGCGCACGGCCGATCGCGCCCTCGCGCATCACCTGCTCCGACGCGCGCGAGTAGTTGGTGGCCACGCAGAAATAGTTCAGCCACAGATCCTCGAGATGGGCGTCGAAGCCGAACAGCGCCCGCACCGACGACTCCACCACGCGGCGCAGGCGCTGACCCTTGATCAGCGACAGCACAGGCAGCAGGTTGAAGTCACCGGTGGGGTTGGTCCCGAAGCTGCGGCGCGCGTTCTCGTCGACCACCGCGTAGGGCTGGTCGCTGGCGACGTACAGCCCCATCACCGCACCGATGCTGGTGCCCCCCACGTAGTCGATCGGGATCCCCCGCTCGAGCAGCGCCCGGTACACCCCCATGTGCGCGAGCCCGCGCGCACCGCCGCCCGCCAGCACCAGGCCGACCGCGGTGCGGCTCTGGACGCGCGCGAGCCGGGCCATGTCGCGCGCGAGCCCGGGGCGGATGTGGACGTGATCGGCCACCGGGCGGCGCGCCAGCCACCGCGCGGTGTGACGCGGCGCACGGGCGTCGGACGGATGCAGCAGCACCAGGATCTCGGCCGCCTCGGACCGGGCGGGCAGTCCCTCGAGGAAGCGCGCTTCGCTGGGATGGATGCGGGGCTCGGCCTGCGCGTCGGCGAGCAGCAGCATCTCGTCCGAGTGCCGGGTGCACAGACGCGTCCATTCGCTGGCCGTGTCGTCGGCCACCAGGAGCACGAAATCGTGCGCGGCCTCGATCTCATCGAGCACGCGTCCGATGCGCTGCGTCAGCGCTGCACCGTCGCCCGCCGGCTGCCCGCCGGGCGCTCCGGACGGTGCCGGCTGCCCGCCGGCGGCTCCGGGCAGCGCCTGCGCGATGGCGGCGGCGTCGACGATCCGCACGCGGCCATGGCGTGCGAGCTGTTCGCCGAGGCTGCGCGCGAACCCCGGCAGGTCGATGCCGTCGGTGATCGGCACGAGACCGATCGTCACCGGCCGCGTCGACGGCGGCCCGGCGGCCTCCGTGCGCAGGCGCCGGACGATCTGCCGGGTGAGTGCGATGGACAACTGCCCGCTCTCGGTCATCAGCTGCTCGAAGCCCGCCTTGTCGAGCCGCGCGAGCACCGAGTCGCGCACCGCCACGACGGTGGCCGTGCGCGGTTCACCGGTGTACAGGCTGATCTCGCCGACGATCTCGCCGCGCGGCACCTCCCGCAGCACGCGCTGGACGCCTTCCTCGTCGGTGAGGTAGGCACGCAGCCGTCCGCTGACCAGCAGGTACAGCGCGTCTCCGGGGTCGCCCTGCTGCAGCAGCGTCTCGCCGGCCCGGATGTCCATCCACTGCAGGTGCGCCCGGAACCGCGCAATGGCGTCCTCGGGCATCCCGGGAAAGAACGCCCGGAGATGACCGAGCAGCAGTGCGTCGAGGTAGTCGGGGCGCGACGTCGAATCCATGCCGGTCATCGCGTCAGTACATCTTCGGGAAGAACGCACCGCCCACGCTGTCGGAGATGGCGCGGAACACGCGCCCCATCACCTCGGGGGTGGAATGACCAGTCATCGGCGCGATGCGGTCGATCTCGTGCAGGATGGCGGGCGGGCAGTCCTCGATCGGCACCCCCTTGACCTCGGCCCACTTCTGGACCTGGTTGAGGAAGCGCGGCGTGACGATCGGCACCGCCTCGTGGTTCATCGGATCCGCCATCGCCTCCTCGAGCGACACGAACACGACGCCCGCCGCCTCGAAGCGATCGAGGATCGCGTCGAGGCAATCGGCCGCCAGCGGCGTGCCGTGGATCAGCCAGATATGCGCCGGGTCGCGTCCGAACATCGCACGCGCCGCCGCCGCCTGTACGCGCAGCTGCTGCTCGGCGGTGTCGACGAACGCGCGGCGCAGCCGTGCCACGCCTTCGGTGTCGCCGGTCGCGAGCGCGCGCCAGTGCGGCGCCAGGAACTCGGTGTCGTAGAACCAGAGGCTGATCGGCGCTGCCGTGAAGCCGTGTCGCGCCAGATAGGCCTGCACGCCGGCATGCTTCTCCGGGGTGTTGCCCCAGTTGTCCATGCAGTAGCGGAAGTAGCGCGTGGGCGCGCGGCTCGACCAGGGCTCGATCAGCGTCTCGGTGCGCTCGATGTCGGCCACGTAGGCCGGCACCGTGACCCAGTTCAGGTTCGCATGATGGTGCGTGTGGTTGGCGATGTGGTGACCGTGCTCGACCCAGTGATCGAACACGCGATACAGGTCGGGCTGACGTTCGGCGGGTGTGGTCGCCGAGAACGCGTATGCCCCGGTCACGCCGTGCCGCTGCATCGCACGCGTCATGGCCTGCGTGATGCCGAGGTGCGAATAGCCCGGCGCCAGCGGCATGTCGGGCCACAGGAACAGGTCGTCCATGCTGATGGCCAGCCGCAGGGGGCCGTCGGGGGAGATCGGTTGCACCATGTCCTGCTCCTCGAGCTCAGCGTCCGTGGGCCTCGGCGTGCGCACGCCGCGACTCGCGGCGTGCGATCCAGATGGTCGCGCCGACGATCACCACGCCGCCGGCGAGCGTGTACGAGCTCGGCGTGTCGCCCCAGACGATGAAGCCCCACATCGTGGCCCACATCAGGTCCAGGAACTTCACCGGCTGGCTGGCCGACATGTCGGCCGCCTTCAGCGAGTGCGTGATGCAGAAATGCCCGAGACTGCCGAGCACGCCGGCCACCGCGAACAGCAGCCACTGCGTGGGCGTGGGCCACGTCCAGAACCACAGCGCCAGCGGCAGCGACAGCACCGACACCGTGATGCCCTGCCAGATGACGATGACGGCCGGGCTGTCGCGCCGCGTGAGCAGCTTGGTGAGCAGGAACGAAAGCGAGAACACCGGGGCCGACGCCAGCATCACCAGCGAATACCAGTCGCCCGAGCCGGCCAGGCGCGGTCCCACCACGATCAGCACGCCGCAGAAGCCGACGATCGCCGCCACCCAGCGGTCCCAGCGCATCTTCTCGCCGAGCAGGTAGGCCGCGCCGATCATCGTGAAGATCGGGCCCGTGTAGCCGATGGCAGTGGTGTCCGCCAGGGCGAGGTGCGGCAGCGCATAGAACCACAGCGTGATGCCCAGCGTGTGCACCGCGCCGCGGCTGAAGTGTCCGCCGACGCTGCTGGGCATGAAGCTCGCCCATCCGCTGCGCAGCACCAGCGGCAGCATCGCGACGACGCTGAACAGGTTGCGCAGGAACTGGGTCTCGAACGGATGCAGCTGCAGCGACAGGCTGCGCACCATCATGTTCAGGACCGAGAACGTGAACCCGGCGGCGAGCGCCCAGAGAATGGCACGCGTGGGGCCCGGCGCCTGATGGAAGCGCTCGAGGTGATGCTGAAGGCTCACGCGGCGTGCGTCAGATCACGTTGCGCGCGCGCAGGTCGGCGATCTGCGCCGCGTCGTAGCCGTACTCGGCCAGCACCTCGTCGGTGTGCTCGCCCAGCTGCGGCGGACGGCGCCGCGGCACCGGCTTGGTCTCGGTCATCCAGATCGGCACCGCGGCCACCGGCGCGGGCCGCGGCAGGCCGGGGTAGTCGGTGTCCTGCAGCACGCCGAGCGCCTGCACCTGGGGATGGTCGAGCGTCTGCTGCTGGGTGAGCACCGGCGCGCACGGGATCTTCGCCTTGCCGAGGATCTCGACGACCTCGTCGGTGGACCGCTCCGCGCACCAGCGGCCCATGCGCTCGCTCAGCACCTTGCCGTGCAGGCCGCGCGCGTCGTCGTTGGCAAAGCGCGGATCGGTCAGCCACTCGGGCTCGCCCATCAGCTTGGCCCAGCGCACGTAGAGCGGCTGGCCGGTCACGGCGACCAGCACGGAGCCGTCCCTGGTGCGGAAGATGTCGTTGGGCCCGGCGGTCTGGCCCCGGTTGCCGGTGGGGATGCGGTTGGGCGCCACGACCGCCTGCTCGATCAGCGAGGCGTTGTTGACCGTGACCGCCGTGGCCAGCAGCGCACCCGTCACCATCTGGCCCTTGCCGGTCTTCTGGCGCTCCATCAGCGCCGCCATGGTGCCGAACGCGCAGTGCAGGGCCGTGCCGAAATCGACCCACGGCGCCGCGTAGCGGTGCGGGCGATCGGGTTCGCCCGTCATGTAGCTGGCGCCCGACATCACCTGCCCCACGCCGTCGAACCCGACGTTGCTGCTCATCGGCCCGACCGGACCGAAGGCGGTGTTGGTGACGAAGATGATGTCCTCCCGGTAGGACCGCAGCGTGTCGTAGTCGAGACCCATCGAGACCAGGGTCGCGACCGGCAGGTTGGCGATTACGACATCGGCGGTCTTCACCATGCGCGCGACGATCTTGCGGCCGTCCGGCGAGGCGGGATCGAGCGTGATCGAGCGCTTGTTCCGGTTCATCTGAAGAAACAGCGCACCGACGCCCCCGCCCACCTGCGCGGGGAAGCGGTCCTCGCTGCCGTCCCGCTTCTCGATCCGGATGACGTCGGCGCCGTATTCGGCGAGGAGCGCCCCGCAGTACGGGCCCGCGATGTAGCGGCCGAAATCGAGGACACGGATGCCTTGCAGCAGGGCGGACATGGGGCGTTTCTCCAGGGTTGGGGATCGGGGCGGCCGTCCGCGCCGTGCAGGACACGGGGCGTGCGCGACACGTGTTCCGCCGGGACGCCGGCGGGAGACACGCGCGCGCTGCGCGGCGAGCGTGGCGCGATGATAGCGTGACGGCAGGGCCGGCCGCTGTTTCGCTCCGCGAACCAGCCACCGGCCCTGCGGGGACCGGCGATCAGGTCTTGACCAGCCCCGCCTTGATCAGCAGCGGTTTCACCCCGTTGTAGTACTCCTCGGCGAACGCCCGGTACTCGGCGGGGTTCTTGCGCCACGGCACCTGCACGTACTTGTCGAGGAACTGCTGCGTCGACGGCTCGTTGTTGGCCTCGGCGAACGCCTCGTGGATCGTCTGCGCGATCGCCGGCGGCAGGTCCTTCGGACCGACCAGCCCGTACGGGCTGTGCGCGACCACGTTGATGCCGCGCTCCTTCAGGGTCGGCACCGCGCCGTAGCGGGGCAGGCGCTGCTCGGTCGCCATGGCCAGGATGCGGCACTGGCCCTGGTCGACGTGCGGCGCCCATTGCGAGGCGTCGGCCAGGAAGTTCACGTGGCCGCCCAGCAGCGCCTGCATCCATTCGGCACCGCCCTTGTACGGCACGTGCGTGAACTTCGCGCCGGTGGTCTGGTCGACCTCGATCATCATCAGCTGGCCGGTGCCGCCCACGCCGCTGGTGCCGTAGGTGTACTTCTCCGGCTCCTTCTTGCCGGCGGCGATCAGGTCCTCGATCGTCTTCCACGGCGCATCCGCGCGCACGACGACGCCGATCGTGTACGACGACAGACCGGTCACGTAGGTGAAGTCGCGCATCGGATGCCAGTTCGCCGGCTGGTAGTGCGGATAGCGCAGGCTGTTGATGCTCATGCACGCCAGCGTGTGCCCGTCGGGCTTGGCGGTCATCAGGGCCGCGGGCGCCAGCGTGCCGGCCGCACCGGGCTTGGCCTCCACCAGCACCTGCTGCCCGAGCGTCTTGCTCACGCGCTCGCCCAGCAGGCGCATGTGCAGGTCGGTGATGCCGCCGGTGGCGAACGGGTTGTAGATGACGATCGGCCGCTCGGGCCTCCAGCGCGTCTGCGCACGGATGATCGCAGGGGCCGCGAGCGTGCCGGCCAGGCCGAG
>ENA-UPTA01003857-UPTA01003857.1-activated-sludge-metagenome-genome-assembly--contig:-NODE-3857-length-14454-cov-8.667616_pt1 | contig 14454 bp, 15 predicted proteins | sample MGYA00238184_ERZ773361 | MGnify/ENA primary metagenome ERZ773361 (study PRJEB29100, sample SAMN05720205) | activated sludge metagenome | isolation source: anaerobic digester from wastewater...
CAGCCAAGGGGAAAACAAAAGCTTAGACATAAAGGCATCTTTTACACGCCTGTATCCGGCATCTGGCAAAGCGTCTGGCTGGAGACAATGCCATATGGCTATATAAAGTCCATAAGTATAGACACAGATATTGATGACAGTACTGTAACAATACATGCAGATACGGACTCTGAGGAATTTTTCGCTTCGATTATAGATAAAGATAATGTAATCTGCCAGGGCTTGTCAGATAGGAATAAAAAAATAACCTTTAAATTAGAAGATGCACATTTGTGGTCTCCTGAAGATCCGTTTCTGTACTCAGTCGAGCTCAAAGCGAGGACAGATATAGTAAAATCATATTTTGGAATGAGAAAATTTGATATTGTAAAAGATGAGAAGGGTTATTCACGGCTTACTCTGAATAATGATGTCTATTTTCATAACGGTGTTTTGGACCAGGGTTATTATCAAGATGGTATTTATACTCCGAAAAGCGATGAGGACATGATAAAGGACATCAAACTTGTGAAAAGACTCGGATTTAACATGATAAGGAAACACATCAAAGTTGAACCTTTACGCTGGTATTATCATTGTGACAGGCTTGGAATTCTTGTATGGCAGGATATTGTTAACGGAGGAGGCAGATATAGGTTCGGAACAGTAGCGGCATTGCCTTTTGCAGGCATAAAACTTGATGACAGCAATTACAGGCTCTTCGCTCGGGAGGATGAATATTACAGAAAGAGATTTGAAGAGGATTTAGCTGAATATGTAAAGCATCTGAATAACTGTGTTTCATTATGCCAGTGGACCTTGTTTAACGAAGGCTGGGGGCAGTTTGATTCCATAAGGCTGACAAAACTGTTAAGAAGTCTGGATGGTAAAAGATATATTGATTCCACATCAGGGTGGCATGAACAGGAAAATGATTCTTCTGATTTTTACAGCAGACATATATATTTCACAAAAATCCGATTTAAGAAACAGATAAACAAGGTTATTGCCTTAACCGAATTTGGAGGATATGCGATTATGACAGAGGATCATATGTTTTCGAAAGATAAAAAATTTGGATATAGGCTCTACAAGGATAAAGAATCGTTGCAAAACGCATATGACAGGCTGTATAAGAAATACATAATAGGTAATATAAAAAAAGGGCTGAGCGCATGCGTATATACCCAGTTATCTGATGTTGAGGAAGAGATAAACGGATTTGTCACATATGACAGGCAGGTATTTAAATTTGATATTCAGAGAATCAAAGCAGTTAATAATGTGATCAACAAAATGAATATGGATGCACGAATAAAATGGAAAAGATAATAGAAAAACACTATATGCTTTATCCGGAATCTAAGATGGCTGACTGGTTCAAGCTTTTATATCAAAGCGAATTCGGCAATAACCACATACCAGATAACGAAAAACTTAATCTTAAAGTTCTTATAGATGAAATAAAATGCAAGAAAAGCAATAAAACCGATATTGAAGATATAGGGAACAATAATATGAGGGTCCATCTGGGTTATCTGGAAAAGTCAGGCCTTTCATATGGAAGATTCGTTAAGATAATGATGGAGAGCAGAAGTATGTCCAAAGGTTCTCCTGACGGGTTCTGGAGTAAGGTTACACTTTTGGAAAAAGCTTTTAAAAGGTTATCAGTACCTATAACCACAGATGAATTTCATGAGTTTGAGAAGAAATATATTGAAGATGAGAACTCAACAGGCTCATGTCATTTATTGAGCCACAGCGATACATATAAAGAGAAATATAATCCTTCTTACAGAGTCATATGCTCTGAATATGCAGAAAAGATGGATTTATGGGCGCAGGTTGAAAAGCTTGTAAACCATGCAGCAAGAAATAAGACAACGGTAAACATAGCTATTGACGGTATGAGCACAGCAGGAAAGAGTTTTCTTGCAGATATGTTTTCTAAAATATTTGACTGTAATATAATTCACATGGATGATTTTTTCTTAAGAAAGCAGCAAAGGACATATGACAGGTTTTTGCAGCCAGGAGGAAATATAGATTATGAAAGATTCAGGCAGGAAGTAGCATTCAATCTAACGTCTGAAACAGGTTTTATCTATTATGCATACGACTGCCATTCATGTAATATGAGTGAAAAGAAAGCGTATCCGAAAACATTGAATATAGTTGAAGGCGCATATAGCATGCACCCTTACTTCGGAAATATCTATGATTTGCGTATATTTATGGAGACTGATAAGAAGACACAGTTGGAAAGAGTGTTAAAAAGAAATGGCGAGGAATTATTCGAACGTTTTAAGAATGAATGGATTCCTTTGGAGAACACATATATTAAAAGCTGTAAAATAAAGGAAAAATGCGATTTTGTATTTAGGACATAATGATGAAAACACACTGTATGCGATTAACTGAAGGACAAGATATAAAAGAGGAGATAAATCGTTTCTGCACAGATAACAATATTGATGCTGCAGTTGTTTTGAGCAGTGTAGGATTTGTTAAATACGCAGTTATAAGGGATGCAGGAGGGGAAGACTACCACACAATAGATGAAAATATGGAGATCATGTCAGTAAATGGCACTATTTCAAAACACAGGACGCATCTTCATATATCTTTTTCAAAAAAGGATTTATCTGTAATAGGCGGCCACATGATGAAAGGCTGCGTAGTAAATACGACATGCGAGTTAGTGCTTCTTGAACTGGATGGGACGGTTTTCAATAGCAGATATGATTCTTCAACAGGATATGAGGAAATTGATATATATAAATTTTAATATTCATCGACAATAAAACAGTTCTGTTTTGGCAGCATGCGGGCTATTTCATCGCATGCGGTCTTATCATGTATTACAGCATTGCCAGATGATGCCAGTTCCTCGAGTGATCTGAATCCGGTAAGAAGCTGCATAAGCTGGCCTGAGGGCATTTCCAGATGGCATTTGCCTTCAGATTTCTGTCCGTTAAAAAGATAGATACCGTTATTCTCTTTATAGAATGAATCAGTTACCTTAATGCGGTAATCGCTATTGTTGCAAATGACCTTTAAAAGCTCGCTTACATTAATAATACCCATGGAATTCTGTTCCTCTGTTTCTGTGTCTCTGCTTTCGAGCCATTCAGCAACTCTTTGTGAAGTCTTCAGGGTAATGTTCTTTCTTTCTTCCTTAAGTTTCTTAAATAAAAGGCATGCGCTTGCTTTATCACTGGCAATATACTCCTCAGCTTGAATTTCCTCTTCATCGAAATATATGCAGTATCCTGATATACTTCCATTCCTGAACACGGCTATGGCCTTTGCATCGTCACTCAGGTAATCATTCATCTTCAATTTGAACGCGTTATTGTCCCTTATTGCAACAGCGCTGTAATTCTTGATAAAACTGTTATAACAGCTGTGCAAGTTATCTGATTCATTAATTATATCTATCTTTTTGCATACTATATTTTTATTTATTCCGTTTCTATCATAATCCTCCCAATCAGCGGGAAATAAATATTCCTCATCCTTACACGAATGAATATATGTGCTTTTTGTGCACTCATAGTAATTTAAAGAATAATATACAGGACGGCTTACGGCTTTTAAAGTAGCGGCTGAAAAACCTTTGGAGTTTAGTTCATTTACCAAATAGCGAAAAGTCTTATGCATAAGACCCTTTTTTCTATATGCTTCAATCGTTGCCACACCTGATATCATAGCTGAAGGTATCTCTTTAGCTCTTATCAGAAGAGGCATCGGAACAGAATGCGCGCAGGATACAAGTAATTCGTCATCATAAGTACATGCGCAGTATTCCGGGTAAAACCTGTTTTCAAAAAACCAGTCAGTAAAACTGATACTGTCCCTGAAAAGCTCCCTCCACAGGTTTTTCATATCTGATTTATCTCTATCCGTACATGTTCTGGTTACTATCATGCTTACCTCTTTATAAATTATATATCAAAAAAGCAGTTTACCCAATGTATAATAGATGCATGAATGAGTATAAATTTGTTGAAAGATCAAGTGTGGGATTATGAAAAAGGTTTTTGCAATGGGAGAACTGCTTATAGATTTTATGGGTACAAAAAGGGATGTTTCTTTATCTGCTTGCGATACATTCATTAAAAAAGCTGGCGGGGCTCCTCCAAATGCCCTCGCGGCATTGTGTAAGCTTGGCGGTGAGGGGTACCTTGCATCAAGAGTGGGAAATGATGCTTTCGGTGATTTTCTTATATCTGAGTGCAAAAAGAACAATATTGATACCAGTATGGTTATAAAAGACTGTCAGAGATTTACGACATGCGCTTTTGTATCTCTTACCAGCCTTGGACAGCGGGATTTCATATTCCAAAGAGGTGCTGACGCATATATAAATTATGAAGAACTGGATATTGACTTAGTCAGAAATTGTGAAATATACCACTTCGGTGCAGCAACAGGGCTTCTTGACAGTGTGACATACAATACATATATGAAAGTTCTGGATGAAGCGATAAGCAGTAACAAGGTTATTGTCTTTGATCCGAATTTCCGGCAGGATTTCTGGAAAGGCGATAAGGATAATAGCAGTATAGACAACTTTATATCAAGATGCAGATATATGATATCTAAAAGCCATGTGGTAAAAGTATCTGAAGAGGAAGCAAAACTGATATCTGAAGAAAGTTCCATAGAAAAGGCTGCTGAATATTTTCTCAACCTCGGTACAGAGATAGTGCTTGTGACATGTTCGGATAAAGGGACTTATGCAAAAAAAGAAGATTACTCAGAATTAATACCAAGTATAGATGTAAAGTGTGTTGATTCAACAGGTGCCGGAGATGCTTTTATAGGTGCTTTTCTATATAAGATGAGCAGTATGGATAATATTAATGATTTATTCACTAATAATCGTCTTCTAAAAGAATTCGTGTTTTTTTCCAATAAAGCAGGAGCCATTTGCTGTACGAGGCTTGGAGCTATGGAAGGCATGCCCTCAAAAGATGAAATGGGTCTTGACACATTTATGGTGCAGTATTAAAATAGGTTTGCTGATTTAGTCAGTGGATTTGACAAAACAATATATATGCTAGGGGAGCCTTTTGGCTGAGAAATATGATTGACCCTCATTACTTGATACGGATAATACCGTCGTAAGGAAGCACCAAAAAAGATGATTTCACCTCTGGCATGTATAAAACAACGGAGGTGTTTTATTATGGATCTATTTTTAGTAAAGTCTGATGGTGAGTATCTGCTTACACTATACGGATACTTGGCGATAGCCTTACTGGCTGTATTGGTTTTTGGAGCAATTTTCTTTTTCAAGCCAAAGAAGGAAAAACCTGAATTGAATATAAGCGTTACAAAAAAACTGGCTTTCTGTTCTATGGCGATTGCAGTGGGTTTTGTGGCATCATATATAAAATTATTCAGACTTCCCCTTGGAGGATCAGTAACCTTATTATCCATGCTGTTCATATGTCTGGTTGGCTACTGGTATGGATTCGGTACAGGTATACTGGCTGCTTTCACATACAGCCTTCTGCAGTTTTTGCAAGGACCGTACATAATAAATTTATGGCAGGTGTGTTTTGACTACCTGTTTGCTTTTACAGCACTGGGGTTATCAGGCCTTTTCAGAGATAAAAAGAATGGCCTCATTACAGGCTATATAGTCGCAATACTTGCCCGTGGCCTGTTCCATTCGATTGGCGGATATCTTTTCTTCATGTCCTGGATACCTGAGAGCTTTCCGAAAAACCTGACATCAGTATATCCTTTGGTATATAACTACTCATATATTCTCGCAGAAGGAGCAATAACTGTAGCTCTGCTGTCTATACCTCCTGTGAAGAAGGCAGTGGAGAGAGTAAAGGCGATGGCTGTGAGATAAAAGGAAAAATATGCTTCTTAAAGAATCCAGTTAATCTGGATTTTTTAATTTATGTGTTGACAGTGTATAATGCAGATGGTAAGATATAAACACTTTAGCAATTCATCACTTTAGCGTAATGAAGCAAGGAGAGGAAATGGCATATCATAATCCAGAAGGCATGAGTGATTTAACAGACATAAAATGCTCTTCAAAAAAGAATAAAGAAGAAAAACTAAGGAAACTTTTCATGAATTATGGGTTTATGGAAATAGAAACACCCTGTTTGGAATATTTCGATATGTACTACGGCGAAAATGAATATGTAAACCAGCAGGATATTTTCAAGCTTATTGACAAAACAGGAAGCCTTCTTGTTTTAAGGCCGGATATGACTGTCCCGTCATGCAGGGTTGCTGCAACAAAAATTCGATATGAAGCTCTGCCATATAAACTGTCATATATTGCTAAATGTTTCAGGGCGGATGAATTCGGAGGCGGAAAACAGAGGGAGTTTACACAGTGCGGTGCAGAGATAATCGGCAGTGACAATCCATACTATGATGCTTTGGTTATTAAACTGGCAGTCAGTGCAGCTAAAAAAATAGGGCTATCTGATATATCCATTCAGATTGGGCAGGTGGAATTTTTTAACGGTCTTGCAAAAGAAGCTTCTCTTAGCCAGAAGGAATGCGAAATTATTTCAAAAATGATAGACAGTAAAGACAGCTTTGGAATTTCCGAGTATCTTGAGGGGAAAAAAATTGAAAAGGATGTATACGACCATATAACAGCTTTGACAGGCTACTTCGGGGATAAAACGCTGATAGACAGGCTTCTTGAATCAAAACTGAATTCAAGATCTTTACAGGCTTTAAAGAATCTGAAAATGATTCTGGATATATTGGATCAGATGGGTTTGAGCGGATATGTTACAGTGGACCTTTCAATGGTAAAAAAGCTGGGCTATTACACTGGGATGATTTTTAATGGGAACACATACCAGATGGGTTTTCCAATACTTGCAGGGGGAAGATATGACAATCTTGCTAAGAAAATGGGAAAACAGCTTGAGGCAACTGGATTCTCTTTAAGCCTGGAGATGGCGATGAAAGCAATTGAAAGGCAAGGTCAGCCTGAAGAAATACCTGAAGGTCCTGAAATAGTCTCTTTTTCTGAATCTATGAGGGATAAAATTTTATCTTTGACAAAAGACAGTGAAGAAGAAAAAAGCCTGCAGGTACTGCCAGATAGCGATGACCTTGTAAAGTATATGCAGGAACGGAAAATCACAAGAATGGCAAGATGCATAAGTGTGGATTGTGTTTTGGTTTATCAAGACGGAAAGACAGAAAAAATGAATTTTGAAGAGTGGAGGAAATTATGGAATATCTGAAGATAGCTCTGCCAAAGGGAAGGCTGGCAGTACAGACTATTGAGCTTTTCAAAAAAGCTGGCATACCATGTAAGGATATAGATGAGGATTCCAGAAAACTCATACACATTGATGAACTTAATAAATTAAAGATATTCCTGGTAAAAGCAGCAGATGTTCCGGTTTATGTCGAATATGGAGCTGCTGATATGGGTGTTGTCGGAAAAGATACTTTGATGGAAGAGTCGAGGAATCTGTATGATGTGCTTAATCTTGGTTTTGGGGCATGTAAGATGTGTGTTGCGGGAGAAGCGAAATACCTTGGAAAAACAGATGGAATAATGAATAAAAGAGTTGCTACAAAATATCCCAAGATAGCTAACGAATATTACAGGAATGTCAAAAACGAAAATGTGGAGATAATAAAACTTAATGGATCTGTAGAGCTGGCTCCTTTATGCAATCTTTCCGAGCTTATAGTGGATATAGTGGAAAGCGGCAAGACACTGCAGGCGAATGGGCTTACTGTTCTGGAGAAAATATGTGATATATCAGCTCACCTTATTGTGAATAAAGTAAGCATGAATATGAAAACAGACAAGATATCATATATAATTTCAGCATTGAAAAAGGAGTTGAGCAATGATTCCTCTATTTGAGAATGATAAATCAGCCTTTATAAACAAGGTCAGAAGAGATGGATTTTTAGATAACCAGGAAGTATTCGATACTGTTTCGGGAATAATGCAGGATATAAGGAAAGATAAGGATGATGCATTAATCCGGTATACGAAAAAGTTTGACAAAGTTGATATTCGGCCAGAAAATATGCTGGTTACTAAAGAAGAGATAGAATGGGCATATAAACAGATAGATAAAAATCTTTTAAAGGTAATACAGCAGGCTGTTTTAAATGTAGCTGCTTATTCGCTAAAACAAAAAGAACAAAGCTTTTTATGGAATAAGTCAGAAGGTATAAGCATAGGCCAGAAAGTAACACCGTTAAGAAGTGTAGGCATATATATACCAGGAGGTACTGCACCTTTAATATCCTCAGTAATAATGAATGCTGTTCCAGCATATGTTGCCGGTGTTAAGGAAATAATAATGTGCACACCGCCTCCAATAGATTGCGCCCGTATTGTTGCAGCAAATGAAGCGCATGTCACGAAAATATACAAAGCAGGAGGAGCTCAGGCTATATTCGCAATGGCTTTTGGTACCCAGACTATAAAAAAAGTCGACAAAATAACTGGCCCTGGAAATATATATGTAGCTTATGCTAAAAAGATGGCATATGGATACTGCGGGATAGATATGGTCGCAGGACCTTCAGAAATTATGATAATTGCTGATGAGACGGCAGATGCTAAGTTCATTGCAGCAGATATGTTAAGCCAGGCAGAGCATGACAAGCTTTCCATCGCATCGCTTCTTACTACATCAAAAGAACTGGCAGAAAAAGTTGTGGAACAGATATCCATACAGTCGGAAGAACTTCAAAGAAAAGATATTATAACAGAAAGCATTAAAAATAATTCAGCTATATATATTGGAAAAGATATTATGGAATGCATTGACATACTAAACGAATGCGCACCGGAACATGCGGAAATAATTACAAGAGACGCCGAATTTTATTCTGACTTTATAACCCAGGCAGGCGCGGTTTTTGTAGGACCTTATTCACCTGAACCACTTGGCGACTATTTTGCTGGCCCCAACCACACCCTTCCTACTGCCGGGACTGCCAGATTCTTTTCCGTTCTCGGAGTATATGATTTCATGAAAAAGAGCAGTGTCATACAGTATAACAAAAAGGCGCTTGAAGAGGCATACAGAGGGATATCGCTATTTGCCAAATGCGAAGAGCTGAATGCTCATGCTAATGCAGTGGACATACGGTTTGAGGAGAAAAAAGATGAGTAGCATGTTTTCTGATGTATTAAAAAGACTTAAGCCATATACTCCTGGCGAGCAGCTTAATGATAAAAGGTATATTAAGCTGAATACCAATGAGAATCCTTATCCTCCATCAGATAAAGTGCTTGAGGCAATAAAAAATAAAACTGATGCATCTTTAAGGCTTTATCCAGATCCGGTATGCAAAGAACTGGTGTCTGCTCTTGCTAAAAAGCATTCAGTAAGCGAAGACATGGTTTTTGTATCTAATGGTTCAGATGAGCTTCTTGCTTTTTCTTTTAATGCCTTTTTTGCAGAGCGGGAAGTTGCTTTTCCAAAGATAACATACAGCTTTTATCCGGTATACTGCAAGCTGTATAACGTAAAAGAGATTTCCATAGAAATGAAGGATGATTATACTATTGATAAACAAGCAATGAGTGAATGCAAATATCCTTTAATAATTGCTAACCCCAATGCGCCGACAGGTGAGCTGTTAAGTGACGGATATATATGCTCTCTTTTAGAAAAAGATAAAGACAAACTGATACTGGTTGACGAGGCTTATATGGATTTCGCAGATCAGAAATCCATGTCTGAGTATGTAAAAAGGTACAAAAACCTGCTGGTGGTCAGAACATTCTCAAAATCCTACTGTTTGGCAGGTATGAGGATAGGTTATGCAATAGGAGACATTGCACTAATAAATGCATTAAACACAATAAAAAACTGCTTTAATTCATATCCATTGGACAGATTAGCCCAGATAAGCGCATTAACTGCCATAAATGATCAAGAGTATTACGATTATATAAATAATAAAGTGAAGGTAACAAGAGACCGGACCGCATTAGAACTTGAAGCACTTGGTTGCATTGTATTGCCATCAAAGAGCAATTTCCTGTTTGTAAAATTTCCCCGCTTCGATTCATATACCATATATACAAAATTCAAAGACTTCGGTATACTAATCAGGCAGTGGAACTATATACCCGACTATGTCAGGATATCGGTCGGAACAGATTCTGATATGGATACCCTGATTAATGGAGCAAAGGAGATTATGAGACAATGAGGACAGCGGAATTTAAAAGAAAGACTAACGAGACTGATATAACTATAAAGCTGGATATTGATGGGACCGGCATATATTCGGTTGATACAGGAATAGGTTTTTTTGATCATATGCTTGAGCTGTTTACAAGACATTCTCTCATGGATATAACAATAAAGACCTCGGGAGATATAAAAGTAGACGGGCATCATACTATTGAAGATACATCCATTGCTTTAGCGTCATCTTTAAAGAAAGCTCTTGGGAATAAAGAAAAAATCAACAGATACGGGTTTGCATCAATCCCTATGGACGAAACGCTTACAAATGTCACAATAGATTTAAGCGGAAGGCCTTATACTGTATTTAACTGTCCTGTCAGCCAGGGGCGAATGGGAGAGATGGATTTTGAAGCAGTTGAAGAATTTGTAACTGCTTTTGCTAATAATCTAGGTGCGAATATCCATGTAAACGTGTTATATGGTTCAAACAGGCATCACATTGCGGAAAGCATTTTTAAAGGTCTTGCAAGAAGCTTAAAGCAGGCTGTGGGTATTGACTGTAAAGAAACCGGCATTCCATCAACAAAAGGAGAGATTTAATGGATTTGAAACCATTTAAAAAAGGAAAAGTAAGGGATTTGTATGATTTAGGCGATAAGATGCTTATGGTTGCTTCAGACAGGATATCAGCATTTGACTGTGTATTTAATGAGCCGATACCGTCAAAAGGTATAATACTTAACAGTATCTCGGCATTCTTCTTTAATTTAACACAGGACATAATTAATAATCACATGATTACTGCAGACTTTGAAAAATTACCTGAACCTTTTAATAAAGATGAATACTTTAAAGGACGTTCCATGCTTGTAAAAAAATTAAGCATGCTTCCTGTCGAATGCGTAGTAAGAGGGTATCTTGAGGGTAGCGGGTTAAGAGAGTATGCAAAGAACACAAGCATATGCGGCATACCATTAAGAAACGGGCTTAAACAAGCTGATAAGCTGGATGAACCGATTTACACCCCATCAATCAAAGCTGAAGAAGGACATGATATAAACACTTCTTATGAAGAGACTGAGAATATGGTAGGTACTGAAATTGCAGCTCTTTTAAAACAAAAGAGTCTTGAACTGTATATCAAAGCAAGCGAATATGCTCTAACCAAAGGAATCATAATTGCAGATACTAAATTTGAATTTGGGATACTTGACGGTAATCTTGTGCTTGCAGATGAAATCTTCACTCCTGATTCTTCAAGATTCTGGGATGCAAGCGAATATATGCCCGGTCGTGCTCAGAAAAGTTTTGATAAGCAGTATCTTAGGGAATATCTTGAGACCACAGGATGGGACAAAAATCCCCCAGCCCCGACGCTTAACAACCATGTTATAACACAGACTCTGAATAAATACAAAGAGGCATATGAAAGGCTTGTAAAGTGATAGCAATAATCGATTATGAGATGGGTAATATAGGGAGCGTGCTTAAAGCTTTCTCGTATATAAATTGCCGAGCGGAAGAAGTTACAGATCCGGATAAGTTGAAAAAATATGATAATATTGTGCTGCCTGGAGTCGGTGCATTTCCCAAGGCTATGGACAATCTTAAGAAAAGAAATATGGACCAGGCTGTAAAAGAAGAAATAAAAAAAGGCAAAAACTTTTTAGGCATATGCTTAGGATACCAGCTCCTGTTTGAATCTTCAGAAGAGGATTTCTCCGGTACAGATGATAAAACTGCGGTTAAAGGACTTTGCCTGCTTTCAGGTCATGTGAGGAAGTTCAATAGCGAATCAGGATTAAAAGTGCCTCAAATAGGCTGGAACAGTATTGATTCGACAGATAATACAGGAATTCTACATCAGTTTAATGGAAGGTATTTCTATTTCGTACATTCATATTATGCTGATGTAACAAATTTAAACAGCACAAAAAATGATGTTAAATCTTTGAATACATATTTCTCATTCACTGAATATGGAAAAAGATTTGCATCAGCGGTGGAAAAGGATAATATTATGGCTTGTCAGTTCCATCCTGAAAAAAGCGGTGATGACGGTATAGAATTATTAAGAAAATGGGTAAAAACATGATTATATATCCTGCTATAGACATACTTGACGGTAACTGCGTAAGACTCTACAAAGGGGATTACGGGCAGGTTACGAAATATGCGGATGATCCTTTTGAGATGGCTCTGGCTTTTAAAAAGTCCGGAGCTACTCATTTGCATATTGTGGATCTTGATGGAGCCAGGACAGGCAGATCAGTTAATCTTGAAGTTATTAAAAATATATGTTCCAAAACAGGCCTTCTGGTTCAGACAGGTGGCGGAGTACGAACGCTAGAGAGGATAGGGGAGCTTATTGAAGCAAAAGCTGACAGGGTAGTCCTTGGGACTGCGGCAATCAAAGACACTTCACTGGTGGAGAAAGCAGTCGCTGAGTTTGGAAAGAAGATAGTAGTTGGCATTGATGCTCTTAATGGTTTAGTATCAACAGACGGCTGGACTTCAGACAGCGGACAGGATGCAGTGCAGACTGCATTGAATATGAAATCTATAGGCGTCAGCTCCATCATATACACAGATATATCCAAAGATGGAACTTTAAAAGGCGCGAATATAGAAGCACTTAGGGAAATGATTGAAAAAACAGGACTGGATGTTGTTGCATCGGGCGGAATAAAAGATATGTCTGATATTCTGAATGTGAAAAAAGCGGGAGCATACGCAGTTATAACCGGTAAGGCAATATATGAGGGAAAGATAAAGATTGAAGAGCTATTTGAATCCATGTTATAAAGCAGATAAGGAGAAGCAGATGTACACAAAAAGAATAATTCCATGCCTGGATATAAATAAAGGAAGAGTCGTCAAAGGTATAAATTTCCTTGATCTAGTTGACGCAGGAGATCCTGTGGAAACTGCAAAAGCATATAATGCCACAGGAGCGGATGAACTGGTCTTTCTGGATATAACAGCGTCATATGAAAAAAGAGATATTATGCTTTCGACCGTGGAAAAAGTCGCTTCTGAGGTATTCATACCTTTTACAGTGGGTGGCGGAATAAGGACTATCGATGATTTTACCGCTCTTTTAAGAGCTGGTGCAGACAAAGTATCAGTTAATACTGCAGCTATATTGAATCCTTCACTTATAACAAAAGCCAGCGAAATGTTCGGTGCTCAATGTGTTGTAGCTGCAATAGATGCAAAAAAGGAAAAAGACGGCAGTTATATGGTATACATAAACGGAGGAAGGGACAAGACCTCTTGGCATGCTGCAGACTGGGCTAGAAAATGCGAAAAGCTTGGAGCTGGCGAGATACTTCTTACATCAATGGATACTGATGGAACTAAAAAAGGCTTTGAACTAACGCTTACAAAGATGGTATCCGAGTCAGTGAATATTCCTGTAATAGCTTCTGGAGGAGCTGGCAGAATAGAGGATTTTTATGATGTGCTTACCAAAGGCCATGCAGATGCAGCTTTGGCAGCATCTTTATTCCATTTTCATGAATTGGATATAACTGAACTGAAAAAGGCCTTAAGAGATAAAGGTATCTCTGTTAGAATTCACTAAATTACATATATTTAAAACATGTAATTATGCAAGTTGAACAAAGATTAAAAAACAGAGCAAATCGTTTGACAACAATGGGGCCCGATGATATAATTTACGAAGTAAATCGTATGTTAATGCTACATGCAGGAGGTACATATTTAAATGGATGATAAGCGCAGCAAAAGTTCAAAGTTAATGAAGATGGCAATTGTGGTTTTCGCTATAGGTTTTGAAGCAGTTACTTTTGGAATGTTCATGAGACTTGTATATATGAATGAACAGTATATGGCAAGATGGCATATGTGGTTGTGGTATGTTATAGGAGTAGTATTCCTGCTTCCTTCATTCTACATGTTCTATAAAGCTAATAAGATGAAAGAAGACGAAAGAAACGCTTACTACGAGGATTACTTCAAAGAAGAAGAGAAAAAGATTACAATCGAGCAATAACAAGCTTCATGCTTACAAGCCGCCTGGACAGGCGGTTTTTTGTTGCAGAAAAATAGGTTTTATTGACTTTTTGCTAAATTTACTTTATTTTATAGATGAAACCAGATAATGATATAAATTTATAGAAAACAGCAAAGTTATCAGACTGAATATAAAAGCATGCTAGGGCTCAATGAAGTAAGTTACTTGGAAGGAGGTATTGAAAATGACGCAGTATGCAATAAAACAGGAACACCTGGACAGAGCTTCACTCATAGTTTCAAAAATGAGCTT
>ENA-UPTA01003859-UPTA01003859.1-activated-sludge-metagenome-genome-assembly--contig:-NODE-3859-length-14441-cov-8.443070_pt1 | contig 14441 bp, 11 predicted proteins | sample MGYA00238184_ERZ773361 | MGnify/ENA primary metagenome ERZ773361 (study PRJEB29100, sample SAMN05720205) | activated sludge metagenome | isolation source: anaerobic digester from wastewater...
GGCGGGGGACTGGGCGGCGCCATGGGCGGCGGCCTCGGTGACGTGCTCGGCGGCGTCCTCGGGGGTGCGCTGGGCGGTCGTGGCGGCGCCGGCGGTGCACCGGCCGGCGGACCGGGGGGCGGTCTGCTGGACATGCTCACACCGATGCTGGACCGCAACCGCGACGGCTCCGCGATGGACGACATCCTGGGCATGGCGGCGCAGTACCTGAACCGCCGCTGAGCCCGGCGCGACGGGGCTGGCCGGTCCCGCCGCGGCGTCAGCCGCGCGGGCCCGTGGCGCTGCGCGCCTGTTCGAACGCCGCGCACAGCGCGTCGGCGCCCTGCGCGCCGCTGACGCCGAGGCGGCCGTCGATCACGAACAGCGGCACGCCGCTCACGCCCAGGCTGCGCGCCTGTGCGTCCGCCTGCTCGGCGTCGGCCGCGGCCGCGTCGTCGTCGAGGGCCGCCGCGACCTGCGCCTCGCTCAGCCCCGCGCGCGTGCCGAGCGCGGCCAGCACCGCACGCGCGGTCAGGTCGGCGCCTTCGAGGAAGTAGGCTTCGAACAGCGTCTCGACCATGCGCGCCTGTGCCGCCTCGCCGACGGCACCGGCCGCCGCGATCAGCGCGTGGGCACGCAGGGTGTTCGGCTGACGCGCGATCCGGTCGAAGTCGGGATTCAGCCCGACCGCACGCGCGGCCGCCGTCACCCGCGCATAGATCGCACTGGCGTCGGGCGACCCGAACTTGCGCTGAAGGTAGTCCGAACGCGCCATGCCTTCCGGCGGGAAACCGGGATTCAGCTGGAACGGATGCCATCGCACCACCGGTGCGGGCGCCTGCGGATGCTCGGCGCGCCAGCGCGCCAGCGCCGCCTCGAGCTGGCGCTTGCCGATGTAGCACCATGGGCACACGACATCGGAGATCACGTCGACGCGCAACGCGTCGCCGGCGGGCTGGAGGATGGGGTTCACGGCGGGCTCCGCGTACGGTCGGGGACGGGGCGTCGAGTGTACGACGGCGCTCAGGCGCCCGCGGGCGGCTGCCCCGGGCGCGGCAGGCTCAGACGCGCGTCCTTCACGCGGGGCTCCAGCAGACGGCCCTTGCGGGCGCGCGCCGCCAGGTATCCGGCGAGCTCGCGGACGGACATCGCCCGCTGGATCGGCTTGGCGCCGCGCCCGGTGCCCTCGACCACCGCACCGCCGTCGCCGTAGACGATCGCCTGCAGCAGCGTCTCCTTCGGATCGAGCCCCATCAGGATCACGCCCCGGCCGCCATTGCGCAGCACCTTCACCTCGTCCACCGGGAACACCAGCACCCTGCCCGCTTCGGACACGCACAGCACCTGCCCCTGCCCCGGGCGGAACAGCGCCGGGCGCAGCGGGGCGTCGCCGTCGTCGAGCGTCATGAAGGCCTTGCCCTGGCGCGTGCGACCGACCAGGTCGCCCGCCTGGCACAGCAGGCCGTTGCCCTGCGCGGTGGACAGCAGCACCCCGGTGTCGTTGGGCGCCGCGAAGAGCCACGCCAGCCGCGTGCCCGACTCGGGCTCGACGAGCGAGGTGACCGGCGCGCCATCGCCACGCGCCGACGGCAACTGCGACACCGGGATCGAATACACCCGCCCGTTGCTGCCGAGTGCGAACAGGTGGTCGGTGGTCTGCACCTCGTACGCACCGTCGAACGCGTCGCCCGCCTTGAACGTGAACTGGCTCCAGTCGTGGCCGTGGCCCTGGCGGGCGCGGATCCAGCCGCGCTCGGACACGATCACCGTGACCGGCTCCTCCACCACCCGGATCTCGACGGACGCGCGGCGCGCCTCTTCGATGACGGTGCGGCGGGCATCGCCGTACTGCTTGGCGTCCTGCTCGATCTCGCGGATGACCTGCCTGCGCATCGCCGCCGGGCTTGCCAGCAGCGCGTCGAGACCGGCCTTCTCGGTGCGCAGCGCCTCGAGCTCCTGCTCGATGCGGATCGCCTCCAGCCGCGCGAGCTGGCGCAGCCGGATCTCGAGGATGTCCTCGGCCTGCCGGTCGCTCAGGCCGAAGCGCGCGATCAGCGCCGGCTTGGGCTCGTCGGACTCGCGGATGATGCGGATCACCTCGTCGATGTTCAGCAGGATCGTGCGGCGGCCTTCCAGGATGTGGATGCGCTCGTCGACCTTGCCCAGGCGATGCCGGGTGCGGCGCGTGACCGTCTCGACGCGGAACGCGCACCATTCGCGCAGGATGTCGCGCAGCGCCTTCTGCCGGGGCCTGCCGTCGGTCCCGATCATCACCAGGTTGGCCGACACGCCCGTCTCGAGGCTGGTGTGGGCGAGCAGCACGTTCAGCAGTTCCTGCTGGTCGATGCGCGAGGTCTTGGGCTCGAAGACCAGCCGCACGGGGGCCTCGCGGCCCGACTCGTCGCGGACCGCGTCCAGCACCGAGAGCAGCCGCTGCTTCAGCTGCAGCTGCTCGGCGCTCAGCGACTTCTTGCCGAGCTTGACCTTCGGGTTGCTCAGGTCCTCGATCTCCTCGAGCACCTTCTGTGCGGACACGCCGTGCGGCAGCTCGGTGACGACCAGCTGCCACTGGCCGCGCGCCAGGTCCTCGAACGCGTGCCGGGCCCGCATCTTGATCGAACCGCGTCCGCTCTCGTAGAGGTCGCGCAGGTCGGACGCCGGGGAGATGATCTGCGCGCCGCCCGGGAAGTCGGGCCCGGGCAGCACCGACATCAGTTCCTCGGTGGTGGCGTCGGGATTGCGCAGGCACAGCACGGCGGCGGCCGCGACCTCGCGCAGGTTGTGCGGCGGGATCTCGGTCGCCATGCCCACGGCGATGCCCGAGGCGCCGTTGAGCAGCAGCATCGGCAGGCGCGCAGGCAGCAGCGCGGGCTCGGTGGCCGAGCCGTCGTAGTTGGGCACGAACTCGACCGTGCCCTGGTCGATCTCGTCGAGCAGCAGCCGCGCATAGGGCGTGAGCCGGGCCTCGGTGTAGCGCATCGCCGCCGCGCCGTCGCCGTCGCGCGAGCCGAAGTTGCCCTGGCCGTCGATCAGCGGATAGCGCAGGGTGAACGCCTGCGCCATGCGCACCAGCGCGTCGTACGCCGCGGTGTCGCCGTGCGGATGGAAGCGGCCGAGCACGTCGCCGACGACGCGGGCGGACTTCACCGGCTTCGCGGTGGGGCCCAGCCCCATCTCGTTCATCGCGAACAGGATGCGCCGCTGCACCGGCTTCTGCCCGTCGCACACGTCGGGCAGCGCGCGGCCCTTTACCACCGACACGGCGTAGTCGAGGTAGGCCCGCTCGGCGTAGTCGGCCAGCGTCAGCGACTCGGCGTCGTCGGCCGGTGCGGGGTCGGAGAAGAGGTCGCGTTCGGTCATGGGGTCAGATGTCCACTTCGGCGTCGTTGCCGTGCTCTTCCAGCCAGGCGCGCCGCGCGGCCGCCTCGCCCTTGCCCATCAGCATCGTGAAGCGCTGCAGCGTGCCGTCGCGGTCGACCGGCCCCAGCGCCACGGGCAGCAGGCGGCGGGTGTCGGGATTCATGGTGGTCTCCCACAACTGTTCGGCACTCATCTCGCCCAGGCCCTTGAAGCGCGAGATCGACCAGCTGCCTTCGCGGATGCCTTCCTTGCGCAGCTTGTCCTCGACGTGGCGCAGCTCGCCCTCGTCGAGGCAGTAGAGCTTGCGCAGCGGGCGCCGGCCCTGCGCCGGCACGTCGACGCGGAACAGCGGCGGCCGCGCGATGTGCACGTGGCCGCGCTCGACCAGCTTCGGGAAGTGGCGGAAGAACAGCGTGAGCAGCAGCACCTGGATGTGCGCGCCGTCGACGTCGGCATCCGACAGGATGCAGATGCGGCCGTAGCGCAGCCCCGACAGGTCGGGCTCGTCGGCCGGGCCGTGCGGGTCGACGCCGATGGCGACCGCGATGTCGTGGATCTCGTTGTTGGCGAACAGCCGGTCGCGCTCGGTCTCCCAGGTGTTGAGCACCTTGCCGCGCAGCGGCAGGATCGCCTGGAACTCCTTGTCGCGCCCCATCTTGGCCGACCCGCCGGCCGAGTCGCCCTCGACCAGGAAGATCTCGTTGCGCGCCACCTCGGTCGATTCGCAGTCGGTGAGCTTGCCCGGCAGCACGGCCACGCCCGAGCTCTTGCGCTTCTCGACCTTCTGGGCGGCGCGGCTGCGGCTCTGCGCCTGCCGGATCACCAGCTCGGCCAGCCGCTTGCCGTAGTCGACGTGCTGGTTCAGCCACAGCTCGAGCTGCGGCTTGCTCAGCGACGACACCAGCCGCACCGCGTCGCGGGAGTTCAGGCGCTCCTTGATCTGACCCTGGAACTGCGGATCGAGCACCTTGGCCGACAGCACGAAGCTGGCCCGGGCGAACACGTCCTCGGGCAGCAGCTTCACACCCTTGGGCATCAGTCCGTGCAGCTCGATGAAGCCGCGCACCGCGCCGAACAGGCCGTCGCGCAGGCCGGATTCATGGGTGCCGCCCGCGGTCGTCGGAATCAGGTTCACGTACGACTCGCGCACCAGCGCGCCTTCCTCGGTCCAGGCCACCACCCACTGCGCGCCCTCGCCCTCGGCGAACGTGTCGTGCCCGGCGGCCAGGAACTGCTCGCCGTCGAAGAACGGCACCACGGGTTCGACGCCGCTCTGTGCGGCGAGCGATTCGGTCAGGTAGCCGCGCAGGCCGTCGTCGTACTTCCAGGTCTGCGTGCGGCCCGAGCGCGCGTCGGTCAGCGTCACCCGGATGCCGGGCAGCAGCACCGCCTTGGAGCGCAGCAGCTGGGTGAGCTCGGCCGCGGGGATGGTCTGACTGTCGAAGTACTTCGGGTTGGGCCAGCAGCGCACGCGCGTGCCCGAGCGGCGGTCGCCCTTCTGGGGCGCGCGCGCCGCCAGCGGCACCAGCACGTCGCCGTCGGAGAAGACGATCTCGTGAGCCGCGCCGTCGCGCCACACGGTCACTTCGAGCCGCTTCGACAGCGCGTTGGTCACGGACACGCCGACGCCGTGCAGGCCGCCGGAGAAGCTGTACGCGCCGCCCGCCTGCTTGTCGAACTTGCCCCCCGCGTGCAGGCGCGTGAACACGATCTCGACGACCGGCACCTGCTCCTCGGGATGCAGGCCCACCGGGATGCCGCGCCCGTCGTCCTCGACGACCACGCTGCCGTCGGCCTCGACGGTGACGACGATCTCGCGGCCGAACCCGGCCAGCGCCTCGTCGGCCGCGTTGTCGATCACCTCCTGGACGATGTGCAGGGGGTTCTCGGTGCGGGTGTACATGCCCGGCCGCTGCTTGACGGGCTCGAGCCCCTTCAGCACGCGGATCGAGGCTTCGCTGTATTCGGGTTTTCTGGTTGCCATCGGGAGAACGGGGTTCCTGGACACGGGCACGGCGGCGCGGATCGGGGCCGGTTGCACATCGGGCGGCCCGGCGCTGCACATCGGACGGACCGGCGGGTACGCATCGGCCGATCCGAAACGCGCGCGTCGCCCGATCCGCGAGACGCGCGCGTCGCCCGATCCGGAACACGCGCGCCGCCCGATCCGGGCCGCGCGCCTCGACCCGTCGGCCGGGCGCGCCTCGGCCGGTCCGGCGCATGCCTTGCGGCGCGCGGCGCAGATCGGACCGGGGCGGCATTGTACCCGCAGGCTTCGACCGCCCCACCGCCGCGCCCCGACCCGACGGATCATCTGCATGCGCGATACTCGCGCACCACGGCCCTTCGGCCGACCGCCCCGTGCGCCGCCTCCCCAGGAGCTCCGATGGACACGTTGCCCGACCTGCACGCCCTCGAACGCGCCCGCGCGATCGTCTACCGCACCCTGCAGCCCACACCGCAGTACGCGTGGCCGCTGCTCGCCGAGCGGGTGGGCGCGCGGATCTGGGTCAAGCACGAGAACCACACCCCCACCGGCGCCTTCAAGGTGCGCGGCGGCCTGGTGCACTTCGACGCGCTCGCACGCGAGGCCCGGCCGCCCGACGGGGTCATCACCGCCACGCGCGGCAATCACGGCCAGTCGGTAGCGTTTGCCGCGCGCGCGGCGGGCGTGCCCGCAACGATCGTCGTGCCGCACGGCAACAGCCGCGAGAAGAACGCCGCGATGCGCGCGTTCGGCGCGCGAGTGGTCGAGCACGGCGACGACTTCCAGGCCGCCCGGGAGCATGCGATCGCCCTGGCCGCCCGCGACGGGCTGCGCATGGTGCCCTCCTTCGCGCCCGATCTGGTCGCCGGGGTGGCCAGCTACTGGCTCGAGTTCTTCGAGGCCGTCCCGCAGGTGGATGTCGTGTACGTGCCGATCGGCCTTGGCTCGGGCGCCTGCGCCGCGATCGCCGCGCGTGACGCGCTGCGCCTGCACACGCGCATCGTCGGGGTCGTCTCGGCGCACGCCCCCACGTATGCGCTCTCGGTGGACGCGGGCCGTGTCGTCGAGGCACCGGTCAGCACGGTGCTGGCCGACGGGATGGCGTGCCGCGTCGCCGAAGCCGATGCGGTGATGCTGCTGCGCACCGGCCTGGAGCGCCTGGTGCGCGTGACGGACGACGAGGTGGCGCTGGCCATGAAGCAACTGTTCACCGACACGCACAACACCGCCGAAGGCGCGGGCGCCGCCGCCCTGGCCGCCGCGCTGCAGGAGCGCGCGCGGATCGCCGGCCGCACGGTGGGCATCGTGCTGTCGGGCGGCAACGTTGACCACGACGTGTTCGCGCAGGTGCTGCAGCGATGAATGCGATCAGTCTCGTCCTGGTGCTCAGCGGGGTCGTGCTGAACGCCCTTGCACAGTCGCTCCTCAAGCTGGGCACCAACCGCCTCGGCCCGGTCGAATTCTCGGCGGCGAACGCGGTCGACATCGCCCTGCGCACGCTCACCTTGTGGCCGTTCCTGCTGGGCTTCGCCTGCTACGGCATCAGCCTGGTGATCTGGATCGTCGCGCTGTCGCGCGTCCCCGTCACCGTCGCCTACCCGATGCTGTCGATCGGCTACGTGATCAACGCACTGATCGCACGCTACTGGCTCGGCGAATCGCTGTCGGCCAGCGGCTGGGCGGGGATCGGTCTGATCTGCTGCGGCGTGGTGCTGATCGCGCGTCAGGCCTGAGGCGAAGCCCCACCGCCGGCCTGCGCCGCTGAATGCGCGCCGTCATCGCCCGCCGGTGTCCCGAGCACCGCCGCCGAGGCGCGCACGATGTACACGCTGCACGGCGCCTCCTCGGCGACCGTCGTCGTGATCGAACGGCCCAGCCCGAGCCGGGGCTCCGAATAGTGGGCCGCACCGATCACGATCAGCGACGCATGGTTGGCCCGGGCGAATTCGAGCACCACCTGCGCCGGGTTCGAGCCCTCGAAGGCGTGCACGGTCAGGCGTTCGGGCGGCAGCCCCATCGGGGCGGCCCAGTGCCGAAGACGCACCAGATGATCGAGATGCAGTCCCGATGAGGTCTTGTCGACGCCGGCGGCGTCCATCAGCGGCGCGTCGCGCACGACGGTGATCGCGGCCAGCCGGGCGCCGGGCGCATGCCGGACGACGCGCAGCACGGCCGCCTGCAGCGACTTCTGAAGGGGGTCGTCGAGGTGGACGGTGTCGACCGCCGCCACGATGATCGGCGCCTCGTCCAGCTGCGTGGCGGTCGGCGCCACGATCTCGGCCTCGCGCCCGGCCGCGCCCACCCAGCGCTTCAGGTGCGCCATCACGCCGAGCCGCTTGAGCTTGCGGCCGCGCTCGGTCACGTCGACCCGGTCGGGGTGCCGCAGCGCGAAGGCCAGCTGCTCGGCGGTGGGATAGCGCTGCTCGGGCCGCGCGTCGATGCACCGCAGGATCACCTCCTGCAGCCACTCGGGGATCGTCGCGACGATCGCGCGCGGCGGCTTCGGGTCGAGCCACAGGCGGTCGCGCAGCCCGGAGACCGACTCGGGCGCCCCGAACGGCAGCTCGCCGGTGGCCAGCTCGTACATCACGACCCCGATCGCGAACACGTCGCTGCGCGGGTCGTTGCGCACCCCCAGCACCTGCTCGGGCGAGATGTATTCGGCCGTCCCCACGGCCTTGCGCATCTCCTCGGCCAGCAGGTCGGGCAGACGCTCGTGGTGCGACAGGCCGTAGTCGATCAGCACCGCCGTGCCGTCCGCGCGCAGCAGCACGTTGCCCGGCTTGATGTCGAGGTGGATCACCCCCTGCCGGTGCAGGCTGGCGGCGGCATCGGCCAGTGCGGCGCCGATGCGCGCCACCCGGTCCGGCGCGATCGGCGCCGACCGCACGACCTGCTCGAGATCGTCGCCTTCGATCCATTCGGTCACGAGATACGGCGTCTCCGTGAGGTCGCCCGCGGCCACGAAGCGCGGTGCGTGCGCGCTGCGGATCGCGCGCAGCAGCATCGTCTCCATCTCGAAGCCGACGATGCCTTCGGTCGGCTGGCCCTGCCCCAGCCGCGGCACCTTCATCATCAGGGGGAATCCGGTGTCCGGACCCTCCACCCGGAAGATCAGCCCCATGCCGCCGTCGTGCACGCACGCGCCGACCACGAATCCGTCGATCCGGGCACCCGTCTCGATCCTGCGCGTCATCCGATCACTCCGTCGTCAGCGGCCGCATTCGAGCCGCTGCGCCAGCGACTCGGGCAAGCCCGCGGCGCGCACCTTGGACGCCGCGGTCTGGTGTTCGTAGGGCACGCGGCAATAGACGATCTCGGCCGCCGTGCTGTCGAACAGCGCGTAGGCCGCCGCCGTGTTGCCGTCGCGCGATTGCCCGACGGCGCCGACGATCGACAGCCAGCGTCGATGCCGCCCCACCGGCACCGGCGTCCCGGGTGTCGGCCGGAACGCCATGAAACGGCGCCCCGCGCCCTGGTAGTACAGCACCTGATCGTGCACGTGACCGCAGAAGCACCAGGTCGCGGCGGCCGCCTCGAGGCTGCGCGCGGCCGCCAGGTCGTCCTGCACGTAGGTCCACTGCTCGGGCCGATCGGCGCTCGCGTGCACGAAGCACGCCGACGCCTCGCGCACGATCAGGGGCAGGTCCTGCAGGAAGCCCAGGTGCGGCCCCGACAGGCGCGCACGCGTCCAGTCGATCGCCGCACGCGCCTCCGGCGTGAGGGTCACGTCGTCGTGCGACAGCGCTGCGTCGTGGTTGCCGCGCAGCACGATCGCACCGTCGTCGCGCGCCCGTGCGATCAGTTCCACCACCGCCACCGGATCGGCGTTGTAGCCGACCAGGTCGCCGAGGAAGCACAGTCGGTCCACCCCGCGCCGGCGGGCGTCCCGCAGGCAGGCCTCGAGCGCCTCCAGGTTGCTGTGGATGTCGGCGAACAGTGCGATGCGCATCGATGACGTCCTTCGTGCCGGCGACGACCCAAGCGAAAGGCCCCGGCGGATCCGCGAGGATGCGCCAGGGCCCGTCCGGACTCAGCGGCCGCTTACTTGGCCGGGTCCGTCTTCGCCGCCTCGGCCGGCGCCGGCTCGGACTTCGCCGGCTCCGACTTCGTGGCTTCCATGTGCTGGGCTTCGGCGCCGTGCTTCTCGCCGCCCAGGTCGATGTCTCCGCCCTGCATCAGCATGTAGATCGCCAACGCCGCGAAGATCGCGAATCCAACTGCCAGTTTCCACATGGTCCAACCTCAGTCGTGCTTGTAGATGTCCACGTCCTTCGTCTCGCGCACGAAGAGCATGCCGATCACGAAGGTCATCGCGGCGATGATGATCGGGTACCACAGGCCGTAGTAGATGTTGCCGTTCTGCGCGACCATCGCGAACGCGATCGTCGGCATCAGCCCGCCGAACCAGCCGTTGCCGATGTGATACGGCAGCGACATCGACGTGTACCGGATGCGCGTCGGGAACAGCTCGACCAGCAGCGCCGCGATCGGCCCGTACACCATCGTCACGTAGATGACGAGCACGATCAGGATCGCGATGATCATCGGCTTGTTCATCTTGGCAGGGTCGGCCTTCGCCGGGTAGCCCGCCGCCTTCAGCGCATCGGTCACCGCCTTCTTGAACTCGGCGTCCTTCTTCTTCGCCTCGTCCGCCGGCAGCCCCTTCGACGAATACGAATCGATCGCCGTGCCACCGATCTCGATCTTCGTCGTGCCCGACCCGGCCACCGTCTCGTAGTTCACCGAGTTGGCGGCCAGCACCTGCTTGGCGATGTCGCACGAGCTGGTGAACTTGGCCGTGCCGGTCGGGTTGAACTGGAACGAGCACTCGGACAGGTCGGCCGTCACCTTCACCGGCGCGCTCGCCTGGGCGGCGGCCAGATCCGGGTTCGCCGCGTTGGTCAGCGCCTTGAACAGCGGGAAGTACGTGACCACCGCCAGGGCGCAGCCCGCCAGGATGATCGGCTTGCGGCCGATCTTGTCGGACAGCGAACCGAACACGATGAAGAACGGCGTTCCGATCAGCAGCGAGATCGCGATCATGATGTTCGCGGTCGACGCATCCACCTTCAGCGCCTGCGTCAGGAAGAACAGCGCGTAGAACTGGCCCGTGTACCAGACCACCGCCTGACCGGCCACCAGGCCGAACAGCGCCAGGATGACGATCTTCAGGTTCTTCCACTGGCCGAAGGACTCGGACAGCGGCGCCTTCGAGGTCTTGCCTTCCGACTTCATCTTCGCGAAGGCCGGCGACTCGTTCATGCTCAGCCGGATCCAGACCGAGATGCCCAGCAGGATGATCGACACCAGGAACGGGATCCGCCAGCCCCAGTCGGAGAACGCCGCTTCGCCCATCGCCGTGCGCGTGCCCAGGATCACCATCAGGGACAGGAACAGGCCGAGCGTGGCCGTCGTCTGGATCCAGGCGGTGTAGGCGCCGCGTTTGCCGTGCGGCGCGTGTTCCGCCACGTAGGTGGCTGCGCCGCCGTACTCGCCGCCCAGCGCCAGGCCCTGAAGCATCCGCAGGGTGATCAGGATCACCGGCGCCGCCACCCCGATCGAGGCATACGACGGCAGGATGCCGACGAGGAACGTCGCCGAACCCATGATCAGGATCGTGACCAGGAACGTGTACTTCCGACCGATCATGTCGCCCAGCCGGCCGAACACCAGTGCGCCGAACGGACGCACGATGAAGCCGGCCGCGAAGGCCAGCAGTGCGAAGATGAACGCGGATGTCGGATCGAGGCCCGAGAAGAACTGCTTGGCGATGATGGCCGCCAGCGAACCGTACAGATAGAAGTCGTACCACTCGAAGACCGTTCCGAGCGACGAGGCGAAGATGACCTTCTTCTCCTCCTTCGTCATCGGCGCGCTGGCCGCGCCTTGCATCACTGCTGACATCTGCTTTCCCCCTCGTTGTCGCGGTCGCACCGCGTTCGAGGATGATGGGCAGCGAAACTGACGGAAGGCTGACGCACGGGTTTCAGCCGCGTCCGGACCACGCGCGTGCGGATCCGGAATGCGCCGCATCCGGACGCGCGCGGTTCCGGAACGTCCCAGGGCCGCACCCGCGGGCGATGCCGATTGACCGTCGCGACACGCGCGTGCAATGCTGCATCGGTCCGTCCGGATCCACCGATCCGGCGGTACGCGGGGCCCGCGGCACGAGGCCCTCGATCCGACGCCCGGCAACAGGGCGCACCACACCCTAGGGGGAGACCACCGATGAACAAGCGCCTGACCCTGCAGGCTCTCGCCGCCTGCACGCTGATCGCCGCGGCGCTCGCCGCGCCGACAGCCGCCCACGCCCAGACCAAGCTCAAGTGGGCCCACGTCTACGAGACCTCCGAGCCCTATCACAAGTGGTCGGTGTGGGCCGGCGACGAGTTCAAGAAGCGCACCGCGGGACGCTACGAGATCCAGGTCTTCCCGGCCTCCAGCCTCGGCAAGGAAAGCGACATCAACCAGGGCCTGCAGCTGGGCACCGTCGACATCATCCTGACGGGCGCCTCGTTCGCCGCGCGCTCGTTTCCGCGCCTGGCCGTCAGCTACTACCCGTTCACGTTCCGCGACGCCGACCACGTGCTGAAGTACGCGCGCAGCGACGTGTTCCGCGAACTCGCGGACGGCTACAAGAAAGCCTCCGGCGGCAACACGATCACGGCACTCACCTACTACGGGCACCGCCACGCCACCTCGAACAAGCTCTTCACCAACTGCGACGAGATGAAGGGCCTGAAGATCCGGGTGCCGGACGCGCCCGCCTACACGGCCCTGCCCCGCGCCTGCGGTGCCAACGCCACGCCGATCGCCTTCGCCGAGGTCTACCTGGCCCTGCAGAACGGCACGGTGGACGCGCAGGAGAACCCGCTGCCCACCATCGAGGCGAAGAAATTCTTCGAGGTGCAGAAGCACATCATCCTGACCGGCCACATCGCAGACGCGCTGCTCACCGTCGTCGCGCCCGGCACGCTGGCGAAGATGCCGCCGGCCGACCAGAAGGTGCTGTTCGAGCTGATGCAGGAGGCCGCCGCGAACGCGACCAACGACATCCGCAAGCGTGAGGGCGAACTGGTCGACGAGTTCAGGAAGCGCGGCAACAACGTCGTGACCGTCGACCGCAACGCGTTCCAGCAGCGGGTGCTCAAGGCGATCGACCACGCGTCGATGGGCCTGGACAAGAAGGACTGGGACCGCGTCGTGGCGATCAGGTAAGGCGGCGGGCCCCATGCAGGACATCGACGCCGCACCGCACGTCCTGGGCGAGGACGGCCAGTTCCACGCACAGGACGAGGCCGTCGACCTGTCGGGCACGAAGATCGAGGCGTGGCTGGCGGTCGGACTGTTCTGGCTGCTGGGCGCCACCGTCTTCTATCAGTTCGTGACGCGCTACGTGCTGAACGACTCGGCCGCCTGGACCGAGGAGATCGCGCGCTACCTGCTGATCGCCGTGGTGTTCATCGGCGCGTCGATCGGCGTGGCGAAGAACCACCACATCCAGGTGGACTTCTTCTACCGCTACATGCCGAGGCGCATGGGCCGGGTGATGTCGACGCTCGTCGACGTCGCCCGGGTGCTGTTCCTCGGCAGCGCGGTCGTGCTCACGCTGATGATGATGAACAAATTGGGCAGCAACTCGCGCATGACCCTGATCGACCTGCCGATGAACGTCGTGTACGGCGCGTGCATGCTGGGCTTCGCCTTCATGACCCTGCGCGCGGTGCAGGTCGCGCTGATCCACTGGCGACGGGGCTACAGCGTGCTGGAACGCCCCGAGTCGACCATCGACGACCGCTGACGCTTCGCAACCCGCACCGGGGCCCCGCATGCTGAAGATCCTGTTCCTGCTGCTGATGAGCGGCGGCATCCCGGTGGCCATCGCCATGGCGGGGTCCGCGCTGCTCTATATCCTGTGGAGCGGCAACCTGCCGCCCTTCGTCGTGATCCACCGGATGGTGGGCGGCATCGACAGCTTTCCGCTGCTCGCGGTGCCGTTCTTCATCCTGGCCGGCAACCTGATGAACAACGCCGGGATCACCAATCGGATCTACAACTACGCGCTCGCGCTGGTCGGCTGGCTCAAGGGCGGGCTGGGGCACGTGAACGTGGTCGGATCGGTGGTGTTCGCCGGCATGAGCGGCACGGCGATCGCCGACGCGGCCGGGCTCGGCACGATCGAGATCAAGGCGATGAAGGACCACGGCTACGACACCGAGTTCGCGGTCGGCGTCACCGCGGCATCGGCCACGCTGGGACCGATCATCCCGCCGAGCCTGCCCTTCGTGATCTACGGCATGATGGCCAACGTGAGCGTCGGCGCCCTCTTCCTGGCGGGCATCCTGCCGGGCGTGCTGATGGCGATCCTGATGATGTTCACGGTCGCCTGGTTCGCGCACAAGAACGGCTGGGGCGGCGACATCCGGTTCGAGTGGCCGCGCGTGCTCAAGGCCCTCGGCGAGACGGCGGTCGTGATCCTCTGGCCGCTGGGCCTGTGGGGGCTGGTCACGCAGATGGGCCTGCCGCCGCAGCCCACGGTGGTGGCCGGCCTGGTGCTGCTGTTCGTGCTCGACCGGGCGCTGCGCTTCCAGGCCGTGCTGCCGATCATGACCCCGGTGCTGCTGATCGGCGGCATGAGCACCGGCATCTTCACCCCCACCGAAGGGGCGATCGCCGCCTGCATCTGGGCGCTCGTGCTCGGCTTCGCCTGGTACCGCACGCTGACCTTCAGGATGTTCCTGAAGATCTGCCTGGACACCGTGGAGACGACCAGCACCGTGCTGTTCATCGTCGCGGCGGCCAGCATCTTCGGCTGGATGCTCACCGCCACCGGTGTCACCGTGGCGATCAGCGAATGGGTGCTCGGTTTCACCCGCGACCCCTGGGTGTTCCTGCTGATCGCGAACCTGCTGATGCTGTTCGTCGGCTGCTTCCTCGAGCCGACGGCGGCCATCACCATTCTCGTGCCCATCCTGGTGCCGATCTGCCAGCAGCTGGGCATCGATCTCGTGCACTTCGGGCTGGTGATGGTGTTGAATCTGATGATCGGGCTGCTGCACCCGCCGATGGGCATGGTGCTCTTCGTGCTGGCACGCGTCGCGAAGCTCTCGGT
>ENA-UPTA01003863-UPTA01003863.1-activated-sludge-metagenome-genome-assembly--contig:-NODE-3863-length-14435-cov-9.175800_pt1 | contig 14435 bp, 24 predicted proteins | sample MGYA00238184_ERZ773361 | MGnify/ENA primary metagenome ERZ773361 (study PRJEB29100, sample SAMN05720205) | activated sludge metagenome | isolation source: anaerobic digester from wastewater...
GCATATCTTGACTATGCTCCAGAATCGATGACTGAAAAGACGTATGCACCACACGAAGCACTCCATAAGGCACAGCAAGTTCTTAATAAGTTAAAAGTTGAGTAGATGAGTGAAAAATAAGTGTCAAACTAGTTGTGTTTTTAGATGTAGTTGAAAGAAGATGAAACAGATAAAGTATTATAAGATCTTAAATTTGTATGGTTATAGCTGTTATTATGATAGTCATGTTGTATGGTTCCTGCCAACACTAAACAAGGATGGTACCTGGACACCTGGTGAGTGGATGCCTGAGGTTGAGGGTGAGTTAGGACCTGAAAATGGGTATCATGTAGTTGCGCTAGAGCAGCTTTCCAGGTGGTTGGGAGAGCGTATCTTTGAGGTTGAGGTAGGAGATGAGGTTCTACCTACTAGTGAGAATAGTTTTGTTGCTAGAAGGTGTCGACTTATTCAAGAGTGTATTGGATGGGACAAGACTACAAAAAACATGTGGATACCACCATGGTCGAATGAATGGGTTGATGAAAAGAATACAAGCGTGATAAAAGTAACATGGGATTAAGATTTAAGGAGAACTGTATGAACTAACTACAGCCTAAAGGCTGTAGTCTTTCTGACTATTTCATGTAAATGAGTGAAGATATGATAAAACAAATAGAAAAGGAGGGATATCAATCATGACAAAAGATGACATTATGGAAGAATTGTGTAGTAGGTGTATTTATTTGCAAGAGGTTGTAGACACTGAAGAGTTCTGGGGTGCACCATGCCAGCGGGTTACATGGGAGTGTGACCTATCCTGTGATGATGCAGAAGATCCTGACTGTGCAAAACACGATCAATGGCTGAAGATTAAATCTGCAGGAGACGATACGGGAGAATATAAATTAGAAGATGCAGAGGATTTATAAACAGATATTATGATAAAAGAAGCACAGTGAACTAACTACAGCCTAAAGGCTGTAATCTTCCTGTTTTAATCAAAGTTATAAACATTGGAGATGATATTTTGAACAGTGAATCGGTGTTTCACAAAACAGCAGAAGAAATAGCAAATATCTTAGAAAGAAAAAATAGTGACTATAATTCTTCTTATGATAAAACAAGAAAAGAGTTTGGTTTTAATGCTTTTTTAATTCGAATTAGTGATAAGATTAATCGTCTTAAATCACTAACAAACAATAAAAATACAGTAGTTTCAGTTGTTGATGAATCTTTAGAAGATACAATAAGAGACATTGCAGGATATTGTATTTTAGAGTTAATTCTAAGAGAAAAAGAAAAACAAAATGACGAGAAAATAACTGACCACTCTACAGCGAATAAAATTGTGTCATCAGTTCACGAGTCTTTAGAAAAAGAACACAGAACTGTTGTAGAAGATGATAAAGATAAAAATTCTCACAGCATAGAAAAATCGTTAGCATTGATAGTTGATCAAAATTCTGCGTTGGAAAATTCTCTCAAAGAAGTTAAAATAAAAATAAATTCTTTAATGCTGCATAGAAAGTATACAGAAGAAAATGAAGAAATTGCTAAAAAGTTTGCTACTCTAATAGAAAACTACAAAGAACTCTTAAATGTAGTTAAGAGATATTTAGTCGTACTGAAAAACTGTCCAAACGCATCTGTAGAAGACAGAGACAGTGTCAACCGTGATTTGATAGAAACATTTAATCGTTTGTATTTAACTTTTTATCTAGACAGTGAGTGTGAGTTATGATTGTTTTAAGAGGCACTGTGAATTCACACTAAGAATTGTATAGTTAAATGCACTATAGAAGATTTTTATTTCTACACATTTAAGAAGGTGTTTTAGTTGATGCAAAAGTGTCCTATCTGCAATGGTGCAGGTTTAGTTCCATGGCCAACATGGGTCACAGATGAGATACCAGAACGTGACTCAGTTTCAGGACTGTGGAAGTGTAGTTTTTGTAGTGGACTAGGACGTATTTATACTGGAAAAAAAGATAAAAAGACATGAAAATTTTAATTTTAATGAAACAGTAGACAGCGTAGAATAATTTTAAAATTTAAAGAGAGAGCTTAGATCATGGACCTAGATCATGGACCTAGGTCCATGATCTAAACACTTTCTTTTTTTTAGCTATTTACAAAGCAAAGGTTCTGTGGTATAATGGTCTTGTTGGAAAAAATATATTTAGAAAAAAAGGAAAAAAACAAAATGGTAAAAGCTTTTGATGAAATTATTAAAGATATAAATGACGCAGATTTTTCAAAAAGAAAATCTTTGGTTAGACAAAAGACAATTTCTGGCGTTAAATATCAAGTTCGTCCTAGATTTTATTATGGAGATGTTTGTGGTTGGGATATATATGAGAATGGTGAAAAAATGTATTTTCTTTTAGTAGATCCTATCTTTGGTCCTACTCCAGAAAAAGTTTTAGAAATGTGGATAAACGGTAGTTTAAAAAATGAAAACTAAATATTTTATGAATGATAACGGTGATGAAGAAGAATTAGATTCTTAGGAGTGGTGATTACATGGATAAGTCTCTTGAACTGATTGGGGAAGTTAAGGAAATTTTTAAGCAGCAGATGTTGTTAGCAAGAAAGTTGGGAATGAACGAAGCACTGTTGTTTAATAATGATTTTCAGGATGTTTACAAAAATGCACACAAAAATTGGCTGTTAATCTGTAAGATTGAGAAGGTTCTTATTGATCAGAGTTTAGATGATGTTGATTTTGAAAATTCTGCTTTAAAAGTTTATGTAAGCCAATTTTCAAGTTAGCTGTTTACAAAGCAAAGGTTCTGTGGTATAATGGTCTTGTTGGAAAGAATAAAATAATTTTAGGAGGAATATGAAATGAGTGTAGATCTTCAGACAAAGAGTTTCACTGGTTTTTCTCGGACACATAAGTCAGCTGATGATCGTCGGTATACTATTTTCTCTAGTAAAGTTTGGGAAGGAGATAATCTTGACCCTCTGGACTTTAACGTAGAAAAGCATGATGTTGTTGTAAACGGTTTTGTTATTCCCGACAAGACAGCAATCTTTAGGGACACAGATTCTGGTGAGAAGGTTTATCTTGCAACAGTTTCTGCTGATTATCCTATAATCAAACATTCGGACATAGTTCGCAGGATTGAGGATGGAATGAGTTTCAAGAATATGGATGTTAAAACTATTCTTTCTCGAGACGGTGCAGTCATGCAGCGCATGTACACACTTAATGACTATTCAGTTTCTGTTGGTAAGGGTGACGAAATTTCACCTCGTATTCGAATAGTTAACAGTTACAATGGATCTACTTCTGTTGCTTTCTTTATTGACGCAGTTCGTCTTGTCTGCACTAACGGTATGATTGCAACTACGCAGTTTATGAAGATGAGTTATCGTCACTTTGGTAAGCGTTTTAACCTAAATGATTTTGCTAAGAATAGTGTAAAACTTATTGATGGTTTTAAACAATACTCTAGAAATTGGACTTCTTGGACTACTGAAACTGTTGATCGTGATCGTGCAGACCTTGTGATAAACTACATGCCTGTTAGGTTTAGAGCTTACATTGAGTCTCGTTATCCTAAAAATTTTGATGGAACTAAGTGGGGTCTTTACAATTCTTATACAGAAGCAATTACTCATGACTACATTCCTGCACGCTCATTGAGTGCAGAACACCAAAAGATAACGATGGGTGCTAATGTTACAAAGATGTTTGCAACAGACTGGTATTGGAAAGCTTCTAAAGATGAGATTATGAAGGATCTTAAGAGCCGACGTTTGGTTAAAGAAACTTTAGGGGAGGAAGTTATAGACATTTAGTTCTGAACATTTTAGGAGGGTCTAAATATGAAGTACGCATCACAGATGATAGACACAGTTATTTTTCCTTCTGACAATGAAATTAGATCTTTAGCTGCTTTGAGTAGAAAAATTTATGCAGAAATAAGAGAAGAGAAGATTAATGGTAGTTATCAGATGGTAATATATTTTCCTGAAGATGACACAGAACAGATAATTGTTGCTGCAAAAAATTTTGAAGAATACCAAGAATTGGTAAGAAATTTTTACAGATACTTTATCAAGTATGGTGGAAGCATAAATCTTGAAGAGATATTTAGAGACTCTTAGCAGTTTAAGATAAGAAGAGGGAAGTTTTCTTTCTTTTTGACTTCTTCCCTCTTCTTATTTTATAAAACAAGATAAAAGAATATATAAATTAATATAGAAGTTCACTTGTATATAAAATTTTAATAGTGAGGTTGAATACATGAATAGTATCAAACCATCTGACTTAGATTTGTTACTTGAAGAAAAGTTTGAAGAAGATGAAGCAATTGAGGGTGCATCACTTCTACGGCTCAGTGGAGATTTAAAGACAGCAGATTTTGTTAAAACTATGATTAAGTTTGGTTTTAAACCCAGTAAAGGTGGGAAAGAAGGACGATTGTTCACAGACAGTGGTTTGAGTATTTCTGTCCCCCGACACACTGTAATTAAAAACACTTTAGTGCGAAAAGAGTTAAGAAGACTTGGAATACCTGAAGAAGATTTTGTAGCGAAGTTAAAAGGACTTAAAGAATTTAAAAAAATTTAAGTTGGAGGTATTAAAAGAATGGAAGACATTAGTGTAACAAGTAGTGTTTTGAGTAGTATACACTATGATGATAAAACTTATAAGATGAGAATAGTTTTTAACAGTGGTAGAGAGTATTTTTTTGAAAATGTTCCTTACGATGTGTGGCTTGCGTTTAAAAACTCAGGTTCAAAGGGTTCGTTTTTTTCAAAGTACATTAAGGGAAAATATAAAGCAACTTTAAGTTAGATGTATGTATATAGATAGTTAGACACACTATACTGGAGGATGTTAGAAATGTTTATTGTAACAGCAGCTGGAAAATATTGGGATGGTAGTAGTTGGACTTTTGATTTTAACAAAGCTAAACACTATGAAAACATAGAAGATTTACCGAGAATACTAGAGTATTCTTCTGTACTCTCAGATTCAAAGGTTGTTGTAGACAAACTTAATTTAGCAGATCTTACATACAGTGAAGATGACTGTTTTGAAATCACTGCTGTCGTTGGAGGTTTAGATAATCTCACTCTAAACTTGTTTGATGGAGATGATTAATCTTGTATTACAACAAAATATCTGATATTCTTGATCAGATAAGAAGAGCAAAAACGAAAAAAGATAAGATAGAAGCACTTAAAATAAACAAAGACAATCTTATTTTTAAGAAAATACTGCAGTATACTTTTTCTTCAACTGTTTTTCCTGTAGAAAAGTTTGAACCTAAAACTGCAAAGAATGAATACTCAGTTGATCATAATTTTGATGTGATTGACAATTTATTTGTGATGTTCACTATCAATCCTTATATAAGCAATGAATTGAAAATGAGAATAACTAGTTTACTAGAAATGTTTGATAAAACTACACAGAATATTGTTAACATGATGTTAAAACATGATTTAGAGTGTGGTATAGACAGACAGATGTTAGTAGATGTTTTTGGATTCGCTTTTAGAGACTGATAGACAACAATATATATTTTTTGGAGGTCATCATGACTGTTTTGTTTTCCGATGTTGTGAAGCCTAGCTTTGAGATAGATTTTTGGTTTAGACACTTTAAAGACATGGACTATTATGAGTGTAGAGCGTATGAACAGTATATTATGACACCAGTTCATGATGATCTTTATTTTACTGATGAGATTGATCCAGATGAAGTTTTTGAAGCAGAAGATAACTTTGGCTATGATCCTATTGATGTTGTTAAAGAAATTTGTCATGACAGTGTTTTTTTGAAAAAGAAAAAAGAGTTCACTATTCCAGAAGTTTTAAACGTTAACATAGATAAAAGTGAGTATGTTTTTATAGAAAATGAAGAAGAAGAATATTAAATGAAGATATTTAACTATGATATACATGTTGATCTAGACAATCAGTGGAAACAGTTAGAATTTCTTTGGAATAAAGAAATTCAATACAGTTGGTATGATGTTACTGTGTTTGAAGTTTCTTGGCTGATGTGGAAAAAACCATCAAGAGATAAATTTAAATACTTCAGAGAACATTTTGGTTATAATCTAAACAGTAGTGTTGAAATAGTTGTTGGGTTTTTTGGATTAGTGTTAACAGTATATGTTGATGTTGTAGAGTCTAAAGATGAGATTGAATAGAGAGATTAGTCAACTTTCAAAGCAAAAAGATTTTACCATAGAATCTAACAGTGGGTTGTCTTTTCTTCAAGTATCATTTTTCTTACCATTTCGATCTGTGTGTAACTTGTTAGAACTTAGATTCATGATAGATAAGATTTTTCCAGGATTTGAAGTAGTGTTTTCTTTTTTCTTTTTTACGCTTTACTTTAGAACAAACAAACCCGAGACACTAGAATACTTTAAAGAACTTGAAAAAGAAGATTTAAAAAACTACACTATGATTTCTATGGAAGATACAGCGGAGAGTGAAGAGAGTGAATCTACTGTTTAAGACTATCTTTGGTTCTAACTTATACGGCACAGCGACTGGAGACAGTGATCTAGACTACAAAGGTGTTTATGCTCCAAGTATCACAGACATGATTCTTGGAAAAGTGAATCTTTTTTCTAGCATTTGTGTTTCAAATAAAGAGAATCAGTATATTAAATCAGATTCTAACGTTGTTGAAACTGAGTACTTCACTCTTCAGAAATTTTTAAAACATCTTTTTGAAGGACAAACTATTGCAGTTGACATGTTGTACGCTTCATCAGAGTTTTGGGTTGAAACGCCTGATCACTTTTGGCTTAAAGAAATTGTTTTTAACAGAGAAAAATTTCTCAGTAAGAATCTTAATACTTTTGTGAAGTATGTTGTGAAACAAGCTGCAAAGTATGGTATTAAAGGAAGCAGATTAGATGCTGTAGACAGACTCTTAGAGTTTTTTAAGAGCGTTGATGAAGACAGTCGTTTAAAAGATCATCTTTCTGTTTTAAAGAGTTTTTTAAACGATCACTGTACTCTGTTTTTAGTTCCTAACGATGACAACAAGTCTGTGCTTTGTGTTTGCGGTAAGAAGTTTTTGTTAAACACTAGAGTGAAGTTTGTCATTCCACCTTTAGAAAAGTTTACTCAAAAATATGGTCATAGAGCTAGACAAGCTGCACTAGATGAGGGAGTAGACAAGAAAGCTATTTCACATGCATTTAGATCTGCTTTTGAAATTAAAGAGTTAATAGAAACTAGAAACTTAATTTTTCCTCTTAAAGACAGAGAGTTTTTAAGAGATGTTAAAATTGGTAAATTAACTTATAAAGAAGTTGCTCCAATCTTAGAAGATCTAGTAGATGAGGTTAAGTGTCTAGTAGACACGTCAGATCTTCCAGATAAACCTCAGGTTAACGTAGATGAATTAATCCTTAAGTATTATGAGTACTATGTACCGCATTGAATGTGAATAACAGTTGAAGGGATGAGACAATGATGGAAGTACGAGATGGAAAAAATCTAATTAATCAGAACAGTTGGACAAAAGAGTTTCTTAGAAAAAACTGTTTAAGAGATGAAGTTTTAATTGTTAAAGGTGGTAAAGTTTTAGAAAAAATAGAAGTGCTTAAAAAAAGAGAATACAGTAGGTTTGACAACTATCTTGGGATAAACATTCCGTTGTTTGTGTATACTACTAATGATGGTGGTTGTGTTTTTGAATTCATAGAATACATACACGGAGATGATCCTGCTACAATTTTTTTAGCGCTTAAAGATGAGCGTGGTCGTGTTTTTGAAGAGTCAAGAGAAAAATTTGAAAAAAATAACTTACAAGCTAACAGTTAGCTGTTTACAAAGCAAAGATTCTGTGATATAATAGTCTTAGAGAAAAGTGGGACTGTAATTCAATGGTAGAATATATGACTTTTAATCATACTATGAGAGTTCGATTCTCTCCGGTCCCACCACTGTTAGTGAGGAGAAAAATACTATGTTAGTTTCTGATGTGATAAGAAAATTAAGAGAGTATATTGAAGAAAACGGGGATGTAGAAGTAGCATACTCTGACTACAATGATGTTGATGATCCTTATTCAACACTCTATGCAGCAAACTATATTGATTTAATTAACGTAGTAGGTTCAAGAATATATGATGGAAACAATAAAACAGAAAAAAAAGCTGATCTTACAGAAAAAGACGTGTTTGTGCAGATAATTATCAGTTAAAAGAAAAAGGTAGTAGTTTTTTTCAACACTACTGTGATGGAATAGAATACGCATCAGATTTAAGTCTGTTTGATAAAAAATATTTTGGCCCTGTATCCCAATGGAAGAGGAAATCGACTTAAAATCGATTAAGTGTGGGTTCAAATCCCATCAGGGCCACCAGTTAATAATCATTCACCCGTAACTCAGTGGTAGAGTAGGTGCCTGTTAAGCACTTTGTCGCAAGTTCGATCCTTGCCGGGTGATCCATTAAAAATTATCAGTTCATTGTTTTCTCAAAGTAGAGGTGTAGTGGCAGAATCTACTGGGAGTACCAATGACATGGGGGTGGAAGGTATCGACAGCTCGATAAAGCCAAAGTGCAGAGAGCTGGACTGGAGTTCGATTCTCCGCACCTCCACCATTTTTGGCCTCGTAGAATAATCAGCTAGTTCGTCACCCCTTCAAGGTGGAGGCACGGGGGCAGAACCCGTCGAGGCTACCATTAAACATACAATTAGTGTATCGAGTTAGTATCTTTGTTTTAAGTTTTTTAAAATGTGGGGGGAGCGAGGGACTAAAACCACGCCGATGCTTCGGACATTATGTGGTTCCCTGACCCCACTCCCTACTAACTATACTCCTTGGCGTTCTATATGGATGTCAAGTTCACTGTAGAGCCTGTAGGTAGTAGTCTCAGGAAAAGGGATAGAGGCTGAGTATTGGACTCTATCCCTATTTTAACAAATGGCTCTATAACCCAACGGTAGAGGTAGCTGATTCAAAATCAGTTCAGTGTGAGTTCAAATCTCACTAGAGCTACCACAGTAACTATTTTTAAATGAAAGGAAGATGACAGATGAATAATGAAAACACGAAGTATCTTTTAGAAAATTTTCCAGAACTGTACAGGGGTTTCTACATGTCTTACGAAGATACAGCAATGTGTTGGGGGTTTGAGTGTGGAGACGGATGGTTTAATCTTATAAAAGATCTTTCAGAAGAGTTGTATGCTTATACAAAAAAGACAGGTGTTGAGTTACCAGAAGTAACGCAAGTTAAAGAAAAGTATGGCACACTCAGATATTATATTATATCCGGTACTGAAGAGCAGTATAGAATTATCGATAAGTACTGTGATATGTCCGATAAAATCTGTGAAGTTACTGGAAAACCAGGTAAGTTAAGAGTTAAGGGTGGGTGGTACATGACACTCTCAGACGATGTGGCTAAAGAATTAGGTTATCGTGACATAGAAGAATTGGAGATGAAGTAGATGAGAAAAGACATTCACAATATTAAAATAGAATTTTCAGCGATGGGTTCTAAGAGAGTTGCTGATAAGATCTTAGAAAAAATAGTTAAACTTTTAGAAAAGTCAAACATTAAATATATTAATACAGAAATGAATACAAGTATATCTGTTGAAGAAGAAAACGAATATGATGCTGAACATGAAACAGATTATTAAGGAGGTTTAATACAATGACAGATGAGATAAAACCCACAGACTTAAATTCGATTTTGTTAGAAATAAAGTCTGAGTATGACTATGATATTGATACTATTCACTCTAACATGATAGAAAATGCTAAACTACTGTTAGGAAGACTTGAGAGAGCAGATCCAGTTGATCTTATTAACGGTTCAAGTGAACAGAAAAAGATAATAGAATTTTTAGATTATTTTGCTGAATGGGCCAAGATACTAAAAGAATACATGTGATAATACGTTAATTTTTTGTGTCTATGATAAATTAAAAAAAAGAACCTAGTGTTCTTTCTTTTTTTATAGACATGGTGAAAGGAGTGATAAGAAAAAATGAACAGGGTAAGAGTTCACACAGTAGAACAACCAGAATCAGACATAACAACTTTTGTTTTATCATGCGACAGACTGTATCTGTTAGAAAAGACAGTTGAAACGTTTTTAAAAACTAAAAATTATGTTACAAAACTAGTTATGGTTGATGATTCAGGAAAAGAAGAGATATTTGATATTCTAACAGGTAAGTATGGACACATGTTTGATATAATCTGTTTCCCAAAAAATCGTTCTCAGTGGTGGGCAATGGACTTTATGGTTTCTTACTGTGATACTGAGTATATTTTTTATCTAGAAGATGATTGGGAGTTTATAAAACCAGACTATCTTACAGTTTCTAAAACAATACTAGAAAAATACAGAGATATTGGCATTGTAGACATATCGTTTAGAACATTTGAGTGGCAGGGCATTGATTCGTATCACAGAGAACTTGTTGATGATACTTTTTACTATAAAAAACCGTGGAAAATAACTCCTAATCATCTTCCGTGGTGGATGTGGATAGGTAGTCCTAATCTTAAGAGAAGGGATGACCTTATACTTTTAGGTAGAGTTGAAAAGTGGCACAACGAGTGGAACATTGACAGGAAGTTTGCTTCACTTGGCTTTAAGGGTGTTTTTCTTAAAGAAGCTTATGTTAGACACACTGGAGATCATGATTCAAGAATGAAGGATAAAAGACCTGATGATTCAAAAACTCCAGAATACTATTACCCTAAAGAACTCTTAACTAACAGAACACATCCATGTTTAGACTACAACTACTTAGATAAGAATTTTGACATTCTACTAAAGAGAGACAGTGTAGTATCATTACACTCAACTCCTAACAAATCAAAACAAAGAGAATCTGACAACATAGTACTAGTGACGGGTCTTGCAGATGTTGGTAGAACAGACAGAAACTTTTTTGATCATTATGTTACAAGCATGTATAAACTTGTTAAGTCAGATTATCCTATGACTATATACACTGAAAAAAACTTTAATACTGAGTATATTGAAAAGATTAAAGAAATAAGAAAAGATAAAACAACAATATACAATACTGACCAGCTCTTTTTCTTAGAATCAAGTATAAATGTAGTTAAAGAGATAGTTACAAGTGAAAATTTCATTAGTCAATCAGAGTGGATAAGAAACAGTGTTTTAACTAATCCAAAGTATATACTAATGACTCTGTATAAAATGCATCTTTTAGAGTCTAGTATTGTAGAAGATAAACCTGAAGATACAAAATATTTTTGGGTAGATGCAGGAATGTTTAGCAGCTATAGTATTAAGAATGATATTAATGAATATGATTTTAGCAAAATTCCTGCTGACAAGTTTTTTATGTCTGCTTACTCTTACAACACAAACACTGAGATACATGGTTATAATATTAACTATATGACTGGGTTGTGTCGAACAAAACCAAACCGTGTCTGTAGAGCTACAGTTTTTGGAGGAACTAAAAAATACATAAAAGCTGTTAGTGATAAGTTTAATAAATTAGTTAAAAAATCAACTACTGATGGTTATATTGGAACAGAAGAAGCTATATTCACAGCTTTGTCTTACATGTATCCAGAACTGTTCACTGTGTGTGTATACAGTGGAGATATAAATTGTTTTTTAAACACGTTGAAAGGAGAAAACGATGTTTAATAAATTTCGCATACACATTTTAGGACTTCCTCACACAGTTTCATCTAAAGAGTATGTGGCGTGTGCTTACACACAAAAAGTAGTTAAGTTTGGTAGAATGATGACTGAAGTAGGGCACGAAGTAATACACTATGGTCATGAGGACTCAGACTTAGTGTGTACAGAACATGTTCCAGTATTAACAAAAAAGGACTGGGAGATAGCTTACGGTACACATGATTGGAAAAAGAACTTTTTTAAGTTTGATGTTAATGATCATGCTTATCAAACATTCTATAAAAATGCTATAGAAGAAGTGGGTAAGAGAAAGAGACCAAATGATTTTATACTTCCATTCTGGGGTGCAGGTGTTAGACCGATATGTGATGCGCACCCTGATCTTATCACAGTAGAACCAGGCATTGGATATGCTGGTGGACACTGGGCAAAGTATAAAGTTTTTGAATCTTACGCTATGATGCACGCTTACTATGGTCTGCCGTCTGTAGAAAGGTGTATACAGGGTTGGTATGATGTTGTTATTCCAAACTTCTTTGATCCAGATGAGTTTGAGTACTCAAAAGACAAAGACGACTATTTTTTGTTTTTAGGTAGAGTTTATGAGGGAAAAGGAATTCATGTAGCTGTGCAAGTGACAAAAGAAATTGGAGCTAAACTGATTGTTGCTGGACAAAACAACCTTAAAGACTGTGGTTATGAAACAGTTCCAGACCACGTAGAGTTTGTTGGTTACGCAGACATTGAAACTAGAAAGAAACTAATGTCAAAAGCTAAGGGAGCTTTTGTAGCTTCTCTGTACAATGAACCTTTCGGTGGTGTTCAAGTAGAGTGTATGTTTTCAGGCACACCTACTATAACAACAGACTGGGGTGCTTTTGCTGAAAACAACCTTCACGGAGTTACTGGCTATCGCTGTAGAACGTTTGAAGAGTTTGTGTGGGCAGCAAAGAATATTGACAAGATAAAACCTGAAGACTGTAGATACTGGGCAATGCACAACTTCACTATTGAGAGAGTAAGAAGTATGTATGAAGAATACTTTCAGGCTATTTTAAATATCTATGGTAAAAGGGGTTGGTATGAACCTAATCCTACAAGAACAAACCTAAATTATAAAAAGAAATACTATCCTAATCATGTAGAAGAGATTGATTTTGGAAGAATTGAAGTTGAAGAAGCTCCTTTTGCTGAAAGACTTGCAAAGTGGGTTAAAGAAAACATAGATCCAGAAAAAGTAGTTGACCTAGGTTGTGGGCCAGGAATTTATGTAACAAAACTTAGAGATCTTAATGTTAATGCTTTTGGAGTAGACACAGATTCAAGGTTACCAAAAAAAGATTTTTTTATCCAAAAGGATCTTTTAAATTCAACAGAAGAGTTTAAATTCAACAGTGATGTAACTATGTGTTTAGAAGTTGCTGAACACATCGATTCTAAAGATGAAGATGTATTTTTAAAAAATGTGTTAAAATCTTTTAAAGATGACGGAATATTAATATGGACTGCTGCTCAACCAGGACAGGGTGGAGAAGGACACATCAACTGTAGACCAGTTAGTTACTGGATAAACAAGTTTGAATCGTTAGATTTAAAAGTAGACTATGAGTTAACTGGAAAGTTAATTAACTACTGTAAAGAAGGAGTTCACATGGGCTGGTTTGTAAACAACGTTATAGTTTTAAGAAAAAATTAACTGTTTACAAAGTAAAGGTTCTGTGATATAATGGTCTTGTTAGAAAGAATAAAGTGAACTAACTACAGCCTGACTGTAGTCTTCCTGCTTCACAGATCACACTTGACTCAGAAACTTTAGCTTCATCGTCAGCGGTGTTAATCTCCACAGGCTTAACATCCCTAGGTCCCCTAGGTAGATTGCTTTTAATTAACTTAATTATTCAAGATAGATTTATCTTCTTTATTATTAAGTTATATTTTGCTAACATTATTATAAGTTAAAATTTATAGACATTCATACTATAGCCTAAAGGCTGTAGTCTTTCTGTCTATTTCATGTAATGAAAAAATAAATTAATATTGGTATACGTGGATGGTTGGTCGAGTGGTTGAAGACGCTTGCCTGCTAAGCAAGTGAGGAAGTGATACTTTCTTCGTGAGTTCAAATCTCACACCATCCGCCATATATGGGCGATTGACGGGAATTGGAATACCTTTCTGACTTAGAATCAGAAGTTTGCTGGTTCGACTCCAGTATCGCCCACCAATAACATGACAACATAGGTTTGAATTTTTTTAGAATTACCATTAAAAAGGAGAATGTTAGATGGATTGGCTGCCTAGAGTTATTTTTGGACTGTTTGCTGTATTAATTTTAGAACTAGCTTTGATAGGTGCAATCTGTTTGTATAAGTTTGGTGTAGAAGATAAAGATGATTATTTTAAAAGGAAGTGAGTATATTGCCCAACAGAGATGGAACAGGACCTAACGGAAACAATCCTTCTCCAAGATGTCCTAACCCTTAAAGAGTTCCTAGAAGAGACGGTAGTGGTAGAGGACAGGGTCTTGGACGAGGAAACGGTAGAGGTTCAGGAAAAGGTAGAAATAGATAATAATATTCAGGGATAGCCTAGTGGTCGACGGCGGCTGGAGATTTAAATAAGTAAGAAAGTTATTTTTTATTGCGGTATAGTGTCAACTGGCAGCACGTCTGGCTGTTACCCAGGAAGTACTGATTCGAATTCAGTTACCGCAGCCATTTAAAAGCAACAAACTATATATTAAAGGTGGTATAAGTATGAGTAAAGACAAAGATTTAAACGAGATGGTTAAAAGTATTCTTAGTTCAGC
>ENA-UPTA01003866-UPTA01003866.1-activated-sludge-metagenome-genome-assembly--contig:-NODE-3866-length-14433-cov-7.760398_pt1 | contig 14433 bp, 12 predicted proteins | sample MGYA00238184_ERZ773361 | MGnify/ENA primary metagenome ERZ773361 (study PRJEB29100, sample SAMN05720205) | activated sludge metagenome | isolation source: anaerobic digester from wastewater...
TCGAATACCTCAGTCGAAAGGGTAGCGTAAATTTCTGCCTTGCTGGAAAAATACGAATAAATGGTGCCGGCTCCCAGTTCGCAGATTTCAGCGATCTGCCGGATTGACACGGCATCGTAGCCTTTTTTCAGAAGAAGACTCCGGGCCGCATTGAGGATAGCGCTTTTTCTGTCTTTTCTCTCGGCCTGTTTTCGTTTGAGCGTAATCATGTTCCCCGAAAATAAAAAAAATTATTGACAATTGAACAGTGTTTGAGATATGAATCTAATTCACTGTTAGAACAGTGTTCATGATGGTCGACCGGTTAAATTTGTCAACCATTATTCACGATTATCAGTTTTGAATGTGCATTGGTATATGGGGGAAGGACAATGAATGGAAAAGAACGGATTATGAACGCCTTGAACATACGGGAGCCCGACCGGGTGCCGTTATATATTCATGGGATAAACGAGGCACCCATCATCGGCATCGGGAGAGAAATTACCGACGGCCTCCCTGAGCCGAAAGAATTTCATGAAATGAATGATCAGGAAAAGGTAAAGCTTCTGGATACCCTCTTTCTTCTCCATGAGCATTTCGATGTTGACGGATTTACTTCATTCGAAATTGGGCATGAGGTGGAGGTTGATGCCGGTCATGTAGCTGATGACTGGGGTGTGGTATATACCCGCAGTCATCACGGCCTTCCCGTGGCAACGGGACATCCCATAGGGGGCCCCGGGGACCTCGCAGGCTTTACTCCACCCCGCCCCAACAGAGGGCATCTGATTCTGCTTGATCTGGGGCGGGACCGTTTCAAGGGGGAGAAGGCTCTTTTCTGGCTGATGCGGGGCACCTTCGTCCGGTCATGGCGGCTCATGGGAATGGAAAACCTTATGGTTCAGATGTTCGATAACCCGGAATTCGTACACAGGGTTGCCCGGATGGTAACTGATTACAACCTGGAACAGCTTGATATGCTGGTTGACGCCGGCCTCGATGTGCTGGTAGTGGAGGATGATATCGCCGACAAATTCTCACCGCTGATATCGCCGAAACAGTACAGTGAATTTATCAACCCCTATAATAAAGAACTTGTTGATAAAGCCCATCGCATGGGACTCAAGGCCGTGGCGCACAGCGACGGTAATCTGTGGCCGCTTCTGGACATCATGCTGGAGACCGGATATGACGGACTGAACCCACTTGAGCCGCAGGCAGGTATGGAACTTAAAAAACTGAAGGCGCACTGCGGCGACAGACTCTGTCTCCTGGGGAACATCGACTGTGTGGATTTACTTCCCCACGGGACAGTCGGGGAAGTGGATAATGCGGTTCGGCAGGCAATCGGGGATGCCGCCGACGGAGGGGGATATATTCTCTGTGATTCGAATTCACTGCACCCCGGGGTCGATCCATTAAACTGCATCGCCATGTTCGAGGCAGTCAAGAAGTATGGTGCGAGGAACGCGTGATGAAAAGGGCAGTCCGGCCGGATGTGCATAATGCCGTGTAATGCTGCCGGGAATTATAATCAATCAGATGGAGACACGTCATGGAATTGTTACAGGAAATTGCCGTAAAAGTTGAAGAAGGAAAGCATCTGGATGTTGTATCACTGGTGGAGAAGTGCATCGAAGCAGGGATTGGCGCAGGGGATATTCTCAATAAAGGACTCGTCGAAGGAATGAATTCGATCGGAATTAAATTCAGAAATAACGAGGTATTTGTGCCGGAGGTTCTTGTCGCGGCGAGGGCAATGAAGGCGGGACTTGAAGTTGTGAAGCCCGTGCTCCTGAAGGAAAAGGTGCAGTCAAAGGGGACCATCGTCATCGGGACAGTGATGGGAGACCTCCACGATATTGGAAAGAATATCGTATGCTACATGCTCCAGGGCGCGGGGTATGATGTGGTTGATATCGGCATTGATGTGTCGAAAGAAAAATTTATTGAAGAAGCGCGGAGCAGGGGGGCGCAGATAATCGGGCTGTCATCGCTCCTCACCACTACCATGACATACATGAAGGACGTGATGGATGCAGTGCGGAATTCTGATATCGCAGAAAATGTCAGGGTGATAGTGGGCGGTGCGCCGGTTACCCGGGAATTCGCTGATCAAATAGGGGCCCACGGATATGCCGCCGATGCTGCGTCTGCGGTGGATGTTGTGAAAGTGCTTCTTCAGGCGTGAAACGCAGATGGCGGTATCCGGGACACATACGCGGTGCCGTGGGGCAGAAATGAACGGTGAGTAGTGAAGGAGAGTATAATGAAACGTAATATGCGGCAATGGACTCAGGAAATACTGGCTTCCGGGGGTCGATGCGCGTTCCCTTTGATGGCGTACGCCGGTGCTGACCTCAGTGGTATGAGTATTCATGATATTGTGTCAGACGGGAAGCTTCATGGTGCATGCATAACGGCGCTCGCCACGAGATTTCCTTCGGCAGCTTTCATAACGGCGATGGATCTCTCCGTGGAAGCGGAAGCGTTCGGCAGCGAAACGCAATATCTGGAGAACGAGACCCCCACAATAACCGGGATTATTGTCCATGATGCCGGTGAAGCTGACAGCCTCACTGTTCCATCGGTCGGTGCCGGGAGAACAGGGGTGTACCTTGAGGCCGCAGCGTGGGCAGCGAAAGAAATAAGTCCTGTATTCGGCTGTCTTATTGGCCCCTTTTCTCTTGCCGGGAGGCTCTGCGGGATGACAGAAACCCTCATGAATGTTCACGGGGAACCGGAAATGCTGCACAGGGTGCTGAACAAGACAACTGAGTTCCTCGTTAATTATGCCCGAGGGTTTAAAGCAGCCGGTGCGAACGGTATCGTTATTGCTGAACCCGCCGCGGGGCTGATTTCACCGGCGCATTGTGATGCGTTTTCATCTCATTATGTTTCTTCAATCGTTGATGCGGTGCAGGATGAGGAATTTATGGTGATCCTTCATAATTGCGGCGGTTCCGGAATCCATGCTGCGTCAATGGCATCCACCGGCGCGGCGGGACTGCATTTCGGCAATTCCGCGGACATGAAGATGGTCATGAAGACCGTGTTGCCGGATATCCTGGTCTTTGGAAATCTTGATCCTGTGGGTGTTGTGAGAAACGGGACCGGGGATGATATTCGGCTCGCGACACTGCAGCTTTTGCGGGATACCGCGGGCTATCCGAACTTTGTATTGTCCACGGGATGTGACGTGCCCCCGGGGACACCGCTTCAAAATATTGATTCGTTCTTCAGCGCTCTGGCGGAATACAACGAATCAGTTATATGCGGGAGGTGTCTGTAACCCATGCAGACACTTCCCGCGGTAAGCAATTATCTGTACATGATTATTAACGCAACAGGGACTGGAAGCCTCTTTTCAGTTCGTTCGCCGCTTTCTGGGCTGCTTCACGATTATCATACGCGGTTGTCAGCTTCGCTGCGATAGTATCTCTGTGAATAAATATATAGGCAGGAAGCTTGTTGCCCCCCAGAACCATCTGCAGTTTCGCTGTCCCCTGAGAACTGAATCCCTTCAGGTCTACCTTGTAATACGTGAATTTGCTGCCCAGGGTATCCATTATTACCTGCATGGTCATGTCGCCGGTTTTTGTGTGAAGGGCTCCAAGCTGGCTGTGATAAAGGTATAATGCGGCGGGTTTCTGCTGTGTATTTATTGCTTTATAGGTGCTTTCCGTCAGAGAGGGTATGCTTAACGTGGAATCTGATACGGGAGGTGCCGTTTTACATGATACGGCGATGACCGCGCAGCAGAGTACTGTTGATATTAATGACATGGTTCTTTTCATTGTGAGCCTCCATAATTGTTTGGATATCAGTATATAAAAAAATAACAAACAGTTCGCAACGATACATACGTTTTCTGCGAGTGATAATACAATATACTATTTACGGGGGTGTGTAAATACTATTTTAAAAAAATATTTTTTAAATGCAGTGTATTTTGCGGAACAACATATCAGGGTCATCCGTTGTGGATAAACCGGATAATTCCAAGATACAGTTTCAGGGCGGGGGCAATGACCGCATCGGGAAATGTGTAATCCTCATTGTGAAGGGGTGGGATGTTTCCCGCGCCGATTCCCAACAGCGCTCCCCGGTATTTTTGGGTATAGTACCCGAAATCTTCTGACCACAAAAAAGGCTCGACGGGCGTTTCAATTGAGAGCTCCGAAAGGACGGCAGCCTGATGAACAATTTCAGTGCAGCGTTGACTGTTTATTGTTTCGGGGAAGATATCGCTCCACGAGATGGATACCTTCAGGCCTGCCGCTGCCGCAGTGTCGCTGACCATGGTTGTCACGGATTCCCCATAGCGGTCAAGATCGGAGCCGTGGGGCGCGCGCAGGGTAATTGCGATATCCGCATCAAAGGGGGCCCTCCCCATGTCAGGAGAACCGATGCGGACATAGGTTACCGTCGCACGGCAGGGAAACGTTGCGGAGAGGGGAAGTGCGGCGGTGATTTCAAGAGCAGCTGCGGTGGGGTTTTTTCCGGCATCGGGGTCGGCGGCGTGCGCCGGGGAGCCAGTGAGGGTGATGTGGATTCCTCTTGAAGCAAAGGCGAAGATATTGTCCCGCACAATGACGGTACCGGCAGGGGCGCCGGGAATATTGTGAAATCCGAAAATATAATCCGGTTTGAGCGCTCTGAATGAAGGGTGCGCCATAACAGCCGCGGCGCCTTCACCGGTCTCTTCTGCCGGCTGAAAAAGGAGCGCTACGGTTCCCTTCTCCGGTCTGTGTTTACCTGAAATGACCGCAAGTCCCGCGGAAACCGCCATGTGGCCGTCATGGCCGCAGGCATGGGACATTCCGGCATTTTCTGACCGTACCGGATTGTGCGGCGATTCAGTAACGGGTACGCCGTCAAGTTCACAGCGGATTACGGTCACCGCGCCATCCTGCAGCCCTTTGCATGTCACCATGAATCCCGTACCTGGAAGTTCCTGTATGTCACAGCCGACGGCGTGTTCTGCGATGAATGATTGTATGGTCTCCGCAGTGCGGTATTCTTTCCAGGAAGGCTCCGGAATGGTGTGCAGTTTTTTCCGCAGCAGGATTAATTTTTCCAGCAGGCCCCGATCTGTCACGGTCAGCTCCTCCCGGCAATTAATGGCGATGCAGTGTTCGTTTCCAGTACACACCGCACAAGAAGTTCTACCGCGAGGGACATCGCCCTTTCATCGAAATCAAAATCCGGCGTGTGAAGGTTACGCAGCGGACCATCATGAATCCCGGCGCCGAAAGAGATATGGGCCGCATGTCCTCCCTTATCCTGAACATGGCGCATCATGAGGGTGAAATCTTCGCTGAGTCCCTTTTTATGCGCGCCAACGGACTGAAGTCCGGCAATGGTGCCGGCAACCGCTTCAAGGATCAGTGAAAGTGAAGGGCTGCTCTGTGCCGAGGGCGCGCTGCCGGAGGGAATAATGTCGGCACGGCACCGGTGCATTTCCGCGGCTGCATGAATTATTCTTTCCGCATTGGTGAACATGTAGTTGTTCAGGGAATCGGTATCGCCCCGTGTTTCCGCGGTGAGATATACTCCGGGGCAGATAGTGTTACGGCTGTCGCCGCCATGAATTGTTCCCACGTTGATCCGTGTTGTACCGCCGCTGTGGCGGGGAATCGCGTACATGTTCAGGATTGCCGTCGATGCCGCCATGAGGGCATTGTGTCCCGCTTCCGGAGCTCCCCCGGCATGGGACGCAGTTCCGGTAAAGCGGATATCGAATTTGGTGGTTGCGGAAAAATCACTGGTGCCGCATACGATATGACCCAGAGGAAGGTCGGGAAACAGATGCAGTCCCAGAAGGTTCTGCACATCGTCAAGGGCACCTGCTGAAACCATGGCCCCTGCGCCGCGCACGCCCTCCTCCGCGGGCTGAAATATCAGTTTCACGGTGCCCGGTATCAGGTGCTGCAGCGCGGCAAGCACCCGGGCGGTGCCGAGGCCGATTGCCATATGCCCGTCGTGGCCGCAGGCATGGGAGACGCCGCTGTGTTCAGAGGCAAATCCTTCATCGAAGGGCCTGTGGCCGGATTCGGAGGATTCGGGAATATCCAGTGCGTCCATGTCAAACCGGATTGCGGTGACCGGTCCGGGGCCGGTGGTGAGGGCAGCTGTTATTCCGGTATAGCCGCCTCGCATGGACTGCACAAATACGGGATCGGCTCCTTCCGAAATCGCAGTGTGGTACCAGCTGTCAAGCACCGGCGCATCCGGGAGACCATGGCACTCCGCAGGCGTCACTGCGCCGGTGCCGGTGGTAAGGGAATATCCCAGCGCGGATAATTCACGTGCAATTTTGGATGCGCTCCTGAACTCGCACCAGCCGGGTTCGGGATATCGATGAAAATCCCGTCTGGTATTGATCAGGTATTCAGCAGCTGCTTCAGATTCACAATGAACGATTTTCTGTATATCCCTTGTATTCATGGAATGCACCGGTAATGGAAATAAAATATTTTCTGCAGATATACTCCTGCCGCGATGCACTTCTGTAAAGTATTTTCCGGCCATGTCTCAGGGAAGCGTCTTTTTTCATTGCCGGGAGGGAACAATGAAAAATTTATCTTGATTCAAAAAGCCGATGGTGATAAGCAGTGATGAAGGTTACCATGTGCGTGTCCGCGCACATTCTTTCCCGGCGTTATATCAGCAGATGAAGCAGAATATTTTTTATAAAAAATATACCGGCACAGGTGAGGATTTTGTATGATTAAACCAGGTTTTGATAATGAGAAGTATCTCATGGAGCAGACACAGGCGATTATTGAGCGCTCAGAGCAGTTCGGCAGCAGGCTGTACCTTGAATTCGGGGGAAAAATTCTTTTTGACTACCATGCCTCCAGAGTGCTTCCAGGATTTGATCCGAATGTGAAAATGCGGCTGCTGCAGAAACTGAAGGACAAAGCGGAGATAATTCTCTGTATTTATGCCGGTGATATCGAACGAAAAAAAATTCGTGCCGATTTCGGGATTACCTATGATGCCGATGCCCTGAAGCTGATTGATGACCTGAAGGAACGGGGGCTTGCTATATGCGGCGTGGTGATAACCCGCTTTGAAAACAGGCCCACCACAGCGATATTTAAAAAGAAACTGGAGCGCAGGGGTGTGAAAGTGTATACACACCGGTTTACCAGGGGATATCCCACGGACCTGGAACTTGTGGTCAGCGATGAGGGATATGGGGCAAATGATTATATTGAAACGACAAAGCCCATCGTCGTGGTGACCGGTCCGGGGCCGGGGAGCGGAAAGCTTGCCACCTGTCTCTCTCAGCTGTACCATGATCATCGTAATGGGATTAATAGCGGGTATGCAAAATTTGAAACATTTCCTATCTGGAGCATTCCCCTCAAGCATCCGGTCAACATCGCATACGAAGCGGCCACGGCGGATATAGGTGACTTCAATATGATTGATCCCTTCCATCTTGAAGCTTATGACAGAAAAGCGGTAAACTATAACCGGGATGTGGAGTCGTTTCCGCTGCTGAAACGTATTGTTGAAAAAATAAAAGGGGAAAAGCTGGAGTATAAATCACCAACCGATATGGGGGTCAACCGTGCGGGGTTCGGTATTGTCGATGATGAGGCGGTGGGGGAAGCAGCGAAGCAGGAAGTGATCCGGAGATATTTCAGGTATTCCTGCGAGTATGCCATGGGGCTTGCTGAAAAGGAGACGGTGCAGCGGGTCGAGCTGTTTATGGAGGAGCTTGGGGTGAAGCCGGAAGACCGGATTGTAGTGAAGCCGTCCCGAGATCTCGCGGAGGAACTCCAGATCAGGGGAAAGGGACATGACGGGATTTTCTGCGCCGCGGCGATTGAACTGAAAGACGGGAGAATCGTAACCGGGAAAAACTCCCCCCTTATCCATGCCGCGTCAAGTCTCATACTGAATACCATCAAGGAGCTGGCGGGGGTGCCTGACAACATACATCTCCTCTCGCCTCAGATTATTGAGTCCATCCGTTCCCTGAAGGGAAATGTACTTGGAATGAAAACAATGAGCCTTGATCTTGAAGAGACCCTCATTGCCCTGAGCATAAGCGCCGCCACCAATCCCACGGCACAGGTCGCCATGGAGAAGCTCAAGGAGCTGAGCGGGTGCGAGATGCACATGACCCATATTCCGACCCCGGGAGATGAGGCAGGATTAAGAAAGCTGGGAATAAATATCACCACGGACCCGAATTATTCATCGAAGAGCCTGTTTATTTCGTAGCGGATTACTGAAGAAACAATGCCGCAGATGGTGCGACCGTCGGAAGATTCATCAGTTCTTAATTACCACAGGCCGGGGAACCTTCATTCTGTTGGAGTAGACTTTTTTAAAGGTTGAAAAAAGCGTCTGCGTATCCATTTCGAGAAAGTTCATGAAGGGGGTTTCGCAGATATATTTGTAAAATGGCACCAGGTCATCTTCAAAATGTGAGTCAAAGTGTTTCCTCGACGCGCCGTGGGATGATTTGACCTTTCCCATTCTCCGGATGTCTCCGTTGAACTCGGGGCTTATGTGATAGAGCTCGTGGAAAATTACCCGCATTTTTTCAAAAGCGCTGAGATCGAGAAATCTCGGCGAGTAGAAGTAGATGATGTACAACAGGGGCATCCCGTTGTGCAGGACTTCCGGCATCGCGTACCAGCGTCCCCGGTAGGAAAGGGCTTCCCTGCCGTCTTTGAACTTCAGGGGGACCAGCTTCCCGAATGTGGCGCCGCCGCGGCTCTTCCGGTTGGACGACATGCACACATGGACACGGCCCATGTCAATATGACTGAACATCGGGACATGGCTGATTATTTCGTGAATGATCAGGGTGAGCACTTCGCTGATGTTGATCGTAAGCCCGGATGTGTCAGGACGGGTTTTTGAATTGTCATAACTCATTACGGTGTTCCTTCCGCAAGGGACACCATCTCTTCTGCGTGACGCATCGTCAGGTCTGTTACCTTCTCCCCGGACAGCATGCGGGCAATTTCACGGATTTTATCGGACGGCGCGAGTTTTTTTACATTGGTGGTGGTGCGCTCGTTAATCTTCTCTTTCTGTACCGTATAATGAAAGTCTGACATCGCGGCAATTTGAGGGAGGTGGGTGATAACAAGGACCTGCCTGTTTTTTGACAGGGACTTCAGTTTTCTGCCGACGATTTCAGCGGTCTTACCGCCGATCCCGGCATCCACTTCGTCGAAGATGAGGCTGTCGACGATATCCGCAGAGAGGATGACATTTTTCAGAGCCAGCATGATGCGCGACATCTCTCCGCCGGAAGCGACCTTGCGGAGCTGTTTGAGATCTTCACCTTCATTCGCCGCGATAAGAAATTCCACCCGGTCAAGGCCGTGGGGATAGAGGACATATTTTTTATTTTCACTTTCAATTTCACCGTCGGGGCTGAGTTCCCGTTTAATGGATATTCTGAACGAGGTCCCTCCCATGCCCAGGTCCTTTAATTCCTGCATGACCTTCTCCTCCAGGTTTTTCGCCGAAGCCTTACGCTTTTCGGAGAGGTCCAGGGCAATCTCTTTTGCTTCCCTTACCGTTTCTTTATACAGGCGGGTCAGGTTCTCAATTTCCTCTTCGCTGGTGGAAATTGCCTCAAGCTCACGGGAGGATCTTTCAGCGTAATCCGCTATCTCCTGAATGGAGTCGCCGTATTTCTTTTTTAAACTTGAAATGAGGGAGAGCCGTTCTTCGACTTCGTTAAGGCGCTGGGGGGAAAAGTTGAAACCGCTGTGATAATCGCGGAGCACCCCGGATATATCATCGAGAGAATAGAGCGACTGCTGCACGACGTCAAGGATATCTGATATTTTTGCGTCATATTCTGAAATGACGGAAAGACTCTGCTCGACCTTTTTCAGGCTGGGGAGTATCCCGCCGTCTCCTTTCATGAGTGAAGAGGCGGTATTGATTTCAGTAAAAAGCTTTTCTGCATTGGCGAGGAGGGTTGATTCGTTCTTCAGCTCCTCCTCTTCGCCGGGCTGGAGCTTTGCTGTTTCAATTTCCCGCAGGGCATGTGAGAGGTATTCAATGCGGCGCGCTTTTTCCTTCTCGTCGATCTGGTGGGAGCCAATTTTCTCTTTCAGGTCCTGCAGGGTGTGATAGACCGCGTATATTGCATCCAGGGACTCCTGGTGACCTCCGAAACTGTCAAGTATCTCACGGTGCTTCGCGATGCGGCCGATATTCTGGTGTTCGTTCTGGCCGTGAATGTCCACAAGGTATTCTGAAATTTCTTTCAACTTGGCGACGGGAATCTGGGACGCATTTGCGAAACAGCGGCCCTTGCCGTTTGCAAAAAGTTCACGGCGAAGCACAAGGGTGCTGTCATCGCAGTCGATGCCGGATTCTTCGAGGATTTTCGGGACCTGCGGCAGGGCGGCTATATCAAACTCCCCCTCGAGGATTGCGCGGTCAAAGCCGGTACGGATCATGTCCGTGGTCATCTTATCTCCGAGAACGCCGGAGAGGGCATCGATGAGAATTGATTTTCCGGCGCCTGTTTCCCCGGTAAGAATGTTGAGACCGTTTCCGAAGTCCAGCTTCAGGTCTTCGATGAGAACAAAATTTTTGATTCGAAGTTCGCGGAGCATTATTCAAACCCTATGCGTTCAGATTTTTTCCCCAGCTGAGCTTTTCTCTGAGGATTTCATAATAGTTATGGCGAGGATGGGTAATCACCTTCGCAGAGTAGGGTGACCGGGTAAACACAATTTTATCATCCCGCTGTATTCGAATAGCCTCCTGACCGTCTATGGTCAATAATAAATTTTCGAAGTCTGACAAAATTGTTGCCGTCAGTACTGACTGAATGGGAACAATCATGGGCCGTATCGCAAGCATGTGGGGGCATATCGGATTAATGCTGTAGACGCATTCAATTGCCGGGGAAACGATGGGGCCCCCCGCTGAAAGGGAATAGGCGGTGGAGCCTGTGGCGGTGGATATGATAAGGCCGTCTCCTGAATAGCTGTTGAGAAAGTGGCCGTCAATTTCCAGATGCAGCACAATGGGGCGTGACAGCGAACCCTTTGAGATGACAGCGTCATTGAGAAAAATTATACACTCAGTTTCCTTCCCGTCTCTTATCAGTGTTGCCTGGAGGAGGCCTCTTTGAGAGAAGGTGAAACTTCCCGCAATTACCTTCGCGATATACGCAAGGGCCTCTTCCTGCGGAAATTCCGTAAGAAATCCCAGTCGCCCCTTGTTGATACCGAAAATCGGGACACCTCGCCGCGAGAACATGCGCGCTGCCCGGAGAAATGATCCGTCACCTCCGATCACGATAACAAGGTCCGGGTTATTCACAAAAGACTGATCGTCGGTTATGCAGTCTTTACATTCCGGAAATGCCGAAAGGATTTCGTAGTCGGGAAGGAGCGGATTGACGTTGTGTTCCCTTAAAAACAGCACAATTTCCCTGACCAGTTCAAGTGATCCGGTGTCATCAGGGCGGAAGTTGATGGCGACATTTTTCATTGTTGTGTGCATAGCAGATGGTTCCATGATACGTTTTATGTGCGTTACAAATGAGAGATACACAGAACAGGCTTATGACAGGGGCCGCATCGTGAAAAAACGGTTCCGGGAAAGCCTGACAAAATTATTTGTGATTATACTGTGTATTATTATGTCAGTTTGTAAACTATAAAATTTTACTCTTCAGGGTATTTCGCTGGTCTCTATATAATTGAGGGGGGGTGATGGATTTGATGAGCAGGCAGCGGCTTCTGTCAGGATAAAATTTTTTACGGAATAAAACGTTTATATGTTGAATGTGCCGGAGTAAAGGATACTGTACCAGTGAACGAAGAAATAAGGAAGAGGCGGGATGATACAATCTGAGAGAATTCAGGCGCTCAATAGCCGCGAGCCGCAGCAGGGTGACTATGTCTTGTACTGGATGCAGCAGTCACAGCGGGAGGAGTTCAATCATGCACTGGAATATGCCGTGCGTACGGCTAATGAGCATGAAAAGCCCCTTGTGGTGTTCTTCGGACTGACCGGTACATTCCCTGAAGCAACGGAACGCCACTATACGTTTATGCTTGAAGGACTCAGGGAGACCGCAGCTGCGTTACGTGCCCGCGGTATCGCATTCTCCGTGCAGCGATGTTCGCCGGAAGAGGGCGCGGTGGCAATGTCCAGGAGGGCTGCGGCCGTAGTCACGGACCGGGGGTATCTCCGGATACAGCGGGAATGGAGGGAACGGGCTGCGGCGGAAATGAGATGTCCCCTGATTCAGGTGGAGAGCGACATGGTTGTTCCGGTCGATACCGCTTCATGGAAAGAGGAGTACAGTGCCGCGACGCTGCGCCCTAAAATCGGGAGGCTTCTCCATGAGTACCTCGTCCCTCTGGAAAGAGTTTCCCTGAAGCATAATTCACTGTATCCCGATATACCTTCAGAACCCCTGGACAATATACCGGCCCTTATCATGGCCCTCGGTGTGTCCCGCGATGTAATCCCGGTGCGGTGGATACAGGGGGGTGCCGCCAGGGCAAAGGAGCTCCTTGAGACCTTCTGCAGGGAAATGCTTTCACGGTACAATGAACTGAGGAATGAGCCCTCCCTTAATCTGCAGTCTGTAATGAGTCCCTATCTTCATTTCGGGCAGATATCGCCCCTGTATGTTGCGTTGAAGATCAGAGAACATTCCGGTGGCAGTGTAGATGCCTATATTGAAGAGCTCGTTGTGCGCCGCGAGTTAAGCATGAATTTGGTCCGGTATAATGAAAACTATGACAGGTTTACGTCGCTCCCTGAGTGGGCGAAGAGGACGCTCGGAGACCACGGGTATGACAGCCGTGAATATATCTACACCCTTGAGGAACTTGAGCAGGGCGGGACCCATGACCCGTGCTGGAATGCGGCGCAGCGCGAGATGGTGTTTCTCGGGAAAATGCACGGCTATATGCGGATGTACTGGAGCAAAAAAATTCTGGAATGGAGCCCCTCCCCGGAGGAGGCATTTGAGCGGGCGCTTTATTTGAATAACAAATATGAGCTGGACGGCCGTGACCCGAACGGCTATGCGGGGATTGCCTGGTGTTTCGGAAAACATGACAGGGCCTGGAAAGAGCGCCCGGTATTTGGAAAAGTCCGTTATATGAACGAAGCGGGACTCCGCAGAAAATTCGACATGGAGGGATATATCCGCAGGGTGGAGGATGCGATAGAAAAGGAACGTCGCGGATGAATGCGGAGCACCGGCACCGCTTTCATCCCGCGTGTGCTATAATGCCTTTGCTATTTCTTCACCGAGGTGGTCGCACTGTTCCAGGTCGCTTTCGCTCGGCGAGCATTTCGCTTCAATAACCGGCTCCAGCGTTTCCCATTTCGCGTTTACCGCGAATTCTTTAAGGCGCTTCACCCCGCCGCCGCTCCAGCTGTAGCCGCCGAATATTCCAAGAACATGGTTTTTCATAGCGTCATTTTCGAGAATGCCAATCAGCTGCTCCATGGGAGGGAAGAGCTTCATGTTGTATGTGCAGCTTCCCAGTATGATACCCCTGTATCGCCAGAGGTCCCGGATGATATAGGAAATATGGGTCCGCGAAATATCGTGGATGATAACTTTTTCAACGCCCTGTACCGCAAGGGACCGGGCGATGCGCTCCGCCATTTTTTCCGTATTGCCGTACATGGAGCCGAATACGATAACTACCCCTTTCTCCGTCTCCTGACGGCTCCATTTCGCGTACCGCTCAATTATTATGCCGGGATTTTTCCGCAGGATCGGGCCATGGGTCGCGCCGATTACCTGTATGTCCAGGTGTTTGACCTTGTCAATTGCCTTCAGGACCATCATGGAGTATTTCCCGACGATGTTGGAGAAATACCGCAGCATTTCGTCCTCGAAATAATCCATGTCAAGCTCGTCATCAAACACGCCTCCGTCAAGGGTGCCGAACCCGCCGAATGCGTCACCGGAAAAGAGCATTCCGGATTTTCCTTCGTAGGTCATCATTGTTTCAGGCCAGTGCACCATGGGGGTAATGTGGAACTGCAGCGTCCGTGATCCCAGGGAGAGGGACTGCCCGTCTTCTATAATGAGGGTGTTGTGTATCACCCCGTAAAAGTCTTTTAGGAATTCCATTGTTTTCTTGTTCCCCACAATGGTTATATCCGGAAAAATTCTTGTAAGGAACTGTATCGCTCCGGAATGGTCGGGTTCCATGTGATTTATAATGAGATAATCCACCCTGCGGTCCGGTCCAATCACCTTCTGAATATTCTGAAGATAATCCATTTCAAAGGGCGCCTTTACCGTGTCAATAAGGGCAACCTTCTCATCATTAATCAGATACGCATTATAGGCCACACCGCGGGGAAGGGGCCAGAGTGACTCAAAGAGGTCGGTTTTCCTGTCATTGACGCCGACCCAGTAGATATCATCCTTAACTTTAATTGCATGATTCATCAGGT
>ENA-UPTA01003875-UPTA01003875.1-activated-sludge-metagenome-genome-assembly--contig:-NODE-3875-length-14414-cov-4.797131_pt1 | contig 14414 bp, 10 predicted proteins | sample MGYA00238184_ERZ773361 | MGnify/ENA primary metagenome ERZ773361 (study PRJEB29100, sample SAMN05720205) | activated sludge metagenome | isolation source: anaerobic digester from wastewater...
TATTACAACCGCGGCAATGCGCTGACGGCCCAGGCGCTCCAGTTGGAGCAGCAGCAGAAAATGGAGGAATCCATCGGGTATCTGGACCAGGCCCTGGCCATGTATGAAAAGTCCATGCTGCTGAATCCCGGCAAAACGGCCGCAAAGGCAAACTATGAACTGGTCACTATCAAGAAAAAAGAGCTTGAACAGCAACAACAGCAGCAGGAGCAGCAGCAAAAACAGGATCAGGAAAAAGAAGAACAGAAGGACAACCAGCAGCAGGATCAGCCGCAACGGGAGCAAGACCAGCAGGAACAAAATCAGGAACAGCAGAACCAGCAGCAACAAGAGCAACAGCGCCAGGAACAGCAGTCTGAAGAACAGAAACAGCCGCAGCCCAAACCTTCAAACGAAATGACGGAAGAGGAAGCGGAAATGATGCTGGATTCGATGAAGAACGACGAGAAGAACCAGCGCGAGCAGATCCAGATGATTCTGGGTCGTCCCCAGCCCGTTGACAAGGACTGGTAGAATATTTGAGAATGCACGGCATGACATTGAATGACAAAAAAAGGAATGTGCGGCTTGGGGCTCTTGGCGCCATTGCCTTGCTTTCCCTTGCGGTCTCCGGATATTCACAGCCAAGTGTCAGCTTCGATATCCAGCCGCGGGCGCTGCGCGTGGGCGAGGCCGCGCAGTGCACGATCACCGTCCGCGGAGCCGATAATCCCCAAGCCCCGGCACTGCCGCGAATGGACGGTTTTCAAATCTCCGGTCCCGGCCGCTCCCAGCAAAGCTCATTCAACATGGTCAACGGACGGATGGAGGCCGACAGTTCGGTGACTTTCAACTATTCACTGATGCCCCTGAAGCCCGGCAACTTCACCATTGGCCCGTTTGAATATCAGCTCGGGAATCAAAGGGCTCAACTTCCAGCCATAGAACTTCAAGTGGTTCAGCCCGAAGGAGGCGGGGACCGGGAAGCTCTTTACGCTGAGATCACCTCGGCAAGAGAAAAACCATTCGTGCAGGAGGTATTTGATCTCTACATCTCCGTTTATGCCCACGAAAGCATCAATCTTCACCGTGAAATCAATCTCCTGGGATTCGACACAGCCGGGCTGGACATGAAAGGTTTCCAGGAACTGGGCCAGTCGCGCGAAGTAGTGGACAACACGATCTTCAACGTCCGCCGGTTTCGGGCAAAAGTCCGCGCGCTGCGTTCCGGTGATTTCTCGCTCAACCCCGTTTTGCGCGCGCATGTGATTGTGCAGCGCGAGCAGCGCCGGGATCCGTTCAGCGATCCATTCTTTGGCGGCTTTTTCAACCGGCAGGAAACACGGGCGGTTGACCTGGCGGTCAATCCGCTCTCCCTTCAGGTCCGCCCCCTGCCCGATGACGGGAAACCGGTCTCATTTTCCGGTGCGGTCGGCCGATTTGATTTTCAGGTGACAGCCCAACCCCTCAAGCTCGCGGTCGGCGATCCCATCACGCTCACGATGTCTGTAAGCGGCGAAGGCAACCTTGATGGAGTGACAGTGCCCGAGCCCGGCATCGGTGAACACTTTCGCGCTTACGACATGAAGCAGATTTCCCGAAACCTTGACGAGAACTCCGCCGCCGGGCAACTGGTGTATGAGCAGGTTCTGCTTCCCCAGAACATCAATGCGAAGGAGCTGCCTGCGCTTGACTTCACCTTTTTTGATCCGCAGCAGGAAAAATATGTGACGGTCAGCCGCGGCCCCTTTTCGCTGGAGCTTTCGCCCGCTGTCAACGGTGCCAGCCGCATGGTGGATGGCGCAGCAAGAGCTGCGGATTCCGGCGCAAAGATTCTGGGATCGGATATTGTTTATCTCAAACCTGCTCCGCGAGCGCCGGTCCGGAACGCGCCCCGTTCCCGTGGATTCTGGCTGATGCAGGCCATTCCAGCATTGTGCGCGGGAGGATTGTTCCTTTTCACGCGACGGCGGCGGGAACTGAATCAGAATATCGCCAAGGCACGGCGCATCCACGCGCCCAGAAGCGCACGCAAAGGTTTGAAGATCATGGACGACGCCATGCGTGCCAATGATGGCGCCCGCTTCACGGAAGGGCTTTGGGAAGCCCTCACCCGTTATTTCGGGAATCTGCTTAACCTAGCGCCCGGAGAAGTTACTGCGGATATCGTTGTCCAGCGACTTGGGAACTGCGGCCTGCCGGCGGAATCAACCCGGGAAATTGCAGATATTTTCAGGGCCTGTGAGAGCATGCGATATGCGCCGGGACAAGGAATCACGACTTCAGACATGGCGGAGATGAAAAACAGGCTGGGCAGAATTTTGAAAGCCTGCGAGCGGATAAAAACATGAAAGCCGCAAAACACATTCTTATTCTGCTGCTGGCGCTGACAGCGCCCGGCATCCTGCGCGCAGATTTTGCGGACGCCTTCCAGAGGGCGGCGCAGGCTTATGACGCAGAACAGTACAAAGAGTCGGCAGACCTGTATGAATCGCTTGTGAATGAAGGCGCCGCCGCACCGGAAATTTTCTTCAATCTCGGCAACGCCCGGTTCAAGAACGGAGAAATTGGTCTGGCGGTGCTGAACTACCGGCGGGCACAGTATTTCACCCCGCGCGATCCGGACATCCGCGCCAACATGGATTATGCGATGGGCAGGAACGGAGCCGTCCGCTGGCGGAAAACCACCATTGCACAGTTTTCCGGCCGATTGAGTTTACGTGAATGGACCAATGCGCTCCTCCTCATTTACTGGCTTGCCGCAGTTGCCGCAATCCTCTGGATGCTGGATGCCGCCCGCAGGCCGGTATATCTAAGGCTGCTCATTGTGTTCGCTGTTCTCGCCGTTGCATGCATAACCGGCCTCCGGCACTGGAAGAGCCTTCAAAAGATTCCAGAGGCCGTTGTGATTAATGATGGCCTGTCGGCCTTTTTTGCGCCTATAGAGAACTCGACCGCGCATTTCAGCCTTCCGGCCGGATCCCTGGTGCGCACACGCGAGCAGGACGGTCATTGGCTGAAGGTCGAGGCCGACGGCAAAGAAGGCTGGATTCCTGCCGATGCCTGCCGCAAAGTTTATGCTTGGTTGACCGCTGACATGGCCTTAGAATAACCGTCAATGAAGGATCCTTCAAGAATGCATAACACCGGATGGCTCTGGGGAGCTGCGCTGGTGATTCTCCTGATTGGCAGCACGGTGACGTACCTGCTGTCGCAGCAGGGCTATAATCCGCAGGCACACAAGGCCATGATCGTTTGTCTGGCCGGAACCATCATCGGCGTCGGCGTCTGTGTGATCAGCGCGACATCCGACTGGTGGATGCATAAATAACTTTGTAGCAATCACATTCCGGCTCAGCCGGACGCCTTGCCTTAACCGATATCAATATCCTCTTCATCCCCCGGCAAGTCCACTTCCTCGACCGGGCATTCCGGGATAGCCGAGAAAAAAAGGCGACCGTACCACTTGTCGGCAATGCGCCGGTCCAGCACAATAATGCGCCCCTCGTCTGTCTTGGTCCGGATCAGCCGCCCCACCCCCTGGCGGAATTTCAGTATGGCCTCGGGGAGAGAGTATTCCTTGAACGGGTCTCCGCCCTTCTCCTTGATGCGATCCAGCCGGGCCTTGATCAGCGGCTGGTCGGGAACGGCAAACGGCAGGCGCGTGATGATGACATTGCTCAAGGCTCCGCCCCGCACATCCACGCCCATCCAGAAACTGCTGACGCCGAACAGCACGCCCGCAGGCGACTCGCGAAAGCGTTCGAGCATGACATGGCGCGGCGTACCCGTGCCCTGGACAAACAGCTCCAATCCGGCGCCCGTAAAACTCTGCTCCGTGGCAGCCGCGACCTTGCGCATCAGGCTTGCGTTGGTGAAGAGCACAAACGCGCGTCCGCAAGACTCCAGCACAAAGTGCTCCACGGCACGCGTGACGGCCGGCAGATACTGGCTCATGTCTTTCGGATCAGGCATTTTGCGCGGGATCAGGACGCGCATCTGGCGCTGATAATCAAACGGGGATCCCGTTTCCAGCGCCTCGCAGTTCACCGCGCCCACGCGGCTCTTGAAATATTCCAGCGAACCGCCCACGGCAAGGGTCGCGCTGGTCATTACCACGCAGGGGCTGGCTGCAAAAAGCGATTCCGACAGCACAGGCGCGACTTCAATCGGCGCAGCATGCAGCACAAGCTGGTTGCGCTTTCTGCCCTCCTGCTCCACCCAGTACACCTGGTCCTTGAGCGCCTGTTCAAGAAATCCGGTCAGCTCTCCGGACATTCCCAAGCCATGGCGGCGGATGGCCTCCAATTCGGCGGTCACATCGTCATCCTCCGACCCCTCGATAATCTCCGTCAGCATCATTGCAATGCCATTGAGACGGGCCGGGACATCCGTCTCGATGTCCGTCGGCTTCGGCATCACCCGCTGGGTGTCATCGCCCTTGAATGCCGCCCAGTGCTTGAACTTCAGATACAGCTCATCCACGGCCTGCCACAGTTCCTGCACGGCATGCGCGGCATCGCCCTTGCGCAGGGCGGCAAGGATGCCTTTGTTCGTATCGGAAACAAAAAGCCTCCGCATCCAGTGCTCGAAAGCATAGTGCGAAAGCCGGATGCCGAAATGCTCGCTGGCCACATCCTCCATCTGATGCGCCTCATCCAGCACGATGGTCGTGTACTTTGGAATGAATGCAGCCTTCTGGGTTCGGAGCTGAATATCCGAAAACAGCAGATGGTGATTCAGAATCAGAAGATTCGCATCCTGCATCTGGTTTCGCGCACGCATGAAGAAGCACTGCTTGTAGTGAGAGCACTTGCGCCCAAGGCAGTTGCCGTGCTCCGAGCATATCTGGGACCAAACCGCCGGGGACGGCTGCACAGCCATGCTTTGCAGGGATCCCTCCTCCGTCGTCTCGGCCCACTTTCGGATCTCGGCCACCTCGTCGCGGCCGGAACCGGCGAACAGATCCTTGCCCATCTTGAAAGTCCGGTTCAGGCGCCGCAGGCACAGATAATTTGTGCGGCCCTTCACCAGCACCGCCTTGAAGCTGTCACCAAGCACCTTGTGCAGGAACGGGATGTCCTTGAAAATGAGCTGCTCCTGAAGGCTGATCGTGTAAGTTGCCACCACCATCCGCTCTTTGCGTTCGAGCGCGGCGTAAATCAGCGGGACCAGATAGGCAAAACTCTTGCCGACACCCGTGCCGGCCTCAACGGCCAGATGCGATGATTTTTTGATGGCATCGGCAACCGCGCAGGCCATTGTCCGCTGCTGGGGGCGCTCCTCATAGGGGAACTCCTCCGCATGGCAGGCTTCCTCCAGAAGTCCGCCGGGACGGAAAAATGCATCCACCTGGGCTGGGAAAACCGCAGTTCCAGCGGAGTTTTTCTCCGCCTGATCTTTAATCGGTGAAATCATCGTTCCTGCATATCAGAAAAGCCTGCCGGAGGCTGACAAAAAAAGAAAATAATCGGTGCGGAAATACTTGATTTTAGGTCCGGCGCGTGTTTAGTTACACGGCACAAACAAAGCGAGCGTAGCTCAGTGGTAGAGCTCCACCTTGCCAAGGTGGATGTCGAGGGTTCGAATCCCTTCGCTCGCTCCATTTTTTACCTGCCCCCGGAAAATGGAGCTTCCTTATGAAAAAGTGTCATTTTGCGGCGTTTTTGGGCATTTTTTGACGTTTTTTGTCACTTTTGGCTGTTTTTAGCCATTCTCCCCCCGCGATTCCGCGGTGCGGGAAAAAAGGTGGAGCCGTATTTATATCCGTCCCGAAGACATTCGATCCAGCAGCGGTGCATCTTCGTTCATATAGGACTATTTTAGTCCTATATGACTCTGGGACATGGTCATGTTCTAGTTGCTGAATGCACCGCACATCCCAAATCTCAACGGAAGCGCATCCTGCAAAGGATGCACATCAACCCGAATTCCCTGCTGCTCGAAGAACGCAATCGCCTTTTCTGTTTCAGGTGACGATTCATTCCTCAATATCAGGACCAGCTTCTCTTTTTTCGGGTTTATCCCGGCCGCAATGGCTTTCAAGCCTTCGGCCACTGCGGGTTCATCTCCCGCAAGCGGCAATCCTTTGCTTCCTGCCATGAGCGCCAGGTTCAAGTTTTGCTGGAGCGACGCCTTGAGATTTACCGCATAAGAGCCAACCTTCATTTCGGTATTGGTCAGCAATGCGATATGATCAATTGTGACGCCGCCTGTTTTTTCCCTCAAACGCCGGATGACGGGAACCATCTTATCTTTGGCCTCTTGAACAGGCACGACGAAAAGCCGGTTGGACCGGACTTCGACATAAACCGATTCCCTTGGATTCTGATTCTCCCAGATGTCCCTGGAGAATGCAGCCCAGGCCGGCTTTGCATCCCCTTTTGGATCGAACAACGCAAAACCTTTCCACATGCCCTCGCCGTACCATTCCGGGCTCCAGTAGTACACGGAATGGATGGCGGGATGGCGGTTGCAGAAAGCAAAGAAGTCTGATGCCCAGCGGCGCTGACCTTCGGATGTCAGCGGATAGCCCATCACCTCGTATTTCCAGCGCGAAAATTGACCCTTGAAATCGCGCGTGCTGGGATAGGCGGTTTCGGGTACGATAACTGGCCGTTCAATGGCTTTGGAAAGCCGCGAAACCGTTGTTCCGAATTCGGCCATTTCCAGAGAGCCTCCTATGTTGGAGGACGGGAAGTAGGACAGCCCGGCATAATCAACCTGAACCCCGTGATCGAGCATAAACCTGAAAAACGCAACGCAGAAATCCGCATCCCACCAGTGAGCGATATGGAGCAGGAACTTCGCTTCAGGATCGGCCTCCTTGACGCCGGCCTGGCTGGCCAAGATGAGCTGCGCCGAGCGGGGCCAGAGCTGTCGGCTCAAGGATGCCGGATTCTTCTTCGTGCTTTTGCCGGGATACTCGCCGCAAATGCCGTAATCAATCTCGTTCCCAATCTCATACAAATGACTGCGCAAGCCTTCCTTCCGAAAATGCGTCACAATGTCCCGCGAATAGGCTTTGACTGCGGATGCGCGTTCCTCAAAGGGCAGCGCCTTCCATGCCACCGGCACAGGCTGCTTCATCATGTCTGCCCAATCATCGCTCAAGAAAAGAACAAGGTAAGGATTCAACCCGGCACGGACGGCTCTCTTCACCACTTCCGTGGCGTAGATTCTGCCATGCGGACCATCGTCTTTCGTCCACAGGCGAACCCGGAACTCACTTATCCCCTGCTTTGCCATACCCTCAAACAGGTCGGTTTTTTCGCCATCCCACTTCCATTCCGAGCCGTCTTTTTCCATGTTCAGTGAATAATTCGCATCAACACCGACCAGGAGCGGCTGTCGCCCCGAATCACCGGCCCGAATCTTTCCCGCGGACATGACGATGATGACTGCATACAGACATAAAAAAAACCATTGGGGAATGCTGGTTGAATTAGGCTGCGCGTCGAAGTTTATATTTCTATTCATCGGGGCATACTACTTCCAGCCCGTCTGGCAATCAAGCCGAACGGGATATGAAGGATCACGCGCCCCATGCAAATATCTATTTCTTTCCCCTCGAAATAGAACAGCGCTGATTCTATTATCGCCGGAGAGATATGACAATGGAGCGGCTTGGGAAGAAGTCAGGGGATTTTGCCAATGACATTTAAGAAACAGGTTTTGTGGGCCTATGCGCTGTCGGGCGGATGCAGTCTTGTGTACCAGCTGGTCTGGTATCACTATTTTGTAGACTTTCTGGGCGCTACCGGGACAACGTTCCTCATCGTGCTTTGCTCCTTCATCGGAGGCCTTGGCCTGGGCGCCATGGTATCGCAGCCGGTCATGGCCCGGCTGTCACGCCTGTTTCATTTGACATCCCTGCGGCTGTACGGCCTGGTTGAACTGCTCATCACTGCGGCAACGGTTGCGCTGATCGTCTGTACACGACTGTCACTGGAACAACTGGTCGGCAACGCGCCGTATCACCCGGTTCAGATGCAGGAAATGACCCTGCTCAGTCCGGATGCGTTTTATCTTTTCTTGAAAATTGGAACCGCGCTTCTTGCGGTGGGCCTGCCCTGTTTCCTGATGGGGCTCACCTATCCCTATCTCTGCAGCGTGTTCCGCGACGACGGGAACTTCCCCAGCCAGTTGTATGCGTTTAACACAATGGGCGCGTGCCTATCTATTCTCGCCACGGAGTTTGCGGGGTTCGTCATCCTCGGATATTACCCCGTGCTCCTGCTGGCGCTGGGCGTGAATACTGGAATCGCACTGCTGTTTCTGACAAGACGCAATGTCCCTTTGAACGCAACTCCGGATGCCGCACCCGAAATGCCGCGGGAGACGGCACAACCACTTTCCAACTATCCGGCCATTCTGAGCGGATTTCTGTGCGGCGGCATTGAGGCGCTGACGCTCACATTCAGCAAGCTGACCTATTTTTCTGCGCGCGGAATATTCTCCCTCATTTCGTTTCACGCCATTGCCGCCATCTGGCTGGCCTCGAGCCTTGTTCACAAACGTCATCCGGGGCCGCAACGACTGATTATTGGCGCATGGATTTCACTGGGCTGGATCACTGCATTATGGTTTCTGGAGCCCGAGCCCGGCTATCTCCTGGTCATCTGGTTTGGCGAGCACCTGCTGGCGATGTCGCCCTATGTGAAGGGGGTCGTGGTGTCGTTTGTCTACACGGCTTTCCTGCTGAGCGTTCCCTACTTTTTCTGGTCCACACTGCTGCCCTCCCTGTGCGACGCAAAGCAAAAAAACGGGGAATATCTTGCGCGCGCCTACGGGCTCAACACGCTGGCATTTCTGGCTGGAACGCTGCTTTTCGGATGGGGGCTGCAATATGTGAATCCGTTTTACGCGGCCCGCATTTTCGCCCTCTTTGCGGCCGCCGGACTGCTCCTGCTGACCCTCCAGAAATGGGGGCAGCCGCTGTCGCTTCGGGCGGCCATCCCGTCAGCTCTTCTGCTGTGCATCGGGTTTGCCGTCACCCCGTCCGGGCTGGCCATGCGGCTGATCGGAGGACAGGCCGTCGTCCCGCAGACCCCGCAGTTTTACGCCAGCTCCCCTCAGCATCTGTTCTGGGTGCGCAGCGACACAAACGGAGTTCCTCAGTCGCTGATGTTCGATCGCTATTCCATGTCAGCCACCGGCACCGGGGCGCAGCGCTACATGCGGCTCATGGCACACCTTCCCCTGCTGCTTCACCCCCATCCGCAGCAGGCCCTGCTCATCTGCTTCGGCGTGGGCAACACAGCCGATGCCATTCGCATGCACGATTCAGTCCGGCAGGTGGATGTGGTGGATTTGAATCCTGAAGTCTACCGCCTCAACCCGGTGTTTTCCTTTGTAAATGACAATGTACTGGCCGACGCCAAAATGCGCCTGTACGTGGATGACGGACGCCAGTTTTTAAAACTGACCACCAACCGCTACGGCCTGGTGACGATGGAACCCCCGCCGCCTCTTCATGCCGGGGTGTCGCGCCTGTATTCACAGGAATTCTACAGGGACATCCAGTCGCATCTGGCGCCGGGCGGCATGGTGAGCCAGTGGATTCCTGAATTCAATGTAACCACCCATGCGGTGGAACTAATCTTCACCACCTTCGTTGCATCGTTCCCCCATTCCTTCGCCTTCGTCGGGGCAGACCGGAATCTCATTCTGGTCGGCAGCAACGAGCCGTTCAATCTCGACACGCTGCGCGACCGGTTCCCCCGGGAAAAGCGCGTTCGGGCTGATTTGAAGCGAATGCAGATCGAACGGCCCGCGGATTTACTGCTGTCCGTTCTGGAATCACCCGCCTCGCTGCGGCGCAAATGGGGCAGCGGACCGACCATCCGGGACGGACGCGCCAGTCTGGACACCATCCTGATCTCCCCCGTGCAAATGTTCGGGCCGCGCCAGGATTTCAGGCGTAACAAGGAGAAACTGCGGCGAGAAGAGGCCGATGTGGAGAACTGGATTCTTGAGCAGACGCCTGCGCTTTTCGATGAATACAAAACATCCTTCACTTCGGTCCAAACACAGCGCTGGGCGAATTCCGTCATGCCTGCCTGCTACAGAAAATAACCGCGCGCCGGACGCCTATTTTATCATCATGACGCGCAAGGCGCGGATCTGGAGATGGATGAACTCGCGCTCAAGGCGGCTCATGTCGCATTCGGCGAAGGCCTTTTGCAGCGCGGGGCTGGGTTCCCCGCGGCCTGTTTTCAGCAGTTCACTGCGCGCAGTCTCGGCATCCATTCCACAAAGGCTGAAGAAGGTTTGCAGCCGGCCGAAGATTGCGCGCCGCGCATCGCCCTCCGCCGACAGATCCCGCCGCGACTCAAAGGCCACCATCAGCGTGGATCCGCAGGAACAGTTCCGCACCATGTCCACAACCTCGCCCCGGGCATAGTCTTCATCGAGGAAAAGGCCGCGGCCGTCCCGGACTTCCTCGGTTCGGGCAATAAAATCTTCCAGATTTTCATATCGCTTCCCGCAGGCGCACTGCTTCGGGAAGGACTCCTTCGCAATAACCAGAAGGTCGCTGTGAATGGCGGCCAGAATGTCTTTCCGCTCCTGCTCGCTCAGTTTAATGCCCATGTGAAGCCTTTCAACAGCGGAGATAATCCTTCAGCATGCGAAGCTGGATGCTCAGCGAGAGGCTGTTCAGCTTGTCAATGTTGGCTTCCCGCAGAATCTTGATCAGGTCGCTGCTCTGCTGCCCGTGCACGACCTTGAGCAGCTCATCCCGGGCCTTCGCAGGCGGCATGCCGGCATTTGTGAAGAACGTCAGCAAATCCCCGAACATCTGGCGGCGCTCGTTGCCCTTCGGAGACCGGTCGCGGCGCGAACTGAAATCAATCACCATCCGCACGCCGCAACGGCACTGCCGAACAAGATTGACGGCCGGACCTTGCGCACCGGATCCCGGATGGCTGGCGACGGACACCTCGGCGATGGGCACTTCCCGGGTGCGTTCCATGAAGTCTTCCATCGAATAATAGACCTCGCCGCAGTCACAGCTTTTCGGAAACTCCTCATCCAGAAAATATTTCAGGTCTTCCAGCATCCCGACTGCCTCCTGAATCCTTTATATCACTCCGGGTCCACAAATGCCTTATAAAAACGACAAGAATAATTGGTGGCCTTTGCGTCCACAAATATCCACAGGCTGGTGGCCGGCGTCGCAGATCCGATGTTTGTCCAGGAATCCGCATCCAGCAGGTTGGTCGTGGCCTGAATGCCATAGAGGACATTTGGAGACGTGCCCACCTTGAGAACAAAACCCGTGGACGACAGATAGGAAACCTCATTGAAGACAGGAATAGCGGCCGGAGCCTTGTACCATGCCAGCGCATACTTTGCGTCGCTGTCAGATGTGACCTTCAGGGCGTAGCGCCCGCATGGCAGGTTCGTCTGGAAAACATGCTCCACGTTGTCCACCTGGCTGGTGCTGTGATCCAGCAGGTTGGTCGGTGTAAATTCCGCAGCCTGATAAAGAAACAAGTCCAGATTAGCTACAAATGCATTCGGGGAAAATGTCGGGCCCGGATTGCCATCTGTGATTTTCCGGTGCCAGGTCAATATTGTCGAAAACCGCGATGGCGCATGGTTGGTGGGCATATCAAAAAAATACCAGTTGGTTTCGGCGGCGGCTGGTTCGTTGTAATCCCACCCGATATGTTTCACCACGCTTGTTGCGCTGGCGTTCTGCTCGCCGTTGGTGAGAATCTTCCAGCTGTTGTAAATATTCAGCTCCCCGGCCCCAAAGCGCTCATCCAGTGGCCTCCAGGCCGTCCGGTCCCAATTGGTGCCAAACTCCGTTTTCGTGGCTCCGGCCATCAGCAATGCCTTGATGGTCTGCGGCCGGCCTCCATTGGTCCAGCCAAACTCGTCCGCTGTGTCCATCAGCAGAACTGCGCAGCCGCTGACCATAGGCACGGACCAGCTGACCTGACTGCCCGGGGCAACCATATCCGGCTTTACCCGTCCGGCCACATCATTAGTGGTGGGGCCGGTGCTGTGGACTCCGCTGCTCCGCCCAACCACAATGCCGTTGTAGGTGTAGCTCAGCAGTTCCGGAATCGGGTTGGTGAGGTTGTTCAACCCGACAGCACACGTGAATCCGTCCCGGTCTATGGCATAGTCCAGACGGCGGATGTAGTTCGATGCGACAGACGACGTTCCTACCCAGCTATGATTTTGAATTCGATTGGTCTCGATCAAGGGGTCGCCGCCAGTCGCCGGCCAGAGAAATCCATCCCCAAGCCAGTGACTGTTTTTATAGACATCAATATATCCGATTCCCGGCGCCGCGCTCGTCAAGCCATAGAAATTTGAGCCAACCGTGGACGCATGATAAGACTCGCCGATGTGAGTTCCCGTCTTGTCGTTGAAAATTTTTCCAGCAAAAGCGGCATTGCTGGTCCCCGGGAAATATACATTGGCCGCAACTTCGCCCTCAATCTGCGAAACCGCGATGTTGGTTCCGTCCGGCATGGCTGCTCCCAGCTCGTTGGTCAGCAGGGTCCAGCCGGCATAAACCGTCCAGTCGGCAGCGCGAACCGCATTGCCGGCAAACAACGCCAGCATCAAGGCAGCCATGGTCTTCATGTTCAACCGGTTCATACGCATCCTTTATTAAGTAATTATGCATTCGCCGCCGCTGATGTTCAAGATTGAACACCGGCTATTTCATTTTTAAACGATCATTGCGGATTATGAAGCAGCGCCGACCGAACCGCCTTCAGGTAATCGCGTATATACGGCTTGTCATCCAGTTTCAACGCGGATTCCAGAAGAGGGATCGCTTCGGCATATTTCCCCTGCCCCGCATAGAGCCGGGCTCGGGACAGCAGGGCCTCGAGCTTTGAATTTTCCGCCGACTCCGCGCGGCGATACAGAATTTCTGCTTTCTCCGAGTCGCCTTGCTCCTCTGCCAGATGCCCGCGTTTGATCAGCACCGGTCCATTGAGCGGCTCATCCCTCATAACCGCTTCATATTTTTCCGCCGCCAGTTTCAGATCCCCGTCAGCGCGGGCGATGTCACCCTCAAGTTCCATTAGAACGGGATTCTTTTCGGCCTTAATGTTTTTGAGGAGTTCCCTCGCCTTGACCGCCTGGCCGGCCTCAACAAATCCGCGGGCCGCATTCAGCAGATGACCAACCGGTACCGTTTTTGCATCCGCGACACTCAGATAGAGATTGAGCGCCTCGTCATAAAGCCTGCGGTTGAAATACAAATCGCCCAGAAGCAGTTTCATGGTGTTGTCCGTCACACCCAGCCGCCGGGCCGATTCCAGCGCCGTCAAAGCTTCGGTGTCCCTGCCAAGAGCCAGCGCAAGATTCGCCTTCAGCGTCCACAGTTCTCCGGCTTCCGGATTTTCCAGCATCAGTTCATCCAGCATCTTTGACGCTTCCGGATAGCGCTCCTGCGCAATCAGCGCGCGAAGCAGTCCCTGCTTCGCGGCAGGATTTTCAAGCTGCAGGGTCATCGCATTGCGATAGGCATTTTCGGCCGCCACCGGATGATCGGTCAGCACCAGCGCATGGCCCAGCATCAGATACACTTCGGCATTGGCTTTTCCGTCGCTGATCAGTTTCTGAAATATTCCGATGGCATCATCGTATTGTTCCTGCAGAAAAGCCACCTGACCCAGATTCTGCCGCGCCTGCTCAAAATCGGAATGCTTTTCCAGCGCCCGCGAAAAAGCAGCCTTGGCCTCGCTCAGTTTTCCGTCCCGCAGATAGAAATTACCGAGCGTGAAAATGACGGCCGCTTCATCATTCTCGCGGCTGAAATTCTCCAATTGAGCTGTGGCCGAGGCCATATTCGTTTCCGCCACGGCTTGGAACCGGTTCAGTGCTTCGGCCGTTTCCGCCGAAATAACCGGCTGGGAAGCTCCGGCAAGGCTCGAAAGCAGCAAGAACGAAAAAAAAGCAAATTTTGGCAAAAAAAGGGTATTTTTAAGCATTTTTGGCCGTTTTTGAGGCATTTTTGAGCATTTTTGGCCGTTTTTTGGCCATTTTTGAGCATTTTCAGCGTTGTTCAAAATTCTACTCCTTCAGCTTGAAATTGAGCGTTTGGCGCACTTTCACCGGCACCGGTCGATCATCAATCTTCCCCGGCTGAAAACGCCACGAACCCACGGCCCGCAGCGAGCTTTCATTGAAAATATAATCCGGCTGAGATTCCGTCACCTGTGCGCCGCTGACCCGGCCGTCTTCCCCAATCACAAATTCCAGCGTCACGAATCCCTCGATGCCGCGGGCGCGAGCCGACGCGGGATAAACCGGATCCATCCGGCTGATGGGCACCGGGATGGTGTCCAGCGCGCTGAGATCAACCGGCCCGCCGGCCGACAAGGCGATTTCAAAAACCGCCAGCGCCGGATCAACCGGAAGCGCATCCAGCCGCACCATGTCCGCCATTTCCGAAAGCG
>ENA-UPTA01003879-UPTA01003879.1-activated-sludge-metagenome-genome-assembly--contig:-NODE-3879-length-14404-cov-6.392432_pt1 | contig 14404 bp, 12 predicted proteins | sample MGYA00238184_ERZ773361 | MGnify/ENA primary metagenome ERZ773361 (study PRJEB29100, sample SAMN05720205) | activated sludge metagenome | isolation source: anaerobic digester from wastewater...
ACCTTCTGACCTTCTTACCTTCCTTCTTCCCCCGTCTCGCCTGCCGCCGGACCTGTGCCCGTCTCTTCGCTGGCCACTCCTCGGGGAAGTTCAGCCGGGCGAACTCCCCGAACAGCTCCACCGCCTTGCGGTCGTACGCCCTCGCCGCCTCCTCCTCGTCTTTGAAATAACCCAGGAAGATGTGCTCCCGGCGGAACCAAATCGACACTTTCCACCTGCCTGCCTTCTTGTCGTAGGATACGCCTTTGAATCGCGAAGAGCAGCCCACGGATTTGCCCCGGTTTTGCATATTCTCGTCGCGGGTGCAGACCCGCAGGTTGGCCCGGCTGTTGTCCATCTTGTTGCGATTGGCGTGGTCCACGATCATCCCGGCCGGCGGGTTCATAATCTGGCGGTGCATGAAGATCGTTTTGTCTTGTTGGATTCTGGCCGCGTAGCCGCCTGTTATGTGCCATTTCCACTGGCTGAGCCAGTCGAAGTCCGCGGCGTCCACGTAGACATACCGCCCGTCGCCCAGCGGGATTCGCTTCAGTCCGGCCGCCGGCTCCGGCGGTCTTTCCCGGTAGTTGCGGCAGACTCCGCCGCGAGGCGTCTCCCGCATCATGCCCGGCGTGTCCGGGTGATTCGCGCACATCGGCCCGCACGGGAAACCCGACCACAGCGTCCGGGCCCACAGATTCGGATCCCAATAGGCGTACACACAGGTGCAACAGGTTGGCGTCGTCATCGCTTCTCCCTTCCACAAAGCCATAGTTGGTTGTCGGTGGCCGGCAATCGCTTGCCGTCGGCCAAACCCGCTCCGCTCGCTGCGAAGTTCGTTCTATGATAAACCGGTGTTAGATATCTGTCAACAAAAAATGTGCACCGAGCCAAATATTTCTGTACATGCAACGTAACCCTCTGCAAAACAGAGAGTGAGGAAAGCCACCGGCCGGGACGGGTCTTCTTGTTGTCATTCTCGCGAACGCGGGAATTCATCGTTCCTTCACCACGAAGGACGCGAAGGCCACGAAGGCGGATGGATCAGCCAGAAGCCCCGAAGCCACAGAGAAGGAACGACCCGTCCGGGACACGGGCGACAGACCGTGGTCTCTTTGGACCGGGAGGCGCCCTTCATCGCGACAACGCCCCACGACCCTGGCCGCGTCACGTGATTTGTTGCCCCTTGCCCGTTGATTGTGCCGATACTATCATAAAGCCTGTTGGTGGCTCGGATCTGCGATTGGTGAGGGCCGAATGACGCTACATCCTGTTGAGCATTATGGGAGGACTTTCGGGGTTGCATCCGAGCTGCGAGCCGACTATCATGTTTGTTGATGGTCAGAGGAATGAAATCACATAATGGTGAAGTGATTGAAGGTGGTGGGCCTGTTTCGCTTACAGAGGTGGACGCTCTATCGTGCATCGAACAGAAGCGGAAGGCGTTCAGCCAAGCCACCTCACGAGTGGAGCGTTCAGCTATCGGACAGTTCTTGACACCTGCACCGATTGCCAGGTTCATGGCTTCGCTATTCGAGAGGAATGTTCCGGTGGTGCGTATTCTGGATCCCGGTGCAGGGACCGGCGCACTTTTCACAGCTCTGACAGAACACCTGATTTCCCTGCCGACTCGCCCTGAATCTGTGGAAATCATTGCCTATGAGACAGACCGAAACGTTATGCCACATTTGGAGACGGCCATAGGATTATGCCGAGAACTGTGTACTGGGGCGGGCGTTGCCTTCCAGGGAACGGTGCGTTGTGAGGACTTCATTCCTGTGGCGGCCTCACAGCTTCACGATAATCTGTTTGCGACGACACAGGAAGGTTTCACCCACGTCATTCTCAATCCTCCCTACAAGAAGATCAACGGAGGGACGCTAACACGCCGGATACTGAGTTCGGTTGGTATGGAGACATCAAATCTCTACGCCGCATTCGTATGGTTGGCTGCTTGTCTCGCAAGGCCGGGGGCTGAGATTGTCGCCATCACGCCTCGGAGTTTCTGCAATGGCCCGTATTTCAGGCGTTTCCGGAAGGCTCTTCTGGGCCTTCTCGATATCCGACATGTACACATGTTTGAATCGAGAAAAGAAGCATTTGCCGATGATTCCGTACTGCAGGAGAATATCATCTTTCATGGCATCCGTGATGTGCCCCAGAAAGGAACCATCAAGATATCTGTATCCCGAGGCCCGGTTTTCGGCGCAATGCGTGTGCGAGAGGTTCCGTTTCAACATGTGGTGATCCCAGACGACTCAGATGCTTTCATTCATTTGGCTGATGGTGACGATGATCGGCAGATAATGGAGCGCATGTCACAGTTCCGCGCGACGCTGCCCGACCTCGGATTGGAAGTGTCGACGGGTCGGGTGGTTGATTTTCGTGCGCGCGCATTCCTTCGTCAGGACCCTGAGGCGGGGTCCGCACCGCTCATCTACCCATGCCACTTCGACAGTGGATTTGTGCGTTGGCCGCTCACGGGTGCGAAGAAGCCCAACGCAATCGCCTCTGTGGGAGAAACGCAGGACCTGCTCGTCCCCGCTGGTTATTACGTTCTCACAAAACGATTCACCGCGAAGGAGGAGCCACGGAGGGTGGTAGGCGCAGTCTATGACCCGACCCGCATTAGCGCACCACAGGTCGGTTTCGAAAACCATCTCAACTACTTCCATTCGAGAGGCCGAGGACTGCCTCCCGACCTGGCACGAGGATTGGTGGTCTTCCTGAATTCGTCTTTGTTTGATCGTTGTTTTCGCTTGTTCAGTGGGCATACCCAGGTGAATGCCACGGACTTGCGCAAGATGCGATACCCTTCGAGAAGGCAAATACTGCAGCTTGGTCGGGAGATGAAGACGTGTCTGCCGGATCCGGAAAGAATAGACGCCGTTTTGGAGAAGGTGCACAGCGAGAATGGCTAGGCGTCCAAATGTTGCGGTTGCAGAGAGAATTCGTGAAGCTCTTGAAGTCCTGAGGGAATTAGGCCTTCCTCGTGCACAATTGAATGAGCGATCGGCTCTGACTCTTCTGTCACTGTTAAACCTCAAACCGGACCAATCGTGGGCAGACGCACATGCCCCACTCATGGGCATCACCCCAATGATGGAGTTCTTTGCCAGTTACTACGGCAGGCAATATGCTCCGAACAGCCGTGAGACAGTTCGCCGATATACCATTCATCAGTTTGTGCAGGCGCACCTTGTTGTGGCGAATCCCGACGAACCATCGCGTCCCACGAACAGTCCGAAGGCTGTCTACCAGATCGAGCCTTCGGCATTGAAGCTCCTCCGAACATTCGGCACACTCGAGTGGCCGCCGAAACTATCAGAATACTTGGCCTCGGTGGGTACCCTCAAGCGTCTCTATGCCCGTGAGAGAGAGGCGATTCGGATTCCGGTAACATTTGAGAACGCAGTGGGTGTCCGGTTGTCACCGGGTGGACAAAATGTCCTCGTCAAGAAGATACTCGATGACTTCTGCCCTGTATTCACGCCCGGAGCGCGAGTCATATATGTTGGCGATACGCAGGAGAAATGGGCCTACTTCGACTCTGACTCACTTCGAGCGCTGGGCGTGGAGATCGAGGAACACGGCAAAATGCCGGATGTCGTTGTCCACCACACTGCGAAGAACTGGCTGGTGCTCATCGAAGCAGTGACGAGCCATGGGCCAGTGAACCCGAAACGCAGGCATGAGCTGAGTGAACTGTTTGCCGGTTCCCAAGCCGGAGTCGTCTACGTGACTGCGTTCTTGGACCGTCACACGATGGTCCGATATCTGGATGAGATATCGTGGGAAACCGAAGTCTGGATCGCAGAGGCCCCGACGCATCTCATCCACTTCAATGGCGAGCGATTTCTCGGGCCATACGAGGAGACCGAAGGATAATGGGGACTCGAGGACGGTGTTTGGCGGCGAGACATTCGACATCGACCTGAACACACGGGTCGAACATGCCGAAGTACGTTTCGGAGTACCACATCGGTGGCTATCAGGTCATCAAGAAATGGCTGAGCTACCGGGAGAAGGCGATCCTTGGTCGCGGACTGCGGGTCGAGGAAGCCGAGTGCATGACGGAGATGGCGAGGCGAATCGCGGCCCTGATCCTCATGCAGCCGGAATTCGACGCCAATTACGAGGCTGTTAAGGCCGATTTGTGGCCTTGGCGAGAATGAGAGATAAACGGGAGGCGATATGGCGAAGAAGCGCAAGTACAGAAGGAGACCCATTGTCACAGGGTACCTGGAGAAGGTCAGTTCCGCCATTTTCGACAGGCACAGCAAGATCATCGCCGAGATGGTCCAGGGACAACAGGGGCTCTATGCGCTCTACCGGAAAGAGAAGCTCTACTACGTGGGCCTGGCGAGCAATCTCAAGAGCCGCGTGAATCAGCATGTGAAAGACAAACACGCGGGCAAGTGGACGCACTTCAGTCTTTATGTAATCCACCATGCCGAGCACATAAAGGAACTTGAATCGCTTCTTCTGCGGATCGCGTACCCGGCGGGAAACAGCGTGAAGGGGCAGTTGCGCCGATCGGCGAACATGTTGCCAAGTCTCAAGAAGAAGACGAAGGCGGCAGCGATCGCCGAGTGGAAACGCAATTTCGAGTCTGCCTCACAACGCAAGCTCAAAAATCCTGTGAGCAAGCCGCAGGTGGTAACCCGGAAGCCGAGAAAGGGTGACCGCCCTGGCAAGGGCATTGTATCCAAGACGGTTCGTATATACGCGCCCTATAAAGGTCAGATCTTCAAGGCGTGGCTGCGACCGTCGGGACTGATCAAGTTCGATAGGAAGAACTACAATAGTCCATCGATGGCAGCAGTGGCAGCCAGAGGCAAGCCCACGAATGGTTGGGTGTTCTGGAGGCTCAGGCAAGGCGACAAGCTCGTCAAGCTGAAGGACTTCAGGAAGACGAGGTGACTGTACCATAGGTTGGCCGACCTGTCGGAAGGGCGGGCACACCCCGCGAGTGAAGTAAGCGGATCTGCTCAATACGAGGAAGAGCCGGCCCTCTGTAGGCTAGGCCCGGTTTCCCGGACGCACGGCGTGAAGCCGACTTTCACCCACAGCCGACTGACTCTATGCCTATATTACGGCAAGAACCCGTGGCTGGTCAACATTCTTTCAGGCAGAAGAAGCGGAAACTTGCCGTTTTACGTGCGACGGCTGGCCTCTGGATTACTGCTTGCCGTTGCCTTCGCGTGCTTCGTGGTGAAGAGAGGAAAGATTGCCGCGCTCCGCTCCCAATGACAGAGTCGAATCCGTGTGAATCGGCGTGAATCCGTGTCTTGCGGGGGGCTGGCTATTCGACTCTCAGGATTGTGAATGAATTCGGGCCGAAGGTGTAGGTGGCTTGGGCGCCGTTCGTGTCCTTGGAGAGGGGGCAGGTGGTTTGCGTGGGGGTGATTCGTTTCGGTTCGTCCGGCGTGTTGATTTCCTCCAGGCCGCCGGTCAGCTTTGTGATTTGGACCGTCGTTCCTTGGGGGGAGTAGTTCGCGAATTCGATGCGGGTCTCGATGGGACGCGGAGCTATGTTCACGACGCTCAGGACCATCGTCCTTCCATCCTCGCTGCGTTTGGCTGTGACGTCCAGCGTTTGCGGCGGGCATTCAACTTTCGTTTCCAGGCGGAGCGGCGCGTAGTGGGCGGACACCATCTGCGTGACGTAGTAGGGGGGCTGGGCCCAGACTCGGGAAGGATCGAGGAACAACAGTCCCTGGTCCCAGCCGTTCTCGTTCTGCCGATAGGGTTGGAGGCAATTGGCCGAGCAGACCACCGGCACATCGTCGCCCAGGCGCTCCAATTCGTTGATCGCGTGGGCGTTCGACAGGGCCCGGCGGAGGGCGTGGTTGCCTGCGTTGAGCTCGAAGACCGCCACTTTGAACCTCGCCTGCGGGCTGATTCGTCGCAGGGCCTCGATGAAGCTCGGGATGCCGCCCAGGCCGTCGGGGTCGTTCGGCCGATCGGTCCCGACGTGGACGTCGAACCAGATTTCGCGATTGTGTTGAACTGCGAGGTCCAGGATCTTCTTGTGGATCTCCAGACTCTTGATTTGCGGGGCGCCTTCAAAGTTGTACGGATCGCGGATCGGTTGGCCATAGGCGAAATCGCCGACGACGAGCGTGACATTCGGGTCCTGGCGCCAGATGGCCTGGGCCATGGGCCTGAACCGCTGCCAGTAGTCCTCGTCGACGGATTCCTCGTTGCCGAGCTGGATGTATTGCAGGCGGTAGGGCTGGGGCCGGCTGTTTTCGACACGCTTGCGGCCCCATTCGCTGGTGGCGGGGCCGTTGGCGTACTCGACGAAGTCGGCCATGTCCTGCGGCGTCTCGCCCATGTTGAAGGCCGGGATGCACAGGAAGCCCGCCGCGTCGCAGAAATCCATGAAGTCGATAATGCCCCAGCCGTTGCTGGAATAGGGAAACCAGAAGCCGCGATAGGGCGGACGCAGGTCCCGCGGCCCGATCATGTTCTTCCAGCGGTAGGTGTCGATGTTGACCATGCAGCCGCCGAAACGCAGGACGTTGAGTCCCTGCTCGATCAGTGCCTCAGCCACGTCCCTGCGGACCGGGAGATCCTTGAATCGGCCCCACGGGCCGGGCTGCAGGAACGCGTAGCCCAGGACGACGGAGCCGGGCTGCGTGAGCTTGACGGCGAAGTGCGCATCTTTGTCCGTGGCGTTCGGGGTGAGCGTGAAGATGAGCGGCTTCCAACTACCGGGACTGAGGGGCAGGGTCGTCTCGGCGTAGACCTTCGCGCCGTCTGCGCTCTCCAGCGCCACAGTGACAGAGATCTCCTTCTCGCAACGGGCCCAAAGAATGCCCTCGTAGGGCTTGCCTGCCTGGACGTACAGACCCCAGCGGTTCAGGCCCTGGTTTTCGATGCCGATCTCGCCCTGGCCGCCGGTGAATGTCACTCGCTGGCTCTGTTGGCCTTTGAAAGGAGCGTTGGTCTCCAAGTCGTACGTCCCCCGGGCTGATCCTCGCCGGAGCGGGCGCCACATCTTGCTGATGTGAGGCTGGTTGTCTTCGGGCTTTAGAGAGAGCTGTGTCTCGCGTCCATCCTGGCGGATCGACAGGTTGCGGAACTGCGCGTCCACGTCCCACGTGCGGAGCCCGACGCTGCCGGGCGTCAAGGGGTGCTCGATGTCCTCATACCGGACGATGGGCTTGCCGTCCACCCGAATGTCCAGGACTAGCCCGCTGCACGAGACCGTCAGTCGCATCCATCGATCCAGCGGCACGCTGCACGACGTGTCGCTGATGAACTCCCAGTTGTGCCGGTGCCGGCCGAGCCGCAGGACCTGGCGGGCGGGGTTCAGAGCGATTTCGTAGCCGATGAACGCATCCGCCCCGGCGGCGGCCTCTCGCACCTTGACGATCAGGCCCGCAAAGCCATCCTGCTTCCTGGGCAGACGGATGTCGAGATCGATTGACCCGTCGTCGAGCGATACGCCCCGGGCGACGATCTTGGCTCCTGGATTGGCTGCGACCGCGAGGGACTCGCCGGCGTCGGACCACTGTCCGCCGTAGGTGTCGAACTGCCGCAGGACCGGCGGGGGGACCGGCTCCTGGAAGCTCTCGCCGTAGAGCATCTGGCTGTAGATGCCGCCGTAGACCTCGTGGTTGACGTCCTCCAGGCAGGCGCCGGTCATGAAGCGACTGACGCGGTTGCACACCCGGTTGCCGACCGTGATCGTCGCCGGCTCGCCGCCGGAAGAAACCGCCACCAGCACGCCCATTGCCAACAGCGCCGCTGCACACGTTCGACTCATATCCGGGTATCTCCTACAAGAAGAATCTCCTGCAAGAGGTGGCCCCGCCCATTGTGTGTACACTCCCCGGGGCAGCGAGGGACAACCTCCGTGGTTATATTCCCCTTGCCGAGTCGAACTGTCAAGGGCTGCGAGGCTACCTCTTTCGCCGGTAGCGGGCGGTCATGAACTGGTGCCAGCTTCCGTCCTCGCCCACCAGGTGCGAAGTCAGCACGCGGTGGTCGTCGTCCTGGATCTCGATCACGTCCTTGAACGTCGCCATTTGCCCTTCGGCGCTCATGTTGGGCCCTTCGGTGTTGAGCGTCAGCACCTTCCGGGCCGCGTCCAGAGTGCCGTTGTAGATCCACATGTGCGTCATCATCGACCCGACGAACGTGCCGATATACCGTTTCTTCTGCGGGTCGTATCCGAGCGTCATCATCGTCGTCGTGGGGCCGCAGCCGGGCGCATCGCCCTGTCCCTCGGCCAGAATCCAGAGTCGGCCGAGCGACCGCACGCTCTCGGTGCCCTTGTATTTCATGGGAGGCGTGCCGGGCTCCATCGTCGCTTCGCCTTCGCACGTCCATTCGCCGACCAGTTTCTGCAGCCACTCGTGTTCTGCCTGCGGGCGCGCCGTCATCGGTGATTCTGGTTGCGGCGTGCCATCGGCCTCGCCGCGTTCCGTCCTCGATGGGGCCTGCGGCTTCGTCTCTGTCGTGGTTGTGCTCATCGTTCTGTCTCCTTGTCTTGGCGGTCCACGCGATTGCGAGCCAATCGCAGAGGGACCGGCGTTCCGTCATCCTCCTACTACGCCGTCCGCCGGGGGCCGGTGGATTGTTCGACATCAGGTAATTCCTCATCGTGCGGGTGGGACCGCCTTATCTCACGCGATCTCGGGTTGGACGGCGGCGCCCCAACATGGTGGGAAGCCTGCCGATATGTTATGATCGGTGGCGATGGCCGATCACGAATCACGATCGCAGGTTGCTCTGTCATTTGACCGCGGGACGCTGCTGTTGACAGGTCCGCAGCCGCAGGACCTCTCGGCTGCGACGGAGAGCAGCGTGTGGAAGTGGGACGCCCGCGTCGGGGCGTGGCGGTGCGACGCGGTCCACTACGCCGCGATGCGGTCGGCGCTGAGCCGGCGGTTCGGGACGCGGTTTCAGGATTGCCTGCCCGCTCCCGTTCGAGTCTCGTGGCCGAAGCAGGATCTGCCTGAGCCGAGGGCCGAGCAACGCGAGGCGCTCGTCGCCTGGGTGCGGGCGGGCCGGCGGGGGCAGATCATCATGCCGACCGGGACCGGCAAGACGGAGGTGGCTTTCGCCGCGATGGCCGAGACGCAGGTGGCGACGCTCGTCGTGGCGCCCGTGCGGGACCTGATGTACCAATGGCATCGGCGAATCCTGGCGACGTTCGGCTACGACGCCGGCATCGTGGGCGATACGACCTTCGACATTCGCCCGGTCACCGTGACGACGTACGACAGCGCGTACATCCACATGGACAAGATGGGCGCGGGCTTCGGGCTGTTGATCTTCGACGAGGAGCATCATCTTCCCGGCCGGTGCCGGCGCGAGGCCGCGATTCTGAGCGCCGCGACGATGCGACTCGGACTGACGGCCACGCCGCAACGGTCCGACGGTCTGCACACGGACCTCGACTGGCTCATCGGCCCGGTGGTGTACGATCTGCCGTTCAAGCACGTGCGGGGCTCGACCCTCGCGGATTTCGACGTGGTCCGGATTCCCGTGGCGCTGACGGATACTGAGCAGGCGACCTACGACCAGTGCAGCCGGACCGTGCGGCACTTCATCATGTCGCGCCGAAAGGAGCTGCCCGGCTACTCGTGGCAGGACCTGTGCAAGGAGATGGGCAAAGACCCGCAGGCCCGACATGCCCAGAAGGCCTACTATCTCAAGCAATCGATTGAGGACCGGGCCGCCGAGAAGCTCCGCGTCCTGGAGGATGTCTTCCGGCTCCACTACGGTCAGCAGACCATCGTCTTCGCGGGCTCGAATGCGATGGCGATCGAGGTCTCGAAGCGATTCCTTGTGCCGAGCATTCTATCGCACACGCCGAAGCGCGAGCGGCTGGCTGTGCTGGATGGATTCGCCAGGGGTGAGTTCACTGTGCTCGTGGCCAACCGCGTTCTCGATGAGGGTGTCGATGTCCCCGAGGCCAAGGTGGCGGTCGTCATCGGCGGGCAGGCCTCGACGCGTCAGGCCACGCAGCGGCTCGGCCGGGTCCTGCGACGCTCCGGCGACGCCCGGGCTACGTTGTATGAGGTGGTCTGCGAGGATACCAAGGACGTGCAACGGTCGCGCAAGAGGCGGAGAACCGATGCTTACGAGCGAACAGTCCATCGTCGAGTATAGGGACGGCCGGGCCGTGCCCGACCGCCTCACGAAAGGGACGCATCGGCACTATCTCGACTATGCCGAGCGGATGCTCGCGGTCTATCGCAGCGGCGCCGGGCGCCAGCGTCGTGCGCTGCACAAGGAGGTTGAGACGATCTTCGCCGACGAGCCGGACTGCCCGGTCCGGCGGATTCAGGCGTTCTGCAAACTGCTCGACGACGCCGCCATCTATCAGACCGATTCGGCCGGCACGGCGGCGAAGCTCCGGCTCGAAGTCTTCTCCCGAGCCGCACGATTCCATCCGCTCGTCCAGATGCCCGACCGGCTCTTCGAGCACCCGGAGACCGAGGTCAAGACGCAGCTTGCCGACGAATTCGGCATGCCGTGGGATGCAATCGAACGATCTCTCTATGCCGACGTCATTGCGTTTCAGGAGCTCGACAGCTTCCCGGGCTATCCGGATGCCGCCGCGTTTCTGTCGCGGTACAACGTTGCCCAGCTTCAGGCGGCTTTGTACCGCGCCGAGACGATGACCGTCACGGCCACCCGCGATCTCAAGACGATTGTCCGCTACGCCAAGCTGGCTCGGCTATTGCATGAGATCGAGCGACTGGATCCATCCTGCTACCGCATCGAGTTCTCGGGTCCGGCTTCCGTGCTGCACGAGACTCGTCGGTACGGCGTGAACTTCGCCCGATTCCTGCCGGCTCTGTTGGCCTGCCAGGGCTGGGAACTGACGGCGAGCCTGCAAACGCCCTGGAAGACGCCGGCAAGACTGATCCTCTCGGCCTCGGACCGGTTCACCAGCCATCTGCCGCCGCCGGAGGAGTTCGACTCGGCCCTCGAAGAGTCGTTCGCCAACAAGTTCGGCCCAGCCCGTGATGGCTGGCGTCTGATTCGCGAGGGCGACATTCTTCACGAGCACCAGGCGACATTCGTCCCGGACTTCACATTCCGCCACGAGGATGGCACCGAGGTGTACCTGGAGATCGTCGGCTTCTGGACGCCAGAGTATCTGGAGCAGAAACGCCAGACGCTCCGCCGATTCCGAAGGCACAGCATCCTGCTGGCCGTCCCGCAAAGCTCTCTCCGCGAGGACGCCGAAATCGCCGGCAATGTGGTCGTCTACAAGACGGCCCTGAAGCTCGAACCGGTTCTGGCCGCCCTGGGAGTCGCGCGCCGCCGACCCGCCACGTAGCATAGGTTCGCAGCCCACGCGGTGAAGTTGCCGGACGATTGATTCTCCGTGGCGGGGTTGCTTTTTGTCGCGAGCGGCTTATACTGCACCAGCAATTGGTTTGGGGGTCCTGAGTATACGTAGCGTGAAAGGGCGTCGGATATGACGGCAGGAATTCTCGCCGCAGGCAGGATGGCCATCGGGCCCATCGACATGGCTGTGATCGTCCTCTATCTCGTGCTCATCGTCGGCATCGGTTGCTGGGTGGGTCTTCGACGGCGCAAAGGCGAGGCGGACCGTAGCTACTTCCTCGCCGGCGGCACGCTGACCTGGCCAGTTATCGGACTGGCGCTGTTCTCGACGAACATCTCGACGATCCATCTCGTCAGTCAGGCCCAGGAAGGGTACATGAACGGCCTGGCCTACGGCAACTTCGAGTGGATGGCCCCATTTCTTCTCATCACTCTGTCTCTGTTCTTTGCGCCGTTCTACTTTCGGTCGAAGGTGGCGACGCTGCCCGACTTCCTGGAGCAGCGATACAGCCGGGGTGCCCGGGACTGGCTGGCGGCCCTGTCCATTGTCTCGGCCATCGTCATCCATATCGGCTTCACGCTCTATACGGGCGCCGTCGTGCTGGAAGTGATGTTCGGCATCGACAAGTGGACCAGCATCATCGGCACCGCGATCCTGACGGGCATTTACACCGTGGTCGGGGGCCTGTTGGCTGTGGTTCTGACCGAGTCGCTGCAGACGATTATTCTGCTGATCGGGGCGATCTCCATCACGTTGATCGGTCTGTATCATGTCGGGGGCTGGTCGGGCGTCGCGTCCAACGTCGATCCGGTCAAGTTGACGGTGCTGCGCAGCGCGCAAGACCCGGCCGGCCTGCCCTGGTACTCGGTGCTGCTCGGGTATCCGGTCATCGGCCTGTGGTACTGGTGTGCCGACCAGACCATCGTCCAGCGGGTGCTGGGCGCCAAGGACGAGAATCACGCTCGGGTCGGGCCGTTGTTTGCAGGGTTCATCAAGATCCTGCCGGTATTCATCTTCGTCTTCCCGGGGACGATCATGCTCGCCCTGTTGCACCAGCACAAGGTCACGGCATTGCCCGTGCTGAAGAACGAAGCGGGGCAGACGGTCCAGGTGGAACTGTCCCCCACGGAAGAGCAGGTCTATCAGACCATTCAGGGCTACGACGGTCCGGAGAAGGATGTCCGTGCGGACTACGTCATGGAGCAGACTGGCCTTGAGAAACAGCAGGTGGATGAGGCCATGACCACGCTGGTCGAGCGAAAGGTGCTCAGGGCCAAGTCCGACGCGGTATACGCCCACATGATCCTGGAACTGCTTCCTGTGGGCATGCGAGGCGTGCTGGCGGCGGCCCTGCTGGCCGCTCTGATGAGCACGGTGTCCGGCGCCTTGAACTCCATCGCGACGCTGTTCAGCTACGACCTGTACCGTCGATGGCGGCCGGGCACCTCGGACCGCCAGTTGGTCGTCATCGGCCGGATTGCCACCGTCGTCGCGATGTTCCTGGCGATCGTGTGGTCGCCGTTCATTGCGAGATTCGAGAGCATCTACCAGGGTTCGAACACCGTCATCTGCTACCTCGCGCCGCCGATCACGACCGTCTTCATCTGGGGTGTCTTCTGGCGCCGCGCTTCCAGTCGGGCGGCCTTGGCGACGCTGGCCATCGGATCGTTCCTCGGATTCGTTGTGTTCCTGCTGGATTGGTTCAAGGAGCACACGGGCTGGAACGTGCAGTTCATGATGGCCTCGTTCTACCTGTTCGTGACCTGTTCCATTGTTCTCGTGGTGACCTCGTTGATCTGGCCGCACAAGCATACAGCCCAGAGCGAGCGGCTGGTCTGGAGGCACCCATTCGACGCGCTTCGCGAGACCGGCTGGAGCGGCCTGCTCAACTACAAGCTGATGGCCGGTCTGCTGTTCGTGATTATGGTCTGTCTGTACATCGTCTTCTCCACGGAGGCGACGCAGCGGTTCTTCGGACTGGTGAAGTGAGCAAGGTTCGTCTAATCTCAGGAGGCTCTGAAATGCCCAGGAACGGGAAGATCGTGATTCTATCGATGGCAGTCCTCTGCCTGGTCGCGCTCTGTGGCTGCAATTCTGTGTCGAGGTGTCCATTCTCGAAGCCCCAGGTTCAGCGGCATGGATCGGTCATCGCCATTGCGGAGGAGAACATCGCCGAGTACAAGAAATTGCATGCGGATACCTGGCCCGGCGTGCTGAAGATGATCGACAAGGCCCACATCGACAACTACTCGATCTATCTCGGCGAAGCTGCGCCCGGCGAACACTACCTGTTCAGCTACTATGAATACACGGGCAGGAACTTCGACGCCGACATGGCCAAGATGAAGAAGGACAAGACCACGCAGGAATGGTGGAAGCACACGGACCCGCTCCAGAAGCCGCTGCCGACTCGGAAGGCGGGCGAATGGTGGGCCGGGTGGGAGGAGGTGTTCCATCACGATGGACCGGCCTACTGCCCGAGCCAGATCAAGTCGCGTCACGGCTCGATCATCGGTATGCCGCAGAAGAACATCCTCGCCTATACGCAGATGCATGCGGTGGTCTGGCCCGGCGTCCTGGCGGCCATCGATCGGGCGAATATCCGCAACTACTCGATCTACCTGGGCCAGATCAAGCCCGGCGAGTACCTGCTGTTCAGCTACTTCGAGTACGTCGGAGACGATTTCAAGGCCGACATGGCCGGCATCGCCGATGAGGTGACCAGGACTTGGTGGGCGTATACCGATCCGCTCCAGGTCCGTCTGCCGGGGACGCCCGAAGGAGAGCAGTGGAAGGGGATGGAGGAAGTATTCCACACCGATTGATGCCGGCTCGACGCGGACAGTTTTTGCTTGCCGGGTGATGAACGTAAGGTACAATATGGACGATACTTGGAGGGACCGTCTGCGCGGGGTCGCCGTATAGGCGACTCGTCCTGCGGATAGGCCCGATAAGAAAGCCACACGGAGAGGTGTCGGAGTGGCTGATCGAGCTGGTTTCGAAAACCAGTGTGCCCTTACGGGTACCGCGGGTTCGAATCCCGCCCTCTCCGTTATTCCTGCGAGGCATTCTACAAGTCCCTGTACTTCAGGGACTTGTAGC
>ENA-UPTA01003884-UPTA01003884.1-activated-sludge-metagenome-genome-assembly--contig:-NODE-3884-length-14398-cov-5.911106_pt1 | contig 14398 bp, 13 predicted proteins | sample MGYA00238184_ERZ773361 | MGnify/ENA primary metagenome ERZ773361 (study PRJEB29100, sample SAMN05720205) | activated sludge metagenome | isolation source: anaerobic digester from wastewater...
GTCATCGTCATCTTTGCCCTGCTGTCAGCCTGCGCGCAGGCGGACGTGATCCGGCTGAAGAACGGCCGTGAAATTGAGGGCGTCATCCAGGGAGCAACCGCAACGGACGTTGTTATCAAGGTCGGGCCGGGTCTCGTCACGCTCAGGAAAAGCTCCATCGCGTCACTGAAGAAAACCGGCGCCGACCAGCTCGAGGCCAAATGGAGAACCGAGCATTACCTGCATCCCAAATACGTGCCGGCAGAGCTGGAAAAGGTTGCCGGCGATTTCCGGAACCTGCAGAACCTCCACCGCGAAGCCCTCGCCGCGCGCGCGGCGCTGGATGAGCTCCCGGCGCAAATGCAGAATCTGGCAGATGAACTGGACCGCACGCAGGCGGCATTCCGCGAAACGCGCTCAAAAATGAACGCCACCGATCCGAGAAAGGATGTGAACACCTACAACGCGCTTGTGACACAGCACAACGTCCTCAACAACCGGGTTCTCGAACTGCAGGATGTCATCAAAAAACTGGAACCGCTGAAGCAGAAGCATGCCGAGTCCATTGGAAAATTTCTTGCCGGGCTCACGGAGTTCAAAGCGTTGCGGCAGGAGGCCCTGAAAAAGGATTATCCGCCCGAGAGCCCCGAGCAGATTTTTTTCACGCAGCTCGACCGCGACCTTCTTCCAATGGAGAAGAATGTGGAGTTCAGCCGCATCCCCTATACCGAGGAAAACAACCACGCCGTCATGACCGCCATGCTCAACGGCGACACAGAGGCCCGCCTCCTGCTGGATACGGGGGCGTCTTATGTCTCGCTTTCTGAAAATATGGCGCGGCGGCTCGGGTGCATACTGGATACCGACTCCGAATTCATGGCCACGCTGGCTGACGGCAGCACCGTGAAAGCAAAGCCCGCCGTGATCCAATCCGTGAGAATCGGCGACGCCCGCGTGGACCGCGTCCCCGCCATGGTGCTCTCGAAGGAGCCTGCGCCCGGCGTGGACGGGCTGCTGGGCATGAGCTTCCTGCGGGAATTCAACATCCACTTCGATGTCCCCAACCGGCGCCTGGTGCTTCAGCGCTTCAAGCCCCAATAAAAGTTCCAATCACTGGAAGTTTTGCCGGAAAAAGTTCCAACCATTGGAAGTTTTTTTGCAGAAAGTTCCAATCATTGGAACTTTCTGCGGCGGCGCGCGCGGCGCAGGCCCAGCCAGATCATCGGGAGCATCAGCCAGATGAAACCCGTCAGCCAGGGATGACGCCACCATGATATGCCGTCAAAACCCCAGTCTGTGAGCGGATAGAAGAGCGTGGTGCGGTATTTGCCGTCACCGTGCGTGAACATATCCATCAGCAGATGCAGCGGCCACGAGAGCGAAGGGATTAAAAGTTTACGGACGGACAGAAAAATCAAACCGGAAACGAGCAGCGCCGTAATCAGGCTGTGGGCATAGCGGTAAGACACCATGGCATCGCCGTCCATCTCGCGAAAAAAGATCCCGTCCGCACCGCTCAGCCAGAAAAACAGAAGCGGGAAGCCCATCGAGAGGGCATCCGGCAGCAGGCCGAATACAACAGCCCACCATGCCGTCGCATCCGCGAACAGGCGATGATCGCTCCCTTTTGTTCCGCCGGCAAGGCCTGTTTGGCTGCAGACCGTTGCCGAATAGGCTATGTGCGCGAACAAATCCATGCGGAATAAATACACCGGGTTCGCGCCGTCCGCGACAGAAATATGCGCGGACTTGACTTCGCGGTTGAAATGGAATGCATTGCGGTTAAGGATTGAGGGTTTCCGCAAGAAACTCCAGAAAACGCGTCCACGAATTCTTGTCGGCATCTGCGCGGTAGCGGTCTGTTCCAAAGACGGTGAAGGCGTGCGGGGCTCCCCCGTAGGAAATCATTTCATTGGGAATTCCTGCCCGCTCCAGATCTTTTGCAAGCGCAGCAAAATGCTCCATCGTGATGTTTTCGTCGGCCGCGCCGTGCAGAACCAGCAGTTTGCCTTTGGTCTGCGAATAGTCCTGACCTTCGGGCGTTTCCAGCCCGCCGTGGAACGAAACAAACCCCTTGAGGGGCGCGCCCGACCGCGCCAGTTCCAGCACGCAGCCGCCGCCAAAGCAGTAGCCCATCGCGACGGCATTGTCCGCGTTCGCCCCCTGCTTGCGGGCGGCATCCAGCGACCCGTTCATCAGGGCGCGCATTTTTTCACGGTCGGCATATAGCTCGCCCGTCAATTTCCGCCGGTCCGACATTTCCGCCGGACGCACGCCCTTGCCGAAGAGGTCGGCCGCAAAAACCGCATAGCCCTTTTCGGCCAGCATGCCGGCGCGCTTGATTTCATAATCCGTCACACCGTCCCAGTCGTGAATCAGGAGCACCAGCGGCGCGCCGTCGGACGGGCTGATGTAATAACCCTCGTACGGCCTGCCGTCCACTTCGTAAACGACGGACGCCGCGAAGGCATTGATGGTGGTCAGTACAAGCAGAATTCCAATCAAGTTTTTCATGATTATCCCCTTTCTTCATCACAGAGTTTACTTCAAAAATACGGGGTCATCAATTGCAATTCTCGTATTCATGAGCCAGAGCTGGATGGATTTTGAACGAGGGGTTGTTTGTCCGATGGCCTGCCATGAACCGTGCCCCGAGCACAGCGAAAGGCTCTGGTTCATGGCACCCCCAACCGGATTCGAACCGGTGTTACCGAGATGAGAACCCGGTGTCCTAGGCCTCTAGACGATGGGGGCGCTAGAAAGTGCAGAGAATCTGCCTAATTGTTTTCTTTTTCGAAAGAAAATAATTCGATTATTTGCTTTTTTCAAGCCCAACCGGTTCGTAATCCGATAATGCGGAAAATTCTGAACTGGCGATTTCGCGGAATGATTTTTCGCCTTCCCGGACCACAAAGAGGACTTCGATGCCGGGCTGGGCCTCGACGAGCGGCAGGCCATTTTCCGGGCCCAGCACATAAAGGGCCGTCGCCCAGCCGTCGGCCGTCATGCAGTCGGGCGCCAGCACGGTGACGCCGGCGGTGCTGTGGCCGACGGGTTCCGCGGTGCGCGGATCAATGATGTGCGAAAGCGTCTGGCCCGATTCCGTCACATAGAAATTCTGATAATCTCCCGAGGTGGCCGCAGCCATGCCGGAAAGATGCAGAACCCCCTGCAGTTCCGCGCCCGGCTCGGCGCTGTAGTTCGGACGCTGAACCCCGACACGCCATTTTCTGCCCGGTATGCTCACGCCCAGCGCGCGCACCTCGCCGCCGATTTCAACGAGGCAGTTGGTGAATCCCTGCGCGGCCAGCATTTCCACAACTGCATCCACCCCAAAACCCTTGGCGACGGCACCAAGATCAACATAAACATCAGACCGATTTTTATGTACAAGATTCGCTCCGGACAACTTGAGTTTTTCATAACCCACCCGCGCCCGCGCGGCCGCTATCTGATTTGTTCCGGGAGTCTTCTGCATCATGCCGTCGGGACCAAAGCCCCAGAGGTTGACCAGCGGGCCGACTGTCGGATCGAAGGCCCCGCCGGTCATGGCGGCCAGCTCCAGCGAGAACTGCAGGACATGAAACAGCGCAGCCGGAACTTCCATCGCAGTTTCCGCTTCAAGGCGGTTCAGTTTTGAAACCGCGCTTTCCGGATCATAGATGGACATTTCGCGGTTTACGGTTTTGAGCACAGATTCAATGTCCGCCTGAATTTTTGCCAGCGCCTCAGACTCCCGCGGTCTGCCCGCAATCCGAACCGACCAGGTCGTGCCCATGGTCTGGCCGCGGAACAGGGCGAAATCGGCCTGGGGCTTTTTTTTGAGAACAAACCATGAGCCAGCGCCAGCGGCGAGCACGATAACAAGAATAGCGGCAATTTGCGATCTGTTCAGCATGCCGCGAGAGATAGCGCAACCGACGGCAAATGCAAAGAAATTCTGCTGGCATCAAGACGCATATCGCCTATGATCGCCCCATCATGAGTGAAAATGTTTCCGGAATTGAAATCAGCAGTCTGCAGAATCCGCGCATCAAGCACGTCGTGAAAATGCGCAAGCGCGCAGACCGCGACGAGGAAGGCCTGCTTCTGGTGGAGGGCTACCGCGAACTGCGCCGGGCGCTCGACAACGGATGGAAACCGCAGGAGCTTTTCATCTGCGAAGGACTTTTTCTTGGAAGCAACGAGCCCGCGCTCATTCAGGACTGCGCGGCGGCCGGCGCCCCGGTGATCCGGTGCAGTGAAGAGGTGTTCCGCAAAATTGCCTATCGCGACCGGCCGGACGGCCTGCTGGCGGTCGGGCCGCAAATCCGGCACACGCTGGCCGGTCTGAAACTTTCCGCCACTCCGTTTGTGCTGGTCGCGGAGTCCATCGAGAAGCCGGGCAATCTGGGAACCATGCTGCGCTCGTCCGATGCGGCGGGCGTGGAGGCGGTCATCGTTTGCGACCGGCAGACCGACATCAACAATCCCAACGTCGTGCGCGCCAGCCTCGGCACCATCTTCAGCCTGCCCGTGGTGGAAGCCTCTTCCGAAGAAACGCTGGCGTGGCTGCGCAGAAACGGAATACAGATTCTGGCGGCAACGCCTTCCGCAACGATGAACTACACCGAGGCGGACTGCACAAAGCCCACAGCCATCGTAGTCGGCTCCGAGCAATACGGCCTGGAAAACCTGTGGATGGAAAAGGCCGACGCCAAAGTGAAGCTTCCAATGCTTGGACAATGCGACTCGCTCAACGTGGCCACCGCCGCGACCATTCTTCTTTATGAAGTCGTCCGCCAGCGTCAGAAACGCTGACAAATCAGGCTTCGGGCTCTTCCATCTTGCGGACGGGGAAGTTGCCGGCGAGCGCGGCGCGGACGATGGTTTTGGTGTCCTCCGCGAAATCCTTCTTGAGAATCCACTGGAGGAATCCCGCATCGTTTCGGACCAGCGCCCGCAGGGTCTGGCCCTGGTTTTTTCCGAAGCTGATGGCCGCCTCGTTGTCGTCGTTCCAGACAATCTTGCCCTGCGCGTCAATCGCGTTGGGGTTCTTCGGATTGCAGTAAGCGGAAAGTTCTTCAATGCTGCCGGGCAGGTCATCGTAGCGGTCAAGCTGGCCTTCAACCACGCGAATGGTGGCCTCGACATCAGCCAGCGCGCCGTGCGCATCGGTGTGCTCGTCGTTGCAGTAGAATTTCAGTGCGGCCGTGAGCGTGCGGCGCTCCTTCTGATGGAAAATACGAGCGCCGTCCACGACATTGCGGCCAGTCATGTCAAAGACCATGTTCACGCGCTTGAATTCCTCCTGAAGCAGCGGGATGTCATAACCCAGCACGTTGAATCCGGCGAGGTCGCATCCGTCAAAGAAGGCCAGTATCTCCGCGGCCTTGTCCCTGAACGAAGGGCTGTTCGCGACATCGGCATCGGTGATGCCGTGAATGGCGGTGGAGCTTTTGGGTATCGGCATGCCCGGATTCAGGCGCCAGGAAAAAGTTTCACGGGAACCGTCAGGCATGAGCTTCACGACGGCCAGATCAATGACCCGGTCCTGCAGTACGTTGATGCCCGTGGACTCGATGTCGAAAAACGCGATCGGTCTGCTGATTTTTAGTTTCATAGTGCCGGCATCCTAGCGGGGCGCGCCACCCCGCACAACAACGAACTGCGGATCACTTCTCCAGATTTCCGCGCACGCGCTCGACCGCGCCCTTCAGGTTCTCGCGGTCAGCCAGGAAAGACTCCAGCAGTTCAAGCGTCGTGAGCGCATCGGCCTTGGCGGAGTTTTTCTCCTCCTCGGTTTTCTTCAACATGGCGTGCATTTCGGACAACTGCCGGTCACGGTCAGCCACGACCTGCTCCAAAAAGCGGCGGGCAGTGGATTCCTCATCCAGTTTCTTGCCCTGCTCCTTAATGCGCCCGGAAGCCGTCTCAAGATCCTCCTTGAGCTGCGCGGTTCGCTGCTCCTCGGAAGCCAGTTTCTGCTGATAGTCCCGCGCCATCTTGCGGAAGGTCTCGGTTTCGCGGCTGGATTCATCCAGAAGTTTGTCCGAGCTCTTTTTCGCGGCCGCCGATTCATTCTCCAGCGCGCGGCACTGCTGCCGGAGGGCGTTGATCATCACATCCTTTTCCTGAAGCTGAGCCTGAAAGTCTGCGGTGCTTTCATAAACATCAATGGTTTCGGCCAGCAGCTTGAATTTCTTCTGCAAACCGATCACCAGCTCCTCCTGCTGGGCGATTTCCTGTTCGCGCGTTTTACGTTCGGCCTGCAGATCGGTGATTTCCTTTTCCAGCGCGGATATTTCCGTTTTCCAGTTTTCCTTCTGCTCCTTCAAAAGCGTCACCCGCTGCTGGCTTTCCTTCACCGTGCGCTCGAGCGACTTAACGAGCTGCTCATACTGCTTCCGGTTTTCCTCCGCGCGCGCAGAAATCTCATCCAGGGAAAGCTCTGTAACTTCATTCTCCTCCGCGCGGACGGGGCAGAGCATGGCTGTCATCAGGGCAAAAATAACCGCTGTTTTATATGCTTTAATCATAAAATCCTCTGTTCATGTCAAAAGTTCCGCGTCCTTCTAATAGCAATGCCATCACAGGTCAAGCGGTAAACGATTTTTCCGGAAACATTGAATCCGGAACTGAAAGAATTGAAGCGCCCCCGTGCCGCTGATATAACTGCGGCCATGACAATGAATCCGGAAACGGCAGGTGCCCGGCTGGCTGAAGTGGCGCGGCTTTTCCTGCGGATGGGCTTCACGGCGTTCGGCGGGCCGGCCGCCCACCTGGCCATGATGCACGACGAAACCGTGGTGCGCCGGAAGTGGCTTGATGACGGCGAGTTTCTGGATCTGATCGGCGCGACGAATCTCATTCCCGGACCCAATTCAACGGAGATGGCGATCCATCTTGGCTATCGGCGGGCGGGTTGGCGGGGACTGATCGCGGCGGGATTCTGCTTTGTGGTTCCGGCCATGCTGATTGTGCTGGTGCTTTCGATTCTGTATGTGCGCTTCGGCAGTGTGCCGCAGGCCCAGTGGCTTCTTTATGGCGTGAAGCCGGTGGTCATTGCGATTATTCTGCAGGCGCTCTGGATGCTGGGACGCAAGGCGCTCAAAACGCGGATCGCGGCGGCAACCGCCATTCTGGTGCTGGCAGGATATTTCGCAGGGCTGAACGAGATTGGCCTGCTGTTCGGGGCGGGCCTCGCCGTCATGCTTCTGCGGAATTTCCGGCGGCTCCAGACGCGCATGCTGACCGTCATGCTGCCGCTGGCACCCGCGGCGCTCGCCGCCGCGCCGGCCGGTGTGCCTTTCGGACTGCTGAGACTTTTCCTGACGTTCCTGAAAATCGGTTCGGTGATGTACGGAAGCGGCTATGTGCTGCTGGCCTTTCTGCGGGCCGATTTTGTGGTCCGGTACGGCTGGCTGACAGATCCGCAGATGCTGGATGCGATCGCCATCGGGCAGGTCACGCCGGGACCGCTCTTCACGACCGCGACCTTCATCGGATATCAGCTGGGCGGAGTGACAGGAGCCCTGCTGGCCACGCTGGGAATTTTTCTGCCGTCGTTTGCGTTTGTGGCCGTGTCCAATCCGTTCATCCCGAGGATGCGCAAGTCGCTCTGGCTGGGAAGCCTGCTGGACGGCGTGAATGCGGCCGCGCTGGGGCTGATGGCGGCAGTGACCTGGCAGCTCGGCGTTTCGTCGCTGCAGGACGCGGCCAGCGCACTCATCACCCTGCTCTCCCTTCTGCTGCTGATCCGGTTCCGCATCAGTTCCACCTGGCTGATTGCCGGCGGGGCGCTGGCCGGACTGCTGGTGCATGGTATTGCGGGAATGTGAGTTCCGTGCTAGATTCACGCCATGAAAAAGAAAATCATTTCAGTCGTTGTGACCGCGGTTCTTCTGGCCATTGTGATCTTTCTGCTTGTGCGAAACCGCAACTACATCCTGCTGTCGCCGGAGGAGCGGGCTTTTAAAAGCCTCGACCGGCAGACCTACGAGGAATTCATCACCGCAAACCATTCCAACCTTCCGGCGCACGCGGAAGAACTCATCGGGATGGATCCCAACCGGGGCGAGGGCTATTACTGGCGGGGCGTCGTCGCCACGATGGAAGGCCGGTTCAGGGATGCGATCAAGGATCTCGAAAAGGCCGTGGAACTGAATCCGGAGCACGCGGACGCCAACGCCTATCTCGGCTGGGCCCGCGATGTCCAGCCCTTCGCCGACCCGGAAAAATAACTGCGGTCAATGCGGCGGCGCAGGCTGGATGGAAAGCCTCCCCCGGAGCCCGCCGCCCTCTTCAACTGCAAGATGCTGGCCGGTCAACTCGCCTGTGAACGATCCGGACGGGCCGATTTTCACCCAGCCCGAAGCCTTCAGCCGGGCTTTCAGAGAGCCTGTGATTTCCACATTGCGGTAATCGGCGGCAGCCTTCAGCTCAAGCTCCGCGCCCGCCGCGATCCGCAGGTCACGGCTCTTCATGGACTGCTCGCTGATCACCGCGCCCGGCCGCACCTCGAGAAAGCGCGACGCGTTCAGCACTCCGCCTTCCACGCGGCCCTCCACAACGATATCTGTTGCGATGATTTCACCGGCTTTCACAACGCCGGCGGATGCAATGGTGATGACCCCGGCGGTCTTCAGGGGTTCGGACCATTCCGTTTCGATGGTGTGCTCCGCAAACGTGAGGTTCGCTTTGCATTTGGGGCAGAACGTGCTTTTCGGGCGGCCGGTGATCTGGAAGAAAAATCCGCACTCGTAGCACACCACTTCGTGCCGGGTCGGCATCGTGGTCTTGCCGATGTGCGAACCGATTTTTTTCGAATCCTCCCCCGCCTCTTTTTTGACAGCAGGTGAGGCCGCCGGCGACACAGGGGGATGAACAGGCTTTCCGGCGGCCCGCTGGGCCGCCTTCAGAGCCGTAAAGCCGTCAACTTCTCCGACCTTGCGCGGAGGCACTTAAAATCCCCGATGCAAAAAACCCGGCCGGTTATTTCTTGCCGCCGAACATGCCGCCGCGCGGCTCGTCAGCTTCCGCCCTGGGCGCAGATGAAGCCGGTCCGCCGGACGGGTTGACTTCGGACTTGCCGACGAATGTCACGCCGTCCTCGACGTGCAGGCGCTTGGACTTGATGTCGCCCATCACGCGCGCGCTGGCCTGCATCTGAATGCGGTCCTTGGCCGTGATGTTTCCAGTGACCGACCCGGCCACCGCCACCGAATTCACCGTCAGGTTCCCGGTGATCACCGCGCTCTTCCCGATCGTCGCATCGCCGTCGCACTGGAGGTCGCCCTTCAGTTTGCCGTCAATCTTGATCGAGCCCGCGCTCTTGATCGTTCCTGTGATTTCCACCTGCGCATCAATAATTGATTGTGCGGTCGCGTTGTTATCCATGATTTGAATCTCCTTCGTTGTTATAAAAATCCTTTCGAGCGCAGCAAGGATTGCAGAAAACGGCAGGATAAGACAAGCGGTTCTTTTTGCATCAAAAGGAAAGGGTGGACAGATGCCCTTTGGGTCCGGCCGTGATTTTTTAATTCCCTGCGGAAATTCCGGGAGAAATGAGTTCGATGCAAGACTGCCGGATAGCTCTTTATTAGGATAGCCCCATGAGAAATCGATGAGATATGTTTGTGGTGAAATTTGCGTTTTTTTCGATTTTTTACGTTTTTTTTGTTTCCATGCGTTTTTGCAGTTTTTTTGATATTTATGAGCGTTTTTTGGAATTTTTGGTGTTTTTTGGATAATTTGGGCCATTTTTGGCCATTTGGGGCTGTTTTTTAGCCTTTTGGGACGTATTTAGGCTTTTTTTGAGCATATTTTTGTTGATTTCCAACAGGTTGCGACATTAAAAAACTTTCGATTCCCTGTTGACTTTTTTTACAGATATGACTAATTAGTCACCATTAGATGATATTGGTTTGTTTTTGATTTGGATTCGCAAGTGACTGTCGGGTCCGGAACAGAACAAACCGAAGATGAAAGTATAGGATGCTTCAGGCTGAACAGATTGTTGAGAAAGATCGGCCGGTTCGCAGGAACCGGGCCCAGCTCCGCGCCGTGCGCACGCACGGAAAACTTCTCAACGCCGCCCTCCTGATGTTCGCCGAAAAGGGCATGGACGCCATAACGGTCGAGGACATCACCGAGCGCGCCGATCTCGGCAAGGGCACTTTCTACCGCCACTTCAACACCAAGGAAGAGCTGATGGGCGCTCTCGTCCAGAAAGCCGTGGACAGTCTCGTGGCCGAGCTGCACAAGGCCGCCGGCGAGGCGACGGATCTGAAGACGGTTCTCGGCAAACTGCTTGAAGCCCACAGGAATTTTTTCAACACGCGCCGCGAGGAGTTCATCCTCCTTTTCCAGGGACGCATGATGCTGAAACTGCAGCGCGACAAAGAAGAGGATTTCGGGAAGCCCCTCGTCGCATATCTCGGCGAAATGGAAAAAATTCTGGCGCCCTTTGTGCCCGGCGAGCTCAATCTGAAAAAAATCAGAGGTCTTGCTTGCGCGCTGGCGGGGTTTGTGTCAGGTTCGCTCGCTTTTGCAATGATTGGGCTCGGCAAAGATGAGATCGAAAGCAGCATGGCGCCCATGGGTATGATTTTTATTGAGGGGGCCAGCGCCTTCCTCAGCGAGACAGAAAAAAGCGCCCTCGCGGATAAATCCGCGAAGGCATAATGGAGAAATGCAGATCATGAAGGACAACCGTTTGATAAACGAAACGGATGCCTCAACTGACGAACCTCCGCCCGTATTTGCGGCGGAGCCGGTTGAGAGCTCCGCATTGCAAACCTCGCTGTTCAGCAGCATGCCCGTCCAGGCTGACTTCAGCCGCTGGAACAGCTGGACCTGGCAGATGCAGAACCGCATACGCAGTGTCGCCCGCCTGCGTGATTATTTCCCGGGGCTTGACGCCAAGGGAATTCACGAGGCCAGCGCCAAGTTCCCGTTCGCGATCACGCCGTACTACGCGTCGCTGATCCGCCGCGCGGACCACACCGATCCGGTCTTCGCGCAGAGCGTGCCGCAAATGGCCGAGCTCTTTGACCCGGCCTGCCTGAAGGAAGATCCGCTGGAAGAGGACGAAGACATGGGCGTGCCCGGACTGGTGCACCGCTATCAGGACCGCGCCCTGCTGATCTCTACTTCCTCGTGCGCGATGTACTGCCGCCACTGCACGCGCAAGCGCGTGGCCGGCCGCCGCGACACCTGCATCACCCGCACGCGCCTGGAGCGCGCGGTGAAGTATCTTTCGATGCACCCCGAAATCCACGACGTGATCATCTCCGGCGGAGATCCGCTGACCATGTCCACGGAAATGCTGGAAACGGTCATCGCGGCCGTTCGCTCGGTGAAGAGCGTGGATGTCATCCGCATCGGCACACGCACGCCCGTGGTGCTCCCGATGCGCATCACGAACGACCTGGTCAATATGCTGAAGAAGTATCACCCGATCTTCATCAACACGCACTTCAACCACCCCGTCGAGCTGACGCCCCAGGCCATTGAAGCCTGCGGCAAGCTGGCCGATGCCGGCATCCCGCTGGGCAACCAGTCGGTGCTGCTCAAGGGCATCAACGATGATCCGCGCGTGATGGAAGAGCTTCTGCGCAGCCTGCTGAAGGCCCGCGTGAAGCCCTATTATCTGTTCCAGTGCGACCTGGTGCGCGGCGTGGAGCACTTCCGCACACCGATCTCGAAGGGCATCGAGATCATGGAATACCTGCGCGGCCGCGTCAGCGGCCTGGGCATTCCGACCTACGTGGTGGACGCGCCCCACGGCGGCGGGAAAATCCCCGTGCTGCCCAACTACATTGTCTCGACAAGCCCCACCCACACTGTCCTGCGCAACTTTGAGGGCCAGCTGGTCTCCTATCCGGAGCCCGGCCCCCACAATTCGCGGCACGTGCCGCAGGCCGCCGGCGAGTCGGCCGCAGGCATCTGGGAACTGGCTTCGGGACGCCACACCAAGATTCAGCCGCAGAACAGCGCGCGGCTGCATCGCCGCGAGGCGCGCAAGCAGACCGCCTCAATCCTGTCGGCGGAATCCTGACCGGAAGGCCGTTCAGCGGAGGGATTATGGGCCTGAAAATCGGAATGACGTACGACCTGCGGTCGGATTATCTCCGTGAGGGATTCACGGAGGACCAGGTCGCGGAGTTCGACAGCGACGCGACCATAGACGCCATCGAGTCCACGCTGCGCGAACTCGGCCATCAGCCTGTCCGCATCGGCCACGGCCGCGCGCTCTGCGCGCGGCTGGCGGCCGGCGACCGGTGGGAACTGGTGTTCAACATCGCCGAAGGCGTTTCGGGCCGCAGCCGCGAGGCGCAGGTGCCCGCCATGCTGGAGCTGTATTCCATTCCCTACGTGATGTCCGATCCGCTGGTGTGCTGCGTCACGCTGGACAAGGCCATGACCAAACGCCTCGTTCATGCGTCCGGAATCAATACGCCGGCCTACCGGCTTGTTGCAAACCTTCACGAGGCCGAGCAGGTTGATCTGAAGTACCCGCTCTTTGCCAAGCCCGTCGCCGAGGGCACGGGCAAAGGCGTTGACGGACTTTCGCGCGTGGACAACCCGGCACGCCTGCACGACCTTTGCAAAGCGCTGCTGCATAAATACCGCCAGCCGGTGCTGGTGGAGGAATATCTCCCCGGCCGCGAATTCACCACGGGCATTCTGGGCACAGGCCCGCACGCCCGCGTGCTCGGCACCATGGAAGTGACCATCGCGCCCCATGCGCCATCGCGGGATTACACTTACGAAATCAAGGAAAAATGCGAAGAGCTTGTGGTCTACAGGCCGCTCGAGCACGGCGCGCTTCGCGTCGAGGTCGAGGAGCTTGCGCTGAAGGCCTACCGCGTGCTGGAATGCCGCGACACAGGCCGCGTGGATGTCCGCGTGGACGCCAGCGGCCGCCCGGCCTTCATCGAGATCAATCCCCTGCCCGGCCTGCATCCGCATCACTCCGACCTGCCGATGATCGCCACGCAGGAAGGCATGAGCTACCGCGACTTGATTGACCATATCGTCAGAAGCGCAGCATCGCGCGCCGGGCTGGAGGTCTGATTTCTTGAAGTCCGTGCTGATCCTCTACAACAAGCCGCGCGAGTCCGCTGCTGCCGGCGTGACACTCGAATCGGATGCCGGCGTGCTGGCGGAAGTCGCGGCGGTTTCCGCCGCGCTGGAACAAAACAGCGTTCCTTTTAAAACCGCCGCCATTTCATGCCTGCGCGAACTCCCCAGGGCTTTGAACACATTTGGCGATGAGGTTGTTTTCAATCTGGCCGAGGGGCTGGATGGCGCCGTTGGCGATGTCAATGCCGTGCCCGTTGTGTGTGAATCCTTCGGGCGCGGATGCACGGGAAACACATCGGAGTGCCTCCATCAAAGCCTCGACAAATGGCTCACGAAATTCCTGCTGAAGGAACGCGGCCTTCCCGTGCCCGATGCGTGGATTGTTCCGGTCGGACAGAAATTTTCGGGTCACCCCGACCACAAGAAACCGCTTTTGCTCAAGCCCCTGCTGTCGGACGCGAGCGAAGGCATCACGCAGGCTTCCGTGGTTCCGCATGCTTATGCCGACATTGATAAGCGGATCAAAGAACTTCACACCCGCTTCGGCCAGCCGGTTCTCGTCGAAACTTTTGTGGACGGCCGCGAACTGAATGTTTCTGTGATAGACATGGGCAGCGGCCCCCAAGTCATGCCCATTGCGGAAATTGATTTCTCGGCCTTCCCCGCAGACCGTCACAAGATTGTGGACTACGAGGCCAAATGGATCGAGGATTCCTTTGCCTACAACAACACGCCGCGCAAAATCCCCGCTGATCTTCCGGAGACAAACGCCGAACGGATCCGCGAACTGGCTCTTGGCGCATGGCATGCGCTGAACTGCCGCGACTATATCCGCGTGGACTTCCGGCTCGATGCAAACCTCAATCCGTTCATCCTTGAAATCAACGCGAATCCGGACATCTCGCCCGACGCCGGCCTTGCGGCCGCGATTGCTGCGGCGGGCATTTCATACGACAAATTCGTGATGCAGATGATCAGCAACGCATCCGGCCGCCGGACTGAAGCAAAGCCGTCGGCTGTTCCGCCGGCGCCGGGAAAAGTTGCTGGCGGCGTCGAAATCCGCCGGACCGTTCCGGCCGATGTGGAGCCGTTGATGAAGATTCTGGCGGGAACGGCATTTTTCCATGACAACGAACTGCAGATCGGCGAGGAAGTCCTGCTGGATGCCGTGAATGAACTCAAAGTTTCCGACTACCAGAGCTACACCGCCTGCGTTGACGGGAAACCCGCGGGCTGGGTCTGCTGGGGCGCAACGCCCTGCACCGACAGAACGTTCGATGTCTATTGGCTCGCCGTGGACAAAAAGATTCAGGGCAAAGGCATCGGTAAAAAGCTGATGGCCTTCACCGAG
>ENA-UPTA01003885-UPTA01003885.1-activated-sludge-metagenome-genome-assembly--contig:-NODE-3885-length-14397-cov-5.046716_pt1 | contig 14397 bp, 9 predicted proteins | sample MGYA00238184_ERZ773361 | MGnify/ENA primary metagenome ERZ773361 (study PRJEB29100, sample SAMN05720205) | activated sludge metagenome | isolation source: anaerobic digester from wastewater...
ACCCAAGAAAGGCTCTAAACATATCTTACGCATTATTCGTGAATTGATCGATTTTAAGCCCAAACATTTTACTACCAATACAGCCGAAGCCTTAAGGTTTTTCACCAATGCTATCAAAAAACGCAGCATCGCCTTTCTGATCTCCGATTTCGAAGACCAGGGATTCGATAAAGCCTTAGAAGTCGCCTCGCGCAAACACGATGTAGTAGCTCTTCGGGTTTATGATGAAAGAGAAGACCACCTGCCTAATTTAGGCTTGGTTCAAACCAAAGATCCTGAAACAGGAGAAATTACATGGATAGACACTTCCAACCCTCAGATAAGGGAAAGATACACCAATATGCGCAAACATCACCAGCGCTACCTTAAAGATGTCTTTACCCGATGCGGAATTGACAACATTAGCGTACATACAGCTCAGGATTATGTCCCTCCACTTATTCAGCTCTTCAAAAGAAGAGAAAGAAGAAGATAAACGATTTATGAAAAACACTCAAATAATTTTTTCGAAAAACCAAATAATCAATAGATTTGAGATATCAGATCCATTTCGATTAATATAATATAGAACCAACTCTTTGAGATGAACAAAAAATTGCCTTTCAAGGAAATGATTATTGTATTGTTTACATTGCTGCTTGCGGGCTTGCAGTTAAGGGCTCAAACCGGCAATGCCAAGGCGAGTGTTAAAATTGATTCTACTCATCTAATGATTGGCCAGCAGGTGACAATGAGTATTAGTTTTACTCATCCGCCCAAGGCCAGAATAGGCTGGGGAATCATGGGAGATACTATAAGCCGCCAGATTGAGATTATTAGAAAATCAACCATAGACTCCACATCTACGCCCGAAGGCTTGATAAAAAGAAGTCAGATTCTGGTAATTACGTCTTTCGACACAGGATATATTGTAGTGCCACCAATTAAATTTTATTGGCAACTTCCTGAAGATACCATTGTGCAAATTGCCGAAACCGAACCCATTCTGCTAGAAGTAAGGGCCATGCCGGTCGACACGACCCAAGATATCCGTGATATCAAAGGCATACAGAAAATTGGATATAGTTGGAAAGAAATTCTACCTTGGATAGGATATGCCCTGTTGGCTGCTATTGTGATATTTCTAGTTTACCGCTACATTCAATATCGAAGAGGAAAACGAAAATATTTTCTTATTGCACCCAAACCTAAACTGCCAGCCTGGCAGGTTGCTCTGGAAGCATTGGAAACACTCAGAAATAAACAACTATGGCAATCAGGCCATTATAAACAATTCTATTCCGAACTCACTGACATCTTTAGAGATTACCTTGACAATCAATTCCAAATTAATGCACCCGAAATGGTAAGTGAAGAAATTATCTTAACCATGGAAAAAGCAGGCTTCGACATGAAATTAATCAGCGATTGCCGAAGAATGTTGCAAACTGCCGATTTGGTAAAATTTGCCCGTTACACGCCTCTACCCGACGAGAATACATTTTCATTTGATTTTTGTCGAAGATTCGTCGAGGAGACTATGCCCAAACCCGAAAATGTTTCCGAACCCCATCCTTCTTCACCAACCAAAACGCAACAATAAACGACTATGACTGGATTCATTCATAATATCACATTTGCGCATCCCTGGTTGTTACTCTTATTATTCATCGTTCCTCTATTAGTAGTTTGGTATATTTATAGAGGCAAAAAGCTACATCCCACTCTATCATTTCCTCAAACAAGGTATTTTTCTCAGCTTCCTCGTACACCCAGGCAAAGTTTTCGTCATCTTCCTTTTATTTTACGAATCTTAGCCATTATTCTCATTATTATAGGATTGGCGAGGCCACAAAGCAGTATCAGCAGACAGGATGTAAGTATAGAAGGAATAGATATTGCCATTGCTCTCGACATTTCGAGTAGTATGTTAGCCGAAGATTTCTCGCCTAATCGCCTCGAAGCCGCAAAAATTGTTGCCTCTGAATTCGTTGAAGGTCGGCCTAACGACAGAATAGGTTTGGTTGCCTTTTCGGGAGAAGCCTTTACTCAGTGCCCTTTAACAACCGATAAAACCGTTTTATTGGAACTTTTTCGTGAATTGAAAAGTGGAATGATAGAAGATGGCACAGCCATAGGCGACGGCTTAGCTACGGCCATTAATCGCCTGCGTGAGAGCTCTGCCGTGAGCAAAGTAATCATTTTGCTAACCGACGGCGAAAATAACCGAGGAAACATCGACCCCTTATCAGCTTCCGAAATCGCCAAGAAATTTGGCATACGCATTTACACCATTGGCGTGGGTAGCCGTGGTATGGCTCCTTATCCCTTCGAAACACCTTATGGTATTCAATATCAAAATGTAGAAGTAAAAATAGATGAAACCCTTTTGCAACAAATTGCCCAAATGACAGGTGGAAAATACTTTAGAGCTACCAATAATGCCACTTTGCGCGAAATTTATCATGAAATAGATCAGATGGAAAAATCAAAAATCGATGTTTCAGAATTTCACAAAAAGACCGATGAATTTCGCCCCTTTATTTTAGTGGCCATTATTTTGCTTATCACTGAATTTATAGTGTCGCATACCTTATTGAGGGTTTATCCCTAAATGATATTTAAAAATTTTGAATGTTATGTTCAGATTTGAAAATCCAGAATATTTTTACTTCTTATTGATAGTTCCTATATCGGTACTACTTTTTGTAGTCGGAAGAATCATGCGTGAAAAGGTGCTATCGCGCTTTGGAGAGAAAAACCTTCTGAGTCGGTTGATACCAGATTATTCCAATGGGCGTCCCATTTTAAAACTTATTTTATGGAATATAGCCATGATTTCGTTAACCATTGCACTGGCCAATCCGCAAATAGGAACAAAATTGGTAAAAGCTAAACAGAAAGGCATCGACATGATGATTTGCTTAGATGTTTCAAACAGCATGCTTGCCCAAGACGTAAAACCCAGTCGTTTGGAAAATGCCAAACTAGCTATACGAAAATTAGTTGAACAACTGCAGGGCGATAGGATCGGGATTATTGTATTTGCTGGCAAAGCTTATGTCCAATTACCCATCACGAGCGACTATGCTGCAGCAGAATTATTCATCGAAAATATAAGTCCAAGATTAATTCCTACTCAAGGAACTGCACTTGCACAAGCTATCACTATGGCCAAAGCTTCTCTGCAATCAAAAACTCGAAGCAAGGCCATAATTTTGATTACCGACGGAGAAGATCATGAAGGAGATGTTTTGGCAGAAGCCGAAAAAGCTGCAGCCGAAGGAATACGTATTTACACCATAGGAATAGGCACACCTGAAGGTTCGCCTATTCCTATCACTAACGACAAGGGAGAAATTTTAGGATACAAAAAAGATGCTCAGGGCAATACTATAATAACACGGCTGGATGAAATTACCCTCCAAAAAGTGGCATCGGCTGGCCAAGGCATATACATCAGGGCACAAAATACTAATCAAGCCTTAAGGAAAATCTTCGAAGAAATCAACAAACTCGAAAAAACCGAATTCGATACACAACTGTTTTCGGAATATGAAAGCTGGTTTGATTACTTTTTATGGATTGCTCTTGTGATAATAATTCTGGAAATGTTGGTCCCATCACGAAAAAGCCAATGGGTAAGCCGGATAAATATTTTTAGACAATAAATTTTTAAGGTGATGAAGATAAAATATTTTTGTTTAATAATTCTCATATTCTCACTGTACCACAACAATGTCGAAGCTCAACGTGAGAATCGTTTCATACGTAAAGGCACGGAGGAATATGAATCGAACAAATTTAACGAAGCTGAGATAGACTTTCGCAAGGCTCTCGAAAAAAATCCTTCTTCTGCTGTATCTCAGTATAATCTCGGCAATTCACTTTATAAACAGAACAATTTCGAAGAATCGGTAAAAGCATGGAGCCATCTTGCCAATCGCAGTGATCTTTCACCTCAAACTTCTGCTCATATTTGGCATAATATGGGAAATGCTTTTATGAAATCAAAAAAATACAACGAAGCTATCGAAGCCTATAAAAATGCCTTACGGCTCAATCCTAAGGATGATGACACACGTTATAATCTTTCTTATGCGCTAAGAATGGCTAAAAAACAAGAACATCAGCAAAACCAACAACAAAATCAACAGGAACAAGAACAGCAGAAACAACCTCAACCTCAACCCCAACAATCACAGCAACAACCCGAACAGCAGCCTCAACAAGCTCAGCCTCAAGAAATTTCGAAACAAGATGCCGAACGTATGCTCGAAGCCATGAAAAATGCGGAACAAAAAACTATGGAAAAACTAAAAAAAGAAAAGAAAGCCTTAGTTACGGAGAAATCTGACAAGGATTGGTAAAGGTATAAATTTTGTGTAGTTGCTTCTACTTGTTAGCGTTATATTTAGTAGTGTTATATTTAGTGTAAGATAAATTTCAAAAAATTATAGAAAGACAAAAAATAAAGATGAAAAGAATAAAATTCCTGGTATACACACTGATCTTCATTATTCCAGTTATATCACTCAAAAGTCAGGATATTGAATTTACGGCTTCGGCTCCTTCAACAGTAAGCCAGGGAGAGACTTTTCAAATTACTTACAGGGTTAATGCTAAAGGCGATAAGTTCAAAGGACCTGATTTTAAGGGTTTTGATGTAGTTTCGGGTCCCAATGTATCACAAAGCTCGAGTTTTCAGTTCATCAATGGCAAGATGAGCCAATCGAACGAACAAATCTATACTTATCTTATTCATGCTTCAGAAGCCGGGACTTTCGATATCAAGCCTGCAAGCATAGTAGTGGATGGAAAAACCTATTATTCGAATGCATTACGCATTACGGTTGAAAAATCTGCCACTTCAAGTACACCCAAAAGTCCAACTAAACCTCGGTCAACGCCTGCTACGCCTACCGAACCCATACAAAGCGCCGACGACCTTTCTCAGGACGACATCTTCGTAAAGGCTTATGTGAATAAATCCAATCCTTATGTTGGCGAACAAGTCATCATCACTTATAAACTCTATACAAAAGTTCCTTTGGCCAATATTCGCATTAACAATTTAGGAACCTTTCCTGGATTTTGGTCTCAAGACTTGATTAAAAGCGATCAATTGCAGCAATCTACCGAAATTATCAACGGACAGGAATATGTAACGGCAGAAATCAAGAAAAGCGCTCTGTTCCCTTTAAAATCTGGAACTTTTAAAATTCCTCCTCTCGAAATGGAGGCTACTGCTACCCTTATCAAACAGCGCAAAAGGTTTTCGACAGGAGATCCTTTCTTCGATCAGTTTTTTAATGATGCTTTTTTCAACACGGGTTATGAACGCATCAATAAGAAAGTCTATAGCAATGCCGTTACCATCAACGCAAAGCCTTTGCCTACGGCTGGAAGGCCGGTTGATTTTGGATCAGCCGTAGGAAACTTCAAGTTTTCGGCTCAAATTGATAGAAACCAGTTAAAAACTAACGAAGCGCTCAATCTTAAAGTTACTATTAGCGGCAGCGGCAATCTCGATATGGTAGAGGCTCCCAATATCTCCTTCCCTACCGAATTTGACACTTATGATCCTAAGGTCAATTCCAATATTTCTACTTCTTCTTCGGGGATTTCGGGTACGAAAACATTCGAATACCTTATCATACCCCGAACGCCAGGAAAATATATTATCAAACCTTTCACCTTCAGTTATTTTAATCCTTCTACCGGTAGATATTATACCGAAACCTCGCCTGAATTTACTATAGAAGTGCTCAAAGGAGCTGATCAGCCAGGGGGAATCACCTATAGTGGAGTAAATCAGCAAGATATAAAATATATTGGAACCGACATTCGGTATATTAAATTGCCTCCTTATCATCTGCGCCCCATTGGGGTAACTTTCTTCGCTTCCAAACTCTATTATGGAATACTGATTGGGTTGATTGTTTTATTTGGACTATTCACATTTGGGATAAAAACCATGCAAAAGCGCAGAGGGGATGTCGGATTGATGCGGCTGCGCAAAGCTACTAGCGTAGCAACCAAACGATTAAAAACGGCTCATACATATCTCAAAAATCAACAGGAAGCTCAATTTTATAACGAGATTTCGGCCGCTTTATGGGGTTATATCTCCGACAAATTCAATATTCCTCTGGCAGAACTTTCGATGGAAAATGTAGAAAATAAACTTCTAAAGAAAAATGTAAATCCTCAAACTATAAAAGCCTTCATTGATACCCTCAATAATTGCGAATTCGCCCGTTTTGCTCCCGGAAACAAATCAGAAAACATGGAACAGGTTTACAAGGAGGCTCTTTCCACTATTTCACGCATTGAACAAGAATTAAAATAAAATTTCGAATCCAAAACGCAAGTTCAAGTCTATGAAAACATATTTTAAATACTTATTGTCGATTATTTTGATTGGATTTGTTTTTCAGGCTCAAGTCTTAAGAGGTAATGACAATCCACATGCCCTGCTTGACTCAGCCACTTCGGCTTATACAAAAGGATTTTATTCTGATGCGGTTGTTTATTATGAGAAAGTTTTATCCATGGGTCTTGAATCGGCTGAGATATACTATAATTTAGGGAATGCTTATTTTAAACTGAATGAATTGGCGCCAGCTATTTACAATTATGAAAAGGCCTTAATGCTGAGCCCGAGCGATGAAGATATTCTCTTTAATCTTAAAATTGCTAATAGCCGTATTACCGATAAGATAGATGTAGTTCCAGAACTTTTTTTTCAGAGATGGTGGAAATCATTTTACCGTCTTTTCCCGGGAGATACATGGGCATTATTCAGTCTTATTTTTTTCGGGCTATTTTTATCGGCTTTGGGAATTTTTCTGCTGAGCAAAAGGGTGACCTACAGAAAAATTGGTTTATGGGCAGCAGTGGTATTGCTTGTCTTAGCTTCATTCAGTTTTGCTTTTGCATGGAAAGACCAAAGTCGTCAAACCGAGAAACGTAATGGTATTATCTTCGAGCCTGCCGTTGTAGTGAAAAGTTCGCCCGATGAAGCTAGCGTTGATTTGTTTGTTTTACACGAAGGAACTAAAGTTGAGATACAGGATAAATTAGACAAATGGGTGAAGATTAAAATTGCCAATGGCAATGTAGGATGGCTTCCCGCCACAACCCTGAAGGAATACTAATTATATTCCCGAGTTCCTAAAATCAAACGTTTTAAAAAACAACACAAAGAAGCCCGCCAATAAGATGGGATGACCTTATCATAGAATTTGGCGCAAGAGAACTACACCATGCGAAGGTATCTTCAAACCCATTCCTTTGACAAATGATCCCAGATTTTCATTTTTCCAAACATTACGAAGATGTAAATGGCTGGGCAGGCCTGCCTTGGCAAAATCAAAATAGTAGCCTTGTGTTGTATCACCCAGATTGAAAATTCCTATGGCGGATGTGCCATCTGCCAGTTTTTTAACCCAAACCTGAATGTCTCCTTCCACGAGGGTTTGTTTAGCTTGATAGCCCAAAACATCCTGGTCGATAGCCAGTACCTCGTCGTTAGTGAGCAGATTCAAGGTGAAAGGATCGAGCTGTTGCAGGTCGCAGCCCAATAATAATGGAGCCGAAAGAAGGCACCACAGTGAGATATGAGTGTACTGCTCGTCGGGAGTAAGCTTTGTGGGATGAAGATTTGGTCCCCATCCTACCCATCCCACTACAAGCATGTCCGGATCATTCCAATGTCCAGGTCCTGCAAAAGGTTGATTCTCGATCTGAGAAAATCCAATTTCTTTCAAGCTTTCCCATGTGTCGGTAATATCACCAGTTGTACGCCATAAATTACCTCCCACTTCGGCTCCCCAGCGCCATACCTTACTCATGCCATACTGGCATAAACTGTAAACAATATCTCTATTCACCTGATTCAGTGCTTCTTTCATTACTAAATAAGGTTTTTGGCGTTCGGCCAATGAAGTATCGCGTGCAATCTGATCGTATGAACACCAGTCATATTTCAAATAATCCACTCCCCATGAGGCATAACTGTGGGCATCTTTTTGTTCGAATTGGTAACTTCCCGTGTATTGCCCGCAGGTATAAGGCCCTGGCGAACTGTAAATCCCCATTTTCAAGCCTAAAGAATGAATTGCATCGCCCAAAGCCTTCATATCGGGAAATTTTTCATTAGGAAGAATTCTCCCCAAGCTATCACGCTTGGGTTCAGCATCTTTATGCATATTCCAGCCATCATCAATGTTTACATAAGTCCAGCCATGATCACGTAAACCTTCATTTACAAAAGCATTGGCAGCGGCTTCAATCTTTTCTTGATCGATTGCCAGGCCCCAACAATTCCAACTATTCCATCCCATAGGAGGTGTTAGGCAGATGTCTGACCCAATTTTTATCATTAGCTCTCGAATATCCGATCCTAAGGCATTGCTTACTTTAATATTTACATGATATTCACCAGGCTTATCAACCTTTCCTGAAATAATACCGGAAGATTGCTCCAAAACAAGACCATCTGGCAAGCCTTCTGCTTCGAATTTCAATGGTTTTTTGCCAGTAGCTGGGATAGAAAATAAAAAAGGATGATGCGGCCGGGCACTCGTGATATAAGGACCGTTTATCTGAGGACTATCTTTTACCGGAGGCGTCAAGATATAAGGAGTTTCATCATGATAGACTCTGACAAATCTATCTCCTTTTACGAAGAAACGATAAGTTACCAATTGAGAATGATCCAATTGAGGTAGCTCTATAGGATAGTCAAACACTTCACCCGGGTTAAGCTTTATCTTGATTGACTGCTGAAACATTTCATGGCCTGTAAGCTTATGAATAGCTTTAATTTCTAAGCGTCCTTTAACAAAATATTCAGAAGACACATTTCTTATTCTAATTTGTTTTGATAGTGTATTTTCATTAAAACGAAACGGAGAGAGGTTGCATTCGAGAGAAACGTAATCGGATAAACGCGTCGGACGAATCAATTGATCGCCCGTGTACATGCCACCTTGGCCGCCTTCGTCGTACACCCTCACGGCAATAATGTTTTCTCTATCCCATCGGATTAAGGAATCATTCAGAGCAAGTTTATAAGCTCTTGGGCGGTCCCAATAATTGATGGGAGCTGTGATGAAAGAAAGATCATCTCTCTGGTTATCAGCGGATTTAAAGCCATTCACCCCGATTAAATGTCCATTTAAAAAAGTTTGATCATAATTATTGATTTTGCCCAAATAAATCAACAAACTATCCTTAAGGCTGGCATTAGTTTTTAATTCGGAAGGGATAACCACATGCAAGCGATACCAACAAAATCCATCCAGCGGGTCATAACCTTGTTCTTCCCAAATTTTGTTTACCTCGATGGATTTCATGTGGGCATCATCATATTCAGGAGAAAAAACTTCGGGATGATCTCCTGAAATAAATTTCCATCCTTTGTTGATCATCAAAACCTGATTGTCCTGTGCTTGCAAACCGATTATAGAAAATACTGCAAAAAGCAGAAAAATAAAACGTTTCATAATTTTAGGGATTGTATTTTTAGTACAATTGATTGTTCAAAAGCGATCATTCAGGTATAGATTGATGGGGTTCAAAATGAATGAATTTATCTAACAGATCAGTTTTGGTAATAAATTTTTCATCTGGAATTATTTTATCATCGGCATCAATTTGGATCAACCCAAAATAATCCATGAATCTGTCGAATGTTCTAATTGAATAACATCGTTCAAGTTGCTCTTCTGAAAGAACATCATTGAACTCAGAAGAATCCAAAAACTTTGGGAATGCATTGAAATATTTTTTCGCATAAAACTTATCGAGTCGTTTTGTATCTCCATATTTCGAGACCAAGAACAAAGAAAAGGCGAATCCCATCTGGCCAGCCTCTGTTTCATATAAATCGAAATAACCCCAGTTGAATTTTTGAGTAAAAGTTTTGAAAATCAATTTCAACAGTTCATCATTATTCGATAAAAGTCGTTTTCCTTTCAGGGTGAGGCTTATTTTATTATTTCTTTTTTTAGTCATTCCAGAAAGTTGTAATAGGATTCTGGTAAGATGAATACCTTCAATTTTTTCTTCATAATAAGGTTTCGATAATCCATTATCGATAAAATAATCTTCGATAAAACCTTGGCTGTATAATTCGCTTACAATTTTTTTGGGCAAATTTCCATTTTGCGTTAGTTTTATTTCTCCATCGGCAACAATTCGATTTGCGAGGTATTTTATCAGATTAAATATTGGAATCCTTTTATAATCCGAATCATCGAGTGTTTGCAATTTCATAGGAGATTTATCATCATACGGATTATAGAAAAGTCATTTCGTTGGGTGAATAACCCTCGAAATCAGGCAGTGGAGCATCTTTGGTTTGTTCGATATATTTGGCAGCATACTTTTGCAGTTCATCTATATCCTTAAAGTACATATGTTCCAGAGAGTTTAAGAAATCATCCAAATCATTAGCATTCATAGGTATTTTACAATTTTAAATTAAACTTCGAACTCATTGAGAAATAAAAGATTCAATATAGAGGAAGCCCAAATGATGGTATAATTCGGTATCTTTTAGGCCATGGCAAGCACAACGAGTAAAATTAAAACTTTTTATTCAAATGTGAAATTTTACCCAACCATTTTTTAAGGATAGGTTGAGATAAATTGATGATGTAGTCGTCATCCTCAGTTCAATCCTTCTTTATGAAAAAGGTAATAACCGAAGTTTACCGTAAAACTCCACGGACTGGTTTCTCCACCAAAATAATTCAGATTCAAGCTTAAGGGGCCCAAAAAAGTATGAGCTACTAAAGCCGAAGTCATAGTAAAGCCATGGTGACTTAACCAGGGACCAAAATAAGCTCCCTGTTTTTCGTTTTGAAAAATTTTTCTGAATTGCTGAAAATAATATCCTTCCACTCGCATATGAATGGCATTGCTGAATGAATATAAAATTTTCAATCCACCGGCTAGGTAAGATTGGCTGCGCAGATTTTCGAGAAAACGAACCTTGGCATCTGGGAAAGGGCTGAATTGTGGCATAAGAATCATTGTGGATGTATAATTACGGAATCGAGGCAAGGTAGTAAATACACATTCTGAGAGCATGCCAAAGGTGAATGGGCCTGATTTTGCGAAATAATTATCGTAAGTAAATTGTAAATCCATAAACGAGTGATAGAATTCGGCCTTTTGTTTTGAGAAGGAAGTAGTTCCAGGGGTATGATATTCAGTTCCACCACCAAAATTGAGGCGGGCATTCAATCTTGAACCAGCTGTAGCATATTGCCTTTGATTTAAAGTATTGAAATCGAGCTCGGCTCCTAATTTAAAATATCTAAATAGTGTCTTATCTTGAACATCGGTTCTTTTTACCGCATTTGTATGATAATAATGTGTTTCCCAATCTCCTGTCACTCCATTGATTTTAAAAACGCCCTTGTTAGTAATTGGCCAACCAATTATACCAGTGATATTATCATCATAACGTGATACATTGGATGATAAAACGTCGTCTAAAAAAATCAAGCCACTTGGGAAATAATGGTAACGATACGAAACCATATCCATTTCGAGGAAATAAGGATTTTGGAAAGGGAAATCGAAACGAGCCCCTATGCGGCCCCCCAAATAAAAACGTCCAAAATAGCCATTCAGTGAGATATTCAAAGCATTTTCGCCCAGGAGATAATAAGTTCCTTGTAAATATCCTTCGGTATTGGGCGAGGAAGTAATTATTCCACCAAACTGTAGTTCGAGAGGTGTAGCTCTTTCCACCTCGAAGGTCAGGTCATAATAACCACTTTGGGGATTAAATTTTAATCGAGGCAATACACTTCGAAATCTGTTATCTGTTATTAAACGATAATAATCTTCTTTCATTTCTGAAAATAGGCGCTGCTTAGGATGATGAACGATGAGCTTGCGTATATAATCGGCTTGAGCAGGATTGACACCGGTTACAATAACCTGATCGATAAACATATCGGGTTTCCTGTTATTGAAGGCTTCTCGTTTCATCCTCCTCTCTTCTTTACTTTCTCGCCGACTAACATTTTTCTTAATGCTGTCCATTAAAACCGTGGTTGCTACATACCCACTGTCGATAAAGGATTTGGCCTGACTGAAATCATTCACCTCAACCTTGATAAGCTGAGGTGCCACCATTATACCTTTCACTCCTTCAGGAATTTGATAAGGCACTTTATTCATGACGAGACCTTCGATTTGAGAAATAATATCATCAGGATTGGGGATGGAATAATCACCCGCAGCCTTTGAACCTATGACGTAATCGGGTTGAAAATCCTCCAGCACAACGTCTACTGGAAAATTATTGAATATTCCTCCATCGAACATCAAATGACCATCTATTGTGATGGGTTTAAAATATAATGGAAAGGTCATGGAAGCCCGAATGGCATTTTCGAGATTGCCTTTACGTGCAATGTAGGGCTGATTTGCCGTAATATCGGCAGCAACACATCGAAAAGGTACAAAGAGACTGTCAAAATTATAATTAGCTGCAGCACCAGCATCAGCAAAAATCCTTATAAATTGAAAATCCATTTCATAAGGTAAAACCAAATTAGTAGGCAGTTTGGGTTTGAATTTTTTAGGACTTATTTCTATAGGCACCGAAATCCATGAAGGATCATTGGGATCTTTCTTGTAATAATATACATATTCTGGATCGATAACCCCTTTTGCCCATCCCTTGAATTCTTCAGAAGTCATGAGGGCTTCCATTTCTTCAGGTGAATAGCCTGCTGCATATAAACCAGCTACAATGGCTCCCATACTTGTTCCAGCTATATAATCTATAGGAATGTCGTTTTCTTCCAACGCCTTTAGTAATCCCACATGACAGGCCCCTTTTGCTCCTCCTCCACTTAACACAACTGCAACCTTTTGAGAATAAACCACAGATTGACTCAATAATAACAAGAAAACAACTGTGAGTGTTTTTAAAGTCAACTTATTCATCGATATAAAAAGTTAGTCATCCAACTCTAACTACTACTTTTACTTTTTTCATACCTCATTTCATTTATGTCATTCTCAGAATCGTATGTCTTGGTTTTAACAATTTTTTATTCAGTCTCATCATTTTATGAGAAACTGAATTTATTTTTTAATCCAGAATTCTTTATAAATGGGCAAAAATAATTTACCTTAAGATAACGCACTATAACTGATAATAATTGTTTTGGAACTAATTTTTGTAACTATAGAATGATAAAATGTATGAAGATTTGTATGAAATATTTTGACAACCATCATCAGAAAATGAGGTGAATTTAGTTGAGCGGATGATTATCTCAAATTAGATCGAGAGCTTGGGAGAGATCAGTTATGATATCTTCCACTTCTTCGATTCCTATGGACAGACGTATTAGGCCGTCAGTAATTCCGGCTTGATGTCGAGCCTCTGGGCTCATTTTCGAGTGAGTCATACTGGCAGGATGCTGAATTAAAGTTTCTATTCCACCCAGACTCACTGCCAACAAGGCAAGTTTTACATTGTCCATTACAATTTTCCCAGCAGGTAAGCCACCTTTTACCTCAAAACTGATCATAGCGCCTGGCCCCCTCATCTGTTTACGACCCAATTCATATTGTGGATGAGATTTCAAACCTGGATATTTCACCCACTCAACCTTAGGGTGATTCTCAAGAAATTCGGCTACTTTGATAGCATTGGCTTGAGCTCGTTCCATACGTAAGGCTAAAGTTTTCAAACCTCTTCTGATCAACCAAGCTTGATGAGGATCCATGTTAGGCCCCATGTTGGTCATCACATTACGTAAAGCCTTATAATCGGCTTCGTTTTTCGTAACTATCATTCCTCCTACAGCATCGGCATGTCCATTGATAAATTTAGTCAGACTATGCAAAACTACGTCGGCACCTAACTCGAGTGGATTTTGCAAATAAGGGCTGCAAAAAGTATTATCCACGCAAACTTTAATGTTTCTATCATGAGCCATCCTGCTTATTGCAGCGATATCTACAATGGTCATAGTAGGATTGGCTGGAGTTTCTAAAAAGATAAGTCTCGTATTGGGCCGTATATGTTTTTCCACAGATTCCAGATCAGAAGTATCGATCCAATCGCTTTCGACTCCAAAACGTTTGAAAATGGTTTCAGCAATCAAGCGAGATGAACCATATACAGCCTCATGTCCAATCATGTGCAAACCCGCACCAAGTAAACCTGCATAAATAGTGCTCACAGCACCCATGCCCGAAGCTGTGGCAATACCCCCATATCCCTTCTCGAGTAAGGCCAAGGTTTTTTCTAAATCTGTGATGGTGGGATTTCCTAAACGCGTATAAATGTATCCCGATTCTTCACCCAAAACATGCTGCCCCATGATCGGCATTCTCGAAAGTAAAGGTGGAAGTTTGATATATAGGCGT